>Ga0315273_10000520_pt1 | contig 41022 bp, 37 predicted proteins | sample YL17G02_0_MG_FD_205753 | JGI IMG/M metagenome (GOLD analysis project Ga0315273, IMG submission 205753) | Sediment microbial communities from Yellowstone Lake, YNP, Wyoming, USA - YL17G02_0 | ecosystem: Environmental > Aquatic > Freshwater > Lake > Sediment | place: USA: Wyoming | collected...
AAACCGGAAGGCGACTGGGGAGCAGCGATCGGGTCGCTCGCGTCGGGCCACGGCTGGCCGCTCTCCCCCGATAGCGTGATCGGCAAGATCCTCCACGTGGGAACGGACCACTACTCGTGGTTCGACAAGAACGGCCGGGCCACGACCGGCTTTGTCAGGGACATTACCCGTATGCTGCTCGTGGTCGTTTTCGCTCTGTCCTGTTTTCTCGTTTGGAGAGCGTGGCGCCTGAAAGCCCGGAGGACCTCATGACCGTTGCAGCGTGGGTCACGATGCTTCTCGCCTGGTCGGTGATCACCTTCTTCACCGTCCACTTCTTCTGGATGTTGGTCAGGAAAGGCCATTCGGAAAAGCGCGACGAGGATTGACACGGAGGCGCTTCAACAGGCGACGATCAGCGCGTTCCACCCGGGCGAATTCTTCGCCTTCTTCACCGGATGGTAGACTCCGGCCCCTTCTCCGGTTTCCGGATCGATGCCCTCCCAGTGAACATCGACGCGGCCAAACCGCGCTTCGAAGAGCGCATCTCGTATTTCCGCGATGCTCCACATCCGCCAGTCGTACGAGAACGCGTTTTTGATCGGCGGCCCCTTGTCGAACTCGAAGTGGATATGGAAGCGCGTCCAGTTCGTCAAGGGATCGAACTCCTGTTGCTGCCAGACGTAGGTGAAACCGTCGTGGCGTGTCGAATCCGTCACTTCCATTTGGGTCTCCCATCCACCGAAGATGTCGAGAACAAATATCCCTCCATCCGCGAGACACCCGCGTATCGTCTGGAAATAGTCCAGCAGGTGACGGCGCTCCTTGAAGGCGAAGTAGGAATAGTTGAGCGCGACGGCGACGTCCGCCCTGGGTTCGCGCACCTTGCGTACATCCGCCTGGACGAGCTTGACACGTGAGGCCGCACCTGCCAGCGGCTGGATGTTGTGCGTGCGCGCCCACTGGAGAACCGAAGGATCGCGGTCCACGGCAACCGCCCTGTTGTCGGGACGCGTCCGGACCCAATGCGCCGAAAGAAATGCCGTCCCGCAGAAATCCTCGCGCAGCACACGGGGCAGCTTGCCGTTCTTCTTCTTGTACACACGGTCAAAAAACGGAATGTCGTGTTCGGGGCTCTGAACGGCGACTTGATAGAGGTAGTGCCGGTCACGCACCCCGTGTTTCTGCTCGCGGATCATCTTACCGCTGGTTTTCATCGATATTCCTCTTCATCGATTCACGAAACGACGTAAAGGTCCGCGTCTCATCGGCGCGGACCTTCATCGAAGTGGTAGCCCCTAGGGGAGTCGAACCCCTGTTTTATGGCTGAGAACCATACGTCCTGAACCACTAGACGAAGGGGCTATGTTTGGTTGGCGCGGGAGGACTCGAACCCCCGTTAGCTGATCCAGAGTCAGCTGTCCTGCCACTGGACGACGCGCCAATGGGTGACGAATCTACCAGGTTTGCGATGAGAAATCAACCCCCGATCTGCCCCTCGCAGAAGGGGGCTCGCGCGCCGGATCCGGCTTTCAGACCCCGGCCCGCACCCGCGATCTACTCTGGGGACATTCGTCGGGAAACGGGCGCGTCCGGATGTGCCGCCTTCCTCAGGCGTTCGACGGTCTTCTGCCGTCCGATGAGGTGGATGACCGAGAAAATGTCCGGCGAGACCCCCTGTCCCGTGACGGCCACGCGGCACGGATGGATCAAATCAGCGGCGCTTATGCCCAGCTCTTCGGCAAGTTCCCGCGTGACCTTTTCTATTTCACCGTGCTCGAACGGCTCGAGCCTCTCAAGACGGTCCGCGAGCGCGGCGACGCGCCCGCGGGCTTCCGCGGTTCCGAGATACTCGGCGACGGCATGGTCATCGACCGGGTACCTGTCTTTATAGAAGTAGGCGAGCTTCTCGGGCGCTTCCTTCACATTTCTGATCCGGGCCCCCATGACCTTGAGGATAAACGCCAGGCGTGGCGCTTCTTGGCGGTAACGCGCGCTTTCCGTCGAACCGATCTTGCCAGCCGCCGTCCCGCCCTCCGTCTGCGGCTGTCCCGATGCCCATTCCCGCGGAACGAAATCGGGCGGGACCACCCCTTCCTCCTCGAGCTTGCCGTAAACCAGAGCCACGCGTTTCATCGCATCGAGCCGCTTGAAGTGCTCTCCGTCGATATGGTCGAGCTTGGCGGGGTCGAAGGCGGCGGGGTTCTTCGTCACTTTCTTCAAGGAGAACTTCTTGACCAGGCTCTCCCGCGTAAAGAACTCCGTTTTGTCGTCGTATGCCCATCCGAGAAGCGCAAGGTAGTTGACGAGCGAATCGTTGATGTAGCCCAGACGGCGGAACTCCTGAACCGAGGCCGCCCCGTGCCTTTTCGACAACCGAGTCCGGTCGGTCCCGAGGATCATAGGCAGATGGGCGAATCTGGGGAGAGGGTAGTCAAGCGCCTTGCAGATCAACACTTGCTTCGGGGTGTTCGAGAGATGATCGTCGCCGCGGATCACGTGCGATATGCGCATCTTCGCATCGTCGACTGCCGCGGCAAAATTGTACGTCGGTTTGTCGTCCGATTTGATCAGCACGAAGTCGTCGAGCTCGGTATTCTGGACCGTGATCGGGCCGCGGATGATGTCGTTGAACCGGGTTTCCCCGGCCGGCACTTTGAAACGGATCACGCGCGGGATCTTCCTGGCGAGCCGGTGCGCGATCTCGTCGCCGGGGAGGTTCCGGCACCTACCGTCGTAGCGGGGCGAGCTCTTCTGCTCGAGGGCTTCGCTCCGCATCTCCTCCAATTCTTCGGTCGTGCAGAAGCAGGGGTACGCGCCCCCCGTTTCGATGAGCTTCTGAGCTTCGGTGTGGTAGAGCACCTGGCGGGCGGACTGAACGTACGGGCCGTAAGGGCCGCCTTTCGTCGGGCCCTCGTCCCAGTCGAGACCGAGCCACTCGAGCGCGTCGATGATCGCGCGGTACGATTCCTCGGTCGATCGGGCGGCGTCCGTGTCCTCGATTCGAAGCACGAACGCCCCTCCGCTTTTCCGGGCGTAGAGCCAGTTGTACAGAGCCGTTCGCGCGCCACCGATGTGGAGGTAGCCGGTGGGACTCGGGGCGAATCGCACGCGCACCGGGACCTCGGTCGTCATTTCTTTTTCCTCGTCAGATCCACCGTGTAGTCGGAGGCGTCCTGCAGCAAGGCGGCGTATCCCATGTTGAGAGCCTTCGTGCACGCCTGTTCCAGCGTGTTGCCCCTCCCGATGAGAACGATCGCCTCCCTGACCTTTTCTTCCCCGTGCTTGTCGATGAGCTGCTGGATCATTCGATAGCTCCGGTAGTACGCGATACGCGACTCGCGCCTGTCTTGCTCTCCCTGCAAGATCTCCTCGATCCTTTCGGGGGACATCGACACATCCGTCTCGGCGAATTCGTACATCTCATCGAGGAGGATGTCCCCTTCGCCCGAGACGTACGATGCCATGCCCTCCTCCATCCACCGTGGAGCCCCATTCTGCGTGATCTTGCCTATCGCCCACTGGTAGTATTCGTGCGGAATGGCTATCTTCGAAATTCCTCTCTTGACCAGGATGTAGACGGGCGAGAACGTCAACGAATCGCCTTTGATGTCTGCGTAGTACCACCATTCGCGATTCACCAGCCGCTTGTAGTCCTCGAGCTCCTTGGAACAGCGAATGACGAGCAGATCGAGCGGAGCATCGCCAAAGAACTCCGCGAATTTCTTTCGCGCCGGCATGAGCTCTTCGAACACGTACATCGCGTGGGTCACCGACAGCCGTCCCGCCGGATACCACACCTCAAAATACGGGTTGGCCAATACCCCACCCTCATCCTCCCAGTACTCGTCACGCGTGATTTCGAACCGCTTCTTCTTCACGCGAAGCGTGTCCAGCATAGGTCCCTGGATCTTGAAGTACGGGTTCGTCGCGTAGTAGCTCCCGGTGGTGTCGCTCGGGTTTCCCGGAGAGCCGGTTAGATGCTTGGGTGCGCCGCTCTTGGCCGACCCCGGTTCTTTCTTATCGCCGCAGCCGGCGGCGACCGCGATCGCGCACAACGCCACAAAAACAACGATTCGTCGGTTCACGGATTTCCCTCCTTAGGAACGCCGCGTCAGCGCGCGCGCAGCCTTTCCCGCGCGCTCGATCGGGTGACCGGATTCCTTCTCTATGCGCTCCCGGAGCTGCGATGCGCCGGACGAGGCCTCGATCTGCCACCCCGCGGCGAACGCGCCCGATTCGATGTCCGTCAGTATCGACTCCATTGTGGATTTCAACGCGGCCGAAGCAACCTTCCCCTCGGCGAGGAAACTGCCCCACGCGGCGGTGCGGCTGATCCGCTCCCGCATGTACGATATTCCCCCCTCGTGCATGAGATCGGTGATGATTTTCAATTCCTGGAGGCACTCGATGTACGCCACTTCGGGGGGATACCCTTTTTCGACGAGCGTCTCGAAAGCCATCTTGACCAGGGCGGGAACCCCACCGCAGAGCACGACCTGTTCCCCAAAAAGATCCGTCACCGCCTCGTCGCGAAACGTCGTCTCCATGGCTCCCGCGCGGAGACACCCGAGGAGCTCGGCGTACGAAAGCGCCTTCTCGAACGCCCTCCCCGAAGCGTCGTGGCCTACACCGACGAGACACGGCACACCGTCACCCTCCGAGTAGTTCTTGCGCAGAGCGTGCCCCTGGCCCTTGGGGGCGACGAGCACCACATCATTGTGCTCCGGCGCGGCGACGAATCCGAAAGCCACTGAAAACCCGTGAGCGAAGACAACCACCGCGCCGGGCGCGAGGTGCGGGGCAATCTCTCTGGAGAAAACGTCCTGCTGGACCTCGTCGGGAAGCAGCACCGCGACGCAACGCGCACCGCTGACCGCCTCAGCCACACCCGTGGGACGGAACCCGTCGGCCTCCGCCCGCCGCCACCCCTCGCCCCCGCGCCTGGCGGCAACGACGACACGCGCTCCGCTGTCGCGCAGATTGAGGGCGTGCGCGTGACCCTGGTTCCCGTAACCGACGACGGCGATGGCAGCGTCGCGGAGCAGGTTGACACCGAGATCCTCTTTCTTGAACACCTTCATCGATGTGCATTCTACACCAAAGCGGGCCGCCTTTCCCGGATTTTCTGGGTTGGCGAACCCACGACGGATTGACAACCCTAAACGTTTCGGGTAGATTCGGCTGGTGGGTCAAACGCGGTTGGGCGGCGTAGCTCAGCTGGTTAGAGCAGCGGAATCATAATCCGCGTGTCCGGGGTTCGAATCCCTGCGCCGCCACCACTTTTCGATGTTGAGTCTCCACTGTCTCTCCTTCTATTCGACTCGCCAGCAGGGGGCAGCCTATGCCGCCGGGGAGTTTTGATACGCCCGATCGACTCGTTGACGCGGACGAGGTCGTCAATGCGGTAAGGCAGTTCGTCGTGTCCCGCTCGTTAACGCGTCCCCAGAGCCTCGTCCTCGCCGCGGTGTCGGGCGGGGCCGACTCGATGGCGCTCCTCTCGATTCTCCACCGGCTTTCGGGAGAGTTGGGAATCTCCCTCGCAGCGGGTCATTTCAATCATCAGCTCCGCGCGTCGGCCCAGAATGAGCTCGAGGGCGTCAGGGATTTCGCGGCGTTTCTGGGCGTTCCGTTCCATTCGGGGACGGACGACGTGCGAACGATCGTCGAAGCCACCGGGGATACGATAGAGGAAGCGGCGCGAAAAGCCCGTTATCGTTTTCTGCACCGGGTCGCCGGAGAGATCCACGCGGACGGGATCGCCACCGGTCACACGCGGAGCGATCAGGTGGAAACGGTTCTCATGAGAATACTTCGCGGGACGGGGATACGGGGGCTTGCGGGGATCCCCGTCAAAAGGGGAAAGGTCGTCCGGCCCCTCCTCGGCCTCACGCGCGAGGAGACCGTGTCGTACTGCAGAGCCTCCGGCATTTCGTACGTCAACGACCCGAGTAACGAGGACCTCCGTTTCCACAGAAATCGTATCCGTCTCGAGCTCCTGCCTCTTCTGGAGTCCACGTACCACCCGGGGATTCGGGACAATCTCGTCCGCCTGGCTGAGAACGCTCAAACAATCATGGAGACGATCCGAGCCCGAACAGGGCCGCTCCTCGAGAAGAATCTCATCCAGAATCCCCCGGACCGTTGGATCCTCAATGCGTCTGCAATGGATACCCTCGACGACACCGCGATTGTCGTCCTGTTCGGCGACCTTTTCGCCAACGTGCTCTCGTGTGACATGGATTTCACGCGTGTGCACTACGACGAGCTCGTGAGACTCGTCCGCGACACCCGCGCCACAGGCAAGGCTGTCTCTCTCCCCGGTCTGACGGTGAGGAAGGAGCACTCCAGGCTCGTCATAACACGCGGGTCCCCCCAGGACTCCGAACCCCGTCCGCCCGCTCCTCAGGCAGAGCTCGCGCTTCCCGGCGAGACGACGACGCCAACACTCGTCATCACGGCCGACGTCCTTAGCCGCGCAACCGTCGAAGATGCGGACTTGCGGGCGACGGAAACAGAAGCGTACTTCGATCGCGATGTGGTTTCTCCCCCACTGACGCTTCGCGCGGCTCTCCCTGGCGACCGTATGCAGCCGTTCGGGATGCGGGGGGGAAAAAAGCTGAGCGACATTTTCATCGACAAGAAAATTCCTGCGAGCGACCGATCGACATCGCTTGTCATTTGCGACACGCATGACATACTCTGGCTCGTGGGAGTCACCACGAGCGAAAAGTGCCGCGTCGGCGCGAGAACGCGCGATGTGGTCCGGATTCGAATCAGGAGGACGTAGCGTGGAGCCGCTCAAGCGACAGCGAGGATGCGCTCTCTCGATGAAGTCTCCAGCGACCTTCTACCAGCCCGGCGAAGTGATCATGACTCAGGAGGAGATCGCCGGAGTGGTCGCCCGACTTGGCCGCGAGATCTCCGCGGATTACGACGGAAAGAACCCGGTGCTGGTCAACCTGCTGAAGGGCGGGGTCATCTTTCTCGCCGATCTCATCCGCCAGCTCCCCATCGCCCACCAGATCGACTTCATGAACGTGTCGAGCTACGAGAACGGGACGAGCTCGAGCGGCGTCGTCCGCATTACCGAGGATTTGTCGACCAACATATTGGGCCGAAACGTTCTGGTTGTGGAGGATGTGTTAGACACTGGCCGAACTCTTGCATATATTCTCAATATGCTGGAGATACGGTCGCCGGAAAGCGTCGAAGTGTGTTCGCTGCTTCGAAAAGCGACGCCCGAGAATCCCCAGATCAAGGTCAGGTACCTGGGCAAGGAAATACCGAACATTTTCGTGGTCGGCTACGGACTGGATTATAACGAGAAGTACCGCAACCTGCCCTACATCGCCAAGCTCGTGACACCGGACGACCCCTAGAATTCTTTGAATAAAACCCCGCTCTGATCTGTTATACTGGCCAAGGGATCGAGAAAAATGGCCGAAAAGAAGGACAATCCAAGATACCGACCGGGAATCCCCCAGAGAGCGGGGCTCGGCAAGACCGGTAAGCCGTTTCGGGCCATGGTGTTCTGGGTGATTCTCGTCCTCGTCCTGCTCATCGCCTTCCAGATGTTCGAGATGGGCAAAACGCCCGAGTACAGGATCTCCTACTCCGAGTTCATCAAACAGGTCGATGAGGGGAACATCAAGCGAATCGTCTTCAAAGGGAACGACGTCCGTGGTTCCCTTTTCACACCGACTCTGATCCCCGTGGGAGGCGCCGCGAGCGACGCCAACAAGCAGCGTGAAGTCAAAGTGGAGTTCTTCGCGCTGGTCCTTCCCGTGGAGGACAGCACCCTCCCCGGGAGAATCATCGCCAAGAACGAGAACGCCGTCATCGACGGCGAGACCCCCGGCGGCAGCATATGGGTCAAGCTTCTCACCTCCGGTCTTCCCCTCCTCCTCATATTGGGGCTCTGGCTCCTCATCATGCGGCAAATGCAGGCCGGCGGGAACAAAGCGTTCACGTTCGGTAAGAGCCGCGCCCACATGTTCGGAGGGGACCGGCCCCGTGTAACGTTCGAGGACGTCGCGGGAGTGGACGAGGCCAAAGAGGAGCTCCAGGAGATCATCGAGTTCCTTCGCGATCCCAAGAAATTCCAGCGTCTCGGCGGCCGGCTCCCGAAGGGCGCGCTCCTACTCGGGCCGCCCGGGACAGGAAAAACGCTTCTCGCTAAGGCGGTGGCGGGTGAAGCAAACGTTCCGTTTTTCTCCATGAGCGGTTCGGACTTCGTCGAGATGTTCGTCGGTGTGGGGGCTTCGCGTGTGAGGGACCTTTTCGACCAGGGCAAGAAGCACGCGCCGTGCATCCTTTTCATCGATGAGATCGATGCCGTTGGCCGTCACAGAGGCGCCGGCCTGGGCGGCGGGCACGACGAGCGCGAACAGACCCTCAACCAGCTTCTCGTCGAGATGGACGGCTTCGAAAGTAACGAAGGCGTCATCCTCCTCGCCGCGACGAATAGACCCGATGTTCTTGATCCCGCGCTCCTCAGGCCGGGGCGATTCGACCGCCGGATCGTCGTGGACATGCCCGATGTCAGGGGTCGTGAGGGGATCCTCAAGGTGCACACGCGGAAGATCCCGCTCGACGAGGACGTCGATCTCGGCGTCATCGCGAGGAGCACCCCCGGGATGGCGGGAGCGGATCTGGCGAACATGGTCAACGAAGCGGCCCTGCTCGCCGCACGGCACAACAAAGAAAAGGTATCGATGGACGAGGTCGAGGAGGCCAAGGACAAGGTGCTCCTCGGTCCCGAGAAGAAGAGCAAGCTCGTCAAGGAAGAGGCGAGGAGACTCACCGCGTACCACGAAGCCGGTCACGCCGTGGTGGGCGCCCACCTCACCTACTCCGATCCGGTCCACAAAGTCACCATCATCCCCAGGGGCCGCACGGGCGGCGCCACGTACTTTCTCCCAGAGGACGATCGCACCGAGGTTTCCAAAGACTGGTGCGTAGACACGATCACACAATCTCTTGGAGGACGCGTCGCGGAACAGCTCGTTCTCAACCGGATGGGCAGCGGTGCCCAGGCGGATATCGACATGGCCTCGAAGATCGTCCGGAAGATGGTGACGCAGTGGGGGATGAGCGACAAACTCGGTCCGATTTCTTTCGGAGAACGCGACGAGCAGATCTTCCTCGGCCGCGAGATCCAGCAGCACCAAGACTACAGCGAGAAGACCGCGGAGGAAATCGACGGGGAAGTCAAACGCATCGTAACGGAGTGCTACAACCGCGCCCACTCGATCCTCGAGGATAAGATCGATATTCTCCACAAAGTGGCCCAGGCGCTGCTCGAGAGAGAAACCCTCGACCACGACGAAATCCAGATGCTGTTGAAAGGCGAAGAGCTTCCACCGTTCAAGAAGAAACACGCCGCGGTCAAACCTGATCAACCCCCCGCGGTGGAAAAGGAAAAGGCGAGCGAAGCTCGAACCCAGTTCCCGGGCAAGCCGCAGCCCCTGCCGCGGCCCAACACACCGTAGTCACCTTCTTTGTCGAATGGACAAACCCGCAGGACTCGATACCGAACGACGCAGCCGCCGCCGGGACTTTCCGCTTGCCGGAAAGCGTCACCCCCTCATCGTCGGCGTCTTGAACGTCACGCCGGACTCGTTCTCGGACGGCGGTGAGCACTTCCGGAAAGAGGACGCGTACCGCCGGGCGATGGAGATGGCCGAGGAGGGAGCGGACGTCATCGACATCGGGGGGGAGTCGACGCGTCCGGGAGCGGAACCGGTCAGCGCCGAAGAGGAAAGGGCGCGGATCCTTCCACTGATCCAGTCTCTCTTCGGAAAGGTGCCCGTTCCTATGTCCGTCGATACGCGACGGGCCGCCGTCGCCAAGGTTGCGCTCGATGCCGGATGCGCGATGGTGAACGACGTGAGCGCGTGCGGCGATGGAGCGATGCCCGACGTCGTGCGCGAGTTCGGTGTCCCCATCGTGCTCATGCACATGAAGGGTGATCCCGAAACGATGCAGGTCGCCCCTCATTACGACGATGTGGTGCTGGAAGTTCGAACGTTTCTCGCAGAACGAGTGGAAAGTCTCGAACAGCATGGCGTGGAAAGTGCCAGGATCGTTCTGGATCCGGGGATCGGGTTCGGCAAACGGTTCCGGGACAATCTCGATCTGCTTCGATCGATCGGCTCGATCGGTGCCCTGGGTCATCCCGTCATGGTCGGAGCGTCCAGAAAACGGTTTCTCGGCGAGCTCCTCAAGAGAGAACCGAACGATCGCCTGAGCGGCAGTCTTGCCGTGGCGGCGTGGTGTTTCAAGAATCGCGTGGACATGGTGCGCGTCCACGATGTGAGAGAAACGGCTGATCTTTTTCGGGTGCTGGACGCCATCGAGCACCCGGAGGATTATCCGGCGGCTTGGTAGTTGTTACGGTAGTTTTTGCAACGTTACCGAACGGCGGCGCTCATGCCAAACATCTCACGTGAAATCCTCGTCGATGCCATAGACATCATCATTGTGACTTTTCTCCTCTACAAGCTGTTCATCCTCATGCGGGGAACACGCGCCGTTCACATGTTCTTCGGGCTCGTGATTCTCTTCGTGCTATCCGTCATCGCCCAGTGGGCCAATTTGATGGCGCTCAACTGGATCATCTCGAGCCTGAGAACAGTCTGGGTGATCGCGTTCGTCATCATCTTTCAGCCCGAGCTGCGCCGCGCGTTGGCTTCTCTAGGCCAACATCGTTTCCTCAGCCGTTTCTTCACCGTCGAAGAGACGGGCGTCATACCGGAGATTGTCCGCAGTGCCTCGCGCCTGGCGGAGAAAGGTGTCGGCGCGATCATCGTCCTCGAGAAGGATGTGGGGCTCAAGAACTACATCGAGACGGGGACGAAGATCGACGCGAAAGTGACATCCGAGCTCATCGAAACGATCTTCTCGCCGACGAGTCCGCTTCACGACGGCGCGGTGATCATACAGAACGACAGGGTCGCCGCCGCCGCGTGCATCCTCCCGCTGACGCAGGACCAGAGGCTCTCAGTTTCTCTCGGCACGCGTCATCGCGCGGCGATCGGTCTCACCGAGGAGACCGACGCCATCGTGATCGTTGTTTCGCAGGAAACCCAAACGATCTCGTACGCGCAGGGCGGGAAGCTCAACCGAAAAACGGACGTGAACGCGCTTCGGACGGAACTCCTCCAGAACTTCGGCCTGGCGGGCGAAGAGAAGGCGGCAAAAACGGCGCCCGCCAGCTAGATTCCCTTCAATCGAGCACAGTCAAACGGCACGAACTGTTGTGAGCGCTGTGGGGTCGTTGAGGGCCCTTCGCGGGAGCGACCGAGGATCGCCCGCCGAAGGCGGGAAGCCGAGGGCAGCGGAGCGCAGGGCTCTCGACGACCCTGCAGCGCACACTCGAGCTATTCCGTGGGGACGAGCTTGATGCAGACAGCCTTTTCCCTGTCGAAAACAGACGCGGCTGCTTGGCGGATGTCTTCCTGGGTCACCTGCTGGATCCGTTCGGCGATCCCGTCCACGGTCTCGTAGCCAAAGCCCAGCACCTCGTAGTAACCGTACTCGAGGGCCTGGGCGAGGTTTCTCTGAAGCTTCATCGTCTGCGATCCGATGAGCCACTCTTTCGATCGGGTGAGTTCTTTGTCGAGCACGTGTTCACTCGTGACCCGCATGAGCTCGTCGAGAATGACGCTGATCGCTTCGTCGATGCCATCGGGCTTCGGATTCGCGTACCCGTAGAAGATCGAGCGCTCCTTGAGAGGCATGAACGCGGAACCCGCCATGTACCCCAAGGAACGTTTGTCTCGCAGCTCGACGAAAAGCCTGCCTCCGAGCCCCGTCATCAGCCCGTCAAGCACACGGAGAGCAACCGACTCCTTCGTCTGCATCGGCGGCGCCAGGAAACCGACCAGCCCCACGGCCTGGTTGAGGCCTTCCCTTCTGAGCTCGTGCGTCCCTGGATGGACCGGCTTTTCCAAGAGCTCGACCTCGTGCGAGGGCGCGGGTCCCGGTTCCAGGTCACCGAACAGTTTCCCAGCGATCTTCATCGCTTCTTCCGCTCCGATGTCCCCGACGACGGCGACGACTGTGTTAGTGGGAACAAGATTGCGCCTGTGCCATCCGGCGCAGTCCCTCTCCGTGAGGGCTGCAAGCTGCGCTTCGTCACCGACGAACGGCCTGGAGTACGGATGATCTCCGAAGAGCTTCTCGAAGAGATAATCGATGCTGTACAGCACCGGGTGGTCGTGCCGTTTGGAGAGCTCCTCGAGAAGCCTCTTTTTCTCCTGTTTGACGCTCTCTCGGTCGAAACTGGGGTTGCACAGAACGTCCCTGCATACAACGAGGGCAGGCTCGAGATGATCACGCAGGACGTTCAAGTAGACACCGGTCAGGTCGAAGCCGGAGAAGCTCTCGATGGTCCCGCCCAGGCCCTCTACAGTTTCGACGATCTTGTCGGCCGTGTATGACCGGCTCCCCTTGAGAAGAGTTCGCGTGGAGAGAAGCGAAAGCCCCGACTTGCCCCTCGGTTCCGACCGCGTGCCGCCCTCGCACAGCGCGAGCACGGACACCAGCGGCACGGTGGTCCGGCGCCTGCAGAGGACACGGACACCGTTTGCGATCTCGAGACGCCGCATCGCGTCTCTTTCGACCGTGGGAGTGCGCCGCGCTTTCGCCACACCCAGCCTCGCCCGCGTGCCCGCGGCGCGAGCCGCCGGCGGAAGTCTGCCCGTACTTTTTTCTGCAGCGGCGGACGCCACGTTTCGAAGCGCCATCTCGACGCCATCGCGCGACGGGTCGGCGACCGCCGCGCCTTCCGGCAAGTAGGCAACGAGAGAACAGTTGTCCAGTCTGAGATACTTCCTCGCCGCCGACATGACCTGGCGCGCGGTCACGCGATGAAGTGCTTTCCGGTGCTCCTCCGCCAGGCGATAGTCCCCGAGCACCTCGTAGTACCCGAGGTTCGAGGCCTGTCCTTCGACTGTTTCGAGGTCGCTGTACACGGATCTCTCGACTTGCCGTCTCGCCTTGAGAAGCTCGTCTTCGCTCACCGGCTCGTCCGTGAACCTCATCACTTCCTCGATCACCGCGTCTCTCGCCTCTTCCCATTTCTCCGCGGGCATCGAGGCGAAGACCATGAGATACCCCGGCCATTTCTCCGCGAGCAGATCGGCGGACGCGGTCGTCACCAGTCTTTTTTGTTCGCGTACCCGCTGGTAGAGCCGGGAGCTTCTCCCGGAGCCAAGGAGCGTGTTGAGCACTTCGAGTGCCGGGTAGTCGCGGTGCAGTATGTTCGGGACGTGGAAGCCGAATCCCAGATAGGCGTGATCAATCGTCCCGCGATGCGATCCAAAGCGAAACGTTGTTTGCGGTGGCTCGGCGGGGGATTCGGGCGCCACAACGCGGGTGTTGGGCCATCCTCCATAGACATGCTCGATTTCGCCGATCGCCGCGGCTTTCTCGACATCCCCCACGATGACGAGGATCGCGTTTTCGGGGCGGTAGTACTTCTGATAGAACTCGAGTAGCTTTTGTCTCGTGAACGCGGAGACGACATTCTCGTATCCTGCAATCGGCCGCCGGTAGTTGTGCGTCGTGAACCCGAGCTCCATCGTGCGGTAATACGTGTACGCGTCGGGGGTGTCGTCGTACATATGCGCCTCCTCGATCACGACGAGCCTTTCCCTATCGAACTCCCCGGGATCGAAGGTCGAGTTCATCATCGCGTCGGCCTGAATCTCGAGCCCCAACGCGAATGACCGCGACGGCAGCACCACGTAGTACGACGTGTACGAGTAGCTCGTCCCCGCATTGAGGTTCCCTCCGGCGGATTTCACCAGATCGGCGATCTCCCCGACGCCGTGCTTCTCCGTGCCTTTGAAGACCATGTGCTCCTGAAAATGGGCCAGACCCGATTCGTCATCGGTCTCGTGGCCCGATCCGATTCTGAACCACACGTTGATCGCTACAACGGGGTTCGAATGGTCCTCTTTGAGGATGACTGTGAGTCCGTTGGGAAGGACCGTTTTGGTGATGCTGTTGGGGGAGGATTCACGCTGCATGGGCATGCCGCCGGGACCTTTGGCCCTTTCTTTGACGCGCGCTGGAATTGTTTCGGGGGGCGTTCTCGCCGTTCGGAAATGAAGATTGTAGGGATCAGTCGGGACGGGGACAAGAACAAAAAGAGGGAGCCAAGGCGGCGCGGTCCGATGTCGCTCATAAGCTCGCGGGCCCACCGCAAGCCGCCTCGTCTCGTCAGGATCGGGGTCCTCCCAACCCTTCTCCCACTCACTCCCTCCAATAAGGCGAGAGATGAGAAGCACACATGATGCTCGTCAGACCACCCGTCAACCCATCACAACCCGCACCCGTCCGCCTCCCACCTCTTCGCATTTCTTTAGCTTGTGCCGATACGCTATGGCAATACGGGTGCCAGACCGGCAAAAACGCGTGTTTTCGCGCTCGTGACATCTCGTTGCAAAACTGCGTGTTAGAGCGCTGCCACCGCTTTCTTGCGCTCCCGCTCAAAAGGTGAAAAGGAAAAGAATGTCAACGCCGTGCACACGGCGAGCGCCGCGAGTAACAACGAAAAAGGAAAGCCAAACGCGGGGAAGGAGTTCAAACGACAGGCGGGTGGAAACGAAGTCTACAGCCGATCGCGGCCGCTCGAGCCCCCGTTCTGACGGGGCTGGAAACCATCCCTCTCGATCAGATCGACGAAACACTCAACGGCGTGGGCATCGAACTGAGTGCCGGCCTTGGTGATCATGGTGTTGAGGGCGACGTCTTTGCAGAGCCCCTCCCGGTATGGGCGATCCGTTGTCATCGCGTCATAGCTGTCCGCGACGGCGATGATTCGCGCGCCCAGCGGGATCTCGTCCCCCTTGAGCCCGTCCGGGTATCCGCCTCCGTCGTAGCGCTCGTGGTGGTGCCTGATGAGCGGCACGGCTCCCGACAGAAACTCCATGTTCTCGATGATGGAGGCACCGATGGCGGGGTGGCTTTTCAGGATCTCCCATTCCTCGTCATCCAGATCGCCCGGCTTCGTAAGAACGTTCTCGTAGATGACGAGCTTGCCGATATCGTGGAGTACTGCGGCGAACGCGAGATCGCGCAGCTTGTCTTTGCCGAGCTCCATCTTGGCGCCCAAGGCTGCTGCATAGTCTGCCACACGCTCGGTGTGCCCCTTCGTGTAGGCATCCTTCGCTTCCACGATCGACATTAGCGCTTTCACCGTCGAGAGGTACGTGTTTTCCAGCTGCTGGAAGAGCCTCGCGTGCTCCATCGCGGTCCCCGTGGAATTGCACAGCGATGCGAGGATATCGAGCTCGAACGGTTTGCATTCCCTGCCGTTGAGCTTGGGCCCCGTGAAAACCATCCCTCTCAGAGTCTGTCGGACGACGATCGCGGTGACGTACTCGAACACGGCCAGGCGAATGTCGGGCAGGCGCGTGACCCAATGAGGGTCACCGTTTCTCGCGATTTTGCGCGGCTTCGGCAATTCGTTCACCCACCGGACGAATTCACCGGTCGACGGGATCCTCAAGTCGGCGATCCGTTTTCTGTCGAATCCCTTGAGTTCGTGGAGAGTCAGGTATTCATCGTCGTCTTTCTTCAGCTCAAAGAACGCCATGCTGGCGACCTGAAGTTCTCCGACGAGCGACAACGCGAGACTGTTGATCAAACCCTCGAGATCGAGACGGCTGTTGAGATCCTGGCTCACCGCGAAGAGCGTTTTCATCGAGAGGATCTGTTTCTTCAGCTCTTTGTTGACGAGAAGCGCGCTTTTTTCCTGTTTTCCGACCCGGTTCTCGAGCTCGGTGTTGTCGGCCTCCAACGACCTCGTTCTCTCACAGCGGCCCAACACACGGTCGATCTTCGCATTGAGCTCCCTCAAGGAGAAAGGCTTGACGAGGAAGTCCTCCGCTCCTCCATCGAGCGTATCGGCCCGTGTGTCCAGATCGGATCTGGCGGAGAGGAATAAGATCGGAACGGACTCGCCACCCGGTCTGGAGCGAATCTCTCTCTGCACATCCCGGCCGTCCATATCCGGAAGCATGAGATCGAGGACGACGACATCGGGGACCCGTTCGTCGCACGACAGCAATGCCCCGCGGCCGTCCGAAGCGACAGCGACGTCGTGCCCTTTCTGCGTGAGACTCTTTCCCAGAATCTCCCGCACCTTGGCGTCATCATCGACGATGAGTATGCTTCCCGACATCCCGCTTCCTCAGTTCTTGATGAGCTCTATGCCCCGATGCCCCGTTCCTGTCCCGCTCCGGGTCTCCTCTTCGACGGTCTGAAGGAACACGGTCACGACCTCGGGGTCGTACGTCAGACCCCAATTCTCGGCGAGCGTGTTGAGCGCCTCTTCCCGCGAGAGCGCGGGCCGGTGAGGACGGTCGTGGAGCATGGCGGCGTAGCTCTCGACGACGGAGAGGATCCTCGCCCCGAGCGGAATCTGTGCCCCGGTCAATCCTTCCGGGTATCCTTCGCCGTTATACCTCTCGTGGTGGAAGAGAACGATGTCGCACGCGTGCCTGGAGAATCCCATCTTCTCCAGCATCTGTGCCCCTTCCACGGTGTGTTGTTTGATCGCTTCCCACTCTTCCCGCGCGAGCTCCCGAGGGCTTCTCACGATGAGGCCCGTGTTCAGCATGCCGATGTCTCTCAGGACCGTGCCGTACAAGAGATCGCGGGTGTTCTCTTCGGTGTAGTGCATTTTCATCGCCACAGCGTAGGTCAAGTCCATTACCAATTCGGTCGTGCCGCGCGAGACGGTGTTGTTCTCGATCATCGAGATGAGTGACTGAACCAACCCCAGCGTGCGCGCGTTTTGTTTTTCGAGGCGGCAGCTGTTCTCATAGGCGATGGCCACCTGGTCGAACATCATGTTCAGAAACTCCCACGAGTCCGCGTCCAGCGCTCGGCGGATCGGTGTGCCGAGAAGGACGATCCCCCGGAACTTATCGTGCACGATGAAGGGCGCGGCAAACCGAAGGTCCCACTTCTGAACGCGGGCTTTCGCCTCGTCGGCGATCGGGGCGTCGGCGATCGGAAATATCTCCGACGACTGGAGCCATGCGTCCATGTCAACTTCATCGCACTGTATATTGAGCGACGCCGGGTCCGCTGTCTCAAAACCTTTCCAGCAGACGGCCGTGAACTCGCTCTCCCCAAGCTCGAGGAAAGCGGCGCTCTCGACGCCAACCTGGGCGATGATCGTCAGCAGAAACGCGTCGAGGAGCCGCGACTTCTCTTCGATGCGGCTGAAATCCCTCGTGAGCGAGAAAAGGGCCCTGTACCGGACGAGCTTTCGCTTGAGCTCCTTGACCTCGTCCGACGGCGCGCTCACCCGTGTCGGTTCGGGAAGCGGTTTCTCGCGCGGCTCCTGCGCCGGAGCCGTTTGCGACGAAGGCGGCGTCCGTTCGGGTTTGCCCAGAAGGCCGTCCACTTCGGCTAACACGTCGTCGGCGTACCCGACCCCTGTGCCCGGAGACGAGTGTCCGGGTCTCGCGCCCGCCGAAGTTCCTGCCGGCGAAGCCGCCGGCGATCCTGCTGGCGAAGCGCGTGACGCGCTTGTTCGCGATACGTGGACTGCAGCTTTGTCAGCGCCGCCCGCATGGGCCGCGCTCTGCGCGCGAGGTTGGGGCGCGCGTTTTTCCAGGAAATCGGTGAGCGCCTGAGAAACATCTACCGCGAACTGGATCTCGGCGCCTTCCTTGCCCTGAAGAAAGCTCTGCACAGCCCGGGACGCTCCGGCAATGCGGATCTCGACCGCTGTGCTTCCGCAGGCCTCACGTATGATCTTGGCGCACCCGCCCCCGAGCGAGCTGAGATCGGAGAAATCGAGTATGAGCTTTCGAATGTTTCGCGAGGAGCACTCATCAAAGAATTTCGCGAGAACTTTGTTCTCGTGAAATCCCAGAGTACCGCTGATTTTGAAGATGGTGACGTCGGGATCCGGAGAGTCGACCTTCTGTACGACCGTCTTGGCCATCGATGCTCCCGACGAGAATGACGCGGGCAAAAAAGGAACGGGGGGGACGGAAAAGGTCAATCAGAGCCGATGAGCACCGGACCTTCTAGTCGACGACCTCTTGGGTCAGCCAACGATCCAGCACGCTCTTGAGAAACCTCCACTCGCTCCCCACCTTTTTCGCCGGGATCTTCCGCTCCTTGGCGAGACGGCACACCGTCTTGACGTGCATCTTGAGGTACTCCGCCGCTTCGACGGAAGTCATCACGATGTCCGTGTCCTCACTTCCACCGATGACGATGTTCGAGTACTCCGAATCTCTCCATTTGCTCATCTGGTCCCGTCCTTTTTTGCTCGTTTGAGTCTGGAAGAGTTGAACCTTGGTTGTGATTAAGCACGAAGCATACCAATTGAAACAAATGGGAGCCCGCCAGGCATTCGGCGCAACCATTTGCAATCACGTGAGTTAAGAAACTGGCGCCGCGGCGGCCGCCTGCCTCCGGGCTCTGTCATCATTCCCGGACACCGCGTGTCTCAATTTGCGAGCGTCACGAGCGCCGCGAGGCATGCTCCTCCAGCCGGCCGACATACCGTGCAACCCGCGAGACGATCTCGTCCGGGCTCAACGGTTTACTGATGTACCCGGAGACACCCAGCCGTTCCACGAGCGTTTGAGCGTTGTCCCCGCGATGGGACGTCGTCACCAGGACAGGAATTCTCCGGCTTTCGCGCCGAAGCCGCTCGGCTACCGCTCTCGCGGACATCGACGGCACCCTGAAATCGCTGATGATGACGGAAGCGCGGTTCTTGTCGAGAAACGCGTGAGCAGCCTCGAGCCCGTCAACGGTCCTTGTCGTGAACCCGCCCTTGGAGAGCATGACACCGAGGGTTTTTCTCAGCGTCTCGTTCTGTTCGACCACCAGCACATCCACGTCGCCCTTCTTTGATAGTTTCTCTGGAGGAGTTTTCGCATCTTTCTCCCGTGTTGCCTGCGTATGGGAAAGACTAGATACGTTTACATCCACTCCTCCAGATACATCCTCTTCGGAGACCACGTCCACCGTGGCCATATATCTCTGAAGCAGTCCGTCCGCCTCGACGAGCGGGAACCGTGCGTCCCCGATCTGAATGATTCCGCTGCCCCATCCCCGTCCCGCCGAAACGCCGTCTTGCTTCCACACGCCCTTTTCCAACCGCCCGTCGCCTTCCATATAGAATGCAATTCGTTTCTCCAAGGACCCGATCACGACGATGCGGTCGCCGTCGATACACCCTCTGGGGTATACCTGTCCCAAACGAACCACGCGGACCTGGCGGCCGTCGATCGTGGCGCGCTCGCCGCGCGAGTCTAACGTCAACTGTATGTCTTCGACCCGATGGACATCCCCGAGCTGGCTCGAAAGAACTGCCACGCCGTCTCCACCGGTTCCCCACACCATGAACGAGCCGTCCTGAACTGAAATGGGCGTCGTGAACGCGAACCGTCTCCCCGCGCTTCCGTGGGGCTCGACCCACAGGAGACTGCGGAGCTCGCCGAGGATTTTCCTCGTCTCGCGCAAGCCCGGGTAGAACGCGAGGTACTCGTCCCGGTCGACATGCGAATTGGCGACGAAATTCTCGCCATTGTCGCGGAGCGTCCACAGGAGCGCGCCGTTCTTTTCCTCAACGCCGACCTCAATGCGCAGCGAGGCCTCGCGGCACCGGAGGCATACATCTCCGACGAGATGCTGGAGCACTCTGCACACCGGTTGAAGGAGTTTCGCGTCCATCGCGCGATCCTCCGTGGAAAAAATGACATCGATCTGCCGGTCGCTCCCCGCCGGCACGAACCGCGCGTAGTCGTGAACTGCGATGCGAAGCGGCGTGAGCGATTCGATGACGGGGGCGGACAGGTCCCGAGCTCTCGCCCCGACGACCCGTTCCATCGAGAACGCATAGAAACCGGCGATGAGGAGTTCTCTTCGCACGTCGTCGAGCGTGGGCGCGACGGCTCGGACCGCCGCCCAGTCCAGGGCCTTCCACATCCTCAGAACCGCCTCCGTGTGCCGTCGAAGCTCCTCCATGCTCGGCGAGAGGATGGGCTCGCCGCTGTGGGTGCCGCGAGTCTCCAGCGGCCTCGGGCTCTGAGTACGATCCTCGGCGGGGTCGGGCTCTTCGTCCGGGCGCGGGCGGCACTCGTCCTTCTCCGCCTCCGGGAGAGACGGACCCTCGCATTCCTGCACGGCCGGCATCTCGGCCGCTGTCTCCAGGAGTTCGCCCACCTCGCGGCAGAGCGCCTGCAGCTCTTCGGCAGACACCACGCCCTCGAGGCTCGATGCCCCCCCACCACCGGCGCTCGCAACAAGCGTGTCCTCTTTCTCGATGATCTCGGATGTGATCTCGGCGATCCTCTCGTCCCACGGCAGGCGCCTGTCGTTGTAGCTCACCAGCAGCGACTCGAACGCATCGAGGAAACCCTGCCATTCGTGAAGTTCCATCAGGGACGCGCTCTTCGAGAGCATGTTGGTGCTGACAATGCAGTGCCCCAAGAGGTCGGCGTCGATCGCTTCTTGCGCGACACACGAGAGCAACCCCCCGAGCGCTTCCGCGTGCTGATTGACCTGCGTGAGAAACAGACTTGTGCTATCCAGTTTGTTCGCCATGGGTCTGGCTCTCCCATCATCCTAGTTGTGCAGCGCCGGATCGTAATCGACGGCTCCCAGATCGTAGAGACTCACGACGTCTCCATCCTCGTCACAGGTCGCCGTTTCCTTCGCCATTGACGTATCGCCCCGCACCTCGCACCCTTCCATCGTCCGAGGTTCGCTTCGCGCCGCCACCTCGCCGGGCCACGCGGCTTCGCTCGGAGGCTCGGGCGCCGCGGGTCGCGTCACTCTCAGTTCGCGTTCCCCACCCCTGCTGTCCACGACGTAACGCTCCGGCTCGATGGGAGACACACGCTCCTCATCCGGTTCCGGCGGCAGTCTCTTCGAGGTGCTTTCAACGCCCAGGGCTTCGTCTCGCTCCACCCCGGTTCGATCCAGTTCTCTCGTCACCTGATCCCGCGCGCCCATGTCGTCGAGTGGGCCGAGACGTTCCCCGGTCATCTCCTCGAACACGCCCGGGTCCCCGGTCTCATCTTCCCCGGACTCCCCGCGCAGCTCCTTGCTTTCGGAAAACAGAGTCTCGCCTCTGTCGAGGGTCTCGAATCCATCACCCAGAGGACCAACGGCGTCGTCGACGGGCGGTTCATTCATGTCGGGTCTGCTCACGATGTGCCTGAGCTCGGCTTCCGGCAGTGAGCTTACTGCAACGCCGTAAGATTCGCGGGCATTAGAGATCTTGTCCGAAAGGACGACGACCCGCTCGACCCAGAGCGAGACACGGGAGCGTACGTTGGCCAGGGCTTCTTCGGCAGCGCTGACGCCGGCAGTGGAGGCGGGAGAGCTTTCGGCGAGCGCGTCCAGAGCACCAGCCGACGTTCGGAGTGCCGCCGATATTTCTATGAATCGCCGCGTCGAGCTCTTGAAACGCTCAGCGACTCCTTTCACTTCCTCGGCCAGTTTGACGAGGTCGTCTTGTGTCCCGACTCCGGAACCGGCGTGAAGGGCCGAGCTGATCGCGACCCCCCGGGTCTCTTCGCTCAGGAGATCGAGGGAAGCGTTGAGCTCTTCGAGGGATCTGAGCGAGGCAACGATTGTCCCCGCCGCTTCCCTTGCCGACTCCATTAGATCCCTCCGCGACCCCGTCGCGCCGTGGCTGGCAAGCTGATTGAGCTGTTCTTCGATCTCCAGAGCTCCTTCGCGGCTCGAATCTATCTCGTGAGCGATCTCATGGAGCTTGGAATGGATCACATCGCTCGTTTTCCGCAGATCACCGTACGATTCGGCGAGCTCCGATCCTTCCCTTCTTTCCTGGGACTGGAGGGAGGGGCGGAGGAACTCACCGAGTTTCCGCAGGCCCGGGCTCGACAGCTCGATCCCGCCCAGCTCAGGGGCGCCGGCCTCGATCGCCGCCTTCAGCCGTTCGCACTCCTGCGCGAAACCCTCGGTCAGTTTCCTCTCACTGATCTGCACAGCCTCCGCCACACGCTCGTCGAGCGCGGCCTCGCGCTCGCCCAGCGCCTTGTTCTTTTCTTCGAGTGTTCCGGAGAGCCCGAGCAGGAGCCGCTGAAGCTCGGGGTGGTTCTTGATGCGCTCGATCCTGGACTTGTCTTCGAGGTCAGTTTCTTTGAGAGAGGACAGCAGGTTTTTGTAGTCGAGCCCCGAGTCGAGGTACCGTTTGTACTTTCTGACCGCGCTCGTGATCACGAGATAGGAAATCATCGACGTGACCGCCACAAGGCCCGCGAGCGGCAGCATGTCGAAGATAAACCCTGTTCCCTTGACCAGGCTCAACCACTCCTTCTTGTCGAGCCAGTTGCGGTCGAACAGCGTCCCCGCAAGGCCGAAGTGGTCCACGACATAATAGGCGACGCCGATACTCACGAAGACGAGAACGAGCGCCACGAAAAAACCGATTTTCCATGGGGATGTAAGCACCGGCGGCTTTGTCCTTCTCACGACTTAGCTCCTTGTCGAAGTGAATATTCTGATTGCGTTTGGGCTGCGAGATACGTTGCACGAGCCCAGTTCGCAAGGACTATGCCAGGCGCGGCGAACGCCGCGTGGTGTCGAGAGGCAGCTAACTCATTGCATGGGAAAAGGATCTTTGGTCAGACGAACGCCGGTGCCGAGGGGAAATGGTTTGCAGTTTGCACGCAGACCCGTGCGGAGCAGGTGGGTTCTCGAGCACGGCGGTCAGCGGCCGGCTTTGCGGATCAAGGATTTGTAGAGCGAGATTCTTCGGTCTTTGAACAGGTCGTTGCTGGCTGTGATCGATTTGTTGTCGGCCTGTTCGACCTGTATCTCGACGATCTTGAGCGATTCGCTCCGGTCTCCCGCGCTGGCCAACACGTTGCCTGACGGATCCACAATCTGGCTCTGACCGGTGAACGAAACGGCGACGTTCCCCCGTTTCTCGGCGCCAATCCGATTCGCTGTGATCGTGAACACACGGTTCTCGATCGACCGCGTTTTCATCGCATCCTGGCAGTATGGCATGACGAGATTAGCAGGGTGACAAATGATCTGGGCTCCCTCGAGCGCGAGAATCCGGGCCACTTCGGGAAAGCACCAGTCGAAACACACCATGAGTCCTATGCGAACTCCGTCGACCTTGTGGACGGCATACCCTTTTTCTCCCGGCGCGAAGAAAAGTTTTTCGCGGTCGAACAAGTGCGTTTTCTGGTAGGTGTACGTCTTTCCTTTGGGAGTAACAAGAACGGCGGTGTTGTAGGTTTTCCGGCCGATTTTTTCGGCGATTCCAAAGACGAGGTTGAGACGTCTCTGCTTCGCGGTCTTTCTCATTTCGGTCACGGTGTAGCCGGTCGTGGCTGACTCCGCAAGCATGTCGAGCTCGTCCTGACTTCGGAAGAGATACCCTGTGTTGAACAGCTCGGGGAGGACGATCGTCGCATCGTTGACGTCTTCGAGGAGCGAGCGCGCGGCGTGGACGTTTTCCCGCACGCTCCCGAACTTGGGTCTCAACTGGAGGAATCCAACTTTCAAGGTCCCCCTCCTGTCTTGTCCCCCCGGATCAGCCGCGGGGCGAGTCCAGAAGTCCGTCTACTCGCTGGCAGAGCGCTGGGTGCGCAATCAGTTGCTTTCAATAACGTTCTATAGAGCGTGAATCGTTCGGTCTTCAGTATACCGGTAATTCAGCGATTTGAAAACACTCAAGCCGGTGACTGGAGCCGGGGGCGGAAATACCTGCCATTTCTCGGGGGCATTCTTGATAACTTCTTCCAAATCAAACGATTAGACTCCGAACGGCAGTAGCGGCGGCCGGATGGAGAGGGCTTCCCGCGACGGATGATCGCGCGGACGGAGCATTCAGCAGTCCGGGATCCGCAAAACTCGGAACCTCATGGGAGCCAAGAGGTTCTCAACCGGAGACCGCAACGAGCGTGGCACGGAGCTTGCTCGCTTCTCCTGCGCCGGCCGTGTCGGTTGTGCCATCCGGACTGCAACGTGGAGTGGACACCTTGGGATCTGAACTGCACACCAATCTCAATTCGGACGCCACGCGCGAGGTCGAACCCACCTTTTTTTTCATGCTCAATTGCCTGCTCTACAGCCGGCTGGAGACGGGATTTCCTTCGAACCAGAATGTCTACGACGAGGATGTGAACGTCTACCTCGCGAATTTGCTCTGTTCGTTCATGAAACCCGAGTACCACCGGCGCGCCCGGCCGTATCTTTCGCCATACGACACGAGCCTTTTCCAGAAAATAGAGAACTCGAGTGACGCCCGGCTCAAGTACACGATCTACAAGACCAACGCGGATTTCTTGTTGATATCGATCGGGATATTCCACAACCCCGACGGCAAGCGGCCCGATACCGCACAGCTCTTCAGGAACTCCGAAGAGGCCTACATGGGGAGGGGGAAGGCGTACTACCACTTCGCCTACACGTACAGCCAATCGCGGTTCAAGAAATCAACGGGGATCACGGAGATTCTGGAAAAGCTCTCCACAGGCTTCGAGCGCTACGTGGAGATTCTGAGCCACATGCGCGGGGAGTACTTCAACATCCTCGACCGTCTGAACCACGGCGAAATCTACCACCTGGAACGGTCGATCGACCAGAGGACGGCGACGAGGGAGCTCCGAGCTCTCCAGGACGAGTTCCTGGACTCGTATTCGGAATACCTCAGCACCAAGAATCCGGATCTGCGCCTGAAGGTCGAGGAGTTGGCCGGGAAGATCCGCGAGATCGACGACTCATTCAATTTTCATATCGACGGCTAGCTCGTGCGATGAGGGGCGCGCTTCAGCTGGGATGCGATGGAACGGGTGTTTGAAGACCCTTTCCAGCGCTCTTTCCGTGTTAGTCAGATCCGGGGACCACGCCGACGTGCTCGGCGAACTTGAAGACGCGCTCGAACACTTCCTCTTTCGTCTTGCTTCGTGTCAGCGCGTGTGCCCCGGAGGGGAGCAGAACAACCTCGCTGTCCGCGTGGGTCGCCCACTTGCGTAGCAGCTTGAGTCCTTTTGTCGCAAGAACGCGGTCATCCCTCGCCTGCAAAACGAGAGTCGGGGATGAGATTTCCCCCGTCGTCTCGCGAATGTGCTCCATCGCCTTCATCACTTCTCCGTTCCAGTCGGTGGCGCGGCGAACGAACGATGGGACGACGTGCCTCGCCAGCTCAGAGAAGCGGTCCTTCATGCCGAGCCTGGGCGCGACGGCGGGCGCGAGAAGCACCAGCGCGGGAATCTTGTTGTTACGGGCGAGAATGATGGCTACAGTCCCGCCGAGGCTTAAGCCCACGACAAGGTTCTTTTTCGAATATTCCGTCATTGTGCTGTACGCCGAATCGGCGAGATTGACCCAGGATTCCCACGACGCCGGACGCTCTTTCAGATCGAACCGCGAGAACCGCGGGCAGAACACCGTGAATCCCTTGGAGTACAGGTAATTCCCCAAGTCGCGCATCTCCGCGGGACTCCCTTTCGCGCCGTGGAAGAGAAGACATCCCGGCGCGCGGCCCTCCTGAAGGAAGAGGAATGACCGGTCATCCCTGGGGATGTGGTGACTTCTGTCGTATTCGAACCGCTGAAGAAAGTGAGTACGGAGAAGCTCTCGCCTCAGCTCAAAGTCTTTGGGGTTCAGTTCTACGAGGTGCCGGATCTCCCAGATCGTTCTATTGATTTGTCCATGCCATGTCATTAGATGTTCGTCCTAACTGAGACGATAGTTGGGCGCTTCCTTTGTGATCACGACGTCGTGCGGATGGCTCTCCCTCAAACCCGCGGCGGTGATTTGTATGAAACGACCTCTCTTCTTGAGATCCGCGACCGTCGCCACGCCGCAGTACCCCATCCCGGCCCTGAGACCCCCGACCAGCTGGTAGACCGTGTCGGAGAGCTTTCCCTTGTAGGGCACACGGCCTTCGATCCCTTCGGCGACGAGTTTCGACGCCTCGACGCCTTCCTGCATGTACCGGTCGCCCGAGCCGGATCTCATCGCGTCGATGGAACCCATCCCTCGGTAAATCTTGAAGGCACGCCCCTCGTAGAGTTCCATCTGGCCCGGACTCTCCTCGGTGCCCGCGAACAGACTCCCGATCATCACGGAATCCGCACCCGCGGCGATGGCCTTGACGACGTCGCCGCTGTACTTGATCCCGCCGTCAGCTATCACGGGGACTCCAACCTTCGACGCGACTTCCGCGCAATCCATGATGGCCGTTATCTGGGGAATTCCGACGCCCGCGACAACGCGGGTCGTGCATATCGCGCCGGGGCCCATCCCCACCTTGATGCCGTCCGCTCCGCCCTTAATCAGATCCATCGCCGCCCGCGACGTCGCGATGTTCCCGGCGATCACCTGGAGCTTGAGGTGGCGGGTCTTGATCTTGACGAGCGTATCGACCACGTTCTTCGAATGACCGTGAGCGGTGTCGATCACGACGACATCCACGTTCGCCCCGACGAGCAAATCGACACGCGTGAGAACGTCCGCCGCCACACCTACCGCCGCGCCCACACGGAGTTTTCCGTCGGAATCCTTGCAGGCGTTCGGATAATCCATGCTCTTCTTGATGTCCTTGAACGTGATCAGCCCCTTGACGCGGCCATCGGCATCGACGACGGGGAGCTTCTCGACGCGGTGTTCGTCGAGGATCTTTTTGGCTTCCTCCATCGTGACCCCTTCGGGGGCCGTCACAAGGTTCTTCGATGTCATGACGTCTCTGACGAGGACAGAATCGCTCTCGACGAAACGGAGGTCCCGGCTCGTGAGCATGCCGACGAGGATCCCTTCCTGGACGATCGGCACGCCGGAGATCCGGTACTTCTTCATCACAGCCCGGGCGTCCTTGACGGTCGCCTCTGGGCCCAGAGAAATCGGGTCAGCGATGATCCCGCTCTCGCTTCGTTTGACCTTTTCAACCTGGGCGGCCTGGGCCTCCGGGCTCATGTTCTTGTGGATGATCCCGATTCCGCCCTCGCGGGCCAGAGCAATCGCCAGCTCCGCCTCGGTCACCGTGTCCATGGCCGCGGATACGATCGGGATGTTGAGCTGAATCGTCTTCGTCAGTTGAGTCTTCGGGCTGACCTCGCCGGGGTGTACCGCGGATTTCCCCGGAATCAGCAGAACGTCGTCGAAGGTGATGCCCCTGCCGGCTATCTTTTCCAACATGGATTCTCCCTGTCTGTTGGAGCAATGAGTTGCCCTAATGTATCACCCAACCGCCCGTTTGGCAAGACGATAAGCGCACCGCCGCCCGTAGCCACCTCTACACGAAGCGCGCTTCGCGAGAGGGCCGAATCGTTGCGGAAACCCGGGGCACTCCTGGCGCGAGAGAACCTCGCAGCTCCGGAGACGTGCGTGCGAAGTCCGCGCGGCAAAAAAAAGGGTTCGACCCCACGAAAAGGTCGAACCCACTGGAGCGGGTACTACCCGCTCGCATGCTCACGAACAGGTCTCTCGGTCTAGAGGTCCACCGCTTTGAGCGTCTTCCTCTTGTTGCCGATTGCCCGGTCCTCAGCGCACTTGATGATCTCGCGGACTTTCTTGTCCAGCGCGCCGTAGAACTCTGAAGACACGTTGCACTTCTTCGAAGCCGCTTTGGTTCTCGTCTTCGAAATGATCAGTTCAACGGGTGCTTTGGCCGGTTTTGCCATTAGGGTCCCTCCTTTAGCGACAAAAACACTAACATGACCTAATTCCCTATTCCCATACACAAAAACCTGAAACGTTGTCAAAGGGAATTTGGTCCCAGACCCCCGAAATCCGCGGCCCGGAGCCACGCCGGCCGATCCGGCCGCGGGAGGACCCTGGGCTCCCTGCGGTCGCTAGACCTTGGGGAGCGTGATTCCGCGCTGCGCCTGGTACTTGCCCTTGCGGTCCGCGTAGGAGATGAGACACTCCTCATCGCTTTCAAAGAAAAGCACTTGGGCGATCCCCTCGTGCGCGTAGACCCTCGCGGGAAGGGGCGATGTGTTGGATATCTCGAGGGTCACGAAGCCCTCCCACTCGGGCTCGAAGGGGGTCACATTCGTGATGATCCCGCACCGGGCATAGGTCGATTTGCCTACGCAGAGCGTCACGACGGTCCGGGGAATTCTGAAGTACTCGACGCTCCGCCCCAGCGCGAACGAGTTGGGAGGGACGATGCAAACGTCGCCTTTGAAATCCACGAACGCCTTCGGGTCGAACTCCTTGGGGTCAACCACCGTCGAGTTGATGTTCGTGAAAATCTTGAACTCATCGGAAACGCGCATGTCGTAGCCGTACGATGAGAGCCCATAGGAGATTTTGGTGTCTTTCACCTGCCGGTCGGCGAAAGGTTCGATCATGTTGTGCTCTTTGACCATTCGAACGATCCATTTGTCGGACTTGATCGACATGCCGTTTCCTTTCACGTCTTGAGCTTTCGCGAGAGGCGCTTCTCGATGCGGTCGATCTTGCTTTGGATCGCGCCGCTCTTTCCCTCTCGATCGTCGATCGTTATCGTGGTGACCACGCGCCGCGACGATGCTCTCATCGTTTCATGGCACTTTCGAATTAGACTCCACACGACATCGGGCTCCCCCTCGATAATGGTTCCCATCGAGGTGAGCCTGTATTCGATCCCGCTCTTGTCGATGAGATCGATGACCCTGGCCACGTCTTCACTGAGCGATTCCTTGCCCATGGGAACAACGGTGAAATGCGCGATCACGATGCCCTCCTCCTCGCGCCGGAGCGCGCCATCCGGTCAGTAGGCCTTCTTGAGGCCGCCGAGAAGACTGAAGAACTCCATCCGCGTGGCGGCGTTTTCTCTGAACGCGCCGAGCATCGCGCTCGTCGTGGCGATGGAATTCTGTTTCTCCACCCCCCGCATCATCATGCACAGGTGCTGCGCCTCGATCACCACACCCACACCCTGGGGCCTGAGGTGATGTTCGATGGCCTCTGCGATCTCGCGCGTCATTCGTTCCTGGACCTGGAGCCGCCGCGCGAACACATCGACGACGCGCGCCAGCTTGCTCAAGCCGATGATGCGGTTGTCTGGAATGTAAGCGATGTGGCATTTGCCGAAAAACGGAACGAGATGGTGCTCGCACAAGCTGTAGAAGTCGATGTCTTTCAACACGACCATTTCTTCCTGCTTCTCCTCGAAGATCGAGCCGGCAACGATCTCTTCCACGTCGATGTTGTACCCCTGCGTGAAGTAACGCAGCGCCTCGCTCACGCGTTTTGGAGTGGAGAGGAGGCCCTCTCTTTCCGGATCCTCGCCGAGCTCCACCAGGAGCTCCCGTATCAGCGAGACCGCCCTGCCGTCTTTGCCGCCAGATCCCTTCATATCGTCTCCTTACTCAGATTCTCCGCCTGAAGAAGCTCTCGAACTTCCGCCGCCGCAAAGGGCAACGGCTGCCTCATCGCTCTTCCCCGCAGTAATCCGCGAAAGACTCCTGATCCTCCCAGACACGGACGCGATGGAGCCTCGCCTCCGGCACGGCGCCGTGGAGGCGTTCCCAGACGTACTTCGCGATCATCTCGACGGTGCTCGCCGTCGTTTTGAATTCCTCCACGTCTTCGTTGAGATTCCTGTGGTCGAGGCGGGCGATGACGCGGTCTTTCACGATCGCATCGAGCTCGAAAAGATTGATGACCATTCCTGTTCTGGGGTCAGGCTCCCCGGCGATCGTTACCTCGAGCACATAGTTGTGTCCGTGGAGCCTCGAACATTCCCCGAAGATGCGACGGTTCTCCTCGTCGGAGAGGCCTTCCACGCGGAGTTGGTGCGCCGCTGAGAAGCAGAGTTTTCGCGTGAGATACACCATGTCCGGTCTCTCCTTCCGGCTACTCGGAGATCCCCTTTTCCTCGAGGTACCGCTCCGCGTCGAGCGCCGCCATGCACCCCGTTCCGGCCGCCGTCACCGCCTGGCGGTAGATCCTGTCCTGGACGTCTCCCGCGGCGAAAATGCCGGGGACGTTCGTGCGTGTCGAAAAAGGCTCGGTCTTGATATAACCCGTCGGGTCCATGTCGACCTGTCCTTCAAAAACCTTTGTGTTCGGCGAGTGACCGATAGCCACGAAAAACCCCTGGCACTCGAGCTCGGATACTCTGCCCGTCTTCACGTTCCTGACGCGGACTCCCTGGACTCCGTGTTCGGGCGAACCGAGGACTTCCTCCACCGTAGCGTCCCACACGAACTCGATCTTCGGATTCTTGAGCGCCCTTTCCTGCATCGCCTTCGAAGCTCTGAGCTTGTCCCGCCTGTGAATGACGTACACCTTGGTCCCGAACCGGGTGAGAAACGTCGCCTCTTCGACCGCCGTGTCACCGCCTCCGACGACCGCGATCACCTTGTCCCTGAAGAAAAAGCCATCGCACGTGGCGCACGCGGACACTCCGTGTCCACGGAGCTTTCGTTCGCTTTCGATGTCCAGCCACCTCGCGGAGGCCCCCGTCGCGATGATGAGGGTCCGACAGCGGTACGTTTTCCCGTCCCCTTCCAGAATTTTCGGATCTCTGTTCAATTCTACGCGTTCGACATTGACCTGATCGAAGGTCGCCCCGAATCGCTCGGCCTGCTTGCGCATCACATCCATCAGCTGGGGGCCCGCGACGCCCTCGATGAAGCCGGGGTAGTTCTCCACATCGCTTGTGATCATCAGCTGCCCCCCGGGTTGAACCCCTTCGAGAACGAGGGGTGTGAGATTGGCGCGAGCTGCGTAGATCGCAGCCGTCATCCCGGCGGGTCCCGATCCGAGTATGATGACCTTCCTGACTTCCTCGGCCATAAGCAGTTGTTCTCCTTTCAGTTGGATGATCAGCTTTCTGCAAGATTACGCGAAATCTCCGAATTGTCAAGGCGCGGGGCGGCTGGCTGCGGGGCGGGTGGCGATTGCGTGCGGGACCGCGTGGGGACTGCAGGTCGGGCGAGGTCAGAAAATGAACCGTGCCGAAAGGTAGTAGAAGTTCGCCAACCCCATGGAGTACGTGCTGACGTTGCTCGCCAGGTCGAGGATGAAACGGCCGTTGATATTGATCTCGAGTCCGTTGCTGAAACGGGCGTCAACGCTGGAGTCATGATTCTCGTACCGTTCGTCGAAACCGAATCCGCCGGTATCGACATCCGAACCGAAGATCTCCTCGGCGTTGTTCGTCAACATTCTCGCCGTCTTTGTCCGCACGGCGAACAGGGCGGCGCCCACACGGAGCTTGGCGTACTTGTGAAATGACCACTCCACACCGATGGGGATGCTCAGGCGGTACAAATCATCCACATCGTCGTGCCGCTGGCGGTATGGCGACGTGTACGATCCCCCGGTGGCGCTTCGATAGACGGACAGATCCCCCGCAGCATCCTCTTCGAACGATGTTCTAGCGAAATAGCCGTGCGCCGCGAAGGCGACGAGCACGTCGTCGAAGAGCATCTCATGATACCCGACGGAGCACTCGGCCTGGATCCGATCCACGGTGCCATCGTTGTCGTACGCCAGATCCTCCTCCGTCGACGAAGTGGAATTCTCGTACTCATCGCGGACGGCGGACCCTCCGTCTCCCGATGAACGAGACCAGCTCGCGCTGAGAACGCTCCGCACGTGCTCGGTCCAGCCCAGATGGGCGCGGAGAAACCCGCCGAAACCCGTGTAGCAACGGTCCGAAGCAACCGTGGTCGCACCGTAATACGAATCGTAGGAATAGTCGGGGTGCGGCACTCCGTTTCCGTCCGGATCTTCGTCGAGAAAACTCAAGTAGTTGATCCGCTCGGTTGCGGTTTCGTCGATATACGATGCTCCGATGACAGCGTCTCGCAGTAGCGCGTCCCCTCGGAAAAACCCAGCGGACATGGAAAGAGCCAACTTTTCGTAGCATCGATCGCCGTGGTCCGACTTGTAACTCTCAAAGGGGTTTCCCGGGTCGGCGAGCCGCCATCCGAAGTTACGTTCGACCCTCAGATTAACATCATCGATCCTATCGTATGCGCCTTTGAATCTGATCCCCATGGTGCCGTGGTCCTTCAAGGGAGCGACCGCTAGATCCACGACGTAGTGCTGGAGGTCACTCCTTCCTCCGTAGCCCCGCTCCTCGATGTGCACGCTCGTGCCCTGGTCCCAAACGTAAGGGTTTTCGGTCCAGTGTTCGGACGCGCTCAATCCAATCTCCGAGCCGAGCGCCACACCGATCCTCCCCTTCACGGAACCGAAGACGCTCACCCCAACCGGGTTGATCCCGAACGTGAGGTTGTCGTAGCCGGACTCGACCCATACGCCGGATCCCCTCTTCTCCATCATCGGGTATACGCATTCTACTCTCCGCCCGGGCATCTTCACGGCGTACACGATCGGTCTCTCGACCTCGGAAACACGCGCCGGGTTAAGATAGACGTCGGTGAGAAAATCGTCGAGGAGCCCCGCAAAGGTGACGTCGAGCGATCGAATGCGCAGCGAGTAGTCGGTTTGGGCGGGGCAGCGTGATGGGCCCGCCAACACGGCGAGCGCAATCAGCAGGACGATGATCGGCCGCATGCTTCGACCCATGGGATACGGTGGAACCTCAGGGCCCGCGGTCCGCCAAGTCGCCGGCCGAGGGCGTCAAGAACGAGGAAGGAGATTCTTCGGTCATCGTACGCACAATCCGCCGTCTTGTCAAAGTCTTGTTCGAACGCTATCCTTCAGATAGGTGATTCGAGAGTGTGCGTCATGAGTAAGACTTCCATAGCCGTCAACCTGCTCATTCTGGTCTTTGCCGCGACCTTCACGGGGTGCTCCGATTCGGATTCTCCGGCAGGCCCGAGAGGTAAAGACACGACCCCCCCCGCGCCCGTGGCCGACGCGACGCTCACAGCGGCAGCGGACGGCGCTGAGATCCGCCTCGAGTGGACGGCTCCGTGCGACGACTCGCCGACGGAGGGTGTTGCGGGATACGAGATACGGCTCGCCTACACGAGCGGGTACGATCCTGAGGATTTCTGGGAAACGGCAACTCCCGTTTCCGATCCTCCGATCCCGTCAGGCCCCGGAATGCGCGATCACTACACGATCACGGACCCGCGGAGAACGAGAGACCTCTACGTGGGAATTCGTAGCATTGACGAGGGGGGGAATTTCTCTCTCCCAAGCGGGCTCGCCACGATTCACGTGCCCGGGTACACGTTCGCCGCGAACTGCATCGATGTTTTCACGAAGCTCCCCGTGGAGGGCCTGGGCGTCACGCTCTCGACCGGTTCGGCGTTTCACTACGTGACGGACGCGTCCGGCGAGATCACACACGATGGAGAGCTGGATGGTGGAGTCACGCACATCGAGATCCTCACGGAATCATCGCCATCTCCCTACCATGCGCTGAACCAATCGTTCGTGCTCGGGGGCGACAGCGTTCACACGTTCCTCATGATCCCCGTCGAAACCGTCAACGCCTCGTGGGTGCCCAATCTCCTCGCCCTTTTCAAACGGATGGCGGACATTGTGTCGCCTGTCGGAGTGGACGCGGGTCTTTCGCCTGTTCCGCAGATCCTCGCCAAATGGCACCATCGCCCGGTGGCCGTCTACGCCCCACCTTTCACAAATAGCCAGGGCGTCGATTACGAGGAGCAGGTCAAGCTTGCCGCCGCACGTTGGATGGAAAGGACAGGCGAGCCCCTTTTCGAATTCGTTGAGTCCCCGCCTGACACGGGGATCATCGTGACATACAAGACGCGCGTGGAGATGGGATCGGGACTCGGCTTCACGATGCTCACGCGAGGGGACGACGGCCACCCCTTGAGGTCGGACGTGTGGATCGTGGACGACGCGTCGGACGTGATCTCGGTCTACATGATTCTCCTCCACGAGCTCGGCCACACCCTCTGCTTGGGTCATGTGGAGGATTCGGCGTTTCTGATGTTCGTCGGCCAGCCCCTTCCCGGTGACATCTGCGACGACGAAGTCCGCGTGGTTCAACTCCTCGAATCACTCCCCACGCGAGTCGACATGTCAATCTACGACGAGAACTCTCCGGGGATGAAATAGCCCACGGTTCGAGGGACCATCGGGGGGACTGTGGCCCGTGCGGAGACGGCCCGTTGCGATCGGCGGTGAGGTTATCGGCTTCTCGCCTTCAGGAGATTCGATCGCGTCGGCGGCACACCCTCGTGCGAAAGGAGCTTCTTCTTCATCGACAACCCCGCCGAGTATCCCCCTAGGCCTCCGCCCGCAGCCACCACACGGTGACACGGGATGACGACGGCAAGCGGGTTCGCCGCCATCGTCGCTCCCACAGCCCGTGCGGCTCCCGGGAACCCGGAGCGCTCGGCCAACTCGCCGTAGCTCACCACGCGCCCGAACGGCAGAGCGAACAATTTGTGGAGCACCTTTCGTTGGAATGAGCTCCGAACCGATGAGAGATCGACAGACAACGTGAATGATGTCCGCTTCCCTCCGAAGTACTCCTCGATCTCCTTTCGGTACGCCTTGAGGTGCGACGGATTCTTCTTGAGCGTTTCGTCTGAGAACATCCGGACAAGATTCTTCTTGAACGTGTCGAGCGTCTTGTCCCCGACGAGCACCGCGCACAGACCTTTCTCCGTCGCCGCAATGAACACGTTTCCAACCAGCGTGTGCGGGATGAGATCGTAATAAATCATCAAAGACTCCTTCCCCTCTGCACTCGCGCGATTCGTGCGGTGGATCGCCGGCTCCCGTTCAACGACTGGACCGCACGTCGCCACGAATCGGCGAGCGCGTCCGTCGGCATCATATCACACGAGAAATGTCTGAAGGAGACTGTCTGAAAAGGGATGATCGGTGCGTGAGACAAAAAAAGGGCCGATATCGCTTTCTACCAGGGAGGTAACTCGGCACATGAGCACGAAATGGAGGAGAGTAGATCAATCTACTCTTTTCCAGGAAGGGAGGTATTAAAGCGATACCGGCTTTCCTTATGGCTGTCGCTCCTAATATAGGCGAGCTTGCCGAAGCGTGCCATAAGAAAATGCTTGTGAAAAATTTATTTTGACGCTCGCCTCTCTCATCTTGAACGGTGTTGATCTGAGGGCCAGTCGGGGTGTATCGTCATTCCACCACCGTGTGCAGCATGCGAAAAAGGGGAGGAACTTATGGATTACCACGAACTAGAGAGAATGACCGTCATCAAGCTCCGCGAGGAAACCAAGAAATTCCCCGACCTGAAGGGCGTCACCGGGATGAAAAAGGAGGAGCTGATACAAGCCCTCGTCGAGCGGCTCGGCATCGCTGTTCCCGAAAAGAAGGAGAGAAAGGGCGGCCGCGTCCCGGTCAGCAGAACATCGCTCAAGAATAAGATCGCAGAGCTGAGAACAGCCGAGAATGCCGCTCGTGCCGACAAGGACCGCAAGAAAGTGGATCGTCTGAGACGCCGGATCCACCAGATCAAACACAGGCTTCGGAAAAGCGTGTGAGCCAGGCGCGGGTTGGAGGGTCGCCGGGAGCCCTTTCACGGGACCAAGCGAGGGCGAGAGACGAGCCTCCAACCCGCGGCGGCGGTCCGGCGCACCGATGTCAGATGTACCACGCGAAGCGCGCTGACTCGGCGATACGGAGCATCGTGGGAAGCCCCACGATCTCGTCGACCTGCTGACGAACGGCGTCGGGATCCAGATCGAGAAGTCTCACCGACGCGCTGCACGCGAAGACCTTGACTCCCTCCCCTTCGCTTCGCGCCTTCTGCAGCATGGCGTAGGCCGACGGAAGCGCGGCGTTTTCGAAACCGCGTTCGAGCTTGCGAGCGAGCTCGATCGATCCAATATCATCTTCGCCCATTTCCCCTGGCTCTCTCTCGACTGCGATCGTGTCCCAGGTGCCGTCGAGATACGTGGCCAGCGCCCGGAAGAACAGAAAAACATGACACGACCACCCCAGGGATGCCGCGGCGAGCGCGAGGCTCGCTGCTTGGTACACACGATCTCGCCCGTGGCTGTGCAGAAGAATTACGAGTGACGATTTCATATGGAGTGGCCCCCGGCGGCCACTATACTCCAAGGGCCTGTGCGTGTGAAGGGCCGCATGACATTCCGTGCGGCGCCGCGGCTGGCGCCGTGACGAAGAAACTGTTTCGCCTGGCCCGCGCAGCTGCTATAGTGTCAAAGCATCGTTCTTGCACAATTCCCGGAGCCGCATGTCACGCGAACAGAATAGGCCCCACGTCGGTGTGAACATGGCGATGTCCGCCGACGGCAAAACATCTACGTACCGCAGGGAGTCGTTTTCGCTGGGGTCACCGTCCGATCGCTACCTGATGGACGTTCTCCGCGCGAAAGCCGACGCGGTGATCATCGGCGCCCGAACGCTCGCCTCCGATGGGTGGGCGATACGTGTCCGGCATGCCGGCATGCGTACGCGGCGCGTCGAGCAGAAGCGCACGCCTCACCCGCTGAATGTCGTTCTGTCGACAGACCTGGATCTGCCCGTCCGTGCCGAGTTCTTCACATTCCCGGAAACGGAGAAGCTCGTGATCACGACGCGTCGCGCGACGGCGAGGCGCGTCGAGAGTTTTCGCAGACTTGCCGAGGTCGTTGTGCTCCCGCGCGAGCGGATCCTGGCCAGGTATGCGCTGCGAGTGCTTGCAGACAGGGGTGTGAAACGCGTGCTCGTCGAAGGCGGGGGAACGCTCAACTTCTCGTTCTTCCGCGAGGATCTCGTGGATGAGGTTTACCTCACCGTTACTCCGCGCATCCTAGGAGGCGCAACCGCTCCGTCTCCGGTCGACGGGAAGGGGTTCTTGAGAAACTCGCACGTGCGTTTGGAGCTTCTGTCGAGCCGCAGGACCGGCGACGAGATCTTCCTCAGGTACCGCGTTGTGAAGAGCTGAGCGCGTCGAGAACCGCTCGAACGTGCCCCTCGACTTTAACGCCCCGGAAAGCCCGTATGATCTTGCCTGCTTCGTCGATGAGGACCGTGGTACGTTCGATCCCTCTGTAGGTCTTACCGTAGAGTTTCTTGTTCTTCAGCACACCGTACTTCCGACACATCGTCCCCTCGGGGTCGCTCAGAAGAGGAAACGGAAGATCGTGTTTCGTTTTGAATCTCTGGTGGGATTCGATGCTGTCCATGCTGACGCCGAGGACCGCCGCGTTGATAGCCTTGAACCGGTCGATTTCATCACGGAAATCGAGAGCTTCCCGCGTTCAGCCGGGTGTCGCGTCCTTGGGGTAGAAGTAGATCACGATCTTCTGCCCTGGAAAGTCCTTGAGCGAGACTTTCTTCCCGTCGTCAGCGCGGAGAGAGAAGGCCGGCGCTTTCTTTCCGATTTCGAGCATTGCTTCTCCTTTCCAGGCGCGATCGTGACGTCCGGAAAAACGCCCTTCATTCCCCGTAGGGCAGGCGCTGCTTGATCTTCTCGAGCAATTCGTACGGAACGTCGAGGGCGCCGAGCGGCAGATCTTTGCCGGCAAATCCGTGGAAATCGGACCCGCCTGATACCAGGAGTCCGTGTTCTTCCGCGATGGCGCCAAGCTGTCTCGTGGTGGCTCCGTTGTGCTTCGGGTGGAAGATCTCGATTCCATCGAAGCCGTCGGCGATCAACGTGTAGAGCTCGTCGATGGCCTCGAGGAAAATCCCCGGGTGGGCGATGAACGCCAGGCCGCGGGCCGCGTGGATGTACCGGACCGCGTCGGCCGGGGCCATTTTGTACTTGGGCACGTACGCCGGTCCGCCTTCGGCAATGTACCTGTCGAAGGCCTCGGAGGGCGTTGACACCACGCCCTTCTCGCGGAGCACCGCGGCGATGTGCGGACGCCCGAGCGAACCTTCCCCGCTCTTCTTGATCACCTCTTCAGCGTTGATGGGAACCCCCATGGCGTTGAGCTTCTCGATGATCTCAAGCCCTCTCTTGTGCCTCGTCTCCCGGAAGCGCTTCAGCATCGCTTCGAAGCCGGCGTCGTCCGGCGCTACCCCGTATCCGAGAACGTGAAGATCCCTGCCTTTGAACTCACAGCTCAGTTCGGCGCCCGAGATGACCTCAAGCCCGCTCTCCCGTCCCGCCCCGATCGCTTCGTTCACGCCATCCAGGGAGTCGTGATCGGTCACACTGATTGCGGAAAGTCCTTTGGCGACGGCCATTCTGACGAGCTCGGTCGGCGAGTTGAGCCCGTCGGAGAACCTGGAATGTAAATGGAGATCTACTCGCATGAATGCTCCCGCCGTCCGCGATTCTCAACGCGCGAGTTCGAAATGTGGGTGAGCCCGAAGAACAAGGACACGGCCGAAGAGGATCATCGTCAGCCGCGTTCCGAACAGGTGAATTGAGGATAACCCTTTTCGCCTTTACAATCAAAAACAAAATTGACAGGATGGAGGACAACTATCGCCTAGGTGGAATGCCCGGCTCGTTCCCCGCTTTTCCCGCAAGAGAAAGGAAACGTCATGAACACGGCCTTCAGGGTGAGACACAAGAACAAGAACATACTCATGTACGCGTGCAGCGAGACGGACGCGAACAGTCTCTACGCGACGGACTTCTCTGCCCCCGATCCTTTCATCTTCATACGGACCGCGGCGGGCAGACGTCATCTCGTCATGAGCGATCTCGAGACCGGCCGGGCCAGGAAGCAGTCCAACGCCCACAAGGTCCACTCGCTCGCCGCTTACACGGCGCTGGCTGAAAAGAAATTCAAGAAAGCGCCCGGCATTGTCGAGATCCTCACCACGATTCTCCGTGACTTCGGGCTTCGCAGTGTCACTGTTCCAGAAAACTTTCCCCTGGGGATCGCCGAGGGGCTCCGCGACAACCGGATCAGAATCAACGCGCTCAGCGAGCCGTTCTATCCCGAACGGATCTACAAAAAACCCCGCGAGGTGGAGGAGATCCGAAAGGCAATGCGCGCCACGGAGAGAGGAATGCAGGCCGCTGTCGGCATCCTCGCAGCGAGCAAAATCAAGAGCGGTTATCTCTACTACAAGGGGAACAAGGTCACCGCGGAGATGCTGAGAAACGCCATCAACACCACGATCCTCACGCTGGGGTACATCCCCACCGGCACGATCGTCGCCCCGGGGAAACAGGGCTGCGATCCCCACGAACGAGGCTCGGGCGCGGTCCGCGCGAACGAAACCGTGATCATCGACATATTCCCGCGCTGCGAATCCACGGGCTATTTCGCCGACATCACACGCACATTCGTCCGCGGCAAAGCCTCCGACGATATTCGAGGCCTCTACCGCGCCGTCTATGACGGTCAGAAGCTCGGCCTCGACATGATTCGCCACGGCGTGAAGACCCGCAACGTCCACGCCGCGATCCACAAGTTATTCGAGAGCCGAGGATTTCGCACAGGAAAGAAGGACGGCCTCCCGCAGGGGTTCTTCCACGGAACCGGGCACGGCCTCGGTCTCGAGATCCACGAGCCGCCGCGGATCGCGTTCAACAAGCTCACGCTCGAGAAGGGGATGGTGGTGACGGTGGAGCCGGGTCTCTACTACTCCGCTATGAAGGGCGGCGTTCGCATCGAGGACACGATTCTCGTCACACAGTCGGGGATCGAAAACCTCACGCGCTTCCCCAAGTACCTGGAGATCTAGGGCCGCACAACATGATGGGGGGCGTGTGCTGCCACACGCCCCCCATCGTCCAAATGCTTTTCCGCGGGTTGTAGAACGGATACCGAAAAGGCCGCCGGATCACTTCTTCGGCGGCACGACTTTCGCCGCGCCCCGGTCGACGAACGCGAGCCAGACGTCGTCGTTCTTGTCCACGTAGACTCTTCTGACGCGCGTGTTGGGCAAACCGCTCCCATCGATATAGTTCACCTTGTCCCCGTTCGGCGCCATCGTCGTCAACCCCGCCTGTGTGGCGATCCACACCGTTCCTGCCGTCCACTTGGTACCCAGCGTGTTGATGGCCACCGAATTGGCGAGGTTGCTGACGATGCCGTCCGCCGTGGTCAGCCGCGTCCACGTCTTGGCATCCATGTCGAGAGACGCGACACCGTCGGCGGGATACGCCGACCAGAAGAGGTCCCGGGTGGAATCGTAGGTGACTTCGGACACATCGTTGGCGGGTATCGCGCTCTTCTCGGTGTTCAGGTACTGCACATGCAAGTCATTGCCCGTGCGCAGGATGCTGATCCCGCCGGGGATGAGGATGCCGACCGAATCTCGTGACCTCTCGGTGACCCACACCTCCGCACCCCGAGTCGTACTGTTGTGCACGAGAATCGAGCTGAACACTCCTGCCCCTAAGAGAGTGTCGTACACAGCGAACCGGTCCTCCATCGGACGAGCGTCGTCGTCGATGTACTGGCCGACGCCCTCAACCGTAGACGCCCAGATCGATGAGTCGTCGGCCGCTACGTCGAACACGCGGCCGTTCACGAGCCCGTCGGACGGTCTGACAGCTTTCCATGGAGTCGTGTTATTGTAGATGCCGATACCGCCGCCCCACGTCCCGACGAAGATCTTTCCGTTGAGTTCCGCTATCCCCCGGCACACCCGGTTGGGCAGTCCATCACGGTCGGTGAAAAACGTTGCGTCCTCGGCGTCGAACGGTCCCTGCGTGGTTGCAAACATGGCCACACCGGCTTCCGTACTCAGCCACAGGCGATTCTGGCTGTCGACGAACACATCATATACATCGTCGCTCGGCATACCGCTGATCGTTTGCAAACTGATCTTCGGCGGGGACGCTGGCGGTTGAACGGTGTTGTCGTCGCTGCAACCCAAGGCCAACATCGCCAGGACCACGAACACCAGATACCTGCAGTGCTTTAGGAATTCCAATTGAAACCTCCCGATCTCGATCTCGCTCGCTACTCAGAAGTTGGTCCCACTCGTCGCGAAAAACTCGATCGTCGTGCCGCTCTCTGGTTTGGTGGGGAAGCCGAAGTAGATGGCGGGCTCTTATAATGAGCACGTTTTCAACGTGTTAAATATTACCGGCAAGGTGGGGGCGTGTCAAGAACGTTGCTGGAGACGCTCTTTGATTCTGGCGGCCAACCCTCTCGAAACCCCTTGGACTGCCGACAGTTCGGAGACGTCCGCGTCGCGGACCCCCGCGACGCTGCCAAAGATCCTGACGAGGCGGCGCTTCAAGACGGGCCCAACCCCCGGGATGTC
>Ga0315273_10000521_pt1 | contig 40978 bp, 40 predicted proteins | sample YL17G02_0_MG_FD_205753 | JGI IMG/M metagenome (GOLD analysis project Ga0315273, IMG submission 205753) | Sediment microbial communities from Yellowstone Lake, YNP, Wyoming, USA - YL17G02_0 | ecosystem: Environmental > Aquatic > Freshwater > Lake > Sediment | place: USA: Wyoming | collected...
GCCTGCATGACGTCGCCCTGCGAGGGGTCGGTCGGGAGGCCGGTCGACGGCCCCCCGCGCATCACGTCGACGATCACGCAGGGGATCTGCGCCATGGCGGCGTAGCCGATCAGCTCCTGCTTGAGACTGAAACCGGGGCCGGACGTGGCCGTGAGCGCCTTCGTGCCCGCGAGCGACGCGCCGATGACCGCGCCCATCGAGGCGATCTCGTCCTCCATCTGCAGGAAGGAGCCGCCCTCCTCGGGCAGCCGGCGCGAGAGGATCTCGGCGATCTCGGTCGAGGGGGTGATGGGGTAGCCCGCGAAGAAGCGCGCCCCGGCGGCGATGGCGCCTTCGGCCACCGCCTCGTTGCCCTGGACGACGCGGCGCGGTTGCGGCATCAGGCGTCCTCCGGTTCTGTCGACGCGACGCCTGACGGCGCGGTGGAGCGTTCCACGAGCACCTCGATGGCGAAGTCGGGGCAGTGCCACTCGCACAGCCGGCAGGCGGTGCAGTCCTGGAGGCGCGCCACGACCGCCTGGCCGGCGTCGTCGCGGTCGAAGACCTTGGTCGGACACAGGCTGATGCAGATGCCGCAGGCCTTGCAGAGGTCGAGGTCGACGGTCACGGTCGCCTTGGCCTTGCCGCCGGTCTCCCGCGCGGCGTCCTGGGCCGATGCGGGCGCCGCGTCAGGCATCGGCGCCTCCGCGCAACTCCACCGACAGGGCATGCGCGGCGAGTCCTTCGTCACGGGCGATGGTGGCGACTGCCGCGGCAAGCCTGCCGGCGGCCGCGGCGTCCAGCTCGACCACGCCGACGCGCTTGACGAAGGCGCTCGTCGACAACCCCTGCGCGTAGCGCGCCGCGCCGCCGGTCGGGAGCACGTGATTGGTGCCGGCAGCGTAGTCGGCGAAGGCCGTCGCCGCGTGCCGGCCGACGAAGACGGCGCCGGCATTGCGCACCTCCGCGAGCAGGGCCTGAGGCTCCTCCACGTGCAGCTCGAGGTGCTCGGGTGCGAAGGCGTTCACCAGCTCCATCGCCGCGGCGACCGTCGGACAGTCGACGATCGTGACGTGGTCGACACTCACGGCGAGCTTCGCGGCGAGGCGCGCGACCTCCTGCTCGAGGGCGTCGCTCAGGGCGGGGCTCAGCGAGAGGACGGCGCCCATGGCGCCGGCCCCGTGCTCGGCCTGGGCGATCGCGTCGGCCGCCAGCCACGCCGGCTCCGACCCCTGGTCGGCGACGATGAACACCTCGCTCGGCCCGGCCAGACTGTCGATCGCGACCTCGCCCATGACCTGGCGCTTCGCCTCCGTGACGTAGCGGTTGCCCGGGCCGACGATGATTTCGCAGCGCGGCACCGTCTCGGTGCCGTACGCCATCGCCGCGACCGCCTGCGCGCCGCCGACGGGCACGACGAGGTCGAGCCCGAGCAAGGCGCAGGCCGCGGCGACGCCCGGCGGCACCGAACCGTCGGCGCGCGGCGGCGAGCAGACGACGATCCTGCCGACGCCGGCGACCTGCGCCGGGATGGCCGTCATGAGGACCGAGGATGGGTAGTCGGCGAGACCGCCGGGCACGTAGAGGCCGGCGGTCGAAAGGGGGACGATCTCCTGGCCGACGACCTGGCCCTGGGCGAGCGTCTCGCGCCAAGCGGAGGGCAGCTCGCGCTCGTGATAGGCGCGAATGTTGACCGCCGCCAGGCGGAGCGCGGCGACGAGGTCGGGTGCGAGGGCCGCCAGGGCGGCGGCGAGCGCCTCGGGCGACAGGCGCAGCGAGCCGCCGTCGTCGCCCGGCGCCGCGGCGAGCTCGACGCCGTCGAAGCGGCGCGTGAGCTCGCGCAGCGCGGCGTCGCCGCCGCGTCGCACCTCGGCGATGATGTCGCCGACCGCGCGGCGCAGCCCGGTCGAGACCTCGGCGCTCGCGTGCAGCGCCGCCGCCGTCTCCTCGATGTCACCGAGCGGGATGCGCTTCATACTGCTCAGACTACCTTGTGGCGCGGCCCGCGGTCAGGTCCCCGCGGCCGGTGTCAGCCGGCGCCGCCCGTCACCATCGGCAGATCGATACCGCCGGCCTTCGCCGCGGCGATCGCCTGCGGGTAGCCCGCGTCGGCGTGGCGCATGACGCCGGTCCCCGGGTCGCAGGTGAGCACGCGCCCGAGGCGCTCGGCCATCATCTCGGTGCCGTCGGCGACCACCACCATGCCGGCGTGGAGGCTCTTGCCGATGCCCACGCCGCCGCCGTGGTGGAAGCTCACCCAGCTCGCGCCGGCGGCGACGTTGAGCATCGCGTTGAGCAGCGGCCAGTCGGCGATCGCGTCGCTGCCGTCGCGCATGCTCTCGGTCTCGCGATAGGGCGACGCGACCGAGCCCGAGTCGAGGTGGTCGCGGCCGATGACGATCGGCGCCGCGACCTCACCCGAGCGCACGAGCTCGTTGAAGGCGAGACCCATCTTCGCCCGCTCGCCGTAGCCCAGCCAGCAGATGCGACTCGGCAGCCCCTGGAAGTGGACCTTCTCGCCGGCCATGCGGATCCAGCGCGCCAATGCCTCGTCGCCGGGGAAGGTCTCGAGAACGGCGCGATCGGTGCGCGCGATGTCGGCGGGGTCGCCGGAGAGCGCCACCCAGCGGAAGGGGCCCTTGCCCTCGCAGAAGAGCGGGCGGATGTAGGCGGGAACGAAGCCGGGGAAGGCGAAGGCGTCGGCGTAGCCCTCGTCCTTCGCCACCCCGCGGATGTTGTTGCCGTAGTCGAAGACCTCGGACCCGGCCTTCTGCAGGGCGACCATGGCCTGGACGTGGACGAGGATGCTGGCGACCGCGCGCCGCACGTACTCGTCCGGATCTGCGCGCCGCAGTTCGAGCGCCTCCGCCAGCGACAAGCCGTTGGGCACGTAGCCGTTGAGCGTGTCGTGAGCCGAGGTCTGGTCGGTGACGAGATCGGGCGTCACGCCCCGACGAACGAGCTCGGGGTACACGTCGGCGGCGTTGGCGCAGAGGCCGATGCTGAGCGGCGCGCCTGCGGCGCGCGCCTCGTCGGCCCACCGCAGTGCCTCGTCGAGCGAGTCGGTCCCCTTGTCGAGATAGGCGTGGTCGAGGCGACGCTGGATGCGCTCGGGGTCGACCTCCACGCAGAGGGCGACGCCCTCGTTCATGGTCACCGCGAGCGGCTGCGCGCCGCCCATGCCGCCGAGGCCGGCGGTGACGGTCAGCGTCCCCTTGAGCGAGCCGCCGAACCGCTTGGCGGCCGCGGCGGCGAAGGTCTCGTACGTCCCCTGCAAGATGCCCTGCGTGCCGATGTAGATCCAGGAGCCGGCGGTCATCTGCCCGTACATCGTGAGCCCCAGGGCGTCGAGGCGGCGGAACTCGTCCCAGTTCGCCCAGTCGGGCACCAGGTTGGCGTTGGCGATCAGGACGCGCGGCGCCCACTCGTGGGTGCGGAAGACGCCGACCGGCTTGCCGCTCTGCACGAGCAGCGTCTCGTCGTCCTCGAGGCGGCGCAGCGTGGCGACGATGGCGTCGTAGCACGCCCAGTCCCTCGCCGCCTTGCCGGCGCCGCCGTAGACGACGAGGTCCTCGGGGCGTTCGGCGACCTCGGGGTCGAGGTTGTTCATGAGCATGCGCAGCGCGGCCTCCTGCTGCCAGCCGCGGCAGCTGATCGCGCCCCCTCTCGGGGCGCGGATGGGGCCGCGCGCCGCGGCGCCGGTGCTGGTCTGTGCGGTCTCGGTCGTCACCACTGCCTCTCTTCCGTTGAGCCCGTCGTGGCGTCGCGACTCCTCGAGGATGGGGCGCTCTAGGCGAGTGAGGCGTCGGCGACCCCTTCGTCCGCGTAGTAGGGGTTGTTCTTCGCGATCCTGAAGCGGTTGGTGACGTAGGCCAGGCGTAGTGCGTCTCCCAAGGCCGTGAAGGCCGATTCCCAGACGTGATGGGGATCGCGGCCCTTGAGCAGATCGACGTGGACCGTGGCCGGGAGGCCCTGGGCGAAGCCCTCGACGAACGCGATGCAGTCGGCGGTGTGCAGATCCTCGACCGACTCGGTGCGCCCGCCGGGGCAGTCGTCGGCGACAGACACGAAGGCGTTCCGTCTGCCCTCCACGCTGACCATCGCCCTCACCAGCGCTTCGTCGAGGCAGGCGAAGGCCGAGCCGAAGGCGTTGACGCCTTCGGCCACCACCTTCCGGTAGTACAGGGTCTTCAGCGCCGCCCCGAGCGTCTGCGCCGTGTCCTCCGCGATCGTGTGGGTGGAGCGCCACCGCCCCACGGCGACCGTGCAACCGATCGACATCCCCAGCCCCCAGGAGAGGGAGGCGATGAGGTGGTCGAGAAAGCCGATGGTGGTGTCCGGACCAAGGTCCGCATCGAAGACCGTGGACACGTCGACCACGATGTCGACTTCCTGCATCTTCTTCTGGAGCTTGATGTGCGTGTCGCTCTGCTCGTGCAGCGTGAACAGCTGTGGCATGAGGAGTCCCCCGTCTCGCTTGAGTGTGTCGGCCGGCCGGCTCGACGAGCCGCGCTAGACGCCCTTGCAGATGCTGTACGCCTCCATGAACGTGGGAAAGCCGCACGTCGTGACCAGCAGCAGCAAGGCGTGCTCGATCTCCGCCTCGCCGACTCCCGCGTCGCGTGCGGCCGCCAGGTGCGTCTCGACTGCGCGCTGATGCCTGCTCGCGGCCGCAGCTGCGAGCTTGACGAGCGCGCATGTCCGCTCGTCCAGAGGGCCTCCCTGCACGCGGAGGGCGTGACTGGTGGCGTCGATCTGCTTGGCGAGCTCCGGGTACTCGGCTTTGAAGACCGTGTAGACCTCGTGGATGTCCTTCATCCTGCACCCCTTCGATCGTCGACCACTTGCGGATGGATCCGGTCAAGTCTGCCCCACGGGAGGCCCGGAAGTCCCAGCGCGGCCTCCGGCATGCGTCACCGTCCATCAATGACACGATTCCGGCCCGCTGCCAAGGTGAACTGAAAGCGCGCCGCGACCGCGCCGGCCACTGGACAACCGACGAGGGATTGTGTCATCGTGCAAAGAGATATGATATCTGGCACGACCAGCGAGCTGTTGGGGTGATGGCGACGACATCGAACGAGTCCAAGTCCGTGCGACAGGAGCTCGTGGACGCCTACGAGCGTTGGATGAGGGCGGCCGCTCCGGACACCCTGCCCCGCGCAGAGACCGAGAGCGGCATTCCGGTCAAGCCTGTCTACACGCCCCTTGATGCGGACGACGAGCGCTACGCGTCCGTTGTCGGTATGCCCGGTGAGTACCCCTTCACCCGCGGCATCTATCCGAGCATGTACCGCGGACGTTTGTGGACGATGCGGCTCTATTCAGGCTGGGGAACGGCGGAGGACACGAACGAGCGCTTCAAGTACCTGCTCGAGCACGGGCAGACGGGCCTGAGTGTCGCGCTCGACCTGCCGACGCAGATGGGGATGGACTCGGATCATCCGTTGGCGGAGCCGGAGATCGGAAAAGTCGGCGTAGCCGTCGACTCCCTCGCCGACATGGAGCTCATCTTCGAAGGCATCCCGCTCGATCGCGTCTCCACGTCCTTCACGATCAACGCGACCGCACCGATCCTGCTCGCCATGTACCAGGTCGTGGGTGAGAAACAGGGCGTGGAGCCGGCACGCCTGCGCGGCACCATGCAGAACGACATCCTCAAGGAGTACCTGGCGCGCAAGACGTACATCTACCCCCCCGAACCATCGCTGCGACTCGTGACGGACGTCATCGAGTACTGCACGGCTCACCTGCCGCGCCTCAACCCGATCAGCGTCTGCGGGTATCACATGCGTCAGGCGGGGTGCGACGCCGTCCAGGAGATCGCGCTGTCGCTTTCGAACGCCGCGGCGTACGTCCAGGCCGCCGTCGATCGCGGCCTCGGCGTCGACTCCTTCGCGCCGAGATTCAGCTTCAACCTGTCCACGATGCGCGACTTCTTCGAGGAGATCGCGAAGCACCGCGCGGCGCGGCGCATCTGGGCGCGCATCATGCGCGAGCGCTTCGGCGCCGAGGATCCCAGGTCGTGGATGCTGCGCCTCTTCTCCGGCGGCGACGGAACGTCGCTCACTGCCGCGGAGCCGTACAACAACATCGTCCGGATCACGCTCCAGACGCTCGCCATCGTGCTGAGCGGCGCCCAGGCCGTGCACACGATCTCGTGGGACGAGGCCATCGGGCTCCCGACGGAGGAATCGTCGCTCCTCGCCTTGCGGACGCAGCAGATCCTGGCGTATGAAAGCGGCGTGGCGCGCAGCGCCGACCCCCTGGGCGGCTCGCACCTCGTCGAGGCGCTGACAGACGAGATCGACCAGCGGGCCAGCGCCATGATGGCCGAGATCGAGGAGCGTGGCGGGGTCGTGGAGGGCATCAAGGATGGGTCGCTGGAACAGGCCATCGCCGATTCGGCCTACCGGCATCAGAAGATGATCGACGCGGGCGAGCTCCCCGTGGTCGGCGTCAACTGCTTCGTGGAAGACGACGGCACGAAGCAGGAGATACCCGCGTTCACGGTCGGTCCGGAGATCCGCGAACGGCAGCTGGAGCGGCTCGCGTCGGTGCGCAAGGGACGCGACGAGGCGGCCGTGTCTCGGGCGCTCCGTGAGCTCGAGGCCGCGGCGCGCGGCAGCGACAACCTGATGCCCGCCATTCTCGCGGCCGTTCGCGACTACGCGACCGTGGGTGAGATCTCGGGAGTTCTCAGCTCGGTGTTCGGGACGTACCGTCCACGGAGCGTGTTCTGATGGTCCTCCTGCCGATAGTGTCGATCGATCACGTCGGCATCGCGAGCAGGTCGGAGCAGAGCCCGCTGGCCGATGCGGTCACCGGGGAACTTCTTCGCGGTACGCGGATGCCGAGCGGCGTCACCGTTGCCCACTTCGGTCCGGGTGACGTTCTGGAGCTGGTGTGGCCTGGTCCCACGGGCAGTCCCATCGACAAGTTCCTCGAGCGGCGTGGACCCGGCCTGCACCATCTCGCCTTGCGGGTCGACGACTCGCTCGCAGAGCTGGTCGAGACGCTCAAGGCCGCCGGGCTGGAGGCGACCGGCCGCATCGAGAAGTCCGCCGACGGCCGCTCGTCCGTGTTCCTTCACCCGTCCGGCACGGGCGGAGTCCTGATCGAGCTCGTGGAAGGGCCACCGCGGTGAAGTACGACGCCATCGTTCGGAACGGGAGTGTCGTTCTCCCCGAGCTGCCCGTACCGCAACCCGTAGACGTGGCCATCCTCGACGGCCGAGTCGCGGCTCTGCTCGAGCGCGGGGAGGGAGTCGCTCGCGAGCAGGAATGGGACGCGTCGGGACGCGTCGTGATGCCGGGCGGCGTGGACCCCCACGTCCACGTGAGCTGGCCGTACCTGCACGCGCGGACCAGGGACGACTACGCCGTCGCCAGCCGCGCGGCGGCCGCCGGCGGCACGACGACGATCCTGGACTTCGTCATCGAAGGGCGAGAGGACCCTCTTGAGGCGGTGCTCGCCCGGCGGCGGCAGGCCCAGGGCCAGTCCGTCGTCGACTTCAGCTTCCACTGCGTGGTGAGCGATGCGAGGCCCGAGGTCCTGCAGGGGCTCACGGATGTCGCGCGACTTGGCGTGACCTCCTTCAAGATCTACATGACGTACCGGCGCAGAGGTCTGGCGGTCGACGCCGAGACGATCGCCGCGGTGGCCGAGCGGATCGCGAAACTCGGCGGCGTGCTCGTGGTGCACGCCGAGGACGCGGACATCGCCGACGAGGGCAGCGCCGAGATGAAGCGCAGCGGACGTGGCGCCGCCAGGTACCTGCCCGACGCGAAGCCGCCGCGCGCCGAGGCGCGCGCCATCATGACGGCCGCCGAGGCGACCGCTCGCGGCGGCGGCCGGCTGGGCATCCTGCACCTGTCCAGCGCCGAGGGCCTTCAGGCCGCCGACGAGGCGCGCTCCCGGTGGAGCCAGCCGGCGGCCCTCGAGACCTGTCCCCAATACCTGATGCTCGATCGCAGCTTCCTGGAGGGCGAGCGCGGACAGCGTTTCCTCTGCAGTCCTCCTCTGCGCGGCGCCGCGGACGCGGCGCGCCTTTGGAGAGGCGTCGCCGATGGGGAGATCGACTGGATCGGCAGCGATCACTGCCTGTTCCTCGCGCATCAGAAGGACGAGTTCGCCGACGCCTTCTGGGATTGTCCGCACGGCCTTCCGGGCGTCGAGACACGGGTGCCTCTCACGCTGGCTGAGGGTCTGTCACGAGGACTGAGCCTCCGGCGGCTTTCGGAGGTGCTGAGCGCGGGCGCGGCGCGCTGGTACGGGCTGTACCCCCGAAAGGGGACGTTGCTGCCCGGAAGCGACGCGGACCTAGGGGTCTGGGATCTGGAGGACCGGACCCTCATCCGCAGTGAGGGGCTCCACATGGGCTGCGACTGGACGCCCTTCGAGGGCAAACAGGCGCTGAGCCCACCCCGCCTTGTCATGGTACGAGGCCGGGCCGTCGCCGGAGAAGACGTGACGCCGCCGGACGGATGGGGTGAGTTCCTGAGTCGATCCAGCGGCGCCCCAGCGACGGAGCTCAGAGGATGACGGGGGCGGCATCGTATCCTCTGGCCGGGGTCCGCGTTCTCGATCTGACGCAGTACATCGCCGGCCCCTACACAACGCAGGTCCTGGCGGATCTCGGGGCCACGGTGCTCAAGGTCGAGCGCCCTGGGCGGGGCGACGTCTACCGGGCTCAGGGTCCGCTGTTTCTCAACGGAGAGAGCGTCAGCTTCCTGGCGCTCAACAGGGGCAAGCGGAGTCTGCTGCTGGACTGGAGCGTTGAAGAAGGCCGCGCCGCTCTGCGCCACCTGCTCTCCGAGGTCGATGTCGTAGTCGAGAACATGCGGCCGGGCACCCTCGCCCGCTACGGCCTCGATTACGAGTCCTTGCATCCCGAGTTCCCGCGCCTGATCTACTGCTCCATATCCGCGTTCGGGCAGATTGGCCCACGTGCCAGTGAAGGCGGCTACGACCTGACCATCCAGGCGTTCTCGGGGCTCATGTCGATGACGGGTCATCCCGGGGGTCCTCCGGCCAAGATCCCGGTGGCAGCTCTCGACTTCGGAAGCGCGCTGTACGCGACCGTGGGCATCCTCGCGGCGCTTCGCCAGCGGGAGGACACGGGGAAGGGTCAGTGGGTCCAGACTTCCATCCTCGAGACGTCGCTGGCGTGGCTGTCTCTGCACATCGCGACCTTCCTGGCCGGCGGCCCAGAGCCGGGGCCTGCGGGCAGCCGCAGCCCCTTCTTCGCGCCCTACGAGGCATACCGGGCCGAGGACGGCTACATCGTGGTGTGCGGCACAGGGGTGCTCGAGATCTGGCCGAACCTCTGCTCGATCCTCGGGCTCGACCATCTGGTCGACGACCCCCGCTATGCCACCAACAGCGCACGGGTCGAGAATGCAGATGCTCTGCGCGACGAGTTGGAGCTGGTCTTCACCACCCGCCCCGCAGCCTACTGGGAAGAGCGGCTGACGGAGGCACGCATCGCCTGCGCCTCGGTCCAGCGGCTGTCTGACGTGCTGGAGTCTGCGCAGGTCCGGGCGCTCGGGATCCTCGACACGATGGAGCATCCCACAGCCGGGACGATGCCTGTCGTCCGTCTGCCGATCACCCTCTCGGACGCCCCCTCGACCGCGACGGTCGCGCCCCCACGCCTGGGCGAGGGCATGGGATCGGAGATGGAGGCCATGGGCACGGCTCCCGTGGATCCTGCCGGAGGCAGGGCCGAAGACCGCTGACACAGTCTGGACGTCCGACGTCGTCCCCGGCCGGCGGCAGGGCGCGACAGAGCCGACAAGAGATGGGAGTGGATCGAGATGGGGGAGTGCGTACCGAACCGGAAGCGCATAGCGAAGCTGATGGAGAAGGAGGAGAGGGTCCTTCAGGAGAGCACTCCCAAGTGCCGCGAGCTCTACCAGCGGGCGATGCGGTCCATGCCGAAGGGCGTCGCCTCGAGCTACCAGGCGCGGGACCCCTACCCGATCTACCTCAGCCACGGCGAAGGCTCCAGGGTCTTCAACGTGGACGGTCAAGAGAAGACCGACTTCCACAACGGCTACGGCTGCATGGTCCAGGGCCACGCCCATCCCGCCATCGTCGAGGCGGTCAGCAAGCGCATGAAGCTGGGCTCCCAGTTCGGCATGGCCACGGAGGACCAGATCGTCGTGGCCGAGCATCTCGCCCGCAACTTCAAGCTGCCGAAGTGGCGCTTCGTGAACTCCGGCTCGGAGGCGACCATGGACGCGATCCGTATCGCCCGCGCCTTCACCGGACGGGACACCGTTCTCAAGATCATGGGCTCCTACCACGGCCACCACGACTACGTCATGGTGTCGGTCCTCATGTTCGACACCGACATGGGCCCGCGCGACGACTATGTCTCCTTGCCCTACAGCGGTGGCCAGCCGGCGTGCACGGTCGAGATGACCGTTCCGGTGCCGTTCAACGACATCGCCATGATGAGGGTCAGGATCGAGCGGCTCCTTGAGGAAGGACGCAAGCCGGCCTGCCTCATCATGGAGCCGGCGATGATGTTTCTGGGGGTCATCCTGCCGGAACCCGGCTACCTCGAGGCCGTTCGCGCCCTCACGAAGGAGCACGGCATCGTGCTCATCTTCGACGAGGTCAAGACCGGTATCACTACCGCGGCCGGTGGTGCGGTCGAGCGGTTCGGTGTCGTGCCGGACATGGTCTGCCTGGCAAAAGCCATCTCCGGCGGTCTTCCGGCGGGTGCCGTGGGTGGCACCGACGAGATCATGGAGACGGTGAACGGCGGCAAGGTCTACCAGGTCGGCACCTACAACGGGAATCCGCTCTGCATGGCCGCTGCACGGGCGAGTCTCGAGGAGGTCATGACTCCCGAGGCTTACCGGCGACTCGACTACCTGAACGACAGCCTGATGAGCGGCGTCGACGCCATCACGGCCAGGTACGGCTTGCCCTTCCACAGCGTCGGCATCCGGTCGAAGGGAGTGGTCATCCTCGCAGCCGAGAGGATCGTCGACTACGAGTCGTTCGTCAGGATCCAGGACTACGAGTTCGTCAAGCTGGCCTGGCTCTACGCCTTCAACCGGCAGGTGCTGACCTCCGCCGGTCGTGAAGTCGGCTGGGTCCTCTCAGTCCAGCACAACGACGAGGACGTCGAGCGCTACCTGGCGTTCTACGATGCCCTCCTGCACGACGTCACCGAAGCGTAGCATCGGGCGGATGGGAGAACAGGGGGAGCGCAGTCGCAAGGTAGTAGTGTTCGCCCACTGCCTGCTCAACGTCAACACCAAGGTGCATGGCCTCGCCATCTACCCGGCGGTGCATCCGGTCGTTCGGGAGCTGATGTCGGAGGACGTCGGTGTGATCCAGCTGCCCTGCCCGGAGGCGGCCTTCCTGGGCATGCGGCGCTGGGGCATGACCCGCGAGCAGTACGACGTGCCTGCGTTCCGCAGGCACGGCCACGTGTTGCTTGAGCCGGTGGTCGACACCCTGGCCGCCCTGGTCGACGACGGCTGCGAGGTCGTGGGCGTGTGGGGGGTCGACGGCAGCCCGAGCTGTGGCGTGGCGCGCACCTGCGCCGGCTACGAAGGCGGCGACATGGACCGCCTCTGCGGACCGCCGGCATGGAGTCACGTGCCCGGCGAGGGCGTGTTCATGGCGGTGCTGCAGTCGATGCTGGCCGATCGCGGGCTTGAGATCAGCTTCCACGCAGTCCCTGAAGAGGTTTGACGCTCTTGAAACCCGGAACCAGGCCGTCTCTCAGGAGCTCAGCCAAGGTCCTCCACGGCTCCACTTCCGCCTCATACGCGCTGCCGTTCACTTCGAACCGGACCGCCATGCGCTGGACGCCCTCTATGTCGGAGTCGCCTCTAGGCATCGAATGCGCCGCCTATGAAGCGGCTGGCGGAGACATCATGGTGGAGAGCCCGTAGCCACCCTTGCCGCACGGCTTCGTGCAGTCTCGCGCCCTCTGCGAAGGCCGTTGTGTGCCGGGCGACGACGCCCTCCGCAAGCTCTCTCGCCTCCGCCAGGATTGCTGGCTCATCCACGGTCGTCAGAATGCCCTTCCTCAGGACCCACCGTCCGCCGATCATCACCGAGTCCACCGCTTCCGACGCTCCGGAGAACACCAAGTGGTACAGAGGATCGTTGAGCGGCGTGAAGAAGCGCGACCCCAAGTCGAGCAGCGCGATGTCCGCGCGTGATCCCTCGGCGATGCGGCCCAGATGCTGGTCGCCCAGAGCGACTGCTCCTCCCTGCGTCGCCATCTGCCACGCATCCGCTGCTCGCGGCCAGCGTTCATGGTCCTCGCCCCACAGGGTGTGCTGCAGCGCTGCCATTCTCAGGGTCAAGAACATGTCGACGCCGTCGGCCGAAGCTGAGCCGTCGGTGCCGAGGGCGAGCGGGACGCCCGCCGCCAGGTAGGCCGGCACGGGGCAGACACCGCTGCCGAGCTTCAGGTTGGACAGCGGGTTGTGAACGACCGCCGCCCCCGAATCTGCCACCAGCCGGATGTCCGAAGACGTGAGCCAGATGCCGTGTGCGAGACTCACTCGCTCACCAAGGAAACCGATCTCGCGGAGATGTTCCGGCACGGTGCAGCCGTACAACCGCGCCCCCACCACGGCCTGCATCCGTGTCTCGAGGAGATGGGTGTGGATCCTCAGATCCAACTCTCCGGCGAGTCCGGGCAGGGCCTCCAGCATCTGATCAGTGCACCGCTGAGGTCCCGATGGGCCCGCGGCAAGAGCGACCCCGTCCTCCGGACGGTGGTAGGCCCGCACGGCCTCACGGATCAGGACTTCCAGCTCGGCCCATGTCGGCGGAGTCTCGTCCTCCAGGCGCCGTGCCAGATCGGGCTCGAGCGCGCCGACGTCCATCTCGATCGTCTCGCGGAAGGGCCGGTCGCCGATGCCAAGGACAATCAGCGCGCGGAGCCCGAGATCCCGGTATGCGTGCACGACGGGCTCGAGAGAGGCCAGGGAGAGGCCGGGCAGCTCGTAGAGGAAATCGGCAACGCAGGTGGCGCCCGACCGGACCAGCTCCATACCGCTCAGCAACGTGCGCACGTAGACTTCGCGCTTTGACTGCGCTGGCCCCTCAAACACCGGATACGTCCCGAGCTCCCACAACTCGAGAGGGAGACTGTCGAACAGCCCGCGAAACCAGTTCTCGTTTGAGTGCGCGTGGGCGTTCACCATCCCGGGCACCACGAGAAGGCCCGAGCAATCGACGACTGCCTCGTCCACAGCCGCGTCCAGGTGTCGGGCGACGCTCGTGATGCGTCCGTCGGCGACAAGAATGTCTGCCGGGCCGAACTGGCCGTCACCCAGGTCGACGAGGCCGTGCCTCAGAAGCATCTGACCCCTCCCTGCTGAGGAAGGAGCCGGCGGCTTCGCCCTCCGAGCCGTGCCGCCGGCTCCTTCAATCGTCCATTCTCAAGCTCAGATCCAAGGGTACCGCGTTGCTCTCAGCCCTGAGTGGCCGCGCACGACTGGCTGTCCCGATTCACTCCGGTGGCAACTCGCTGTACGTCAGCTTGGCCACATCGACGCCCTGTCTGCGGCTCACGAGCTTCCACAGGAGGTACCACAGCATGCCGGCGACCCACACGGCGACGAGGATGATCGCCTTCCTGCCCGTTATGTCACGCGTGTTCGGATCGCCGAACGCGAACCACAGCAAGGCGATGGTGTAGCCCAGATACACGATCCCGCCGATCGCGAGCACGGGGATCCCCAGGAACTTCCACTCATGGAAGGGAGACGAATCCCAGATGTGCTTCACCTTCTTTCGATAGACGAGGACGATGCCGGCGATCGCCGTAAGGAGGATGCCGGAGCAGACCTGCATGCCTCCGGCCACCACTCCCGTCAGCACACTCGGGAAGAGATACCAGTAGCCGGCGATGAGGAAGACGGAGATCGCGGCGGCGAACAGGTACATCCCGATCGGGGAGGCAGTACGCGCGTTGATCGACGTGAACCACTTCGGCCCCATCCGGTCCATGCCCCAGGCGAACATCCCACGCTGGATCACGATCAGCTCGACTCCGCAGAGCCAGACCATGGTGATCGCGAACGTGAGGGACGCGACCAGCGCGATGATGGGGCTCGCTCCCGATGCCACGTAGGCGAGCGACATGACGTGCGGCGGGTAGGGGAGGGCATAGCCCTCGACACTGCCGTTGAAGTCCTGGAAAGCGGCTGCACGCAGGAAGGCGAAGTCCATGATGCGGCCAAGGGCGAGGAAGGCCCACAGGCAGAGCGCCACGGGGATGCCGAGAGAGAGGATGTGCGCCTTGATCATGACCTTGTCGGGACGCTTCACTTCGCCGCCGATGTAGTTGAGGGCGAAGGTCCAGACGAAGATCATGTAGACGCCGGCGGTGATGCCGAGGGTGTCTGACCATGTCCAGCTTGTCGGCATCGCACCGCCGGCAGCCGTACCGGCGGCGGCTAGGAACGCGTCGTAAGTGAGCGAACCATGCTCCGCGGCCTGCGCGTTCCAATTGCTGATGAAGTCGGCCTTGGACGTGAAGGTAAGGGCGATGTCCAGAATCGCCACGCCCCCGCACATCACGCCGATGGCGATCCAGGCCAGCTTATGGAAGACGTTCATGCCGAAGATGACGAGGAGCAAGCCGCCCAGCATGGCGATCACCGACAGGGTGAAGGCTCCCGCATTGGTGCCCACGTAGTCGGCGAAACCCGTCCAGCCCATGTACTGGCCCAGCATCGCCAAGGAGGGCGAGGCGAACATGGAGGCGTTGAAGATCGCCCAGTAGAAGCCGGCGGCGATCATGGCGAAGCTCGCGCCCATGGCGATCGCCGGATGGATGATGCGCGAGTTGTAGACGTACTCGCCACCGCTTCGGGGCATTGTGCTGCCGAGGATGCCCCACACGACAGGAGCTGCCCACCCCACGGTCACGACCGAGATCAAGATGGCGATCGGCACGTTGGCTCTTGGATAGAGCCCCAGCCCGACCTGTTCGATAAACCAGATCGAATAGAGCGGCGCGATGAAGGCGATGCCCATCCCCAGGCAGTCCCGCATCGACAGCCCACGAACAAGGCCGCTCGCCTTTCGGGCAAACGCCAGTTCTTCAGCCATCCATATCCCCCAATCGACGTGTGACGGCCGACAGGCATGTCAGCAGTCACGTTCGGTGAGAACCTGCGTTCACAGCGTCCCGGGACCGCGGGCTACCGCCCCCGATGCGCTGCCTAGTCAGCCTCGGATGCGTGCGGGGCCAATCACCTCCCCAGTGAGGGCAGGCGCCGTCCCTCTCGTCCCCCTCATCGTTCCGACTCCCGTCGAGTGCGGGTCTGCTCCACCGACGTGCGGAGGCCACCCGCGATGTCGCCCAGAGGAGTGCCTGGCGTGAAGACCGCATCAACGCCGAGCTCACGAAGCAGCGGCACGTCCTGAGAGGGAATCGTGCCGCCCACGAACAGGACGATGTGACCAGCCCCCCGCTCCCGGAGCACCTGCGTCAGCTGTTCGACCAGCGGGACGTGCGCCCCCGACAGGATCGACAGGCCGATCGCGTCCAGCTGCTCGTCGACGGCCATGTCGGCGATCTCCTCCGGGGTACGATGCAGACCGCTGTAGATCACGTCCATCCCGGCCTCGCGAAGACCGCGGGCCACCACCTTGGCTCCACGGTCGTGCCCATCCAGCCCAGGCTTGGCGATGATGACCCGGATGGGTCGCGTGACATCGGCGGCATGGCCAGGTGTTGGAGGGCACATGTCTAGATGCCCCGCGTGATGCCGCCATCGACGGTCACCGTCGTCCCGGTCATGTAGGCGGCGCCCGACGACGCGAGGAAGACGATGACTCTGGCGATCTCTTCCGGTGAAGGTACGTACTTCAGCGGCAGCTCGTCGGTGAAACGCCGCTCCGCTTCTTCTTCGCTGACATCCCAACGCTTGGCGTTGGCCTGGATCTGCTTGACGAAGCGCGCTGTGCGCACGGGACCCATCGCGCAGGCCAAGACGCGGATGCCGTCGCTGGCCAGATGTTGCCCGAGAGCCACGGTGAGGTTGAGGATGGCCGCGTTCGCCGAGCCACCGGGCAGGTGATACGGCAGTGGCTGCCGGCCGGCGTTCCCCGCCACGTTGACGATACGTCCACCCTGCCGGCGCAGATATGGCAAGGCGGCCCGGATGGTGCGCACGTACCCGACCAGCTTCAGCTCGATGTCGGAGAGCCACCGATCGTCCGGGACGTCCTCGAACTCGGCGAACACCGATGCTCCCGCGTTGTTCACCACGATATCGATGCCGCCGAGCTGCTCGGCGGCTGTCGCGACGAAGCCGTTGATGTCGGCGAGCTTCGACATGTCGGCGCGAAAGGGCAGCAGGCGGCGGCCCGTCCGGGCGGCGATCTCCTCGGCTACCTCCCCCAGCGCCTCTCGGCGCCTGGAGCAGAAGGCGACATCACAGCCTTCTGCGGCGAGCAACTCGACCACCGCCCTGCCGATGCCCTCGCTGCCGCCCGTCACGAGCGCCCGCTTGCCGGCCAGTTCAAGGTCCATCAGGCACGCTCTTCCAGGAGGTGGTGCACAGCCTTGATCGAGTCATCCGCGATACTGCGCAGGTGCCTGCGCGTCGCTTCAGCCGTCTGCTCAGGATCACGGACCTTGATCGCCTCGACGATCGCCCGGTGTTCGTCGATCGACCTCGTGCGCCTCCCGGGAGTCTCGCGGGAGATGTTGGCGATCAGGGCGAGGACACCATGGAGGCGCTGAAGCGCCTGCACGGCGTAGTGGTTGCCGCTCGACGCCAGCAACTGGTCCGTGAACCGGCGAATGGAGTCGCCGTACGTTTCGACGTCAGACTCGTCGAGCGCCCGCTCCGCAGTGTCGATCGAGTCCTCAAGCCGCGCGACCAGCTCTGCGGACGGATCTTTGGCGCACTCCGCGCAGATCTGCGGCTCGATCCACTCGCGCAGCTCGCAAACGTGGACGATGTCACTGACGGTCGGCGTCACGACACGGGTCACGCGATGCGGGGCGCTCTCGACCAACCCATCCCGCCTCAGCCTGATCAGCGCCTCGCGAACCGGTGTCTTGCTGATACCGAAGCGCTCCGAGAGGGCCGCTTCGACGAGCGGGTCACCGGGCTGCATCTCGCCGCTGACGATCGCGGCGCGTATGGCTTCGTACACGTTCTGTACGATCGTGGGGGGGACCATGGATACGGACATGCGCGCCGTCCTGATCAGCCGCGGGAAGAAGGAGCCCGCGGAAACTCGCGGCACCCATCTGCGGCGGTGTGCCGTTCGACGGCGTCGACGAACGCGGCAGCGGTGACGCCCTTGCCGAGATCGACGGCGGCGAAACCGGCGCCCTCGACCAGCAGCGCCCGGGTCGCGCTTACGGCGCGCTCGTCGCCGCTGATCATCATCTTCCGAGGGTCTTCATAGCCCCCCATGCGGCGTCGTCCTTTCCCTGTCTGCAGCTTGGGGGCAGGTCACCTGGTGACGCCCACTTCTCTGTCGGCCTCCGCCACGATGGCGGCCAGTTGGTGGGTCACGTCGTCAGGGAGCGGCTCGACCTCGTGCTCCGCGAGGAGGCGCCGTGCCTCCTGGCGCGCCTTCAGGTAGAAGTCGGGCTCGCCGGCGGCCTCCCATGCCTCGCGGACCGTGCGGTCGATGAGCTTCGTGGTGCTCAGACCGCGCATGCCCTTCAGGGTGCTCGCCTGCTCGAGGAAGTGACCGGCGGGACCGACCGCCATGATGTCCTCGATCGCCGTCGTGGCGTCGTTCACCGGGATCCCGGCGCGACAGTACTTGGTCATGGCGATCAACTCGGCGTCGACGACGAGCTGCGCCAGATCGAACGTGATGCCCGCCTCGAGCATCCCCGGCCCGTAGATCACGCTGGCCCCTGCCAGCAGTGCCATCATCCCGGTCAGGGTCTTCTCATGCCCGGCCTGGCAGTCACAGACCTTCGAGTCTGCCTAGTAGCCCGCGGTCCACGACGGCATGCTGTAGTAGCGCGCCATCGCCGCCGTGCCCGCCATGTAGAGCGCCGTCTCAGGCGTACCGACCGCCGAGGACCCCCACCGCATGTCCATGGTGCACGTCGAACTGCCGTAGAACATGGGGTTGCCGGGGTTGACCTTCTGCACGAGGACGATCGAAGCGAGCTGTTCGCAGTTCTGCACGAGGAGGGTACCGGCGAGCGTGACAGGTGTGGAGGCGCCGGCCATGCCCATCGAGGTGCATTGGATGGGCGCGTTGGTCCGGGCGCCGGCGATGAAGTTCTCCGTGAGGATGCTCGGAAGGACCAGGGGCGCAACGGGGCAGGCCACGAACATCAGCAGCGGCCGGTCGATCAAGGCGTCGTATCCGCCGGCGACCGCCGCGGCCATCTTCGTCGCGATCTCGCAATCCCGCTTGCCAAGGAACGAGATGGCGAACGGCTTCGTGGTGTTGTGGAAGACGGCCTCGAGGCTATGTATCTCCGCGTTCTCGTCCGGGACATCGCGCGGGATGATCGCAGCATTGTTGACTTCCATCTCGCTGAGCGCGTCACCGACGCGAATGAGATCGGCCATGTCCTGCTTGGTGGACTCCCTGCGCTCGCCGGTCTCGATATCGTTGACGAAGAGACCTTCGCCGAAGAGCGCGAACACCGTCCTGCCTTGCTCGACCAGAACATCGTCCTCTGGGTCGCGTCCACAGAGACGGAAGCTGGGGCGGACCGAACGCAAGGCGTCTGCCACCACGGTGGGCGAGATCTTCACGATGTGCGTCTCACGATCGACCCGGCAGCCCGCGTCGGAGAAGATGTCAAGCGCCTCATCGCTCTCGACGAAGACCCCCGTGCGGTCGAGGATCTCGAGAGCGCCCAGATGCAGGTCGTCGAGATCCCCTTCGGTGAAGATGCTGAGATTGGCACCGGCGCTGTGGTGCTTGGTCTCTATGCCTCGCTTCATCCTTCCCCCCGCTCTGCTCTGGCCAGATCCGAGCGCCAAGCCGGTCACAAGTAGCCACGCTGCCGTCGCTACGGCCGTCACAGCCCGCATTCTCTAACCTTTCGGGTCGATGTCAAGATATAATATTCCATGTCTCAGCCGATCTAGAGATGGACTAAGCTTGGACGTGGCTGGCCGCGGGGCGAGCACGACCTCGCCAGGGCCCGTGCCGGAGCGTCCCTGCCGGAGACTCGTGACGGTCTCGGGCACGAGTAGGCTGAAGCCCTGACGACGTCTGCAGGAGAGGGACCGGAGATGTATCGAGGCGGCTACACGGGCAAGATCTTGCGCGTCGACTTGACCCGGAGGACGTTCCGAGTGGAGCCCCTGCCGGTCGACGTGGCGCGCGACTTCATCGGTGGTGCCGGCTTTGCCGTGAAGTACGTCTACGACGAGGTCCCTGCCCGCTGCGATCCGCTTGGCCCCGAAAACAGGCTCGTCTTCGCTTGCGGCCCGTTCACCGGCACGACGATCCCGTGCTCCAGTCGAATGGCGGTGAACGCCAAGTCACCGCTCACCGGGACGATGGTCGTAGCGCTGACGGGCGGCCACTTCCCGGTGGAGCTGAAGGCGGCCGGCTACGACGTCCTGATCGTCGAGGGCCGCGCCGCGGAGCCGACCTACTTGTGGATCAAGGACGACCAGGTGAGCTTCCGGGCGGCCGACGAGCTGTGGGGCCTGATGACGTCGGACTGCCAGCAGGTCATCAAGGACAGACATCACGACCAGAACGTGCGCGTCGCCTGCATAGGCCCGGCAGGCGAGAAGCTGGCCCGCCTTGCCTGCATCGTCAACGAACGTCGCGTGGCCGGCAGGAAGGGCCTCGGCGCCGTCATGGGCTCGAAGAACCTGAAGGCCATCGCCGTCCGCGGGTCCACAAAGCCGAGTGTCGCCGACCAGGAGACCTACACGACGGCGCGACGCCGCATGCTCAAGGCAATGAAGGACAGCACGTCTCTCTACTCCCATTTCGCCCACCACGGAACATCGGGCAACCTGGACAACTGCAGTGCCCTCGGCATCTTCCCCAGCCGGAACTGGACCTCGAGCGGCGACCCTCGTTACGCCGAGACGATCGGCATGGCTGCCATGGAGGCACGTGGCAGGGGCAAGACCGCCTGTGCGCAGTGCCCCGTCGGCTGCAGCCAGCTGCGCCTCGCCCAGAATGAGCCATACCAGGGGATCCTCGCCGAGGGACCCGAATACGAGACGATCTACGCGTTCGGCGGCACGACGGGTGTCGACAACGCGGATGCCATTATCGCCGCCGACCGCATCGCCGACGAATACGGCCTCGACACGGTCTCGGCCGGCGTAAGTATCGGGTTCGCGATGGAGCTCTTCGAGCGCGGCATCATCACCCTTGAGGACACGGGGGGCATCCCTCTCGCGTTCGGCGACCATGTGACCATGGTGAGACTCCTGCGCATGATGGGGGAACGCGAGGGGTTTGGTGATCTGCTCTGTGACGGCGTGAAGGCGGCGGCAGAGAGGATCGGCCGAGGGTCGGAGATGTACGCGATGCACGTCAAGGGCCTGGAAATGCCCGCCTACGACCCTCGAGGATCGAAGGCGATGGGGTTGAGTCTCGCCACCGCCTACTGTGGCGCCGACCACAACAAGGGCTACGCCAACCAGGAGGTCTTCGGGGTGCCGTACCCCGGCGCGGTGGACAGGTTCGATCCTCACGGCAAAGGCGAACTGGCCATGTGGAACCAGGACGCCAGCACCGCGGCGGCCGATTGCCCTACCATGTGCGCCTTCATGATCGGCAACGCTGTGGCGCCCTTCCTCTACGAGAACACGGCAGACCTCATGAGGGGCGTCACGGGGCTGCCTTTCGAACCTGAGGACGTGCAGAGGGTCGGCGAGCGCGTGAACAACCTGGCACGAGTGTTCGGCATCCTCGCCGGCTTCACGCGCGCCGACGATGACTTGCCCGAACGATTGAAGACAGAGCCGATCCCGCAGGGACCAGCGGCGGGTCATACGCTCGACCAGGCCGAACTCGACGCGATGCTCGACGACTACTACAAGGCGCGGGGCTGGTCACCCGAGGGGATACCCGAGCGAAGGACGCTGGAGAGGCTTGACTTGGGCTACGCAGCCGACGCCTTGGGGCTGTCCTGAAGGCGGGAGAGGACGAGCAGCCGGTCGTGCGGGTCAAGGTGCGGACTATCGGGTCGCTGAAGTCGTTGCTCGGTGCCGGCGAGCTGGAGTTTGTCTTGCCGGCGGGTAGCCACGTCGGCGACCTGTTGCGCGCGATCGGAGAGACCAGCAGCGGTACGGTCAGTCGTCATCTCATGGATGTCGACGACCGGTTGGTGCCCCCGCCCCTTCGGGTGCTGGTCAACGGCCGGGACATCAGTGTGCTGGAGGGTCGCGGAACGAGCCTGCACGAGGGAGATGACGTCCTCATCCTGACGCCGCTGGCTGGCGGGTGAAGCCGGCTGACGGTCACGTACGTCGCCTCGTCCGAGGCCAGAGAGGCGGCGGTCGCGGCAAGCTCGTCGGGCCGACCGCAGCGCTGCAGCGGGTAGGCGTTGCTGCACACCTCCAGGCCCTGTGCGTACGCCACCGGCTCGTCGGCGGCAGCGATCGTGTCGGTGACCATTGGCGTCTCGAAGGTCGCCGGGGAGACGCTGGTGACTCGGATGCCGGCGGGGCTGTGGTCGACCGCCACGTGGGCCCCTTCCTCCGCGAGCCGGTGGGCGATGGCTTCGCCGAAGCCGGCGGACCCGCGTCACCAGCGCGACTTTGTCATCCAATCCGTTCGCATCGCTCCCGCTGCTATCCCCGGCAGCCGTGCACCCTCACGTGCTGCCGGGCCGGCAGGAAGACGCGGCGAAAGGCCTTGCTACCCGATCGTCCGCTCGGGCTCGCCGGACCTCGCAGGAGTCGGGAATGTCAGACAGCCGGCAGCGACACGTGTCCGCCACGCTCGAATGGCTCGACTGGTTCAACCGCCGTCGCATCTTCGAGCCGCTCGGCCACGTTCCGCCGGCACAGTTCGAGGAGGCGCGCTGTCGTCAAGCTCCCGAACGCGAACAGGAAGCACCCCGACAGATGGGTCTGCACTGAACCCGGGGCGGTTCATACGTCAGTCGGCGGGCCTGAGCCGCCTTCTTGGCTCTGTCAGGCCGCCTTGAAGGCCTCCCAGGCCTTCTGGTACAGCGCTTGGGCCTCGCCGACGAACTGCAGCCACTCTATCTGCTCAAGCTCGGAGGCAGAGGGTTTCAGCGCGGTGCTTCCCGCTATCTCAGGCTTGATGTAGGCCTCCGCCGCCGACTCCACCCATGATGATCCTGTGGCGTTCACGAAGCCAGCGTAGTTCTCCGGATCCAGGTGGAAGTTCAGGAACGCGTGCACGACGTCGAGCTGTTCCGAGCCGGCGACCGGGCAGAAGCCCTCGAAGTAGCCCGTAGTGCCCTCAGCAGGAAAGGCGAACGCTACGTCCTTGCTGGCGGCCTGCGCCAGCGCCATGTCGTAGTTCCCGCATTGAGCCATCGCCACCGTACCCTTCGCGAGCGCGGTGGAGACGTTGATCGAGGTGACCGCCTGCAGGTCTGGCTTGAGCTGAATGAGCGCGTCCGAAGCCTTGGTCAGCTCGGTGGGATCTGTCGTGTTGCCGGAGAATCCGAGGTACTTGAGCGCCATGCCCAGAGCGGGACGATCCAGGTCCTGGATGATCACGTTGCCCTTGTACTTCGGGGTCAGCTTCCAGAAGTCCGCCCAGCTCGCTATCGGCTCGGTCACCATATCCTTCCGGTAGCCGATGACGTAGTTGCCATAGTCGTTGGGCGGCGCATCCGGGTACGCCTCGCGGAAAGCCTCATCGACCTTCGCGATGTTCGGGATGAGTGAGTAGTCTGGAGCCTGATAGACCCCGGCCGCCTTCATGGCTCCGATCTGAGGGAGGTCGGCGATCGTCAGGTCGTACGCCCCGGGGTTGTTCTTGATGAGCTGCACGTAGCCAGCCAGAGAACTCGGGACGTTCGTGCTGAGCGAGATGGTCGCATCCGGGTATTGCGTGTGGAAGTCCTCGACCTCAGAAGGGCCGATCCAGCCGGGGAAGTTCTGGAAGACGGCGGTCCCCTCCGGCACGACGGCCGATGCCGAGGTGGAGGAGGTCGGCGTGCTGTTGTCATCGGAGCCGCAGGCGGACAGGAAGGCAGCCGTCAGCGACGGGGCGATGCCCAACGCGGCAGCCCGCATGAGAAGCTGGCGCCGCGAAAGACGCGACTCCAACAGCGTCCTGGAATCGAGATTGTCGGCCGATGCGCCCAAGGCGGTCCTCCCCACATGGATTCTTGCGAACAGACGGTCAGTCCATTCGCCTGCGCTCGCTTTTACTCTCGCGCCCCTGGGGTGTCAAGGGGCGGATGACTGGATCGTCAGACCAGCCTCCGACGCACACAGGGTAGTTTGAGCTCTTCGGAGGATTCAGGAGTGTCTTGCCGCAGCAAGCTTCTGGGCCACACCCTCAAGATCCAGGCTCCGCAGATGCGCCGGCGTGGGATCGCCGGTCTCGCGGTCCCATCCTGAGAGCTCATAGAGCTCGTCGAGCATGGTGTTGTAGTCATCCTCATCCGCGACGTGGTCACGATAGGGGCCAGTACGGACCTTCTCCTGTCTGAATCTCCGAGGCGGGAGGTCCGCGTCGCGACCGAGATCAGTGTGCAGGACGTTGAACGTCCTCTCCAGGCTCCTGCCGACGACAGCGTAGTGGTCCATCAACTCGTCCTCTGAGACCTCAAGGCCCATTCCAGTGCGAACGAAGTCGGCGAAGTTCGCGGGCGCGAGGAAGTGGCCGCCCGACCATGTGCCGACGTAGTTGCAGATGCCGAGGTTGTCCTCCAGCTCCTTGGTCTTGGCCTGCCACACGACCGCCCTGGCTTGGTTCCTGCAGTGAACGCTGTCGAAGTCGAGATCTCGGGGTCCAAAGCGTTCGGGACCCGCGACAGAGCCGCGGAGATGTCTGCCCGCCACCGGCGAAGAGACGACGCCGAGTCCCCAACCCTTTGGGATCCGGAACGGCTCCATGGAAGGCTGCCCCTTCACGTGGCTGAGCAGGTACTCGGACTCATGCCCGATCTTCTGAGCTGCTTCGACCATGCCGTCCGCAAGAAGGTCACCGACGCCCTCGCGGTACGCCAGCTTCTGCATCAACTCGAGAAGTGCCCTGCCGTTCCCCCAGGTGAGTTCCAGGCCGTCCGTGTCCTCGCGGCCGATGAACCCCATCTCGTAGCATTCGAACAGCCATGCGAGACCCGACGTCACGTAGTCAGTATCAAGACCAAGCTCGTTCGCCAGGAGCCAGAAGGCGACGGCTGTCTCGGGATCTGAGATGTCGAACCGCGCCATACTCCAAATGGAGTTGGTCCAGAAGCCCTCGCCTCTCTTCTCCGGGAACTTCCCCCCTGGCTTGACCATGAAGGGCATGCAGCCTGTCGGACACGAAGGGCACGCGTGAGAGGTGCGACGCATGCTCGGTACGCCCGTCGTCGCGTTCATGAGGCGCACTCTGTTGTCTCTCGGCCAATGGTCGTCCTGCCCGTTGCGGACGACCAGGCAAGTGTCCCACGCCTCGAAGTCAGGATCCTCGTATCGGGCCGGGCCCCAGCGGCGCATCAAGGTCACTCTGGCCCGGTTTGCCGAGCATTGCTGCATCGAGGCGTCGACGGCGGCCATGAATCCCGCCGGATCGGCAACCCGGATTTGGCCCGTGCCTCGTACCACTACGGCCTTGAGCTTCTTGTCGCCCATGACGCAGCCTACGCCCGACCCTCCGGCGGCTTTCGCCGTGTCTACGATGATGGCTGAGCCCCGTACGCACCGTTCGCCGGCAGGACCGATGGCCGCGATCTCGATGCGTTCATCTCCCAGACGTTGGCGCAGGAGTTCCTCGGTCTCCCAGGTCGTCTTGCCCCAGAGCCAGGCTGCGTCGCGAATCTCGGCGCGACCGTCGCAGATGAAGAGGTACACGGGTCTCTCGGACTTCCCTCGAACGATCAGATGGTCGAACCCGGCGTACTTCAACTCCGCGCCCCAGAAGCCCCCGACGTTCGCCGAACCCTTTCCGCCGCTGAACACGTTGATCGACGAGATGTCCGTGCGGCAGGCTCCGGGGGCCGCCGTCCCCACGAGGGAGCCGACGCCGAAACACAGAAGATTCCTAGGATCGTTCCACTTCGTTCCGGGCTCGATCTCGTCCAACAGGATCAGCGAGCTGGTACCCCTCCCCCCCAGTGTTCTCATAGCGTAGTCGAGACTGTCGTCGACGCCGATCGTGCCCTCACTCAGGTCCACGCGGAGGATTCTGCCCGCGAGAGCTCCCAGCCGTGCTTTCGGCTCACGCATGGCCCGGCCCTTTCGGCTCCCCGGTGATGCGTAGGGCATCGTAGGAGCAGTACTTGATGCAGAGTGCGCCATTCTCGGTGGCGCAGCGGTCGCAACTCGCGTCGATCATCCAGCGCACCGTGCCCGAGCGGGGCGAGCGCGACACCTGGATGCTGCTCCGCGCGGGCCAGAAGGCCCCCGTGTGGTGAAGCGCGCACGCCAACTCACAGGTCCTGCATCCATAGCAGAGAGTGGGGTCGTGCGACACGTGAGCCAAACTGATGCACCCCTAGGGCGAAGGGAACGATCTTCGCTGTCGGCCGGAACCCGGTTCCATCGATTCAGTCTGTCGCTTGACCGTCCAATCCGTCAACGGTAGTCACAGGGAATCGCCGGCACCCCGCGATGGATCCGAGGCGGAGGAGATGCGGATGGCGGTACGCGGCTGCCTCGGGCTCCCATGGGCGCAGGAACGCACATCTGGACGCACGCTGGCATTGTTCACGCCGGCACCGTTCCTTGACATCGGCGATGCCCAACTATAGATATGCGTCAAGAACCGAGGCTGGTCGTTCGAGAGTGGGTTCAAGGTGTGACGACAGATACGGGGGATTCGCGGCTGGCTCGGGGTCGTAAGATCACGACTCGGTCCCAGCATGAGGCTCTGCGCCTGCCAAGTGCGCGCCACCTGCTGCTCGTCCCCACCCTCCTTCTGGTAGGGCTGTTCTTTCTGGTCCCGCTCGCCTTCACCGCGATCTACTCATTGGGGACCACCAGCCTCGTCACCTTCGAAACCCATTTCGGGTGGACTCTCCTCAACTACCGGAGCCTTGCGGATTCGCTCTACGTAGGCACCATCCTCAGGTCCCTTGTCCTCTCCGCGGCGGCGACGCTCGCCTGTGTATTGATCGCCCTGCCGATGGCTTTCTTCATAGCGCAGCAGCGCAGGGCGCTGCAGACCATCCTGCTCCTCGCGGTCATCGTCCCCTTCTGGACGAGCTTCCTCATCCGCATCTACGCGTGGATCAATATCCTCCAGAACGGTGGTCCCCTTCAGAGCATCCTGCAGCATATGGGCCTACTCGATGGGCCGCTGAACCTGCTGTACACGCCGTTCTCTATCGGACTGGGCATCGTCTATGGCTACCTGCCGCTGATGGTCCTGCCGATCTACGTCGCCTTGGAACGAGCGGATCCGCATGTGTTCGAGGCAGCGGCCGATCTGGGAAGTCGCGGCTGGAGCTTGATGTGGAACATTGTCGTGCCGCTGTCCAAGCCCGGCATCATAGCCGGATGCATCCTGGTCGGGATCCCTGCCACTGGCGAGTTTGTCACCCCCGCGATCCTCGGGGGCGGCAAGACGCTCATGTTCGGCAACGTCATCGGCAGTCAGTTCCTTGAGGTAGGTAACCTCGCGTTCGGGTCCGCGATGGCGATGTGCTTGTTCGCCGTCGTGCTCGCACTTCTCGTCGTACAGGCGTTCGCGCATAGGCCGGGCGAGACGTGACTCTCCTGCGAAGGCATCCGGTCGTTTGCGTCGTGGGCGTCCTCGGCATCGCGTTCATGTGGCTGCCCATACTCGTCGTCGTCCTCAACAGCCTCAACGGCGACGTCTATCTCGTGCAGTGGGGCGGCCTGACCCTCCGCTGGTTCCGACAGGCCGCCGCAGACCAGCAGGTCATATCGGCTATCGTGACCTCTCTCGAAATGGCCTTGACGACGGCCGTTCTGTCGGTGTTCGTCGCGCTGACCGGCGTGCTTTGGTGGCGGAAGGCCTCGCGCCGCGGGCGCCAGTTCTTCAATGCTCTTGTCTACGCGCGACTGGTGCTGCCCGAGGTCGTTCTGGCCACCTCGCTGTTCTTGGTGCTCACGCGGCTCGAGCTACCGCTCGGCATGGTGACGGCGGTCATCGGCCACACCGTTTGGGACTCCGCCTTTGCCACTGTCATCCTGCAAGCCAGAGCCCGTCTGCTCAGCGAAGAGATCGAAGAGGCCGGCGCCGACCTCGGGGCGAGCCCGATCAGCGTGCTCTTCACCGTCACGCTTCCTTCCCTCGCGCCCGGCATCCTCGCCGCTGGCGTACTGGCCTTCAGCCTGTCTTTCGACGACGTGGTGACCTCGTTCTTCCTGTCGGGATCCCGGCTCACCACGCTGCCGCTGCTCGTTATGGGCTTCATCCGGTTCCGTGTCACGCCGGAGGTCAATGCGATCGGGGCACTCGTGACATCGTCCATGATAGCGTCGACCTTGTTCGTCTTGTGGCTGGTAGGACGCTCTTCCCGCGGTCGTGGCTCGTTGGCCCAGCATCTGGGATTGTGAGAGGCGAAAGGTGAACGCGTGAGACGAGGCATACAAGCGACAGTACACAACAACGGTGTGACTCTCGGTGTGTTCACCCAAGGCGACATGGACGACTTCCATCTGGCCTCGCTCGAGATCCTCGACCGGACCGGGGTGTTCGTCGAGAGCGACGAGGCCCTCGACCTCTTCGCCGACGCCGGCTGTCGAGTCGAGCGTGAGACCCACATCGTGAGAATCCCGCCTACCGTGGTGGACGATGCCCTTCGCTCGGTCCGCCCTACGTTCCGTTTCTGCGGGCGAGATCCCAAGGACGACGTCGTCGTCGAACAAGGCAGGACCGTCTTCGCGCCGTTCGGCGAAGGCCTGATGGTGAACGATCTCGAGACCGGCGAGCACCGGCCCTCGACGAAACAGGATGTCGCTGAGATCGCACTGGTCGGCGACGCCCTCAGCGAGCTCGAGATCAACAACGCGGCGGTCGCGCCCCGCGATGTGCACCCCGACAACGCCGAGATCCACAGTCTCGAGATGGCATTCCGCAACACGACCAAGCCTTTCGGCATCTCGTTCCTCGGGCGACGCGACTGCGAGCTGGCGATCGAGATGGCGACGATCGTCGCGGGTGGCCGCGACCGACTGGTGGAACGGCCCCTTCTTATGTTCGTGGGCTGCCCCGTCGCACCGCTCGTCCTCCCGAGCATCCTTACCGAGAACTTCATCGCCGGAGCACGCATCAACTCACCGATCCAGTGCACGTCCATGGGCATGGCCGGCGGTACGACGCCGGTGACCCTCGCTGGGACCGTCCTCGTGCAGAACTGCGAACAGCTCGCGTCGCTGGTCCTGGTCCAGCACGTCAATCGAGGCAACCCCTACTTCTACGGAAGCTCGACGTGCACCATGGACATGCGCTGGGGCTCCTCGGCGGTGGGGACTCCGGAGACGGCCCTCTACATGGCCGCTACAGCATCGATGGCCCGCTACTACAACGTCCCATCGTGGACGGCCGGCTACTAGGCCGACTCCAAGGTCTGTGACTGCCAGGCCGGGCATGAGAAGACCCTGACCGGGATGATGGCACTGCTGGGAGGATCCAGCGTGATCTTCGGGCCGGGGATGCTCGAGTCGGGCATCACATTCGATCTGGCGCAGCTGGTCGCCGACAATGAGCTCATCGCGATGACCAAGTTCTGCCGACGAGGGATCCCTGTGAGCGACGCTACGACGGCGATGGAAGAGATCATGGCGGTCGGGCCAGCCAAGCACTTCCTGGAGCAGCCGAGCACATTGGAAGGCGTGCGCGAGCTGAGCACGACCAAGCTCATCGACCGCGAGGTGCGTGAGGCTTGGGAGGCGGCAGGCTCGCCTGAGTTCTACGAGAAGGCGCGGGGAGAGGCGAGACGCATCCTCGCAGAGCACCGCCCCGAGCCTCTGCCCGACGATGTCGCCGAGCAGATCCACGCCGTCGTCGTGCGCGCTGATCAGGAAGTCGGGGTCTTCGAGTGAGCGATGAGGGATCTTGCCTTCGCCTGCGCTGACGCTGCTGACCGAGGCCGATCGCGAGCACCTGCATGAGGCTACGCTCAAGGTGCTCGCCGAAACGGGGGCGCGCTTCGACAGCCCCGTCGCCCGGGCCACACTGAAGGATGCCGGCTGCCTGGTCGACGACGAAGCCGCGATCGTGAGGTTCCCACCCGACCTCGTGCGGTGGGCGCTCTCGGCAGTGTCCCGCAAGGTGGTGCTGGCGTCGCGCGAGCCCGGGCACGACCTCGTCCTCGACGGTTCAAGGACGCACACCTCCTCGACGGGCATCTGCCCCTATGTGCTGGACATCCGGACGGGCGAGCAGCGCGAGCCGGAGCTGGAGGATCTCGCGCAGATCGCCCGTCTCGTCGACGTCCTGCCCGAGGTCGACGCCTGTACGTTCTCCGTCAGTCCGACTCGTGACGTTCCCTCGGAGCTGACCGACCTGGCCTCCCTGGCCTGCGTTCTGAACAACACCGGCAAGCATGTCCACGGACAACTCGTGCGCCCGGAGGACGTGCCGGTCGCCTTGGAGATGCTGCGCCTGGCCGCGCCTGAGGCCGACTTGACGGTCACTGCGATCTTCTCGAGCCTTTACTGTCCGATGTCACCGCTCGTGCACGGAAAGGCCGAGGTCGAGGCCGCCATGGCGATGGCGGCCGAGGCTGTCCCGATCGACATCTTCAGCCTGCCCCTCGCCGGCGGCACCGCTCCCATGACGCTTGCCGGCACGATCGTGCAGACGCTTGCCGAGGAGATCAGCGCGGTCATCCTGCTGAAGCTCGTCAATGAGGAGTGCCCGCTGGTCCTTACCGGTAACGCCGGCGCCCTCGACATGAGCAGCTCCCGCTACGTCTCCGCCACCCCCGAGGCGTGCCTCATGGACCTCGGCCTGCTGGAGATGATCAAGTACTACGGCGCACCGTCCCAATCGATCGGGTTCTCCAACGATTCGTTCGACATCGGCTTCCTGTGTGGCCTCGAGAGCATGTCGATCGCGACGTTCACGTGGCTCGCTAAGGCCGACGTCATGACTGGGCTCGGCAACATCGGCGGCGCCGAGGTCTTCTCGCTCGCGAAGCTCGCTCTCGACGCCGAGGCCGTGCAGTACCTCGCGCGCCTGCACCGCGGGGTCGACATCGACGAGGAACACGTAGGCGTGGACGTTATCCACAAGGTGGGCCCGTGCGGCCACTACCTCAAGGAGAAGCAGACATTGCGGGCCATGCGGGCGGGAGAGCAGTGGGTGCCAAGCCTCTTTCGTCGTCGAAGCCGCGAACAGGTGCGGGACGGCTCATCAGACGCCCTTGCCCTTGCCGAGCAGAGAGTCGAGAAGCTCCTGGCACAGCACAGCCCTCCGCCGCTCCCTCCCGGAGCGCTGGAGGCTATCGACCAGTTGCTTGCCGATGTCGGGAGAGAACGCGGGCTGTCTATGGATCGATCTGCGAGGTGAACTCGGCAGAGGACGCGATCCGGTACTGACCTGGAGGAGAGTAGATGAGCGACCACCTTGACGCTTACAAGCAGGGCTGGCGGACGGCGGACCCGCAGATGATCCTGGGAGCTGTGGCGGACGACTTCGTCTACGACGACCCAATCGAAGGGCGTCTGGACAAGGCTGCGTTCGCCGCCTACCTCGAGAAGGTCTTCGCCGCCGAAGCCGACACCGGCGCTGACGAGGGTTTCGAGGAGCACAGCGACGAGGTCGTGCAGCAGAGCGGCGATGAGCAGGTCGCTTGGGTCTGGTTCAAGACGGCGACGGTGGAGGGCGCTTCCCTGAAGAGGGTCGGAGCTGATGGTGTCCGCCTGGACCGGCTCGCCTTCTACACGCCTCCCGAGACCCCCTGAGCGGTCTGTGGCGACCGCTGTGCCGGCTTCATCCCGTGCGCCTGGCCTGATGTGACTGAGGACGTTGTGTGATGCAGGAACTGCGCGCCGTAGGGCAGACGTACCCGATCCACGACGCGACGGAGAAGGTCACCGGCGACCTCGTCTTCGGGAGCGACCTGCGCCTGCCCGGCATGATGTGCGCGAAGCTGCTGTTGAGCCCCTTCGCGCACGCCCTCGTGAAGAGCGTCGACGCCGCCGCGGCGGAGGCGCTCCACGGGGTCGTGGGCGTCTTCTCGCATCTGAACGCCCCGCAGACGCCGTACTGCCGCTCCCGGCTCGTGCCGGGCGAGCCGTTGTGCGTTGAGGATGAGACGCTCTTCGCCGCGACGGCGCGCTTCGTGGGTGACCGAGTCGCCGCCGTTGTGGCGGCCGATCGCGAGACCGCGGCCGAGGCCCTGCGTCTCATCGAGGTCGACTACGAGCCGCTCCCGCCTGTCCTCACCGCGAAGGCGGCGCTGGCCGCCGGGGCGACCCCCATCCACGACGGCGGGAACCTCGTCTACGAGTACGACCGCGAGCTGGGTGTGGCGCTGCCAAGCAGGCCGGACACACTGTCCACGGTCACCACCGTCGCGACCCAGAAGCTCCATCACGCCGCCCTGGAGCCTCACGTGTGCCTCGCCGACTACGACCGCTCCGGCACGCTCACCATCTGGACCCCGTCACAGGGAGTCTACGGCGTCCGCACGGTAGTTGCAGATCTCCTCGGCCTCAGCTACAGCCGGGTCCGCGTGATCAAGGTCCCGGTGGGCGGCTCGTTCGGCGGAAAGCAGGAGTTCATCCTCGAGCCAGTGACGGCCTTTCTGGCGCTGCGCACCGGCCGTCCGGTCAGGCTCACCCTCGATCGCGAGCAGTGCATCGTCGCCACGACGACGCGGCCGGCGACGACCTCGACCATGCGGACCGTGGTCGATTCCGACGGTATGTTGCTTGACGTCGAGGTCGACACGGTGCTGGATGCCGGCGCTTACTCGGGCAGCTCGCCCGAATACGCCCTGATGATGGCGCACAAGCTCACCCGGCTGTACCGGGCACCCCACTACAGGCACCGCGGCCGCGCGGTCTACACCACCACTCCTGTCGCCGGTGGGTTCAGAGGCTGGGGGGCCCCCGAGACAGTGACTTCCGTCGAGATCCACCTCGATCACGTCGCCCGGAGGCTCCGCATGGACCCCGTGGAGTTGCGCCTGCGCAATCTCGTGAGCCCCGGCGACATCGACCCGGCGACCGGGATGTCCCTGGGTGACGCCCGCATCCGGCAGTGCCTGGAGTCTGGCGCGCAGGCCTTCGGCTGGAGCAGACGCTTCTCGAGGGTAGTCGAGACCGGGCGCCTGCGGCGCGGCGTGGGCGTCGCCTGCGGCGGCCACTACAACGGCCTTCTGGGCGAGGCGTCATCCGAGTCGAGCACGATGACGCTCAAGATGAACGAAGACGGCAGCGTCGACCTCAACGCGAGTTTGCACGAGGTCGGCTGCGGCTCCGGCACCGCCATGAGGATCATCATCGCCGAAGAGCTTGGGGTCGACTGGGAGCGGATCACGACTCGCGAGGCCGATAGCGAAGCGACGCCCTACGACATCGGCTGCTACGCCAGCCGCATGATCTACGTCTGTGGCGCGGGCGCCCGCGCCACGGCCGCCGAACTCAAGGAGCGCCTCGTGCAAGCGGCCTCGCGGCTCCTTGACCTGCCCGCGGCGAGTCTCCGGGTCGGACCGGGCCGCGTCGAGGTCGCGGACGAGCCGGGACACGGCCTGACCTACGCCGAGATCGTGCGAGGCATCCGCGTGCGGGACGGCCACGACATGATCGTCACGCACACGTACTGCAACAGATCGAACCCCGGATCGTACTCGGCCCAGTTCGCCGAAGTGGAGGTCGACGTGCTCACCGGCCTGGTGCGGGTGACGGACTTCCTGGCCATCGCCGACGTCGGTCGGGCGATCAACCGCGGCATGGTCGAAGGTCAGTATCGCGGGGCCGTCCAAATGGGTATCGGATACGCGCTCTGCGAGGAAGTCGCACTTGATGACCAAGGGCGCCCCCGACCCGGCGGCTTCAAGAACTACCACCTCGTGAACGCCCCGGACATGCCGGACGTCGCTGTGCTGCTCGTGGAGCACGAAGGCGACGAAGGCCCGTATGGCGCCAAGAGCGTCGGCGAGATCGCGACGGTGCCGACCGCGGCCGCGGTCATCAACGCGTTGAACGACGCGCTCGGCACCTCCATCACCACGTTGCCTGCCACGCCGGAGAGGGTGCTGGCCGCGATCGCGGAGCTCGACTCGGCGGGCCAGCGTCAGACGAGGTCGGCTCGAAGGGGGCCGACGTGCGACTGACGTTCACCGTCAACGGTCGGCGGCGTGGGATCGAGGTCCCCGCCACCACCAGACTCATCGACGTGCTGCGCGTGCATCTCGGCATGACCGATACCAAGGAGGGGTGCTCCGAGGGTGAATGCGGGGCCTGCACCGTCATCCTCGATGGCAAGGCGGTCAACTCGTGCCTTGTCCTGGCGCCGCAAGTCAACGGACGGGATGTCCTCACCGTGGAAGGCTTGGCGGGCGACGCCGAGCTGACGGTCCTGCAGGCCAAGTTCATCGAGCACGGCGCGATTCAATGCGGCTACTGCACGCCCGGGATGCTGATGTCCGCGAAGGCCCTCCTTCTGCACGATCCTGATCCGAGCGAGACCGAGATCCGCATGGCCCTGGCGGGCAACATCTGCCGCTGCACCGGATACACGGCGATCGTGGAAGCCGTGCAGGACGCGGCGCGAGCGGGAGTGGAGCAGAATGGCCCACGCTGAGCTGCTCACCCCGACCGGGCTCGGCGACCTTCCGGCCGCCCTCGCCGGCATGACGCAGCGCAGCCGTCTGCTGGCCGGCGGCACGGACCTCGTCAATGCGATGAGGCGCGACGAGTGCCGGCCGGACCTGATCGTGGATCTGTCGGGCGTTCGCGAACTGGCCGGAGTCCGACGCGAAGACGGTGTGCTGCGGGTCGGCGCCATGACGACGTTCTCGCAGCTGCAGGTGGACCCGGTCGTGAGGCAGTACGCGGCTTGTCTCGCCGAGGCGGCGGCCCAGGTCGGATCGACGCAGATCCGCAACATCGCCACGATCGGCGGCAACGTCGCGAACGCCTCTCCGTGCGGCGACTCGATCCCGGCGCTCATGGCGCTCGACGCCTGCGTCACCGTCCTGGACGGCGACGGACGTACGTCGAGCAGACCGATCCGCGACGTCGTCGTGGGACCCGGCGCAACGAGCCTATCTACCGGTGAGGTGATCATCGACTTCACGTTCGCCCCCCTTCGGCCTCACGAACGGAGCGTCTTCGTGAAGATCGGCTCGCGGTCTGCGGTGACCGTCGCTCGTCTGAGTGCAGCGGTCGTGGTGGAGTGCAACCCGGCCGCAGGGACGCTGTCGGCCGCGAGGGTCGCGCTCGGGGCGGTAGGCGACACGGCCTTTCGGGACGCCGCCGTCGAGGCATCGCTCGAAGGTCGACCGGCCAACGAGGCAACGGCGCAGCGCTTCGCGGAGGCGTGCGCCAACGCGGTGTGCGCCTCTATCCCTGGCCGCCACTCGCTGCCCTACAAGCAGCATGCGGCCGTCGGGCTGGCCTACGATGCCTGGAACGGACTGGCCGTGTCTCCTACCTGTGAGCCCGTCTGGGACTGACCCCGCCGGGTCGGCGCCTACGCCGTGCAGCCCCCGTCGATGACCAGGGTCTGCCCGGTCACGTAGCTCGCCTCGTCCGAAGCCAGGAAGGCGACTGCCGCGGCAAGCTCATCGGGTCGTCCGTAGCGGCGCATCGGGTAGGTGGCCGCCCGCGCGGCTAGGCCCTCTGCGTACGCTTCAGGATCGTCCGCGGCGGCAGTCGTGTTGGCGACCATCGGCGTCTCGAAGGTCGCCGGCGAGACGCTCGTCACGCGAATACCGTCGGGTCCGTGGTCGATCGCCAGCGCGCGGGTGAGCATCACGACGCCGGCCTTGGCGGCGGAGTAGACCGCCGCCCCGGGCTCGCCGTGGATGCCGGAGTCGCTCGCGATGTTGACGATCACGCCGCTCCCGCGGGGCAGCATGTGGCGCAGCGCCGCCCGGCACATGAAGAAGGTGCCTTTGAGACCGATGTCGACGCACCAGTCCCAGTCGGCCTCACTGGTCTCGAGGATGGGCTTCTCGAGCCACACTCCGGCAGAATTCACGAGGATGTCGAGGCGGCCGTAGCGATCCAGCGTCTCGCGGACGAGGCGCTCGCAATCGCTGACGACGCTGACGTCGCCGAGAACTGGCATGACCACGACGTCGTGACCGGCGGCGCGGGCACAGGCGGCCGCCGTCTCGGCGACGGCCTTCGTGCGCGCCGCATCGCGGCCTCCGACTGCAACGTGGACCCCCTCGTCGGCGAAGCGACAGGCGACAGCCTCGCCGAAGCCCGAAGAGCCACCCGTCACCAGCGCGATCTTGTCTTTCAATCCGTTCACATCGCCCCCCCGCTCTCCGCGGTAGTCGTGCACCGTCCGTCGACTTGGCGGCAGAACGCCAGTCGCCAAGCGGGAGGAGCTGGGGCACGAACTGCTCGCCCCAGCTCCTCCCGGAGTGGATGCCTCCGGCCGGCACGACGCCCCGGCCGGGGTCTTGGATGGCTCGGTCGCCAGTCTCAGGCAACAGGGACCCAGTCTCCCTTGCTCACTCTGGCGGCAGCTCCATGTACGTCATGTGCGCCACATCGATGCCCTGCTTGCTGCTGCGGCGCTTCCAGAACAGGTACCACAGAATCCCGACGACCCAGACCACGACCAGGAGGATCGCCTTCTTGCCCGTGATGTCGCGTGTGTTGGCGTCGAGGAAGGCGAACCACAGGAGCGCGAGGATGTAGATCAGGTAGACGACCCCGGCGATCGTGATGACCGGCAGTCCCAAGAACTTCCAGTTATGGAAGGGAGAGGAGTCCCAGATATGGACCACCTTCTTGCGGTACGCAAGAAGGATGGCACAGATCGACACGAGCAGGAACGTGGAGACCAGCTGCATACCCGAGGCCACCATGCCTGCGAGCACGCTGGGGAACAGGTACCAGTAGCCGACGACGAGGAACATGGAGATGCCCGCGACCAAGAGGTACATCCCGATGGGGGAAGCCCAGCGAGCGTTCACCGCGGTGAACCACTTCGGACCCATACGGTCCATGCCCCAGGCGAACATGATGCGCTGCGCCACGATGAACTGGATCGTGTTCAACCAGGTCATGGTGATCAAGAAGGTCAGGGAGGCGACCCACGCGATGATCGGGCTGGCGCCGGAGGCGATGTACGAGAGGGACATGTAGTTCGGGGGGTAGGCCAGGGTGTATCCCTCGACCGTCCCGTTGAAGTCCTGGAAGGCGGTCGCGCGCAGGAAGTCGAAGCCGACGATGTAGGTCAGCCCGATGAAGGCCCACACGGCGAGCAGGGCCGGGACCATGTAGGACCCGACATGCGCCCTGATCAGGACCTTGTCAGGCCGCTTGACTTCGCCGCCGACGTAGGAGATCGCGAAGGTCCAGATGAAGAGGAAGAAGACGACCGCCGTGGCGCCGAAGGTATCGGACCAATTCCACGTCGTGGCCGCCGAGGCTCCCGCCGCCTGTGCGGCAGTAAGGAACTCGTTGTAGGGAAGGGACCCGGCCTTGGCAGCCTCGGCATCCCAATTGGCGGCGAATTCCGCCTTGGACGTGAAGGTGAGCGGGATGTTGAGGATAAGCACCCCGCCCGACATCACGATGATCGCCGCGACGGAGAGCTTGCGGTACAGGCTCTGGCCGAAGATGACGATCAGGAGAGCGATCGCGAGGCAGATGATCGAGAGGATGCAGCTCCCCGCCGTGCTCGTGGCGAAGTCAGTCAGGCCTGTCCAGCCCATGTACTGGCCGAGTATCGACAGGGAGGGCACGGCGAAGACGGCGGCATTGAAGATGGTCCAGTAGAACGCGCCGCAGAGCATCGCGAAGCTCCCCCCCATGGCGAGCCACGGGGTGAGGATGCGCGATGAGTAGACGTAGTCGCCGCCGCTGCGCGGCATGGTGCCGCCCAGGATGCCCCAGACCAAGGGACCTGCCCAGCCGACGGTCGCGACGGAGATGAGGACGCAGATCACGAGGTTGGCCTGCGGGTACAGGTTCAGACCGACCTGAATGATGTACCAGATCGACAGGATCGGCGTGATGAACGCCATACCCAACGAGAGAACGTCCCAGTAAGACAGACCGCGCACCATGCCGCTCGCCTTGCGGGCGAACGCGAGTTGCTCTTCGGCCATCACTTCCCCCTTTCTCGGTTTGAACTACCCGCGTTGTCACGAAACCGGCAGAGTCCCAGCGGAGGCCTCCCTTCCGAGCACTTCGTCACGGGCTGCCGAGAACGCACGCCACCCGTCGCGCTCCATTCGATCAGTACTCCTTGAAGACGTCCAGCATGATGTCGAGCGCTTTGAAGGCATACTCCCGGGGCAGCGTCAGCGGCGGCATCAGGCGGAAGACGTTGCCGTACCGCCCGCGCGGGGCGAGGATGATGCCGCGGTTGAGCAGCTTCATCGAGACCTCGCCGTTGCAGGCGGCTTCGAGCGGCTCCCTGGTGGCGCGGTCCGCCACAAGCTCGATGCCGATCATGAGGCCGTAGCCTCGTACCTCGCCCACACAAGGCACCTGCGGCATCGCGTCGGTCAGGTAGGCCCGCATCTCCTTGCCCAGCTTCGTGACGTGGCCAAGCAGGTCGGTCTCAGGGTCCGTGATGAGGTCGATGTTGGTCATCGAGACTTCACAGGACATGGCGTTGCCCGCGAAGGTGCTGGGGTGCGAGCACTCGCGCAGCGCCTCCTCGAACTCCTCGCGGTAGGTGAGTCCCGCCATCGGCAGGTCGCCGCCCATGCCCTTGCCCCACGTGACCATGTCCGGGGCCACGTTCGCATGCTGGATCGCCCACATCTTGCCGGTACGACCCGCGCCGGCCTGCACCTCGTCGGCCACGTAGAGGCAACCGTTCTTCTCGCACGCGGCCTTGACCATCTCGAGGAACTCCGGCGGCGGGGCGACATAGCCGCCCTCGCCCTGCTCCGACTCGATGATGACGGCGGCGACGTCGTCCGCCCCCGTGTACGGGGTGTTGAGGACGTAGTCGACGTACTTGCCGCACTGGACGTCGCAGGCGGGGTAGGTCTTGCCGAAAGCGCAGCGATAGCAGTACGCGTAGGGCACGTGGATGACACCGGGGATCGAGGGTCCCCAGCCGTGGCGGTAGTTGTCGCCCGTGGTCAAGGCGACCGCGCCGCACCACACGCCGTGGTAGGCGCCGTGGAAGGCCACGATCTGCGAACGACCCGTGATGGCGCGCGAGAACTTGATCGCGGTCTCGACGGCGTCGCTGCCGTTCTGCAGGAGGGACGTGTGGCATCTGCCCCGCAGGCCCTCGGGCATGATCCCCGACACCTTCTTCGCCAGTTCGATGCGCTTCGGGTTGGTGATGTCGGTCGTGTGCATGATGACGTCCGCCTGGCGACGGATCGCCTCGAGCACCTTGGGATGCCGCCGGCCCACGGAGCTGACGGCGACCCCGGCGGACATGTCGAGGTACAGGTTGCCGTCGGGGTCCTTGACGGTCACACCCTTGCCGCTCTCCATGACGACGGGGAGGCTGCCTCCGCCGCGGGTGAAGGACTCGTACGCGGCGGACTCCGCCACCCAACGCTGCACCTGCGGGCCGGGGACCTCGGTGATCATGTTCGGCGCACCAGGCCAGGACAACTCCATCAGCTCGGATTCTGTGATCATGCCCTCCCCCTGGATACCGTGCCTGAAGACGGTGCCGTCCCAGCCCGTCTCATCGTCGAAAACGACCGAACGGTCGGTCGAATTGGTACTCTAGCGGAGCTATGATGCTTGTCAATAGAGAGGCTGCCGCCCCGCCGTGACGTGGGGGCGAGGCGGGCAGAGCGTGACGCGGGCAGAGTGAAGATGGGCGGCGTACGCGAGGAGGACCGCGGTGACCGAGAAACGAGAGGCGCCCTCCGGCAGGATCTCAGCGCCCAGGGTCACGGAAGACGCCGGACGAGGCGGAGAGACGTACCAGAGGATCCTTGAGAGCGCGCTGCGGCTGGTGCACAGGGACGGGCTGCCTGCGCTCACTGTCGGTGCCGTAGCCGCGGAGGCGGGCGTCTACAAGGCCGCGGTCAGCTATCACTTCGGCGGGAAGGCGGGGCTGATGGCATCCCTGGTGACGGCGTCCTTCGACGAGATCGACGAGCGGATCGTCGCGGCCGCCCGGACACGTCCGCCGGGACGAGAACGAGTGCGCTTCATCGTCGAGAACTGGCTCGACTTCGTCAGCCCCAGTAACGACCTGGTCTTCTTCGACGTCCTCGGCTACGTGCTGCGGAAGAAGGAGATGCGCGATCAACTGCAGGAGTTCTATCAGCGCTGGACCGACTCGATCCTCAATCTGCTCCTTGAGTCCGAGGAGCCTCATTCCGAGGAGCCTCATTCCGAGGTGCCCCGCGAGCTGGCCCTGCTCCTGCGCATGCTCATCGATGGGATGACGGTCGAGCGGCTGATCCATCCCGATCGCGACGACTGGAAGACGGCAGGCAGGGGCATCGAACAGCTGATGGCCCTGTACTCAGGCGTGAGCGACCAGCGGGCCACGACCGACTGACGACGACCATCGGGCCGAGGACTCGCGTCTTCGGGAGTCGAGCGGCAGGTCGGTCACCGCGCCGGTATCCGGTACCGCAGCCGGCGTTCGCCCTGGTGCGTCACCCGATGAGTTCGTCGACCGCTTGGGCGAAGACCGCGGAGTGCAGGTCGACGTCGGCGGTCGTGGTCTCCGGACACATCAACGCCATGTTGTGGATGGGCGTGATGAGGATCCCGCGGTTCTGGGCGGAGAGGTGGAAGTACTCGTTGAGGCCGGCGTCCTGGGCGGCGAACGACTCCGAGCCGGTGCGCGGGACCTCGGCACAGAAGCGATACTCGACCCTGGCGCCCAGCCTGGCGAGGCACCACGGCAGCCTGCGCGACTGGATCACCTCCCGGACGCCGTCTTCGAACCGCTCGGCGAGCGCGGTCATGTGCGCGAAGGCCTCGTCGGTGAGCACGCTCGTCAGCGTCGCTCGGGCGGCGGCGCTGGCGAGCGCGTTGCCGGCCAGCGTGCCTCCGATGCCGCCCGGGCCGCTATAGTCGCCCTCGGGGTCGTCGAGAATCCGCTCGCCCAGGTCGGCCGAGACGCCGTAGGCGCCGATCGGGATCCCCGACGCCAGCGTCTTGCCGAGGGTGACGACGTCCGGGCGCAGGCCCCAGGCGCCGGTGCAGCCGCCGGGCCCGGCACACCAGGTGTGCGTCTCGTCGTTGACGAGCAGCGTCCCGGTCTCGTCGCAAAGCCGCCGCACCTCCTCGAGGTAGCCGGGCTGCGGCGGCACGATGCCGACGTTCGTCATCGCCGGCTCCATCAGCACGCAGGCCACGTCGCGCGGGGCCAGCGCCTGCTCGAGCGCCGCCACGTCGTTGTACTCGACCACCTTGCTCGTCACGACCGGGTCGACGGGCGGGCCGATGTTGCCCGGCCGTGATCGCGGACGCCCGTCGGCATCCAGCACGATGTTGGTCTCATCCACGCTCCCGTGGTAACAGCACGCGAACACGAGGATGTACGGACGCCTGCTCAGTTGGCGGCAGAGCCGGATCACGCAGCGGTTCGCGTCGGTGGCCGTGGTGGTGAACTGCCAGAGGGGTGAGCCAAAGCGACGGGAGAGCTCCTCGCCAACGACGAGCGCGTCCTCGGTGGGGAGCATCGTCGTGATCCCGCCGTGCATCTCGGCGCGTTCCCGCACGGCCCTGACGACCGATTCGGGGGAGTGGCCACTCATGGAGCCCGTATCGCCGAGACAGAAGTCCGCGTAGGTGTGACCGTCGACGTCGGTGACGTGACTCCCGCG
>Ga0315273_10000523_pt1 | contig 40942 bp, 30 predicted proteins | sample YL17G02_0_MG_FD_205753 | JGI IMG/M metagenome (GOLD analysis project Ga0315273, IMG submission 205753) | Sediment microbial communities from Yellowstone Lake, YNP, Wyoming, USA - YL17G02_0 | ecosystem: Environmental > Aquatic > Freshwater > Lake > Sediment | place: USA: Wyoming | collected...
GAGCACGCCTTTCCGGCTGGACGTCACCGCCCCGCAGGTGGAGCTGGCTTTCGCCCCCCAGCCCTTCTCACCGGACAACGACGGAGTGGAGGATGAGCTGGCGATCGGCCTGAAGGTGAGGGACATTTCTCCGGTCGCCGAATGGGCGATCCGCATCGACGACCCGGAAGCCCACCCCTTCGTGAGCTTCGCGGGCAAGGGCCTGCCTTCCGAACGGATCATCTGGAACGGGCTCTCCGACTCCGGTGAGCTGGTGCAGGCCGCCTCGGACTACAACTTCATCTTTAGCATCCGGGACCAGCTGGGCAACGCCCGCAACGTGGAGAAGCTCGTGGCGGTGGACGTGCTGGTGATCCGAGATGGAGATAAGCTGAAGATCCGCATCCCCAGCATCACCTTCCCGCCCAATTCCCCGGACCTGGGCAAGGTGGCCGACGCGGAAAAGGCGGCGAAGAACGACTGGGTGCTCAAGCGGCTGGCCGAAATCCTCGCCAAGTACAACAGCTACGACTTCCGTATCGAGGGCCACGCCAACCAGGAATACTGGCAGGACGCGGCGCGCGCCGCGCGGGAGGAGAAGGAGGAGCTGGCGCCCCTGTCGCTGGCCCGGGCCGAGGCGGTGAAAAGCGCCCTGGTGAGGCTGGGCCTGAAGGCGGACCGGATCTCCGTGGCGGGGTTGGGCGGCTCCAGCCCGATCGTGCCTTTCAGCGACCTGGAAAACCGCTGGAAGAACCGCAGGGTGGAGTTCATCCTGTTGAAGAAATAGGCCGGGCGCATATCCATGGCCAAGCGGTTCGTTCGCGGCGTCATCGCCGCCTGCGCGGCGGCGGGTATTCTCGCCATCGGCGGGGCAGCGCTGTTCTACCGCCTCAACTCCCCCTCGCCGGGCATCCCGGCGGAGGGAAGGACCTTCCCCGTGCGCCGGGGAGAAAGCCTCGGCGGGATCGCGGAGCGCCTCCAGCAGGAGGGACTGGTGCGCTCCGCCCTTTTCCTGAAAGTAATGGCGCGCCTGACCGGTACTCAAGGTAGCTACCAGAGCGGGTACTTCCGCATCCTGCCCGGGGACTCCGCGGTAGACGTGCACAACCTGCTGGTGTCGGGCTACCAGGAGCAGGTCAAGGTCACCATCCCCGAGGGCTGGACCCTGAAGAAGATCGCGGGATACCTCCAGGACAAGGGCGTGGCCCCGCGGGCCGAGGTGCTGGCCGCCGCCTCCTCTCCCTCGCTGCTCGCCCGCCTGGGGGTCCCGGGGGACAACCTGGAGGGCTACCTGTTCCCCGACACGTATTTCTTCCCTCCGGGCTACCCGGCGGAAGCGGTCGTCGAGCAGATGGCCGCCAACTTCTTCGAGCACCTGCGGGAGCTGGACCCCCAGGCGGGGCGGCTCCGGCCCCGGGAGCTGCACGAAAAGGTCATCCTCGCCTCGATCGTGGAGCGGGAGTACCGCCTCCAGGAGGAGGCTCCGCTCATCGCCTCGGTTTTCTACAACCGGCTGAGCTACAACATCGGCCTGGAGTCCTGCGCCACCCTGGAGTACATCATCACCGATATCCAGGACCGGCCGCACCCCCGCTTTCTCAGCGAGGAGGACAAGCGCCTCCAGTCCCCGTACAACACCTACAAGTGGGCCGGCCTGCCGCCGGGCCCGATCTCCAGCCCGGGCCGGGTGGCGCTGGCCGCCGCCCTGCGCCCCGCCAGGACCGGCTTCTACTACTTCGTCCTGAAGGACCCCCAGACCGGGGAGCATTATTTCTCCGACAGCCTCAAGCAGCACAACCAGGCGAAGTTTTACTATCTGAAGCAGGTCGGCGCCGGAGGGTAGCCGTGGGTAGTGAATGAGGATCCCGGACCGGCTCCTGACCCAGATCACGGAACGCCTGCACGCGGCCGAGGTCGTGTCGCAGTACACGCGTTTAGAAAAGAGGGGAGGGCGCTACTGGGGGCTGTGCCCCTTTCATACCGAAAAGACCCCCTCGTTCACGGTCACCCCGGACAAGGCCGTGTTCTACTGCTTCGGCTGCCAGAAGGGGGGCAGCCTGTTTACGTTCATCATGGAAGTGGAGAAGCTGTCCTTCCTGGAGGCCGTGCGCCTGCTGGCCGCGAAGGCGGGCGTGGAGCTGTCGCTGGAGGAGGACGAGGACTCCGGGCGCAGGAACGCTTACCTGGAGCTGTACCGCCGGGTGACGGGCAGCCTGCACTACATCCTCATGAAACACCCGGATGCCGGGCCGGCCCGCGCCTACCTGGAGCGCCGGGGCTTTCGGCAGGAGACCCTGGAGCGCTTCTCCGTGGGCTACGCCCCGTCGGACCGGGACTGGCTGTTCGGCTTTCTGCGGGAAAAAAGCTTTTCGGAGGAGTTCCTGAAAAGCTCCGGGCTTTTTTTCAGCTCCCGCGAGGGGGTCCCGGTGGCCCTGTTCAGGGACAGGGTGGTGTTCCCGATAGCTAATAGTAGGGGGGAGGTCGTTGGCTTCGGGGGCCGCAGCCTGGCGGGCGACCGGGGCCCCAAGTATCTGAACACGCCGGAAACCTCCTTTTTCCGGAAAGGGGAGCTGCTGTTCGGGGAGCCGGGGGTGTTCCAGGCCGTCCGCAAGGCCGGGCGCTTCCTGCTGGTCGAGGGCTACCTGGACGTGCTGGCCTGCGCCCAGGTGCAGTTCGCCGGCGCCGTGGCCCCGCTGGGCACGGCGCTCACCGCGGAACAGATCCGCCTGCTGAAGCGCTTCGCCTCCGCCGGCCTGCTGGCCTTCGACGCGGACGAGGCGGGCGACCGCGCCGCCCAGCGGGCCATTCTCCTCTGCGAGCAGGCGGATCTGGGCGTCGAGGTAGTGGAGCTGGCCGGGGGCAAGGATCCGGCGGAAATCCTGGAAAAAGCCGGGGCGGAGGCGTTGCATAAAACCCTGGAATATCCTATAAATAGCTTCCGGTTTCTGTTGAAGGCGGCCCGGGCGCGGCACGATCCAGGGACTCCGGAAGGGAAAAAGGAAATCATCGCTTTCATCAGCCCTTATCTTTCCTCGATCGATTCGCAGGTCAAGCGCGACGGGTATTTTCGTGTGCTCGGCGAGGAGCTCGGCGTGGATTTCGAGTCGGTACGGGAAGACTATAGAAGGAATGCGGGCAAGAGTCCCGGGCCGGCGCGCCCGCCCTCGCAGAACCAGAGCCCGGGTCTGACTGCGGACTTCTTTTTTATGCTTGCCGTAGCCGTGCATCGTGACTATTTTGCTCAGGTGCGCAATCTCCTGGAACTGGAGGACCTGGAAGACGCCAGGGCCAGGAAGCTGTTCATCGCCCTGGAGGAGTGCTACCGCGGCGAGGAGTCCAGCCTCGAGTCGCTGCTCGCCCGGATCGACGATCCCGAGTTGCGCGGCGAGGTGCTCGCCCGGACGGCCTCCGGGGCCTTCGCCGAGGATCCCGAGCGCCTGGTGCGCGACGGCTTGGCGGCGGTGCGGGGGCGCCGGCTCCAGCGGCGCAACGCCGGCCTGTCCGCCCTGCTGGCCGCCCCCGGGGAGCGGGACCAGGCGAGCCTCAGGGACCTGCTGGCCGAAAAGATGCACATCGACGAAGAGTTGCAGAAGCTGAAAAGGGTGAGTGGGGATGACAGATCTAGCGGCTGATCCCGCGATACTGAAGCTGATCGCCTACGCCAAGAAGAAAAAGTCGATCACCTACGACGAGGTGAACGATTTCCTGCCCGAGGAGATCGTGAGCTCGGACAGGGTCGAGGAGGTCATCGCCATCCTCGAGAAAAACAAGATCAAGCTGGAGGAGGAGGACCTCAGCCTGGAGGTCGAGGAGGAGAAGCCCGTCGCCGGCAAGCAGAAGCTGATCTATGACGACAAGGAGAGCGCGGTGGACGACCCGATCCGCCTCTACCTGCGCGAGATCGGCAAGGAGAGCCTGCTCACCGCGGAGCAGGAAGTCTACCTGTCCAAGAAGATGGAGGAGGGGGAGAACATCATCAAGAAGGTCATCAAGACCTCCGGGCTGTTCATCCCCGAACTCCACCGCCTGGGCCAGGCCATCGTCTCGCGGGTTGAACCCCGGGAGCTGAACCTTTCCAAAAAGGAGGCGTCGGAGTACCTGGCCGAGCGGCGCCGGGTGACGGCCTTCTACCGCGAGCCATTGCGGCCGCATTACGTTTCGATCAAGCAGTTCATCGACGCCAAGCGGCGCATCGCGCCGGAGAGCGGCAGCATCCTGGGCGAGGCCAGCCTGGAGCAGAGGAAGGAGGAGCTGTTCAGGCGCCTGGCCGAGATCGACTTTCACCAGGAGGAGATCAACTCGATCTCGGAAAAGTTCATCCAGGCCGCCAACCGCGTGCGTAAGATCCAGAAAGATAAGCAGAAGATCAAAAAGCGCCTGGCCGTGGGCGACCAGAAGCAGTTGCGCAGCCTGGGCCGTAGCCTGGCCCTGCGCTCGGAGAGAACTCGCATCGAGCAGGAGCTGGGCCTGCCGGCCGACCGGGTGAAGGAGCTGATCCGCCAGATCCAGAGCAACGACAAGAAGCTGGCACGCCTCGAGAACGACTTCCACAACTCCGTCGCCGAGGTCCTCGCCATGGCCAAGGAGATCGAGCACGGCCGCAGCATGATGAAGAGCGCCAAGGATCGCCTCATCAAGGCCAACCTGCGCCTAGTGGTGAGCATTGCCAAGAAATACACCAACCGCGGGCTGCACTTCTTCGACTTGGTGCAGGAGGGCAACATCGGACTGATCAAGGCGGTGGAGAAGTTCGAGTACCGCAAAGGCTACAAGTTCTCCACCTACGCCACCTGGTGGATCCGGCAGGCCATCACGCGCTCCATCTCCGATCAGGCGCGCACCATCCGCGTGCCGGTGCACATGATCGAGCAGATCAACAAGGTGGTCCGCGAGAGCCGGCAGCTGATGCAGGCCCTGGGGCGAGAGCCCACCGACGCGGAGGTAGCCGAGAAGCTGGGCTGGACGATCCAGAGGGTGAAGTCGGTCAAAAGCGTAGCGCGCGAGCCGATATCGTTGGAAACACCGATCGGCGAGGAGGACGACTCGCTGCTCGGGGATTTCATCGAGGACAAGGACATCGAAAACCCGGCCAGCCAGACCGCCTTCAGGTTGCTGCAGGAGCAGCTGGAGCAGGTGCTGTTCACCCTGCCCCCGCGGGAGCAGGAGGTTTTGAAAATGCGCTTCGGGCTGGAGGACGGCTATTCCCTGACGCTGGAGGAGGTGGGCCTGTACTTCAACGTCACTCGCGAGCGCATCCGCCAGATCGAGGCCAAGGCATTGCGCCGCCTGCGGCACCCCAAGCGCAGCCGGCGCCTGAAGGATTATCTTGAGCATTGAAAATGAGGAGTGGTGCCCATGGTGATGCAGGAAGTCTTTGAAAAGCTGCAGTCGCTGCAGGAGGTTCTTTCCAGGAAGTTCGAGGTCCAGAACGAGATCGCCGACATCCCGAAGGTGCTGGCCACCAAGACGGAGCTTCTCAACCGCATGAAGAAGACCTTCGTGGACAAGAGCCAGGAGCACCGCGCCAAGACCCAGTTCGTCGAGGAGCTGCGTAAGAAGGCCATCGAGGCCGAAGCGGCCCGGGAGAAATTCGAGAGTCAGATGGACCAGATCCAGACGCAGCGCGAGTACGAGGCCCTGGACAAGGAAATCAAGGACTCGGGGGAGCGGGAGCAGGACCTGCGCCGCGATCTGCAGAAGGAAGAGCAGCTGCTGGGCGAGATGAAGGTCGGCCTGGAGAAGGAAGAGGCCATGATCCGCAAGCAGGAGGAGGAGGTCCAGAAGGAGCAGGCCAAGATCAAGGAGGCGCTGCACGACCGCGAAAAGCAGTTGAAGAGCCTGGAGAAGAAGGAAAAGTCCATCACGCCGGGGCTGGACGAGGAGATCCTGTTCAAGTTCGAGCGGATCATCCGCAGCAAGCTGGGGCTGGGCATAGTGCCCATCGACCACGGGGTGTGCAACGGCTGCCACATGATCCTCACCGTGCAGTTCGTAAACGAGGTGCGCAAGGGCGAAGGGATCATGTTCTGCCCTTACTGCAGCCGCATCCTGTTCTACCAGGAAGAGTCGGAAGGCGAGCTGGAGCCGGAGGAGGTCAGCGAGGAGGCTGTGGAAGAAAGCGAAGAGATCGAGTATGATGAGGAAGCCGAGGATAGCGAAGAGGTAGAGGAATAAAGAGAGTGGGAAGGGGCAGGCCAGGCCGCCGCCGGGGTAGCGAACCGCCCAGCAGTAGCTGGGGTTCCACCCGGAGGAAAGTCCGGGCTCCACAGAGCATGAAGCCGGGTAACCCCCGGGCGCTCCCGCCGCGCAAGCGGTGAGGAGCGACAGATAGTGCCACAGAAAATATACCGCCCGCCGCGCCTGGAAGCGCGCGGGCAAGGGTGAAAAGGCGGGGTAAGAGCCCACCGCCCGCCCGGCGACGGGCGGGGCACGGAAAACCTCTTCAGGAGCAAAGTCAAGCAGCAGGCGGGCAGGCTCTGAGCGTTACGCCTGCGGGTGGACTGCACGACGGCGGGACGGAGACGCCCCGCCCCAGACAGATGGTGGCCCAACGACAGAACCCGGCTTATCGGTCCGCCCTTTCCCTTTTTTCTTAACGATGATGCTGAACGTCGAGCGCTATCGATACGGTCGAAGGCGCAAGCCCAAGAAGGGGTGGCTGGTGCTCTTGCTGGCCCTGCTGCTGGCCGGGGGGGGGGCCGCCGCCTGGTGGCTGGGGGTGGGCGAGTGGGCGCAGCGCCTGGTGCGACCCCAGGCGCGCAGCCAGCCGCTGGCCGAGCTGTGGAATAACCGACTGTACGACGAAATCATCAGCCGCACGGAACAGCAGCTGAAGGGCGATCCCCTCGCCCCGCAGGCCTTGGCCTACCGGGGTTTCAGCTATTTCTACAAGGCCGTTTCGGAGGGCAACCTGGAGGACCGCATCCCGTATCTGGACGAGTCGATCGCCAGCCTGCGCCGGGTGAAGCTCGCCAAGACCAACCCCTGGCCGCGGGAGGTCGATTACGTGCTGGGCAAGGCCTATTACCACAAGGGCAAGTATTATTACGACCTTGCCCTGTTCTACCTGCAGCGGGCGCTGGCGGGAGGCTTTCAGGCCAGCGACATCTACGACTACCTGGGGCTGGCGGCAACACAGCTGGAACGGGTGGAGGAGGGCCTGGCCTATTTCCAGAGCGCCATGCAGGTCAACCCCACTGATATCCTGCTGCTCATGGTCGGGCAGAGCTACCACGACCTGGGGCGCCTCCCGGAAGCCGAGGAGTACCTGCTGCGGGCGCTGAACAAGACCGAGGACCCGGCGATCGAGAACAAGTGCCATTTCCTCCTGGCCCAGATGTACTTAGACCGCAAGGAGTACTTCAAGGCGGAGAAGGAATACCTGGCCGTCCTGGCCCGGGACCCCAACTCTGCGGAGGCCCATTTCTACCTGGGGGAGATCTACTCCGGCCTGAACGACACGGTGAAGGCCCGCGCGGAGTGGCGCAGGACTTTGCTGATTGACCCCTCGCATTATGGGGCGAAACTTCGTTACTATAGGTAGCACAGAGCTTGCACAACCTGGAGGGCGCAAATGGGGCTGCGTGACATATTCGATTCCTTTTCCACGGACATCGGCATTGACCTGGGCACCTGCAACACCCTGGTCCACGTGAAAGGCAAGGGCATCGTGCTCTCGGAGCCCTCGGTGGTGGCGGTGGAGAGGGGCACCAAGCGGGTGGTGGCCGTGGGAACGGAGGCCAAGAAGATGCTCTGGAAGACCCCGGGGGACATCATCGCCATCCGCCCCATGCGCGACGGGGTCATCGCCGACTTCGAGACCACCGAGAAGATGATCCGCTTCTTCATCGCCAAGGTGCTGCCGCGGCGCTGGCTGGTCAAGCCGCGCATGGTCATCGGGGTGCCCGCCTGCATCACCGAGGTGGAGAAACGGGCCGTGCGCGAAAGCGCGGAGCAGGCCGGAGCGCGCGAGGTGTACCTGATCGAGGAGTCCATGGCCGCCGCCATCGGGGCGAACATCCCGATCCTGGAGCCCGCCGGGCACATGATTTGCGACGTGGGCGGGGGCACCACCGAGGTCTCGGTGATCTCCCTCGGGGGACTGGTGGTCTCCAACGCCATCCGGGTGGGCGGGGACGAGTTCGACGAGGCGATCATCAAGCACGTGCGCAACATCCACAACCTGATCATCGGGGAGGCGACGGCGGAGAACGTGAAGATCACCATCGGCAACGCCTCACCCGAGAAAAAGATCGAGAAAATGGAGATCAAGGGCACCGACGCCATCACGGGCCTGCCCCGACGTCTGGAAATGGACTCGGTGGAGGTACGCGAGGCGCTCAAGGAGCCGATCTACCAGGTCATTGAGGAGATCAAGAGGACCCTGGGGGAGACCCCGCCGGAGCTGGCGGCGGATATCGTGGAGCGGGGGATCGTGATGAGCGGCGGCGGCTCCCTGCTCAAGGGTTTCCCGAAACTGGTGGCCAAGGAGACCGGGGTCCCGGTGATCCTGGCGGAAAACCCGCTGCAGTGCGTGGCCCTGGGCGCGGGCAAGTTCCTGGAGAATCTCAAGGACATGGGCAAGCGCTACTACAACCTGAAGTACTAGCGGTCAAGCGGCATGACCGGCGTTCCCGGCTACCTGCAACGACACCGCACCGGCGTGACCTTCGCCGTGCTCGTGTTCCTCAGCCTGCTCGCGATCCTGATCTCCAACCGTAACGTGGTGCTCAAGCCCAAGGAGGTGGGGCAGTCCGTCTTCTCGGTGTTCCAGATTTCGCTCAATGGCGTCGCCCGCTGGTTTTCGGGCACCTGGAGCGCGCTGAGCGAGCTGAAACGCCTGCGCGCCGAGCTGGCGGGGGCGCGGGAGAAGCTGGTGGAATACGAGCGGGCTTCCCGGGACCTGATGGAGCTGCGCCGGGAGAACCAGGCGCTGCGCGCCCAGCTGGGCTTCGCCGAGTCCCTGACCTACCGCTACGTGCCGGCCAGGCTCATCGCCAAGGACCCGGGCAACCTCTTCTCCACCATGGTCCTGGACAGGGGCAGCCGCCACGGAGTGCGCAAGGGCATGCCGGTGGTGGCCTTCCAGGGCGGCCTGCAAGGTCTGGTGGGCCGGGTGGTGATGACCGGCCTCATCACCTCCACCATCCAGCCGATCACCGACCCCGACTCTTACGTTGCCGCCCGCCTTGCAAGCTCCCGTTTCGACGGCTTAGTATCGGGGGGCGGCTCCGGGCTGCTGGTCATGAGCTACGTGAAAAAGCTCGCCCTGCAAGAGGTGCAGTACGGGGAGCTGGTCGTAACCTCGGGCTTGGGGCAGGTGTTCCCGGAAGGGGTACACATCGGCAGGGTGCGCGAGATGCAGGCCAAGGGCTACGAGGCCTCTCTCGAGCTGGAGATTGAGCCGATCGTGGACTTCGGGCGCCTGGAAAACGTGTTTATACTATCGTACGGGAACTAATGGACCGGGAGCTTAAGACCATCCTGCTTTCGACCCTGCTGCTGGGCTCGGCGGTGCTCCTGCAGAGCACCGTCCTGCGCTGGGTGGCCCTGAAGGGGGTCAAGCCGGACCTGGCCCTCATCGTGCTGGTGTTCGTGGCCGTCCGCCGGGGCAGCATGGCCGCTCAAGCGAGCGGCTTCCTGGCCGGCCTGCTGGAGGACAGCTTGAGCCTGTCCCCGTTGGGCTTCAACGCCCTGCTGCGCACCGTCCTGGGTTTCTTCTACGGCCTGACGGCGGGGAGCATCTTCGTGGACCCGGTGCTTATGCCGGTGCTGCTTATCCTGGTGGCCACCATCCTGAAGGGCCTGGCCTCCTGCCTGCTGGTGGTCATTTTCCGAATTCCCGCCCCGGGTTTCCAGATCTTCGCCGGGCCCCTGTGGATCGAGGTTGGCTACAACGCGCTGCTGGCTCCCTTCCTGTTCGCGCTCCTGCGACGCCTGCGGGCCCTGGCCCCACGGGAGAAGGACAGGGTATGAGCGCAGAAAGGCAGGCCCGCACCCGCGCGATCGCCCTGGCGGTTTTCGTGTCGGCAGCCTTTCTCCTCCTGGCCAGCCAGCTTTTCTTCCTGCAGGTGATTCGAGGCTGGGAATACAAGCGGCAGGCCCGGGCGGTGAACCGGCGGGCGATCCCCATCCCCGCCCAGCGCGGGGAGATCTTCGACCGTAACAACGACTTCCCGCTAGTGGTCAACCAGGACTCCTTCGCCGTGGACCTGATGCCCGCCGAGCTGCCAGCCGCCAGGCGCGCCGAGGTCTTGAGCCGGCTGGCGGCGGTGCTGGGCGTCCCGCTGGAGGAAGTGCACAAGCGGGTTCCCGAGAAGTACTACCACCTGTTCCAGCCCATCGAGATCAAGGGCGGGGTCGCCTTCGAAACCATCGCCTACCTGGCCGAGCACCTCGCGGAGTTCCCGGGGGTGACCTGGCACAACAAGCCCATCCGCAACTACCTCCTTCCCGGCTCCCTGGCCCACCTGATCGGCTACGTCGGCGACATCACCCGGGAGGAGATCCAGGTGCTGTACAACCAGGGCTACGCCTTCGGGAGCGTGCTCGGGAAAAGCGGCGTGGAGAAGCAGTACGACCGCCTCCTGCGGGGAAAGGACGGCAAGCGCTTCCAGATGGTGGACGTGCGGGAGAAGTACCTCTCCAAGCGGCCCGAGGAGGACATCCCCCCCGAGCCGGGGCAAAACCTGGTGCTGACCATCGACCGCCGCGTCCAGACCCTCTGCGAAAAGGCCCTGGGCGAGCGCATCGGCTCGGTGGTGGTGCTCAAACCCGCGACCGGCGAGCTGCTGGCAATGGTGTCCTACCCCTACTTCGACCCTAACCTGTTTTTCACCCAGCGGGCCACGGAGGAGTTCAACCGCCTGTCCCTGGATCCCAGCTTCCCCTTCTTGAACCGGGCGATCCAGTCGGTGTACCCTCCGGCCTCGGCCTTCAAGATAGTGGTGGCCACCGCCCTGGTGGAGGAGGAGGTTTTCCCCCTGACGCGCAAGGTCGTCTGCACGGGCCAGATCGCCTACGGGGACCGGATCTTCCGCTGCCACGCGCGCAAAACCGGCCACGGGGCACTGGATCTGTTCGGAGGCCTCGCCCAGTCCTGCGACGTATATTTTTACACGGTCGGGGACGTGCTGGGCGTGGAGCGGCTCGCCTATTACTCCCGCGACTTCGGCCTGGGCGAGGCCTCCGGGGTCGACCTGCCCGGCGAGGTCGGGGGCTTCGTGCCCACCCCCGAGTGGAAGGAAAAGGTCCACCACATGAAGTGGCTGGGCGGCGATACCCTGAACATGTCCATCGGCCAGGGCTTCATGGCCGTGTCCCCGCTGCAGATGGCCGACATCGTGGCCCTCATCGCCAACGAGGGCAGGGTGTACCGCCCGAGCATGCTTTTGCAAGTAAGGGACGCGGCCAGCGGGGCGGTGCTCCAGCGCGCCTCCCCCGAGCTGCTGCACGTCTCGGCCGTCCGGAAGGAGACCTTCCGCACCGTCCAGCAGGCCATGCGCAAGGTGATCACGGAGGGCACAGCCAACGTGGTCATCACCACCAAGGCGGTGGAGGTGGCCGGCAAGACGGGCACGGGGGAGGCGGGCTACGAGGACCGGTGGCATTCCTGGTTCGCCGCCTACGCCCCGTACCAGACCGACAGGCCCGAGGAGCGGGTGGTCGTGGTGGTCATGGTCGAGGCCGCCAACCCCTGGGAGTGGTGGGCGCCCAAGGCCGCGGACGTGATCTTCCAGGGGATCTTCGCCAGGCAGACCTTCGAGGAGGCCGTGGAGACCTTGCGTCCCTGGTGGTACCTGGAGGAGCGGCGCCAGGCCGCCGCCAGGGTGCTCCCCGAGGAGGAGAACCAGTGAAGCGGGTCACGGCCTTTGGCTTCGATTTTTTTCTCCTGGCCGCCGCGGCCCTGCTGTTGGCCTTCGGCATCCTGTTCATCTACTCCAGCGGGGTGAGCGTGGTCGGGGCGCGCTCCTCCAGCGAATTCCTCAAGCAACTGGCCTGGGCGGGCTCCGGCCTGTTGCTCATGGTCGGGGTGATCCTGGTGAACCACGCCCGCCTGCGCGACATTGCGGTCTACCTCTACGGTTTGATGATCCTGCTGCTGATCGCGACCGGCTTCGTGGGGCGGGAGGTGCACGGGGCCCGCTCCTGGCTGGGCATCGGGGAGTTCGGCATCCAGCCCTCGGAGTTCGCCAAGATCACGACCATCCTGCTGCTGGCTGCCTACCTCACCGGCATCGGCAAGGGGGTGCGGGAGCTGCCGCGCTTCCTGCTGGGGATGGCGATCGTGGTCCTGCCCGTGGGCCTGATCCTGCTGCAGCCGGACACGGGTACCGCCCTGGTCTACCTGCCGATTTTTCTGTTCATGTGCTTCGCGGCGGGCGCCAGGCTGCGGCATCTGGCCTACCTGGTCGCCGCGGGGCTGCTGATGGTGATCCTGGCCGTGCTGCCCCACTACAGCCGCTGGCTCCTGGGGCGGGAGGCGGGCCTCGCGGCCGCCCTCACCGGCTTCGGCCTGGCCAAGTACATCCTCGGGGTGCTGGCCCTGGTCACGGCCCTCTCGGCCTGGGGATACTGGGGCTTCAAGCGGCGCTATTTCTACTGGATCCTCTACGCGGTCTCCTTGGTTTTCGCGGGCCTGACCGGGGCCATGCTCATCAACCGTGTGCTCAAGCCCTACCAGATCATGCGTTTCATCGTGTTCCTGGACCCGCAGGTCGACCCCCAGGGGGCGGGCTGGAACCTGCTGCAGTCGGTCACGGCGGTGGGCTCCGGCGGATTCGTGGGCAAGGGTTTCCTGAAGGGCACGCAGAGCCATTACCAGTTCCTGCCGCAGCAGAGCACGGACTTCATCTTCTCCATCCTGGCGGAGGAGTGGGGTTTGCTCGGCGGCCTGGCGGTCTTCGCGCTGTTCCTGGTCATCCTGCTGCGGGGGATCCGGATCATGTACATTGCCCGCGACGATTTCGGGATGTACGTCGCGGCGGGGGTGGTGGGGATGATCTTCTTCCACGTGGTCGTCAACATCGGCATGGCCATGGGCATCATGCCGATCACGGGAATCCCCCTGTTCTTTCTTTCCTACGGCGGCTCCTCCCTGTGGACCGCGCTGATCGGGGTCGGTCTCCTGCTGGATATCTACCTCCGCCGCTACGCGCATTGAGGGGGTGTTGGGCTTGAACCGGCCTGCCAAGGGTGAAGGGAGCGAGTCTATGGGCTCCCAGGCGCTGCTCGCGCGCCTGGAGACCCTCCGCAGCCTGCCCACGCTCCCGCACATTTTGCTGCAGCTCATCGACACCTGCAACCGCCCGGAAATGGACCTCAAGGACCTCACCAGGCTCATCAACCAGGACCCCGCCCTGAGCGAGCGCGTGTTGAGGTTGGTGAACTCGGCCTATTACAGCCTGCAGCAGAAGGTGTCCACCATCGACCAGGCGCTGCTGCTCTTAGGCCTGGAGGCGGTGAGGAACATCGCCATCAGCTCCTCGGTGTACCAGGTTTTTCACGGTTCGCCTTCGAAGCACGGCCTGAACCTCAAGCGCTTCTGGTGGCACTCGGTGAGCTGTGCGGTGGCCGCCCGCCTGCTGGCGGTGAAGACCGCCTTCCCGTCGCCGGACGAGGCCTTCCTCGCGGGGCTGCTGCACGATATCGGCAAGATCCTCCTCTGGTCGAGTTTCCGCGGGGAGTACTCGGCGATCCTGAAGGCCTGCGGGGAGCGCAGCGCGGAACTGCTGGCCGCTGAGCAGAAAATGGGCCTCACGCACGCCGAAGCGGGGGCCTGGCTGCTCGGGCGCTGGGACCTGCGCTCCTTCCTGCCGGACGCGGTGCGTTACCACCATGAGCCGCCGGTGCGCATCGCGGAGTCCTTTCCCCTGGTGCGGATCGTTTTCGCTGCGAACCTGCTGTGCCCCAGTGACGCCGGCGGCGAGCCCCGCCTGGCGGAGGCCGCGCGGGCCGTGGGCCTGGGCGTTCGCGACCTGGAGTCCCTGCGGGCGGACGCCGCGGAGGAGGTGCGGCAGATCGCAGGGTCGCTGGAGATCGAGGTCGACCCCCCCTCCTCGCCGGAACCCGGCCCCAAGGACCGGGCCAAGGCCGACGCCCTGGCCCGGCTGGTCCGGGACTACTCTCAAGCGGCGGGCATCAGCGAGGGATTTTTGAAGGCCGCCCGGCGCGAGGAGGTGCTCGAGGCCCTGCGCCGCGGCCTGGCGCTCCTGTTCGAGCTGGGCTCGGCCCGGTACTTCCGCCTGGAGAGCGGCGCGCTGGTGAGCGAGCCGCCGGCGGGAGCGGGCGGGGGGGAGCTGCGCATCCCCTACCAGGAATCATCCAGCCTGCTGGCGCGCTGCCTCGCGCGCGGCGAGGTGCTGGATTCCTTCAACCCGCTGGCCTCACCCAGCATCTTCGACGAACAGCTGGCCCGTCTGCTGGAAGGCGAGGGGATCCTGTGCCTGCCCCTGCGCGCCGGCAACGAGCCCCTCGGCGTGCTGGCCGCCGGCATCCGCGCGCGCGAGCACACCGCGCTGGCCGCCCGGGTCACCCTCCTGGCCATGCTGGCCGACCAGGCCTCCCTGGCCCTGTTCGCCCTGGTCGTGCAGGAGCGCCAGGCGGAGCGGATCCGCGAGGAGCGACTGGGGGCCGCTTCGACCCTGGCCCGACGGGTCGTGCACGAGGCGCGCAACCCCCTGGGGATCATCAGCAACTACCTGAGCATCCTCAGCGCCAAGCTGCAGGGCAACTCTCCGATCCAGGAGGACCTGCGTATCCTCCGGGAGGAGATCCTGCGGGTGTCGCTGATCATCTCCGAGCTGGGCAGCTTCTCGGCGCCCGTGGTGAGGCAGCCCGTGGACCTGAACGAGCTGCTGGCCGACCTGGCCAGGATATCGCGGGAGCCGCTGTGGGAGAGCTCCCGTATCCGCCTGCAGCTTGCCCTGGACCCCCAGCTCCCGCCGTTGGACTCCGAGAAGAACAAGCTCAAGCAGGTTTTTCTCAATTTGCTCAAGAATGCCGCCGAAGCCATGCCCGGGGGAGGCGACCTTTTCATCCAGACCCGCATACCCCCGGGTGAGCCGCGACGGGTCGAGGCTTCGGTGCGCGACGAGGGCAGCGGCATCGCGGAGGAGGTGCGCTCCCGGCTGTTCGAGCCCTTCGTGAGCACCAAAGCGCAGGAGGGTCTGGGCCTGTCGATCGCCTACGGATTCGTCCGGGAACTGGGCGGCAACATCAGCTACGAGACCGGCAGCGGCGGAACCACCTTCCGCGTCCAGCTGCCGCTGCCCTGAGGGGGAAGCCGTGCAGAGGGTGACCGCCGCCCTGCTCACGCGCAACGGGAAAGTCCTCATCGCCCTGCGCAAGGCAGGAAAGCACATGGGGAGGAAATGGGAGTTCCCCGGGGGCAAGATCCACCCGGGGGAGAGCCCCGAGGAATGCCTGCGCCGGGAGCTAGCCGAAGAGCTGGACATCGAGGTCCGGATCGGCGGGCCGGTCGGCAGCGCCCGCTACGCCAACGGGGTCGTGGACCTGGAAATCCTGCTGTACCGCGCGGAATACGTGAGCGGCACCTTCACCCTGCACGACCACGAGGCCCTCGCCTGGGTCGATCCGGCCGAGTTGGAGTCCTACGACCTGGCCGACTCGGACAGGAAGCTCGCCCGGCAGGCACTGGCCTCGCTTCAAGGCTGAGCGCAGGCGCCCCGACCTCCGGTCCCCCTCCGGCCCTTGACGGGGCAGGAAAGAAATACTAAACTTTTGTTTAGTATGTCGCTGTTTTTGCACGTGCATTCCTACTTTTCGCTCGGGGGGGGCACCCTGTCCCCGGAGGACATCTGCCGTCTGGCCCGGGAGCGGCGCGAAGTGGCCGTGGGGATGACGGACACGGGCAACCTCTACGGGCTGGTGCGCTTCCTGACGGCCGCCCGGCGCGAGGGGGTCAAGCCAGTGGCGGGTGCAGTGCTGGCCGACGGCGCAGCCGCAGGTACCCCCGCGCGTGGTCGGGGGCAAAGCCCCGGCAGTGGGGCGATCACCGCCTACGTGCTGAACCGCCAGGGGTTTGCCCGGCTGGCGGGGCTGCTGAGCTCGCGCCCGACAGTAGCCGGGCACGCAGCCCCGACTACTGTCGGGCACGCAGCCGCGGGTACTCCTGCGCCTTCGCCTCCGGCGGCCCGGGTACGCACGGCCCTGCTGGAGGGCGGCTGGGAGGGGCTGGCCCTGCTCTGCGAGGACGAGGGCCTGCTCCGCGAGCTGGCGGGCGAAACCCCGGGTACGCCCGGGCGCCGAGGGGGCCACCTGTACGCGCGCCTGGCCTACGGGAAGCCCTTCCGCGCCCTGGCCCGGACCGCCGCCGGCCTGGGGGTCCCGCTGTGCGCCGTGAACGACGCCTGGTACGCGGAGGAGGGGGGGGCGGCCCTCGGCGACCTGCTGGCGGCCATACGCCGCCTCTGCCGCCTGGAGGACCTGCCCCCCGCCGCGCGGCTGGCCCCGCGCCACCGCTGGGTCGAGCCCGAGGAGATGGAGCGCTTCTTTTCCGCCGTGCCCGAGGCCCTGAATAACGCCCGGGCCCTGGCCGAGCAGGCGGACACCCGCGGCATCCTCGCCGAGAGCTTCGTTTTCCCCGCTTTCGAGGGCCTGAGCGAGGAGGAGGCCTTCCGCCGCCTGCAGTCGCGCTGCCGGGGGGGGATCGCCCGCCGCTACGGGGACCCGCCGCCCCCAGGCTGCCGCGAGCGCCTGGACTACGAGCTGGGCATCATCCGGGCCAAGGGCTTCGCCGCCTACTTTTTGGTCGTGGAGGACATCGTGGCCCAGTGCCCCCGCACCTGCGGTCGGGGCAGCGCGGCGGCCAGCATCGTCGCCTACCTCCTGGGCATCACCCACGTGGACCCCCTGCGCTACAACCTGTTCTTCGAGCGCTTCCTGAACATGGACCGCAGGGACCCGCCGGACATCGACGTGGACTTCCCCTGGGACGAGCGGGAGAAGGCCCTGCGTTACGTGTTCGCCCGCTACCCGGGCCGCTCGGCCATGGTGGCCGACCACGTGACTTTCGGGCCCCGCTCCTGCCTCCGGGAGCCCGCCAAGGCCCTGGGACTGCCGGAGGAGGAGATCGCCCGCCTGGTGGCCTTATGGCGGCATGGCGAGCTCGCCCGCATCCCGCGTTATCTACGGATAGCCTCCGAGCGCATCCGGGGCTTCCCCCGGCACCTGGGCACGCATCCCGGCGGGGTGGTGATCACCCCGGATCCCATCACCGCCTACACCCAGGTCGAGGAGTCTGCCCTGGGCTACCCGGTCATCGCCTGGGAAAAGGACGCCGCGGAGGAGGCGGGGCTGGTGAAGATCGACCTGCTGGGCAACCGCTCCCTCGCCGTGCTGCGCGACACCCTCGCGCTGGTGAACCGCGCGCGCGGGGCGGGCCTGACCTGGGAAGGGAGGGAGGCGCTGGAGGACGGCGAGACCCAGGAGCTGATCGCCGCCGGCCGGACCCTGGGCGTTTTCTACGTCGAGTCCCCGGCCACCCGGCAGCTCCTCCAGAAGATGCGCGCCGGGGACTACGAGCGCCTGGTGATCGCCAGCTCCATCATCCGCCCGGCGGCCAACCGCTGGATCCGGGAGTTCGTGAAGAGGCTGCACGGCGCCCCCTACGAGCCCCTCACCCCGCAGCTGGAGAAGACCCTCGAGGAGACCTACGGCATCATGGTCTACCAGGAGGACGTGTCGCGGGTGGTGATCGACGCGGCCGGCTTCGGCCCGGGGGAGGCCGACCAGCTGCGCAAGGTGCTGTCCAAGAAGGACCGGGCCCGGAGTCTGCCGGATTTCCGCGAGCGCTTTTTCCGCGGCGGCGCCGCCCGGGGCGTTCCGCAGGAGGCCCTGGTGAGGGTCTGGGACATGATCCTGTCGTTCGAAGGCTACTCCTTCTGCAAGGCCCACAGCGCCTCCTACGCCCTGGTCTCCTACAAGCTGGCCTACCTGAAGCGCTACTACCCCCTGGAGTTTTTCACCGCCGTGATCAACAACGGGGGGGGCTTCTACTCCCGCCAGACCTACGTGAACGAGGTGCGCCGCCTGGGCTTCCCGGTCCTGGCCCCCGACGTGAACGCCAGCGCGCAGGCCTACACGGCGGAGGCGGGGGCGCTGCGGGTGGGGCTGGGCCAGCTCAAGGACCTCCCGCTGGAGTTCCTCGAGCGCCTGCTGGGCGACCGGGAGCGGCGGGGCCCCTTCGCCGACTTCCAGGATTTCCTCGCCCGCCTCGCGCCGGGCCTCCCCGAGCTCCGGGTGCTGCTGCGCTCAGGCAGCCTGGACTGCCTGGGCGGCGGCCTGACCCGCCCCGAGCTGTTCTGGCTGTACTTCCGCCTGGCCGGCCGCCGGGGGCAGGGGGCGAAGGCGCAGGAATACCTGCGGTTTCACCCCCGGGTATGCGCCGCAGCAGCGGCGGCTCCGCCCCCGGGCCCGGGGCTGCCGCTGGCCCCGCCGGGGATCGGCGACTACCCGCCGGAGGTGAAGCTGCGCGACGAACTGGCCACCCTGGGGCTGATGATCTCGCGCCACCCGCTGGCTGTGTTCCACGGCCGCATCCTCCGCCTGCTCGCCGGGGCCGGCCTCCCGCCAGTGATCGACTCGCGGCAGCTTGCCGCGCATGGCGGGCGGCGGGTGACCATGGCCGGGCTGCTGGTCACCGGCAAGGAGGTGCTCACCCGCACCCGGGAGCCGATGGTGTTCGTCAGCTTCGAGGACGAGCACTCCGTGTTCGAGACCGTGTTTTTCCCCAAGGCCTTCCGGGAGTTCTACTCCCTGATCGACGGCGGGGGGGTTTTCCTGGTCTGCGGCAGGGTGGAGGAGGAGCTGGGCGCCCTGAGCCTGCACGTGGAGCGGGTCCTGGGCCTGGAGCGCGAGGCAACTTGACAGCCGCCGGGGGGGATGAGTATGTTCTATACCAGCGATGGCCGAGGCGGAGAAGACCTATATCTTTCACATTCACCGCAAGGACGGCAGTTCCCTGTTCCTGCACCCGTTGTTCCCGCCGGCCAGGGTAGTGGAAGCCCTGGAAAAGGGGCCCCTGGAGGGCCGTTACGGTTTGGAGCCCCGGGTGGAAGCCCTGACCGGCTTCCGCGACGAGCTGTACCGGCAGGTGGAGCAGGGCGTGCGCCATTGGATCAACGACCTCCGCTTCATTCCCAAGTTCCTGATCGCCGCCGGCGCGTTCGTGGCCGCCTACGTGTTTTTCTCCGCGGTGGTCCGCGACCCGCTGCCGGTGATCGACGAGGTCGTGCTGGGTGTGGCGGCGGCCGTAATCACCTTCGCGCTGCTCGGGCGGCGCGACCTGGCCTCGCGGCGGGCCGCCAAAAAGCGCCTGGATCTGCGCCTGGTCGTGGACCGCATCGCCTTCCGCGAGAGCGCGTTCGTAAAGAATGTTGAGGGCGCGCTGCACAGTGCCGAAGGCGAGAGTGTGGAGCAGGTAGTGCGCCGCATCGTGGCGCCGGTGGAGCAGGGGCGGGAGTCCTCGCTGCCGGCCTCAGGGGCTGAAACCGGCTTAGCCGAGGCCGCACAGTTCGTGCGCCTGCTGGAGCAGCGCTTCAACTTCAGGAAGCTCCAGCGGGAGGAACGGACTTTCCGCCGCCTGTCCGGCAAGCGCGAGGCGGGCCGCCTGCTGTCGGTGCGCAAGGTCGACTTCCCGTTGTACTCGGTATACAAGAGCTTCAAGCGCACCGTTTCCGGCCGCAGGTAGCTCCGCTTAAGGCGTAGCACCGCGTAAGGCGGCGCCGCTCCTCCGCAGTTTCTCCTTCTTCACGTAATGCGACAGCAGCGCCAGGCCCACCGCCATGTTCTCGTTGCGCACGATGACGTCGTCCGGGGCGGTGAGCTGGGTGGGAGCGAAGTTCCAGATGGCCTTGATGTCCAGCCTGACCAGCAGGTCGCAGACTTCCTGTGCCGCCTGCTTGGGCACGGTCAGGATGGCGATCCCGACGTCGTAGGTCTTCACCACCCCGGGCAGCGACTCCAGCGGCAGGATGGAAAAGGAGCCGATGATCCTGCCGGCCTTGCCAGGGTCGTTGTCAAACACCGCAACCAGCTTCAGGCCGTACTCCGGAAGGCCGGGGTACTCCACCAGCGCGGAGCCCAGCTTGCCGGCCCCGATCAGGATCGCCGTGTTCTCCGTGTTGATGCCGAGGAACTCGCCGATGGCCGCCCGCAGCCCGCTCACGGAGTAGCCGGCCTTGGGCTTGCCCTTATAGCCGATGACCGACATGTCCTTGCGAACCTGGGTGTCGTCGACCTGGAAGAAATGCGCCAGGTAGCGCGAGGAGACGTACTGCTCGCCCTTCTGCTCCAGTTCCAGCAGGATCTGGTGGTAGTGCGGGATGCGCCGTAGAGTCTGTACGGGAATCACTTCCTGGGGCTGGCACGTCTTATCGCTGCTGCTCAAGGACCTACAGGCTAATGGATGCCGCCTCGAAAGTCAAGTTGAGGCTAGCGGCTGCCGGCCTCCAGCTGCTTCTCCATTTCCTGCTGCAGCTTCAGCGCCTTCTGGGCCGTGTCGATGTTCTCCCGGGCCGGGGCAAATCCCGGGTCGACATCCAGGGCCTGCTGCCAGAAAACGATCGCTTCCGCGAGGCGTCCCTGGGCGTAGGCTTCCAGCCCGTTGAGATACATCTCGTCCAGACGGTCTCGTTCCGCCAAGCGGCCCCTGTCCCCCAGGTTCAGCTTGGCTTCGATGCTGAACTTGTCCAGCGGGTTGAGGCGCCCGCTTAAGTCCAGGTTGTAGTTCAGCACGAAGCTCACCTTCTGGAGATCGATCGTGCTGCCCACGCTGACCCGCGGGTTGTCGCCCTTGAGCTGGAAGCCGCTCTGCAGCTGCAGGAAGCTGGCCACGGTCAGGTTGATGCCGGTGGCCAGGTACCAGCGCTCCGCGGGCGCCTCGTCGGGGATGAAGCTGATCGGGAGGTTGAAGTCCAGGGCCCAGGTGAACGGCCGGAAAGGGGAGTAGGCGATGCCCAGGGTGGCGGTCGTGGGCACCGGCTCGCTCAGCGCCGGGAGTCCCAGGTTTTTCATCGCCAGGCCCACGGAGAAGTTCTTGGTGCGGGAGATGTAGCCCTTCAAAAAGTTGAAGCGGGTCAACAGGCCGATGTCCAGCAGGCCGGTGAGCACCGACTGGTCGGGGTAGATCGCCGCCGGGACGTTGCGGTAGGCGGCCTTCAGGTTGGCGCCGACAGCCAGGCCGTAGAAGTTGTAGCTGGAGAAGAAGTTGTAGGAGAGGTTCAGTATGGCCACCGACTCCGAGAAGTATCCCCGGGCTTCCCGCTCCCCCCAATCGTTGTACTCGGTGAACGGCACGTACAGGAACTTGCCACCCACCCCGAAGCCCAGGTCGTTGAAGCGCACCGTGTAGATGACGCCCTCGATGTTGGAGTCGGCGATCCAGCTGTGGTGCAGGAAGGAGAGCTCGCCGTGCTCCAGCACCGAGCTGCCCGAAGGGTTGGATTCCAGGAAGCCGGAGTCCCCGGCCACCGCGGTGTACGCCGTGCCCATGCCCTCGTAGCGCCCCCCCATGGGGATAAGCAGGGTGGGGAAAATCGTCAGCCCGGTGTTCGGGTCCGCGAACTGGGCGAAGAAGTCGCTCAGGGAGAAATAGGCCTCGCCCGAGTCCGCGAACAGCGGGCCGCCCAGGGAGAGCAGCGCGAGGATCAGGAGCCCGAGCCTTCTCATCTATCCCAAGTATACACCGGCGGAGTCCCGGAATCCACCGGCCTCGATTATGCATCGGCACTTTCGGCGTTGGCAGCGGAGGGTTTTCGGTCGATAATGATATAAAATAGCATGTAGAAACTGGGAGAACCACAGGCCGTGAGCTCGCGACCCGGTGCGGGACAAATTCTTCTGCTCGCCCTCTGCTTGGGCATTGGCCTGCCCCTGGTCGCCTTCCCGAGGGGGAGCGCGGAGCGGGAAAGCCGGGCGCGGCTCGCCCAGGTGGGCGAGCTCATCGCCGAAAGGAAGTACAACCAGGCCATCCTGGCCCTGCGCGAGCTGCTCAAGCAGAACCCGGACCTGTTCGACGCGGCCGAGGGGCTTATGCAACAGATCCGCGACGCCCGGGCCGTGTACAACGCCAAGTTCGAGGAGCTGATCACGGCATTATTCGAGGAAAACAACATCCCCAAGGGCCTGGCGCTGATCGACGAGTTGGAAAAACTGGACCCCTACCCGAACGAGGCCGTGGCCCGGGCCCTGGAGCAGGCCAAGGTGGGCAGGGAGCTGGTCGTCAACATGAACCGCTTCAACCGGATCATGGACGAAGCCGCCGAGCTGCTCGGGGAGGGCAGGTACGCCGAGGCCAATGCCCGTTACCTGGAAGGTTTCTCCCTGGGGCGGGAGAGCTTCGATGCGGCCGAATACGGGAACATCCTCAAGAACTCGGTGCTGGGCTCCCTGGATTCCCTGCAGTCGGCCGTCGACGCCTTCCCGGGGGCTCTGGACAGGCTGGCGACCGCCCAGTCAGCCCTGGAGGGGATGCTCAGCCCGCTGGACGCCTCGCGTCTGGCCGGCGGAGTCGGGGAGGTGGCGGGCGTCGCGCGGGTCATGGCCGGGCTGGAGGCCGCGGCCCGCAAGGCGGGGGAGAACTTCCAGGCTCAAGGCCGGCAGATTGGCGAGCGCCCCGCGGGTCGCGGGTACGACAGTTTCCTGTTCTTCGGCGCCCAGCTGATTCTGGGGCGTAGCGGTAAGCCGCGGGAGGGTATCGCCGCCGTCGTCGGCCTGGTGAGGGAGTCCGCGGTCTCGGGCCGGAAGCAGGCACTCCTGGCCGCCGCGGACGCCCTCTGGCGGGTGGGCCTGCAGGAGTACGAAAGCGGCCGCTATCCGCTGGAACAGTTGAGTGCAGCCGCCTCGGCCTACGCGGCGTCCCTGCGGCTGCTGTCGCTCTGGGTCCTGTCTTTGCCGCCGGAGGCGCCGCTGCGCCTGGATGCGCCGGCTGCCGCCGCGGTCGCCAGGGAGGGGGCCGAATATCTCCTGGCCAGGGAGCGGATCCGCGCCGCCCGCGGCTACGGGGAGCTCGCCGGGGTGGGTCAGGCCTTCGCGCCGTGGGAGCAAGGCAGCATCCCTGCACTCGAGCGGATCGGGCCCGCCCGGCTGGAGTTGGCTGTCCTGATCCGGCGGGCCGGCAGTCTCGAGGAGAACGGGGCCGCCGGCGCGGAGGCGCTGCAGAAGCAGGGTCAGGCCGCCGGCCTGTCCCTGGGAGCGGTGCCCGAGCAGGCGCGGGCGCTGGGCCGGGCGGCCGGGGCCCTGCGCGGCCGTCTGGAAACCTTCGACCTGCGGCTGCTCTCCGCGGCCGCCGACGAGGCCCTGGGGCGGCTGACGCAGGCCGAGGCCGGTTTCCGTGCCCGGTACCAGACGGCGCTGGGCCTGCAGCAGGGGGTGCAGACCCCGGAAAGGCTGGAGAAGTATCCCGGGCGGGCGTTGGGAGAGTATTCCCTGCTCACCACGGAGCTGGCTGCCGCCACCACCGAGGCGGAACGCCTGGCGGGGGAGATGGCGGCCAAACCCGGCTATCTGGAAACCTCCCCGACCCTGCGCACTACGGCACAGGGGCTGGACGGGCTGCGCGCGGCCCTGGCCGGGCTCCAGGCGGAGCTGGCCCGCGTTTCGGCTTCCGCGCAAGCGGAGGTCCTGCAGGCGGGCCGTTTCAAGCAGGAGGGACAGCTGCGGGTGCAGGAAGTGCAGAAAAGCTTGAACCCGCTGCGCGAAGCGGCGGCCCGGGAAAGCCTGCGCAACGCCCAGGAGGCCTTTGACCGGTCTCTGGATTTCCAGGAGGACCCGGAGGTGCGCCGGTTGCGGGACGACACGCTGCCCCGGCTTGCCGAGGATATCAACGCGGCGGTGAACAGGCTGGTAATCCGCGAGGTGCGAAAACATATCGAGGACGGTCGTAAAAGGTTCAGCCTGGGGGACTACAATACCGCGGAGCAGGACTTCATTAAGGCCGGCACCCGCTGGGCGGACACCCACCCGGAGGCGAACCCCGAAGTCGACCTCTGGCTGGACTGGACGCGGTCCGCGATCCAGAACATCGCCGGGCGGGAGATCGCCCTGTCCAACCCGCTGTACCCGCAGATGAGCCAGCTCTACAACCTTGCCTTCCAGGAATACCAGAGCGGCCGGAGGCTGGTGGAGGCGGGGCGGGTGACGGAGGCTCTGGAGCTGCTGAAGAAGGCGGTGGAGCGCCTGGACCAGATCAAGATCCTGTTCCTGAATAACAGCGAATCCCAGATCCTGATCCTGCGCATCGAGCAGCTCCGGGACCAGGACCGCTTCCGCGAGGTCCTCGACGGCCAGTTCCGGGACGCCCTGAGCAAGCGGGAGCAAAAGCCCTCAGAGGCGCTGAACACCCTGGAGGTCATCAAGGTCTTAAGCCCGAGCTACCCGGGCCTGCAGAGCGCCATCAGCGCCCTGCGCGTCCGCCTGGGCCTGGAGCTACCCCCGCCGGATCCGGCCAAAAAGGCGGAGGCGCGGCGGCTGTATTCTGAAGCCCTGCGCACCTCCCAGCAGAACCAGCGGGAGCTGTTCCCGCGCGCCCTGGAGCAGCTGAACGGGGCGATTGCCCTGGACCCGGACTACCGGGAGGCGGTCGACCTCAAGGACCGGCTCCAGATCGCCCTGGGCGGCAGCCGGCAGCCCTTCCTGTCCAGCGACGACCAGCGCCGCTTCAAGGAGGCGGAGGGCTTCTTCCTGGACGGACAGTACCCCAGCGCCTACCAGATCGTGAGCGATTTGCTCAAGAGCAAGCGCAACCAGGGCTACGCGCCTCTGCTGGAGCTGCGCACCAAAATCGAGGCCAGGCTGTGAGCCGCCCGCCGCATCGCCTGCCGGCTCTGCTTGCGCTGCTGCTCCTGGCGCTGCTGAGCTACCCCGCCGGGGCGCAGCGCCTGTTCTGGGAAACGCCCCGGGTCCTGGTGCCTGCCGGCGCCCGCTTCCCGGCCGCCGCCGCCGGCGGCGGCCGGATCGTGGTGGCCTGGCAGGAGTTCGTGCAGAACGCCGGCGGCCAGCGCGAGGTGTGGCTGACCGCGGCGGTATCCCGCGATGCCCGGCAGTGGCGCACCGTCGCCCGCTTCGCCGGCCCCTTCCCCAGCCAGGAGCGGGAAACGCCCATCTTTTCCCTGGCCGTGGACCAACGAGGTGTCATCTATCTCGCCGCCGCAGCCGCCGAGCGCAGGACCTCGATCTTCGCATCGGGGGACGGCGGGCAGAGCTTCGCCCAGCTCGCCTCCGTGGAGGCCTTCGCCACCAGCCTGGCCCCGAGCCTGTTCGTCACCTCCCGTGGGGAGCTGCTGCTGTTCGCCAACCAGAAGAGCGGCGATTTCCTGTCCCTGCGCTACGCCCTGTCCCGTGATGGGGCCACCTGGTCGTCCTTCCAGCCCCTGGTGAGCGACGAGCAGGTCCCGACCAACTTCCTGGCGCATCATGCCGTGTTCCAGGGCAGGGACTACGTGGTGTACCAGACCCTGCGGCAAAAAGCGACCCGCTACCAGCTCCAGATCAAGAGCTCGGAGGACGGCGGGCGAACCTGGGGCGAAGCTCGGCAGCTAGGCTTCGACGAAACCGTGGACGGGAAGGTGCAGGGGCCGGACCTTTTCTCCAACCAGCGGCCTTTTCTGGTCCCACTGCCCGACCGCCTGGGACTGGTCTGGGAGCGTCAGTATCAGTCAGGCCCCGCGCGGGTCTATTTCCTGGAGCTGGACGCTCAAGGCGGCCTGCTGGGGCAGCCTCAGGCCGTGACCGAGGGCAGCTCCGCCGCCTTCTTCCCGCGCCTCATCCGCTACCGGGAGCGCTCCTACGTGTTCTTCTTCAGCGGGGGGGACAAGGTGTTCGCGGCGGAAACGACGGCTACCGGCTGGGCAGCCCGGGAGCTCAATGAGCTCGCCGGCTCCTCCTACTTCGCCTACCCGGTGGAACTGGCCGGGAAGCTGTACGTGTTCTGGGAGAACCGGGTGGGGTCGAGCTCCAGGCTGATCGTCCTGCAGCCCGACCAGAGCGTGGAACCACCCAGGCTCCAGGCCGTGAACTTCGATCCCCGGAAGGCCTCGCGCCAGGAGCTGGTGCAGGTGCGTTGGTCCGCGCCGCCGGATTCCTCCGGAGTCTCCGGCTTCAACTATGTATGGTCCCAGGACCCCGACGCGCCGCTCCCCGCAGGGGAGGCGAGGCTGCTGGCCGACGCGACGAGCGCCTCGGTGCGCGCCCAGCGGGACGGGGCCTGGTACTTCCGCGTCGCCGCCCAGGACTACGCGGGCAACTGGTCGGAGCCCGCGACCGTCTCCTTCAGCCGCGACACGACCCCGCCCGGGAAGCCGGCATTGAGCCTGCCGGCAGCGGACCCGGATGGCTACCTGGCCGCCAACAGCTTCGACATCGCCTGGCGGCCCGAGAGCCCGCAGGACGCCGCAGGCTACGCCTTCAACCTGGAGTTCCTCGGCTCCGAACAGGCGCCCGCCTCGTTGTCCGCCCCGCCGCTTCCGGCCACTGCCAACACCACCGGCACCCGGGCCGCGTACGCCAACCTGGACAACGGCATCTGGGCCTTCGCCGTGGCGGCGCTGGACGCGGCGGGTAACCGCGGGGAGCCGGCGATCGCGCTCCTGCGACTGAACAAGTACGTGCCGCTCACCTACATCAGCTACGTCAACGAGCGGCGCGACCCGCTGGGGAGCGTGGACCTGACCATCGGCGGGCGGGGCTTCGAGCTGGACGGCCTGGTCGGCCGGGTGCTCCTGGACCGGGACGGGGCCGCGCCCTACGACTACAGCTTCACCCGGGCGAGCGGGGCCTTCCGGGTCGTCTCCGACCGCCTGATCCGCGGCCTGACCCTGTTGGAGGTCGAGGAGGGGCTGTACCGCGTGGGAGTGGTTCACCCGGTGCGCGGCCCGGCCTGGAGCCGACCGGTGCTGCGCCTGGAGCGGCCGGGCACCGTGAAGTTCGGGGACTTCTCCTACGTCTACCGCCGCCCCTGGGAGAGCGTCCGCCTGGTTTCCGCCACCATCGGCACGAACACCCTGGTGGCCTGGCTGGTAGTGCTGTTCCTCATGGTGCTGTTTCTGGCGTCCGTGCGCCGGCTGGCCTCCCTGGCGCAGGAAGGCCGACTGCTGCGCCGCGAAGTGCTGGCGGTCCTGCGCGGCGAGGCACCGCTGGCGAGAAAGGTTGGCAGAATGGAAGAGCTCAAGCGCAAGGGATTCGGGCTACGGTGGAAGTTCACTACCCTCACCATGATCCTGGTGCTGATCACGGTGCTGCTGGTGGCCTTCCCCCTCAGCATTTACATGATCAACTCCCAGCGCCGGACCCTGGCCGAAGGCCTGGAGCAGCGGGTGGATACCCTGCTGGGAAGCCTTTCCTCCTCGGCGGGCAACAACCTGCCCGCCCAGAACGTTTACGAGCTGAACACGCTGCGCGACCAGGCCAGCAGCATGGCCGAAGCGCAGTACGTCACGCTGACCAGCTTCGGGAAGAATGACCCCGGCCGCTTCGACTACCTGTGGGTGAGCAGCGACGGCCAGATCGCCCGCAAGGTGGAGGGCGAGAAGTTCGCCGCCGAAAATTACGGCGAGGTGAGGTACAAGGACGAGGTCTCCGCCGACGTGGAAAAGCTCGCCGCGGAGCTGAACGCCGCGGCCCGTTCCCGCATATCCGGGCTGGCGGAGGAGGCCGACCGCCTGGGCACCGAGGCCCGCGAGCTGGCGTTAAAGAGCGACGCCCAGTCGCAGGCCCGCATCCGGGAGCTGGACAAGGAGATCAAGGACCTGGGGGCCAGGATCGCCTCCGAGCTGCAGGCCCTGCGCGGGCGCGCCCGCAGCTTCCCGCCGCTGGATTCCCAGCGCCTGGAGCCTGGCTACCTGTTCTACCTGCCCGTGGTCTACCGGCAGCGCGGCGAGGACGTGTACTTCCGCGGCGCCGTGCGCCTCGGGGTCTCCACCGAGCGCATCCGCGCGGAGTTGACGAGCTCGCAGCAGCGCCTGCTCATCCAGACGGGCATCATCGCCCTGGTGGCCGCCGGGCTGGGGCTGATCGGGGCGTTCGTCATGGCCGGCATCACCGTCGGCCCGATCAAAAAGCTGGCCGCGGGGGTGGCCATCATCCGCGACACGGAGGACAAGGAGCGGCTAAAGGAGCACCGCATCGAGGTGGGCACCCGCGACGAGATCGGGAGCCTGGCCGCCGCCGTGAACGACATGACCCGCGGACTGGTCAAGGCGGCCATCGCCCAGAAGGAGCTCACCGTCGGCAAGGATATACAAAAGATGTTTCTCCCCCTGGTCAAGGACGACCAGGGGCGCAAGGGCTCGACCGCAGGGGAGCAGAACAGCCTGGTCGAGATTTTCGGCTACTACGAGGGGGCCAAGGGCGTCTCCGGCGACTACTTCGACTACCGCCAGCTGGCGGACAAGTACTACGCGGTGATCAAGTGCGATGTGGCTGGCAAAGGGGTGTCGGCGGCGCTCATCATGGTGGAGGTGGCCACGATCTTCTCCACCTATTTCCGCAACTGGACCCCCCAGAACCCGGGTCTCAAACTCGAACCTCTGGCGGACCTGATCAACGACATGGTCGAAGAGCGGGGTTTCAAGGGGCGCTTCGCGGCGCTGACCCTGGCCATCCTCAACGCCCAGAACGGCAAGGTCTGGTTCTGCAACGCCGGGGACACGATCCAGCGAGTGTATCGCCAGGCCGAGGGGGTGATGAGCGACTTCAAACTTCCCGACGCGCCCGCCGCCGGGGTGTTTCCCAAGGATCTGGTGGACATGAAGGGCGGCTTCAAGCAGGTGCCCTTCCAGCTGGAAAGCGGCGACACGATTTTCCTGTACACGGACGGCATCGAGGAGGCCAAGCGCTATTTCCGGGACGAGCGCTTCCAGGTCATCCCCTGCAACGAGCCGGGACTGGGGGAGAACGAGTCGCATGAAGGCACGCATTCCAAGGGGGCGGACAATGAGGAGATGGGCACCGGGCGGATCCGGGACATCATCACCGCCGTGTTCCAACGCCGCCCGTACCGCCTGCTCAAGTACCACAACCCGGTGGCCGAGGAAGTCCTGGAGTTCGACTTCGGCCGCTGCACCGGGACGGTGGAGGAGGCGGTTTTGGCCATGGTGGCGGTGGAGAAGGTGTTCCGCCTGGTGCCCGACCCGAGCGCCGGCGAGAAGGACCGGGTGTTCGTGGATAAGCGGGTCGACGAGTTTCTGAAAAAGCACTTCGGCCAGTACGACAGGTATTTCGGACAGCCGGCGGCGGCAGGGGAAGGGGAGACCGGCGGCTACCTGAACGCTTATTCCCACCTGCGGGAGGACGAGCAGTACGACGACCTGACCATCCTGGCGATCCGCAAGAAGTGATGGAGGTTAAAGCATGAGAATCCAAGCGATCGGTTTGGCGTTGGTGCTGGCGGCGGCGGCGGCCGTGGGGCAACCGTTCACGGTCCTGCTGAACAATCCCGAGGAGGCGGTTTTCCATTTCGTGCTGGACCCGCCGGAGCTGGGGAGCTTCGACCCGGCCTCCAGCGTCTTCGCCAATGTGGTCTACGACTACTTCGCTGAAGGACCCGCCGCGGGGCAGGCCTCCTTCCAGAGCCTGACCGCCGGGTCCACTCGGCGGCTGGATGGCCTGGCGGAGGGTACGCACCTGCTCGTCGGCTTTTTCGCCCTGCCGGGCCGCCAGGATTTCCCCGTGCGCGCCCTGATGCTCAAGGCGGGCGGGGGGCTGGCCGAGCGCTTTTACAGCGTGTACACGGAGCCCAGCCTCCTGAAGGCGAGGGCCGGCCGGGGGCGTCTGGCCGCTTTTGCAGCCGCCGCGCCCGCCGCACCCGCTCCGGCCCCGGCCGCCGCGCCGCGGGATCCGGCCCGGGGCGAGCTGGGCATCCGCATCGACGGCGACTTTGCGGACTGGGAAGCCATCCCGGTATTACGCAGCTTCACGGACTACCGGCCCCGCACCTTCAGCCGCGAGCGGATCGGCGGCGGGCGCCTGGAGCTGCCCCTCGAACAGTCGCGCTTCTGGCAGAAGGGCGGGACCGCGCTCTCCGAGCTGAAGCTGGTGGACAACGGCTCCAGTCTCTACCTGTTCCTGTCTACCCGCTCGGCCATGGCGGAAGGCCTCTCGCTGTACCTGTACTTCCGCGACCTACGGGACCCGGAAGGAGAGAACCGGGTCACGGTGGAGCTGCTGCCGGCGGCGGGGGAAAAGCCGGGGCTGGCGGCGCTGTGGGTCAGGGAGAAGGCTCCCGCGGCGGTCGGCGTCCTGGCCTCCCGGGGTTTTTTCCTGGAAGCATCGCTGGACAAGGCAGCGATCTACGGGGCGCTGGCCTCCCCTCCGGCGGAAGCCTGGCTGGAGCTCACGGCCGGGTTCCATGACCGTAGCGCCCTGGCCTACGAGGAGTTCTACTACCTGAAGCTGGCGCTGCGGGAGGTGCCCACGCCCGACACCCTGTACGGCGCTAAAGATTGAAGCGGATGGTAAGGACGTCGCCGTCCTGCACCACGTATTCCTTGCCCTCCAGGCGCAGCGTACCGTTCTTCTTGGCCTGAGCGAAGCCGCCCTCGCTCACCAGGCGCTCGCAGACGATGGCCTCCGCGCGGATGAAGCCCTTCTCCATATCCGTGTGGATCCGCCCCGCGGCCTTCAGGGCGGTGGCGCCGCGGGGGAGGGACCAGGCCCGGACCTCCTTATCCCCCGCGGTGAGGAAGCTGATCAGGTTCAAGCAATGATAGACCTGGCGCAGGAAGCGGTCCCGTGTGGGCGCCTCCAACCCCAGGTCCGCGAGAAAGGCCTGCTGCTCCCCCGGCGGGAGCTGGGCGATCTCCATTTCCTGCTTCCCGTGGATGACGATCAGCTCCAGCCCCAGCGCCGCGGCCAGAGCGGCCACGGGTGCCACCTCCGCGGTGACCTCCCCCTCGTTCACGATGGCCAGGAGCGGCTTGGCGGTGAGGAAGGAGAACCCGGAAAGCAGGCGCTGCTCCTCGGGAGCCAGCGCGGCCCTGCCGATCAGGCCGCCCTCCGCCAGGCGGGCGGAGAGCTGCTCCAGCAGCTGGTGCTCCCGGCTGCCTTTCCTTCCTTCCTTGACCAGGCGCTCCAGGCGGGTTTCGGCCACGGCGTAATCGGCGAAGGCCAGAGAGTCCAGCACACGGCGCAGGTCGCGCGCCGGGTCCACGCTCTCCAGGGGGTGAGGCACCGCCGGGTCCAGAAACGCCCGCAGGACCAGGGCAAGGGCATCGAAGCTGCGCATCTCGGCCAGGGCGGCGGGGGCCAGGCCTCCCTTCTCCCCGGCCTCCACGGCCAGGTCCTTGATCACCACCGTCGCGTAGGTGCGCTTGGCCGTGGGGAACATCTCCCACAGCTTCCCCAGCCGCTCGTCGGGCACGGGCACCTCCGCGATGTGCGCCCGGCGCCCGCCGGCTTCCCCGCCGCTCAACGCCGCGAAAATCGTGGACTTGCCCGAGGAGGGCAGGCCGATCAGTCCGGTCTCCATGGCTTCATTTATAGCAGGCGGGGCGACGTTGAACAATCGGCGCCGGAGCGGTTAGAATCGGGCATGAAGCTGAAGTACTTCTGCGAGGGCTGCGGCAAGGAGGTGCCCCGCAACTCCCGGCGCTGCCCCCACTGCGGGAAGTTCTTCTCTTCCGTGCAATGTCCCCGCTGCGGGCACCAGGGGGAAGGACGCACCTTTGACGCCGGCTGCCCCTCCTGCGGCTACCTTCGATTCCCGGAGTCCACCCTGTCGAGCTTCGGCCGCGGCGGCGGGAGGATCCGCACCGGCTCGCCGGTCCTGTACCGGATCCTCGGCGTCGTGCTCACCCTGGCGCTGCTCGGGTTGCTCGCGCTGCTGGTCCTCCGCGGGCGCTAGGCCTGTTGAAGGCCTTTAATCCAGCAGGCCCAGTCCGGCGCCCCCGCTGAAGTAGTAGGAACCGGCGCCCCGGGCTTCGCCCGTGACCGCCGCGGTCAGGAAGAGCTGTGTGCCGGGGATCATCCAGTGCACTTCCACGCCGCCCTGCACGGGCAGGTCAAAGCCGAAGCCGCGGCCGAAGGGCAGGGTCCTGGCCGCCACGGAGAATCCCAGGGTCCAGGGGTCCAGGTCCAGCGCGATCCCACCCTTGGCGTACGCCCACGCGGTGAGGGACGGCGACGGCCAGTCCTGCTGCGCGTACGATACCTCCCACAGCGACACGGTCAGCTCCGGCGCGAGAAAGAAGCTCACCACGCCGAGGGACGCGGAGGCTGGCAGCCCCAGGGTCAGACCCGTGAAGTTGGCGAAGGAGTCGGTGCGCACGCTCTGGTAGCCGAGCTTGGCCAGTGCCGCGGTCTGCACCGCCCCACGGCTCAGGGGAAACTTCGCGGCCGCGCTCGCGAACCAGGGAACCACTTCCCCGTAGCCCAGGATCACTCCCGTGTGCAGGTCCAGCTCCAGGCCGCGTGGAGTGCCCAGCCCGAGGCGCACGCCCAGATCCCAGGGCGTGCGGAAGGAGTACCCGTCAGCGGCAGCCTGCGCGTGGGAAGCCAGCAGGGTGGAGGTCTGGACCCCGCCCCGCGGCAGGACTTCGGGGGAAGGGACGTAGAGCAGGCCGGAGGCCCCGTTCCACAGAAGGCGGTAGGACAGTTTCAGGGAGCTGTCGATCCGCAAGAGGATCCTGGCCTGTACCGCTTCCCCGTCTTCCTCCGGGGAAGCCTCCACCACGAGCGTGTAATCGCCGTCCGCCAGCGGGGAGCCGGAGGACGCCCTTCCGTCCCAGTCCAAGGCCTGCTCCCAGGAGGTGAACCGCGGCAGCGGCTTCTGCCAGACTTCATGGTCCTCGGCGTCCAGCACCGCGGCGCGCCCCGAGCCGTAGCTGGAGACGCGGAAACGGATGCGCGCCCGCCCCAGCAGTCCGGGGTTGCGGGGGTTGAACTGCGTCCTGCCGGAGCGCAGGTCCTCCAGGCGCAAGGCAGCAGGCACGAGCGCCACGGCGAGCCGCGTCAGGGACTTTTCCTCGACCCGCACCTGGGCGGCGTAGTCCTCGAAACCGAAAAGACGGACACGCGCCGTGTGTAACCCCACGGCGAGCTCTTGGACCGAGCCGGCGGGGAAGCTGCGCTCCCCGACCACGACCGCCGCCTGCGGGGGCTGCACCTCGACCTGCAGGAAACCCGTGATCTGCCGCAAGTCCGTGCGGAACACCATGTGCCCGCCGGCGTAATCGATCCAGGCGTCATGGGGGTAGTAGCCGTCCCGCTCCAGGCGCAGCTGGTAGCGCCCCGCCCCCAGGTCCTCCAGCAGCAGCGGGGTTTCGCCCACGTAGCGGTTGTTCAGGTAGACCGACGCCCCGTCCGGGTCGGATTCTATCGCGAGTCCCTCTGCGGCCGGTTGCGCCGGTTCGGGCTTCGGCGCGCTTTCCCGGCGGCTTTCCGCCTGTTGCCTTTCCGCCGCCGCGGTGTCGCGATAGAGGCTGCCACCGGAGGTGGCACAGCCCAGGCAGAGCGCTAATATCGCCGCCGCCGGGACAGGGAGCAAACGCCAGCTCATGCCCCAAGCATAGACCCAAGCGGCGCCGCTTTTCAATATTCGACTCCGGGCCGCAAAGCGCCGATAATCGATTGAAAGAACATGAGTCGGACACACCGGCACGACGCCGTACCCAGCCTGTGGCGAAGGCTACTGCGGAGGATCCGCCTGCGCTACGCGGGCCTCGAGCGGGAGAACCTGCCGCGGCTCATCCTCTTCGTGGCCGCCCTGGTGCTCGGCGGCAGCCTGCTGGTGTTCCTGGCCGAGACCCGCGCGAACCGCGAGATGTTCCCGACTCTCTTCGACTCCATCTGGTGGACCGTGGTGACCATCGCCACGGTGGGCTACGGGGACAAGTACCCGGTGACCGATCTGGGACGGGTGCTGGGGATCGGGGTCATCTTTCTGGGGGTCCTGACCATCTCGACGCTGTCCGGCACCATAGCCAGCATCTTCGTGGACCGCAAAATGCGGGAGGGTAAGGGATTGCAGGATGTGAACCTTCGCAACCACATCGTGCTCTGCGGCTGGAACGCGAACGCGGAGCGGATCATCGAGAGCCTGAAACGCCTGTCCCGGGGCGCCAAGCAACGCCTCGTGCTGGTGAACGAGATGGACCCGGAGGATTTCCAGGCCCTGCGCGCGCGCCACCCCGAACTGGACCTGCGCTTCGTGCGCGGGGATTTCTGCGGTGAGAAGCTTCTGCGCAGGGCCGGGGTGGTATCGGCCCGGGCGGCGATCATCCTGTCGGACGTCTCCGGAGGCCATACCCTGGACAACGCGGACGAGCGGACCATCCTGGCCACCCTGGCGATCAAGAGCCTGAACGCCGGGATCAACACCAGCGCCGAGCTGGCCAACCCGGAGAACGAATCCCACCTGCGCAGAGCCAGCGTGAACGACACCCTGGTCAACGGGGAGTTCAACGGCTTCCTGATGGCCAGCGCCACCCTGACCCCGGCCATCCCGCAGGTGGCCAAGGAGCTGCTCTCCTTCGCCGGCCGCAGCCATCTGAAGCAGGTGCCCATCCCGGCGGGCTTCGTGGGCAGGAGCTTCCGCGAGCTCTCGGAGCACTTCCTGGCCTCCAGTGGTGAGGTCCTGATCGGGGTACTGGCCGAGGAGAAGAAGATCTCCCTCGACGACATCCTCTCGGAGGGCTCCTCGGCCATCGACTCGTTCATTAAAAAGAAGTTCGCCGAGGCGGAGCTGGACCTTGATGAAAACCAGGGCGAGGAGCTGCAGATCCGCCTGGCGCCGGGGGGGGATTACCTGATCCAGGAGGCCGAGGCGGCCTTCGTGATCGGAAACATCTGAGCCGCGGCCATGGGGAAGCTGAGCGTGAGAAAGGGGAAAGGGTTGTCCAGCCAGATCACGCTGCTGGCCGGCCTGGAAAGCGGGGACATCACCGAGGTGGCGGGCATCGCCCGCGAGGTGCGGGTGCCGGCCGGCCAGGTGATCATGCGCGAAGGGGAGATCGGCGACTCCATGTTTCTGTTCGCCGCGGGGGAGGTCCTGGTGACCAAGAACCTGACCCTGAAGACCGGCAAGCGGGGCTTCAGCCAGGCCGAGAAGTCCATGGTGCGCCTCGACGCGCGGTACGTGTCCTTTTTCGGGGACATGGCCCTGTTCGAGAACGACGTGCGCAGCGCCACCATCACGGCCTCCACGGATTGCCTGCTCTACGAGGTCAGCCGCGCCGACTTCGAGGCGCTGGCGTCGCGCTCCCCCCGCCTGGGGTACAGCCTGGTGCGCAAGATCGCCACGGTGCTCTGCGGGCGGGTGCGCCAGGGCAACCAGGACATCCTCAAGCTGACCACGGCGCTGAGCATCGCGCTGTCGAAGTGAGGCGGCGCATGACCAAGCGGATGCTGGTGCTGCTGGCCGCGAGCCTCCTGGCGGCCGTTTCGGCCGGCGGGGAGGCGGTAGATCCGGGGCCCCGAGGCTTCCGGGGCGTGGAGCTGGGCATGAGCCTGGAGCCGGTCAAGGAGAAGCTGGCGGCGGACGCGCTGTTCGGTTTCCGGGGGGATCCCGACGTGAGCCTCCTGCCCTCCCCGCAGCAGACGCTGATCGAGTGCGCCGGCAGCTCCTGGATCCGCCGGGCTTTCTTCCAGTTCCACGAAGGCAAGCTGTTCTCGATTATCCTGGCGCTGGACGACCGGCGCCTGGACTACTACACCCTGTTCGACACCCTGAGCCGGAAGTACGGGGGCCCCGCGCGCCTGGACCCCAGCGAGGCCGTGTGGGAGCTTGCGGGGGTGCGACTTTCCCTGGAGCGGCCCTTGAGTGTCAAGTACCTGGACTCCGCGGTCTTGCGAACCCTGCGGGAGCAGGGCCAGGCCAGCGAGGCCCTCTCCGAGGTCTCCAAGAAGATGTTCCTGGAGCAGTTCTGATGAAAGCTGTTCTGGTTCTCGCCGCCCTCGCGCTGGCGGCCTGCCTCCGGACGCTGCCCACCATCCCCGTGGAGATCGCAGGGGTGGAGTTCCGCGTCGAGGTGGCCCGCAGCGAAAGCGAGAAGGCCCGCGGCCTGATGCACCGCCGCGTGCTCGGCGAGCGGCGGGGCATGATCTTCGTATACGACGCCGACGAGCACCTCTCCTTCTGGATGAAGAACACGAAGGTCCCCCTCACGCTGGCCTTCCTGGCGCGCGACGGGGAGATCCTGCAGGTCGAGGAGCTCAAGCCGCTGTCCCTGAGGCCGGCGACCTCCCTGCGGGCGGCGCGCTACGCTCTGGAGCTGCCAGCGGGAAGCCTTCAGCGCCTGGGGGTGGCACCCGGGGACCGGGTGCGGCTGCCCGCGGATTTCCCCTGAGGTAGTTATTCCTCCTCCCCTTCCGGAAACAGGCCCAGGTCCGGTTCCACCACGGCGTCGGCCTTTCTGCCGGGCTCGTTGAGCAGGATCTCGACCCTGCGCTCCACCTTACCGAGCTCTTTCTGCAGCTCCCTGGCCAGCTTGATCCCTTCCTCGAACAGGGCCACGGCCTCCTCCAGGGCGATGCCGCCCGCCTTGAGCTTGTCGCTCAACTCTTCCAGGCGGGACAGGCGGTCTTCGAAGCTCTTCATGCCTGCTTCTCCTTCACCGCGGCCCGCAAGCCCCCCCGGTGCAGGCGGATCCGCAGCAAGTCTTCAGTATGGACACCGGCCGGGGACAGGAGCGCCTTGCCCGTGCGCTCCGCAACGACCACGGCGTAGCCCCGCGAGAGGATCGCCAGGGGGGAGGCAGCCTGGACCGCCTCGCTCAGCAACTGGAGGCGATGACGCCTTTCGACCAGCAGGGCATCCAGGCCGCCGGCCAGTTCCTGGCGCGCGTCATCGACGCGCAATAATGTGGGCTGCAGGAAGAAACGCAGGTGCCTCTCCAGTCCCTCGGGGGTGAACTGCGCGAGGCGCAGGCGCAGCCTTTCCAGGCGGCCGAGCAGGGCCTCGCGCAGGCTCTCGCGGATGGTCCCCAGGGAACGGGCCAGCTCCAGGCGGGAGGCGGAAACCATCTCCGCGGCAGCCGAAGGGGTAGGGGCCCGCACGTCGGCGGCGAAATCGGCCAGGGTGAAGTCGATCTCGTGGCCCACCGCGGAGATCACCGGGATGCGGGAATCGGCGATGGCCATGACGACCGCTTCCTCGGAGAAGGGTAGGAGGTCCTCCAGGGAGCCGCCGCCGCGGCTGAGGATGATCACCTCGGCCATGGCGAACTCGTTGGCGGTCCGGATCCTGCGGGCGATCAGCTCCCCGGCGCCCTCCCCCTGCACGGGGGCGGGCAGGATCACCAGGTTGAGCCCGGCGTTGCGGCGACTCAAGACCCGCAGGATGTCGCGGATCGCGGCCCCCGTTGGGGAGGTGACCACGGCCACCCGCGAGGGGAAGAGGGGCAGCGGCTTTTTGCGGCTGGGCTCGAAAAGCCCCATGGCGGCCAGCTTCTGCTTGCGCTTCTCCAGCATGGCCAGGATCTCCCCCTCGCCGCTTTGCTCGAGGCTCTCGCAGATGAGCTGATAGTTGCCGCGCTTGGGGTACACGGAGATGTTCCCCGTGGCCTTGACCTTCATGCCGTCGGCGAGCTGGAAGGACAGCGAGACCAGACGGCCCCGGAACATCACCGCCGACAGCAGCGCAGCCTCGTCCTTGAGGCTGAAGTAGCAGTGGCCGGCGCTGGAGGGTCGGAAGTTGGAGATCTCCCCTTCGACGGTCACGTTCGGCAGGGTCTGCTCCAGGAGGTCCTTGATCAGCCCGGTGATCTGGGAAACGCTGAAGGAGCGCTGGGCCGGGAGGGTCATGGCACCTCCAGAGGATCGATGTGGATGAAAGCCCTGGAGACGCCCTCTAGGCCCTCGATGGCCCCCTGGACCTGCTTGACAATGGCGTGCGCCTGCTCCACGTTCAGGTCCCGGTCGACGTTGATGTGGACCTCGATATGGATCATGGTCCCTACGTAGTGGGCGAGGACATCGTGGACACGCTCCACGCCCCGGATGGCGCGGGCGGCCTCCCTGATGCCGTCCACCATAGCGGCGGGGGGGGCTTCGCCCATGAGGAATTTGATGTTGTCACGACCGATGCTGAAACCCGCCTTGATGATCCACAGGCCGATCAGAATAGCCACGATCGGGTCGAAGATCGGAAAACCCAGGTTGGAAAACACGACTCCTACCAGCACCGCGCCGGAGACGAGCACGTCGTTGCGATGATCCGTGGCAGAGGCCATGAGGGCTGTGCTGCTCGTCCGCCGGGCGACCCGACGCACGTACAGGTGCATGAACAGCTTGATGACCAGAACCCCCAGAACCAGCAGGATGGGCAGCAGGCCGGGCTGCATCCGGTCGCCGGTGAGCAGGCGGCTGGCTGATTGGGTAATGACCTGGAAGCCGACGATGCCGGTGAAGATGGCCACTATGAGCCCGGCGATCGGCTGGGCGCGCTTGTGGCCGAAGGGGTGCTGGAGGTCGGGCTCCAGGTAGGAAGCCCGGATGCTGATGTAGACGACCAAGGAAGCGATGATGTCCGTGAAGGAGTTCAGCGAGTCGGAGATGATGGAGATACTGTGAAACCAAAAACCGATGACGATCTTGCCGCCGAACAGCAGAATGTTGCCGACAATGCCTATCCAGATCGCCAGGCCCTCGGCGCGGGTCAACGTGCCGCTCTTCAATCCACGGGAACCCTAAGACAAATGGAAGGTCGTGTCAATCGCGCCTGCTCTTTCTGCGCTTCCTCCCGGCGGCACGATTGAAAATCTTCGGTATATGTCGATAATTGCGGTAGGCATGAAGAACGTCGCGGTGGCCAATGGCCTCACGCTCTCCGCGTACAGCTGCGAGAAGCTGCCCGGCGGGGGCGATACTCTCGCGCGGACGCTGGCATTCGCCCGCCGGCTTCCCGGCGTGGAGAAGATCGCCATTTTGCTGGACGAACAGGCCCCGTGCCCCCCGGGGTTCGAGGCCGCCCGCCTGCAGGGCGAGGGCGCGGCCGACCTGCTCGGGCAGCTGGCGCGCCTGGCGGCAGGCGCCGACAATCTGTTCTATTTCTTCGCGGACTGTCCGCTGCTGGACGCCGGGCTGGCCGCCCGCCTGCTGGAAAGCCACGGGCGCTACTACGCCGACTACACCTTCGCCGACGGCTACCCGCTGGGCCTGGCGCCGGAGATCCTGCGCCCGGGCGTGCTGCCGGCCCTCAGCGCGCTGGCGCCGGGCTGCCCGGAGGTCCGGGCGCGCGACCGGGGGGCGATCTTCGAGGTGGTCCGCAAGGACATCAACTCCTTCGACGTCGAGACCGAGCTGGCCCCCGCCGATCTGCGGCTGCTGCGCTTATCCTTGAGCTCCGACACGAAGCGCAACTTCCTGCTGCTTACCCGCCTGCTGGAAGCCGGCGCCGCCGACGCCCAGAGTGCCTGCCGGCTGGCCCAGCAGCAGCCCGAGCTGCTGCGCACCCTGCCGGCCTACTATTCGATCCAGATCGTGGCCGGCTGCCCCCAGCTGTGCGCGTACTGTCCCTACCCGAGGTTCGGAATCCGGGAAACCGGGAAGCAGGCGGAGATGGAGCTGGGGCGTTTCCTCGGCCTCGCCGAGAGGATCCGGGAGTTCAGCGGGGACGCGGTATTGAGCGTCTCCCTGTGGGGCGAGCCGGCCTACTACGACCGCTTCCCGGAGCTGGCCGCGGCCGTGCGGGAGCGGGGTCTGCGCCTGATCGTGGAGACCTCCGGCGTGGGCTGGGACCCCGCGCGCCTGGCGGAGGTGGCGCCCGGAAGCGGCATCGAGTGGGTCGTCTCCCTGGATGCGGACGGCCCGCAGCTGTACCGCGCCCTGCGGGGCGAAGGCTACGAGGAGGCCCTGCGCACGATCGAGCTGCTGGCCGCCCGCTTCCCGGCGCAGGTGCACGTCCAGGCGGTGCGGATGAAGGAAAACGAGGAGCGCCTGGAGGATTTCTACCGCGTCTGGAAGGCCAGGACCGGCAAGGTGATCGTCCAGAAATACGACCACTTCTGCGGGCTCCTGCCCGACCGCCGGGTCGCCGACCTCTCCCCGCTGAAGCGTTTCCCCTGCTGGCACCTCAAGCGCGACCTCGCCGTGCTCATCGACGGGCGCGTGCCGCTGTGCCGCGAGGACGTGAGCTGCCGCCATTTGCTGGGTAACCTCTTCGAGGAGGAGCTGGCGGCGGTTTGGGAGCGCGGCGAACGCTACCACCGGGACCACCTGCGCGAGGATTACCCGCGGCTGTGCGCGGGCTGCGATGAGTACTACACCTTCAATTTTTAAGCGTCCCCGGATTTCCTACACGGTCGTGGGCCGGACCGAAGGGACCCGCGGCGGGGAGCTGACCGTCCTGCTGCTGGCCCGCGGCGGGCGGTTCTACCGTGAGCAGCTGCTGAAGGAGCTTTGCGGCCTCCCCGCGGTCCAGATTCTTTCGGTGGAGGGGCCCCGCCCCGCTTATGACCTGGAAGAACTCGCGCGCAAGTACCCGGGCGTGCGCTTCCTGCTGCTGCAGTCCCCGGCCTCCCCGGGGGAGAGGATCAACCTGGGTATGCAGGAGGCCCGCTCGGAGCCGGTCCTGGTGCTCTGGTCGGACATGCACCACGATGGGGGCTGGATTGCCGCGAACCTCTCGGGGCAGAACCTGCGGCGCGACCTGCTCTGCGTGGTTCCCCGCCTGAAGGGCCCGCGGGGCGAGGTGCTGCCTTCGATCCTGGTCCCCGCCATGATCAAGGGGCGCCTGAAAGTGCTGCCCTGGAAGCCGACCCAGGAGGGCATGCGGACCATCTTCCCCTTCGATTACTGCGGGTTGTACTCGCGGCGCCGGTTCCTGCAGCTCGGGGGCTTCGACGCCTGGATGGCCAACCCGTACTGGCAGAAGATGGACTTCGGCTTCCGCGCCGGGCTGTGGGGGGAGACCATCGCCTGGTATCCGCGCTGGCAGTTGGCTTACGCGGCCGAGCCGGAAGGGGAGGACAGCACGGCGGACTCCAGCTACAAGCTGTTTTTTCTAAAAAAC
>Ga0315273_10000524_pt1 | contig 40925 bp, 75 predicted proteins | sample YL17G02_0_MG_FD_205753 | JGI IMG/M metagenome (GOLD analysis project Ga0315273, IMG submission 205753) | Sediment microbial communities from Yellowstone Lake, YNP, Wyoming, USA - YL17G02_0 | ecosystem: Environmental > Aquatic > Freshwater > Lake > Sediment | place: USA: Wyoming | collected...
CAGTTCAACTCTGAGACGGAGCACCAAGTTGTTGCGTAGGAAATTACGGTTACTTCATTCTTTTACAATGTTGCTCCGGAAGGAGCGTCTCCGTATCCGATTTTTAACTCAACTTGAATGGGGCATTAGCTCAGCTTTGGGAGAGCGCTACGTTTGCATCGTAGAGGTCGTCGGTTCAATCCCGACATGCTCCACCATCTTTTACATAAGGAGATTAAGATGACTTAGGTTAACACGAAAATTGAAAATGCTGTCATTGTTTTCCATTACAATAGAAAACACAATGAGGATCAATCAGTTCCTCCTTGGGTATTAAAAGCAAAAGGTGAAAGCTATTATGTGTGGCATTTCACAGTGGAACCAGGAGTTGGTTTTTGTACAAAAGAAACACCTGACAATCCTCACACGAAGGCAGCATTGAAAGTTCGTGGAACCTTGACGTTTGTTGAAGTTGAAGGTAAAATTGAAGGAATTGTTTCTTCCTTCAAAGGCATGGAGGTTAACGTGTAAGGACCCACCATGTGGGCACCTAGTTCAGAAGCGTGAGGGAAATCATCGCCGCGATCCCTCGGCACTATGCACGAGAAACGATACGGGCAAGTAGCTCAGAGAAAGAGCACCAGGCAACTGGAGGTCGGTGGTTTAAGTCCACCCTTGCCCTCTAACGCTCTTATAGTTCAATGGTAAAATACGATCCTGGTACGATTGAGATGCAGGTTCGATTCCTGCTGGGAGCACAAATGGATAGTGATAAAGTTAAACAAGGTAATTAAAGATCATGTTAAAATTTCTTGTATTATTATTGTTGATTCCTTCTTTAGCTGTCGCCGAAGAAATGTCATATTCATATTGCACTATTTTCTTTGTTGGAAAAGTGCAAATTGTTTATCATGGTCTTCAAGCAACCAAATCTAAAGAAGAAATTGTTAACCAAATCATCGATAAATATTATAGTCATCGGTTCTTTAATGAGAGACAACAACAAGCAATAGATGAAGCTTACGAATTCACACTTCAACTTCAATTAAAAATTCCTACTGATAATTCGGATGTGTGGATTGAACAGTATCTTCTTGAAAATGTTTGTCCAAAAGAAGAACATGTGAATAAGTTTCAAGGTTAAATTCATATAGGTTTGACAGGAGCACCAATATGACTACTCAGAAAGAAAAAATTGCAATGTACGAAAGTCTTCTTCATGACATTCAAATGTATCGTGAAGTAGTATTGAATGGCGATAAGGTTAGACAATTACTTGATAATATTGGTAGTTGGAGTTATGCACATCGTCAAGGAAATGGTGAGCTTACCGAGCAACAACAAAAAAGATTAATTACCAGTAATTTTAAAAAACTTCGTGATGTGCGGTAAAATAATCCAAATGGGTCCGTGATGTAATGGTAGCCTGCGGCTTTTACATGGCTGATGCGACAGTTCGATTCTGTCCGGACCTACCAAACAGGAGGGTATATGAGTGATCGAATTCAGTTACGCGATGATCGAGATTTCCCTCTATTGCTTACTTGTTGGGATCTTGATGGACAACGAGAAGTAGATTACCGTCCTTGGATGCGGTGGTGTTATCATATCTTTATCTTCGTTGGTAACCAATGGTATCATGCCGACAAATCTGCTCTGTAAACTTTGACGGTGAAGCCCACTTTCGTAAGGTGGTGGAACGGTGTTCGAATCACCGACAGAGCACCAATTACTGTTGACCCTTAGTTAATTCTAATGTAATATGCAAAAATACTGGTGCATTCCAGTCCGTGACTGGTGAATGTCCTTCGGACTATCGAAGATATAAAAAGGTTGGGGTGATAGGTCCATGCCAACCAAGAACACGAGAGCAAGCAACTGGCACTCAAGCCAATCGATACTACTTTGATGCATCAAGCAAGTCGGTTGGAGAACTTGAGGGTAGCTCAGCCGCTCAGGGTGGCCCGCAAAGGGTGGAGCCGTGAATGTGTAACCGACGCAGTACGGCAGCGTTAGACTAATCGGAGTAGCATTAACCTCTGAGGTGCGACGGTTTTGATCCTTGTTAGTGCATTAAGGCGTAACCTTTACCGCGAGAGCGTGAAGGCGTAGGTCCGGCTACGTATTTGATTGAATTACCCCAACCTTCCCGGAGGGTTGGGATTTCTTTAAAGGAACAAAGGAGTCTAAATCATGGTTAAACTAATAAATCTAGTAAATAATCTAGGTTGGAAAGTAGTAATTTCTTTTGTTTTCCCTGTATACTGGAGTCAAGATAAAAACTTTAAAAACAACGGATACGATATATTAACAATCTTTAAGTCCAATTCTTCTTATAACAAAGCTACTTACTGGAATAACGTTTAGATCCCAATCATGGACAAAAAAGAAATGTGGGAAATTCTTGTACCTACAATTCGTATCGACGGACGTCCCATTAAGAAACGGTTTCATAAGGTATGGGATGATAAAGTGATCGAGATCACTGGAGGTCTTACTGTTTTAACACCCGCCAAAGGTGCATGGTTATGTCCTGAGGGAAACTTGTTTGAAGAACGAATGATTCCTGTTCGAATTGCTTGCACTCGTAATCAAATTGAAAAGATTGTATCAATGACTCTCGAGTATTACGAACAAAAAGCAGTTCTTGCTTATCGTGTTAGTGATGAAGTGATAATTCGCTATGCAGACGTCAGTAACTGAAATCACATTTGCTAAAAATGGTCCAGGCGTTGTATTATACGTTTGGGAGATAGATCATGCAAAGTGCCAATGTTGGTTAGAGGGTGATCATTATCGATTCAATCGTGAATTGATAAGTACTCATGCATATACTCATCAAGAATTGGCCAAAAAGCTCGCAACGATGTAGGAGGTGTATGATGTATACATTTGAAATGTATTGGAATGAACATGGAATTACGACAAGCGTCCCCCTGATGGAAGAAGCATTCAAAGAAGTTGCCCGAAAGGCATGGAACGCCGCGATCTCGGGCCGACCCCATCAAGGTGACGCAGTGGCAGAGCTTGGTCCGTATGAAGGATACCAACACTGGCGAAATCCGTGGCATTCGACTCGAGATAAATGATACCGGAGAGAGAATGTTTTATACAAATATAGTTAAATTAATTCAAGATGTTCCTGATAATCACACATCAACACAAATTCGTGATCTTTCGAAGAATTTTGTAGGCACAGAACAAGAAGCGTATGATCTTTTGTGTCATATTTTTGATGAATATCCACCACAAGAAGAAGGTGGGTATGTCAGATTGCTTGCTAGTGTGAAACGTTTCTTTGTTCGTCCGGGGCATTAATATGCATGATGATCTTGGTGCCACAATACAAAAATCTTACAATTTGTCAAAAACTTGGGCACAAATTCCAGCACCAGAGCGAGGTGAAGTAATACGAATTTTTGGTATGTTACTTCGTGATCATAAAGAAGTATTAGCTCAAACAATCACCACCTCCGTCTATAAAACCATACGTGAATCTCGTGGTGAAATACAAGAAGCCATTGATATGTGTGACTTTGCTGTTGGATTGAGTCGACAATTATACGGTGTTACGATGCCTAGTGAAAGATTTGGACATCGTATTCAAGAATTGTGGCAACCAATTGGACCAGTGGTTGTTATCACTGCTTTTAATTTTCCTGCTGCTGTTTGGGCATGGAATTTTTGTCTTGCTATTATTTGTGGAAATGCCGTCATTTGGAAACCAAGTGAACATGCAAAACCAGTAGCTGATGCATTACAACAAGTGTGGGAACAAGCATGTACACTTTGGGGGCGGCCACATTTCAAAGATTTAAATATGATTGTTCATGGAGCCCCTGTAGTTGCTCAATATCTTGCCAGCGACAAATGTATCGGTTTAGTTAGCGCGACCGGTAGTACAGAGATGGGTAAACAACTTGGTAAAATTGTTGCAAATCGGTTGGGACGAAGTTTGCTTGAGCTTGGTGGTAACAATGCGACAATTGTTTCAAAATATGCAGATGTAGATTTAGCTATAAAAGGTTGTGTATTTTCAGCTGTAGGTACAACTGGACAACGATGTACAACATTACGTCGAGTGTTTGTTCATCGACATGTGTATAGTGAATTTTTACAAGGCATTGTGAAAGCATATGCAACAATTTCAGTTGGCAATCCAATGGATGAAACTGTTTTATTGGGGCCGTTGATTAACGAACACGCTTACGACAAGATGCAGAAAGCGATTGAAGCTGCACGACAATCGCAAATGGGAGTTGTAGTTGGAGGGGATCGTATCCTTGTGCCAGGTGATGATCGAATATATGTTGAACCTTGCATTATCGTTACAGATAAACACACACCAATTATGTGTGAGGAAACGTTTGCTCCAATTCTATATGTAATGATTTACGACGACTTGGAAACAGCCATTGATCTTTGCAATGTTGTTGATCAGGGATTAAGCAGCAGCATTTTTACAAACAATATTAACGAAGCTGAAATGTTTTTGCAGAAATCTTACACTGGTATAGTCAATATTAACACCAGCACGTCTGGTGCTGAGATAGGTGGAGCATTTGGTGGTGAAAAAGATACGGGTGGTGGTCGAGAATCTGGTTCTGATGCATGGAAGAATTATATGAGACGAGTTACTTCGACGGTGAATTATAGTGGTGAATTACCACTTGCACAAGGTATTAAATTTGAGTAAAAATAAAACAACTGAACAATTTGTCGACGATGCCCGGCGAGTCCATGGGCTAAAGAATACGGCATCGATAAACCTCCACGAGGATATTGGATGAAAAAGAAATAAATGGTACTGTGGCCGATAGGTTAGGCACCGGCTCGATAAGCCGAGACGAAAGTCGAAGTAGGTTCGAATCCTACCGGTACCACCAAAGATTTATAGTTCCGTCATCTAATTGTAGGATGCGCTCTCGATAGGTCGTTGGTTCGATCCCAACGAGAGCCACCAAGATGTTGCGTTACTTCACATTTAATGTTTTCAAAAAGGAGATGATATGAAAACGATTCTCATCACTATTGCTTTGCTATTTTCTACTATCGTTGCTGCTCATGAAGGTGCTGAACGAGAAATTCCTAATTCATCACATTCAAACTATGATGCAGCATTGTATGAATGTTTTGTACATGGTGCACGAGCTGCATGGGGTGCAGATGCGCGATTTCACAGTGCTCCTTTGGTGTTCAAATACGTATCTACAGAAACTGTGAAAGCTTATATGTTTGGTCGCACTGTGACTGGCGACAAGATTGAAGTTCCAACTGATGGAATTTATATCTCTGAAGATCTGGATTTAACTGGTCGCAAAGAATACGAAGAATCAGCACTGTATGGATGGAAACAAGCTGATGTTTGGATTAAAGCTGGCAAATCAGCAATAGATCGTTCTGTTTTACTTAGTATTTTTGCAGACGATTGCAAACAGCATATCACTGTCGATAAACTAAAGTAACGGAGATTAATGTGTTAATATTTCTTGATACAGAATTCACTGATTTTTTAGACTGTGATCTTATCAGCATTGGTATGATTTCCACAGGTGGTCACGAATTTTATTACGAGCGCAACGATTTCAATCAAAAGTGGTGTAGCGAATTCGTGAGAGAGGGCATTCTTCCCATGCTTTATAAGCAGCCAAACGTTGGTAACAAGTCAGAATGTGCTTCAGCGGTAAGGGAATGGTTAAACGCACTACCATATGAAAGGATTGTGTTTGTTATCGACTTCTATACTGACATTCAGTTGCTTGAAGATCTTCTCGATAAAGATTATGGGAGTAAAGTACCAACTGGTCAATATCATCTACCAGTAACTTACATTCAACATATTGCAGCTGAGGTTGAAGCAAATCGTGAATTTGTGGTGGCAAGTGAGGAATTCTATGAACAAAAACGGGGGGTTCGTCATCATGCTTTAGATGACGCAAAAGCAAATCGTGAGGGTTGGATTGCTGTGATGCACAAAGCTGGAGGTTTTTAATATGTTCAAACAACACTTAACAGAAGCAGGCAGAACGTACACACAGCATTTTGCATTTGCTGCTCGTGCTTGTGTAATTCTTATTTGGGCTGCTTTTACATCAATCGTTCATGCTATCATTCCGTCGTTGTTTCCTTTTGTGAGTGAGAAGATTATTATTGCTTTGGCTGTAAAGACAAGAAAAAATCGATTGAAACGTAAACTAATTAGACGACAGAGTAAATAGTACTATGCCCTTGTAGGGTGCAGCAAGCAGAGGAAGAAATCATACGGACGAAGCAAAAACTAAGATGTCCAAAGTTACTACCATTCGTGTACGTGCAAACTCAAAATTCACAGAAGATGACATTCGTACAATTCGAACTGATTGCAAAACACAATCAGTTACTGAAATTGCTCGACGTTGGTGTGTGCCACCAGCCACAATTACCGCAATCAAGTCTCGGCACACTTGGAAGACTGTTGAATGAAAAAAATTTGTACAAAGTGTAAGAATCCTAAAGCACTTGAGGTGTTTGCACGGAAAGGTAAAGGACATCAGTCGTACTGTTTAGATTGTCAGAAACAAAACAGTGCGGAATGGTATATCAATAATAAACAACAACAACTTGCTAATATCAACCGAAATCGAAAACGGGATGGGTCAGCATTCTATGCTTGGAAGACGACTCTACATTGTTACTGTTGTCCTGAAAATTATCCTGCTTGTTTAGACTTCCATCATCTTCATAGTAAAGATTTCACTGTTTCCGAACGTGTTATGACAGCTGGATTGAAGACAGTCTCTCGGGAATTAAAGAAATGTATCGTTCTGTGTAGCAATTGTCACAGAAAACTGCACAGTGGTGTTATTACACTAAATAATGTTGTATGCTTGAATGTTACTGCCGAAGACATTCGAGTCTTTATGCCCCCACCATCGGATGGAGCCGGGACTTCTAATCTCAGCATTGCAGGTTCGAATCCTGCTGGGGGTACAAAAATTATGGAGGAAGTTCGCAGCGAACTTACCAATCGACCAATTCATCAAACATGAAGAAAAATGTGAGTTTTGTTGGTAACGGCAAAGTATCTGTGTCTGTCACCGAAATACTGAGTTCGAAGGCATTTCGTCAGCAAGTGCTTGCCATACAGAAGATAAAGGCGTTAAGTGAACTTCGTGAAGTGGTACGTGTTGCGGTGGGGAAAGCTTAGACCCACGCTTCTGGATTGCCAGTGAACTTCGAGACGGCCCCGCGTGCGAAGGTCGATATCCTGTGTATGAAGGAGTTGTATGTAAGGGTGTAGACTGGAATGCGAAAATAAAAACGCTCGAATATCTCGAGCGTTTGAAGAATGAAAATACGGAAGCTTGGGAGTTAATGAAGGACGAGTGATTAGTCTTTCATTGCTGCCAAGTGAGCTGAAATCTTCTCGAGACCGCGGCGGACACGGGAGCGATGCTTTTCTTTTGCTTTCTTGTCTTCTTCGGTCTTGTTAGGAAGCTTTTTTACGAGTTCCAATGCATGTTTTGCTGCATCAAGCATTTTCATCACGTGTTCGTGTGAAGCATTAACAGGAATTTTAACCGCTTCGTCCAAAATCTTGAGATCGGTGTATTCGTCGGTCAAACCTGCTAATTTTCTAAGAGAGTTGATACTCATGTTAAAATCCTTTATAGTCAGATTATGTATTTATGTCTCCTTAAGTTTGGGGGGCTAAATAACCAAGGAAATCACAATGCGCTGCAATTTTAACAAGTTTCTCCCACAGATTGATATTGAAGAACCCCATAGTTGGTTTGCGTGGCGGCCGGTTTTCGTGGAAGGGTATCTTGTTTGGTTTGAGAGAGTTGAGCGCCAATTTATTAGCACGCCGACGAACGCCGGATTTTGGAGATATAGACTATGGAATTAAATATTCGGAAACCCTTTATGCGAGCTGTACTAATTGTGTTGGTGTTATCAGTGTCAGTCCCCTGTTTTGCAGAACCAATGTCTGAAGATTGTGCTGTTTATGGACATCTTGCTGGTGTTACAATGTGGATGAAAAACAAGGGTGATACGCGAGATGATGTTACTCTAAGTTTGTTGGCGCATTTAAACAGTGAAGAAGGTCAACAAGACGTCAAACCAGAAGCGGTTGCCGGATTAGTTGAATTCGTTGGCCGAGTGTATGACGACGAAGATAACGTTGGGACGCCTCCAGCCGTTGCGGACAGAAAGTATGTCCTCGAATGTGCTAGGCGACTGAACGAGGAACCATCAAAATGAAATACATACTTCTCATATTGGCACTCCTATCATTTGGTGTATTTGCTGCTGAATGCCCAGTTCTAACTGGAAAATATTCGTGTGATTCAAATGAAGGAACTGTGGTTGTTAATATCTTAACTGAAGGTAATAAGTACACCATCTCTGGTGCTGACGGTCAATTTCCTGTAGTGATTGTCGCTGATGGTATTAATCATGTATCAACGCTGCCGGCTCTAGAAGGCGAAATCGTCGAACAATCACAGTTTATCTGTAATCAGAATAAACTGGAAGCACATTGGCGGAAGTCGTGGTATCATGACGGTCGCGCCTATGAAAAAGAAATACCAGCAATTGATGAAATACTCAATCAATTTTATATGCTTGATGACGATGGAAATCTTGTAGAACTTAACAGTCGTCAACGTTTGTATGTAGGACAAGAACGTCAGCCTGTTGCCCTCAGTTGGCGCAACTGTAGTAAAGTTACTAAATAAGCAATACGTAGGGTGGCTTAATGGTAGGTGGCTCTGGTGAGCGGCGACCCCTTATAAGGGTTGGAGACTGGCTGGACTGGCTGGAACGGAAGAGTTCGATCCTCTTACCTACTACAAATGGTAGGGCTTCTAATGGTCTACATAAGTTGCACTTCCCCTTCTAATCGTGTAGTGTTCTTACATCAAGGAGAACACTAGCGATGGAACTGTTTTACACAAACGTTGCGTTAATTGGCTATGGACGAGTCGGACAAGCCATTTCTAGTATGTTAAGCCAACATGGCTTTCAAGTCACAGCATACGACGCTCGTGAAATTGTTGGAACAACTCAGCTACCTAAAAATCAAGACGGATCAATCGACTATTCTGTAGCAGTCAGCAAAGCCGACTGTGTCATCACAGCAACGCCCTTCACATGTAATTTTGATATTGCTCAAGAATGTATACGTCAAAGCAAAGCGTATTTCGATTTAACAGAAGATGTTGCAACAACCGAAGCAATTGTAGCTGCCGCTGAAACACATGCACAGCAGGGCAACGTTGTTTGGGTTAGTCCACAGTGTGGTCTAGCACCGGGTGCAGTTGGAATGATTGCTAGTCATATAGTTGATACATTTGAAGAAATACACGATGTAAAGCTTCGCGTTGGTGCATTACCTCGCTCTGCTTCCAATGCTATGAAATATTATCTCACGTGGTCGAGTGAAGGACTCGTTAACGAATATATCAATCCATGTCGAATTATCAATGAAGGCGTTGCAAGGGAAGTTCCTGCTTTAGATGGCTATGAAATATTAACAATTGATGGTGAAGAGTATGAAGCATTTTACACATCAGGTGGGGTGGGATCATTACTCAAAAAATTAGAAGGCAAAGTCAAAAATGTTGATTATAAAACCATTCGATATAAGGGACATCACAGTATGATGTCGTTTTTATTGCACGATTTGGGATTACGATATAAACCTGACCTTGCTGTTGAGTTATTGAATAATGGAGTTCCACAAACAACAAATGATGTTGTAGTTATCTACGTTGAAGTAACAGGTCGCAAAAATGGTGTGTATAAAACTGAAACCTATCACCGCAAAATCTATGGTGATAATAAGTTTACAGCTATTCAACGAGCTACAGCTGCTGGTGTTTGCACGGTAGTTCATTATTGGGCGGTGCTAGGAGAGGTTGAAATGAAACGTAATGGTTTTGTTCCATGTGAAGATATCAGTGAAATATCTCTAAACCATAATCCATTTTGGAAGGTCTACGCAGATTAGTAGTAATTTTTTCGAAGATCGTCTATAATACCAAATCTCTTGTCGCTATGACGAGGGTTTAAGTTTTGGAGACCTGCATGAAACGTATTCTTATCCTCGTTGCACTTGTTGCAACTTCTTTTCCAGTAATTGCACTCAAATATACCGGCAATGCATATGTGACAGATCGTTTTAACAATCTCGTTCACGATTCGTTTAAACATTGTGTTCGTACAGGAACATGGACACCAGAACAAGCCTTAGCGGAATGTGATGATGTTGTTTCTAAAGTTGAAACACCAACAACTGCTCCTGCTAAACCTGCCGCACCTTCAGAGGAAGGAAAAACTGCACCACTAACTCCAAGTGTAGTAACTCCAAGTGTAGTAACTCCAAGTGTAGTAACTCCAAGTGTAGTAACTCCAAGTGTAGTAACTCCACGGCCAGCACCAACAAAAGATGCCGTAGTTTATCCACAAATGAAGCCAATATATTTTGCGTTCAACAAATCAATTCTTACGTCAGAATCCAAGCAAAGTTTGAACGAATTTGCTGATAAGTTGAACAAGGGTACTTACGTCGGTCGACGGGTCTACGACACGGTGTACATCAGTGGATTTGCCGATTTGATCGGTAAACCAAGTTACAACATGTTACTATCAAACCGTCGTGCACAGGCTGTCGCTTTATACCTACACAAGCAAGGCGTGAAGGTACAACTTGCATATCGTGGTGCTGGTCAACGTGCATGGAAGGAAGAAGATTGTTCAAGTAAGAAGGGCACTGCTCTTAAGACATGTTACCGTCACGATCGTCGTGTAGAAGTTGAGGTTCAGTAATGAATTTGTTTCAACGCAAAGACTTTGTAATGCACAGTGGAGACATCGCACACTACAAAATAGAGTGCGATGCTCTCACTGACGAAGACCTTGAGACCCTAGCTTGGCTAATTGCTCAAAAGGGAAAATTCAGTGACGTGTACGGCATTCCTAAAGGTGGCTCTAGGCTTGCATTAGCTTTGGAAAAATATGTGTCGTTTGAAGGTCCACCTCTGATTGTGGATGATGTGTTGACAACAGGAAACTCAATGGAAGAAGCTAAAGTTAAACTTCATTGGTCAAATGCAATTGGTGTTGTTATTTTTGCACGAAAGAGTTGTCCTGGTTGGATCAAACCAATCTTTGAAATGCACTGGATGAACACGTCAGATATGGAGCAATAAATGTGGTGCTATAATTTGTGATAAGTGCTGAAGCAAATTAAATGTTGACGTATCTTTCATATATAAGTATTGTAAACGAACTGTTGTTGCGTAGCATTTGGGTTACTTCATGGAAAAACACTCAATGCGACTTTTGACTCAGCGGTCCAGATTTTAAAACTTTGTGTTGTTGCGTAGTTTAGGGTTACTTCATTATTGATATATGCCCCCAAGGGGGTATTTCCCTGAACAGAATAACTCAGCACATGATAATGGAAAGCCGCTGACGGGAAACCGTTCAGCGGCTTTTTTTGTTTGCAGTAACTAAACTTAACCCTCTGATAAGGAGATGCGAAATGTCAAAGCTTAATGCACCGGGCGCTCGTTCAACCCCAAAAACCAAGTACAAGGCTCCACCTGTACGTCACGTTCCAGTTGAAATCACAAAAGGATATTCCGGCAATGGAAACCTTCAGTGGAACAAGGAACCACTTCAGCATTTGTATGAACTTGCTGTGTCAACGCTACTCGGTAAGGATACATTCTATCGTTCCAGCGACACGCTTGTCAAGAATATGAAGACTAAGTTGGCCGAAGCTGTGCAAATTGGAGCACTAGATTTCATTGGTAACGTGGCCATTCATGCACGTGTGCAAATGAACATTCGTTCATTTCCAATTATGCTGGTTGTTGAATTTGCAAAGATTCTTGCCGACCATCGTGCCCCATACACTTTGGAAGTGAACAACCTCCGTGCCGAATTGAAACGTGCTCGTAGTGTCGCTCGCAAGAACGAACTTCAATTGCAGATTGTTACTGCACAGGAACTTGCAGACACGTTTAATTACGAAAATATGCGCCGTCTAATCTGTGATGTAATTCAACGTGCTGATCAAATCACAGACTTGTACGCGTATGCATTGGAAGTATTCGGTGATAAAAGCAAGGTACCAATGGCCGTGAAGCGCGGTGTGGCTGATGCTTTTAACAAGTTTAATGAATATCACTTTGGTAAGTACAACCGTTCCGGAGTTGTGAAATTCCGTGACGTGCTTCGTATCGTTCATCCAATTGGTAAGGATGAACGCCAGGGTGCATTGTTCGAAAAGATCATGAAGGAAACACTGGCTACGCCATACACTTGGGAAACTGAGTTGTCAACAAACGGCCAACTTCCGAAGGAAGAACGCAAGACGGACAAGCAGTTGTGGACCGAGCTGTTGGAGTCAGGCGCGATCGGTTACATGGCTTTGCGTTCAAACGTTCGTAATATCGTTGAAGCCGGTGTGGATGCAGATGTATTGAAGATTCACGTTGCGAATGTGTTGACTGATCCAAAGCGTGTTGCTGAAAGTAAGCAGTTTCCGTTCAGCTTCATTCAGGCTCGTGATGCAATTGCTGCAGTTGGTGGCAATGCTATTGTTCGTAATGCTCTTGACAAGGCTCTGGAAATTTCATGTGTCAACATTCCAGTGTTGGGTGAAAAGCTTGTGTTGATTATCGACAAGTCAGGTTCCATGACAAGTGGTAGTTCAACCATGCGCGGATTTACTCCGTTCGATCAGGCCGTAACACTAGCAGCCATGGTTGTAAAGGCACACACTGATCAGCAAGTTGCTGTAATTGTGTTTGGTTCTGACGCAGAAGTACTCTCTGATCTGAATCCAAATGACAGTGTTAACACAATTGCTGACAAGATTCGTGCTTCGAGAGCAAGTGGTGGTACAAATTTTGCATCAGCACTTAACAAGATGGGTATGTTGAACTGGCATCCAGATGCAGTATTGGTAATGACAGACGGCGAAATCAACAAGTTGTATGGTGTGAAGAACAGCATTCCAACTAAGGCTTTGAAGGTTGCAGTTAACTTTCAAGCTGCTGATACCACCCCATTTCCAATTCGTGAGGGTTGGTATCCAATCGCTGGATGGTCGGATAAGGTGTTTCGCTGGCTGCCTGCTATTCATCAAAAGGTAACAGTAGTGGATGCACTGTGTGGACCATATGTTGGTGCGGAAGTGATGAAGGCTGCGCTTCGTGGTGAACCTGAGGAAGTTGAATAACATGGCACATCGTTCTTGGCGTCGTACTAAATGTAACCTGATCGCTGAAGCTAGCGATCAGGTTCGTCCCATTGCGAACATAGTACTACACTGTATGAGCGATGACCAGTGTAGTGAGCGATGGGATCCTGCATTTTGTTCATCTTGCCAGGGATGGGCTGTAGGTTCAGCAGAAGAAATACTTGAATTTCAAAAGGGTATATCATGATATACATTGTTACCAAGACATCAGGTGATTATGATACTTACACAGAAGTTCCGATCGCCGCCTCATTGGAGCTAGCCAAGGCTGAAGCATTTCGTGATGAATGTGAACGCTCCGAGTTCGATAATCTTGAGATATGGAAAAAGCTGTATGAATGTCAACGTGCAGTGTACCGCAACAGTCCAATGGTATATGAAAAAATGCCTTCATTGAACCTTCCAAAAGATAAAAAAACTTGGACTGATGCACAGCGCTCCGAAAAGAAACAATATGATCTTCAAGTCAGTAAAATTGTTGCTATTAATCAAACGAGATCTGAACAGTGGGTTGAGGCATTTAAGCAAACTCAACTCGACTACCTTTCACAATTGGAAATACCACAACATCGACACCAGTGGTATCTTGACAATCAGCGTGGCGATCAAGCTTCATTTGATGTTCAAGAAATTGATCAATTATAGGGTCCGTAACCTGTTGACTTCATAAAACTTTCCTGTAAAGTGATTGTAGTCACTGCTAAGTGGCGATAACTAGACCTATAGGAGACATTAATGTCAAAGCCAACAAACTACGTCGGTAAGTCACTGACAATCAAGAAGGGTTCATACGTCACCAGCAGCGGTAAGCTGACCCGTATCGTTAAGGCCCCAACCATCGTTACAATCCTTGCACAAGAGCCAGCTAAGAATGGTAAGACTCGCGTGTTCTGGAAGTCAATGGGATATAAGGTTGCAACCCTGATCAAGTAATTCTTGACAAACCCTGCAGTAAAAACGAAAATGCTCCTTTTGGAGCATTTTTCGTTTATGACACCAGATCAGTTTCCAGTCACCGGCTTGGCAGTAATCAACGATCCCGTTGCTTGTCAATTTCTAAACCCTGTAATTCCTCAAATAGAGTGGGAACAACACTGGGACGACACTCGTCAACCGAAAGACGACACTAATCTGAGGCGAGCTCTTGAACAAACACGGAAATACATTTTTGATTTTCACTTAAGCAAGCATTTTGTTGTGTGTGAACTTGAAAAGATGGAGTTCCACGAAGGAATTGATGTCGGATCATTTAAGTGGCACAATGATGGAAATGAGGGACACAATGCAACAGTTGTGTTACATTTCACAGACATGTCAAAACATACTGGTGGTGCACTGTCTGTTCAAAATACTTCCACAAATGATGTCGTGCAATACTATCCACTGTACGGAGACATCACAATTTTTTCACAGAAGCCTAACTTTAACCACCGCGTCGAACCAATGTTGTTAGACGTATACAGAATTGGTGCATTTTTTGATTGTATATTGAGACCATAATGGCTAATGAAATTGAACGTAAGTGAAGTATAAAGTGAAAATATGAAACTACTGTGGAAAATAAGGAAACAACATGCAGGAAATAGAACGTAAATTTTTAGTTGATAAAAAACTATGGACCAAAACAAAATCCAATGTTCGTTGGTCTGATACATTAGTACAAGGATATTTGTCAAAAGCTCCAACACATAATGTGCGTGTGCGGGTTGGAACAAAGAAAGCCGAGATAACAATTAAAGGTAAAAAGGTTGGAATTACTCGCTATGAATTCAACTGTGATATTTCAATCAAAGATGGTAATGAGTTGTTGAAGTTGTGCGATAGTAAACCAATTAAAAAATTTCGACATTACATTAACATTGGTAATCATTTGTGGACAGTTGATGAATTTTTTGGAGCAAATAAAGGCTTATTGCTAGCAGAAATTGAACTATTAGAAGAAAATGAATTGTTTGAAATGCCAGATTGGGCAACAACTGAGGTGACGCATGATCGTCGCTACACAAATGCTTATCTCACTTCTCACAAAATATGAAGTATTGCATTTTTATTTAAATAAATTCCTCATCGCCTCGAATTTGCTTACGAATTTTCTGACGCTCTTTTGAACGCTTGTAGTCAATCTTTTCTGTGTAGTGTCCACCAGCTTTGCGTGTAATTAGAATTTGATTGAGATTCTTAGCAGGTGGTTTGATAGTAATTTGTTTTTGTTTCTTTTTCTTTGCCTCCATAACACTTTCCTGTGCCAGTTTTTCATATTCGTGATCTGATGGCCACGCATAAATGTAACTACCAGCAAAATCTTTTACCATCATGTACGTTACACCACGACTTTTGAATACTTTAATATCTGCACCGTAGTCAGGAATTTTATCGTGAAAAATGATCTCTGCATCCCGATTGCGATGACCATGTTTTACTAAATGTCCGGCAACTGCGTTCATTTCCCGTTCCGTGTTTGGTCCCTTACCAAGCAAATTTGCAATAACTTGAATATCTTCAATTGGTGTGCGTGTGAATGGTTTGAATACTGCACGTCCAATGTGGCGAACAGCAGATGCAAGATAAGCAGGTAAATTCTTAACCATATGCCATTCTGGTACGACCTCACCAGCTGTTGCTAGTTCGCGACTGATAATCTTTGGAAGTGTTGTTGGCTCTACTGGCTCTGAATCAATGGTATTGGAAGCACGGCGGCTTCGGGAATCAATTCCCATCCCACGTCGGCGACTAAGAGCTTCTTGATTACTGATTTCATCTTTTAGGTTAGGATCGATTGCACCCATCTTTTTGATCATTGTATCACTAGGGTCAACGTTGCGAACGCGTTTATGTGTTTCCACACCACTAACAGCGTGATGTGTAGATGGAACAACAGTTGGTGATCGATTCAATAAAGCGTCAAAATCGCTATCAGTTTGTTTTGTGCGGTCTCTTACCTTAGCGAATCGATCTTGTTCGTTGATCTCGCTTAACATCTCTCGTAACATCATATCATGTCCTTAAACTACTAATGGGTAAAGGGTATTTATCATTCAAGGAGATGGAAATGTTTTTCTATGTGTTAGGTATTATTACTGCAGCATATCTTGTAATAGGAACTATTTTTTTGAGTGTAATCTTGATAATTCCACAAGTGCGTCATGCGTTGCTATTCGATAAGTCAGTTAAAAACACTATACAACTGTTTACAATGCTTGCTGTTTGGCCCGTGGTTATGATTGCAATCTACAAAGAAGGATTACCTTCGTGAAATTTCTAATGTGCCCTCCAAAGTTTTACGGAGTAAAGTACGTAATCAATCCGTGGATGGAGGGTAATGTTGGAAAAGTTAATAATGAATTAGCGTCAGAGCAGTGGAATAGACTGTATATTGAGCTGCAAAATGTTGCTGATGTGGAATTAATTGAACAACATCCAAGCATGCCAGATATGGTATTTACAGCAAATGCCGGCATTGTAATACCACAGTCAAAAGTTTTTATTTCCAGTTACATGTCAAAGAAACAACGACAACAAGAACAACACGTTTTTGGACATTGGTTCGAGCGTCGAAAGTATCATGTTGATTATCTTGATATCCAGCACAACGCAGGAAATTATTTTGAAGGTGAAGGCGATTGTTTGCTCGGATTACAAAATGATTTCGGTGGAGAACATCACGAGTGGTTCCATTATGGGTATGGACAACGCTCAACTAATCGAGGGTGCGTTTTTGCCGAAGAACTAATCAACGATCGAGCATGGCCATACTACCACGCATCGCATCGCTATTTGTTAGTCGATCCACGTTTTTATCATTTTGATACATGTCATGCTTGTTTTGATGACAATATTATTGCTTATGCAGATGCGTTTCAACTTGAATCAGGACCGGGTACTGGTGGATCTGATCAGTATTGGCGAGATACGCGAAATTTAAAGAATGTCATCTATGTAACGGAAGAAGATGCGTTACGATTTGCCTGTAATTTGATTGCAGTGGGAAAAACTATCATTATGCCACTCAGTTCTCCAGAACTCAAACAACAAATTGAGCAACTTGGCTATAGAGTTCTTCAGCTTGATATGAGCGAATTCCTGAAAGCTGGGGGCGCTTGTAAGTGTTTGGTTCTTACTTTGGAAAGATAACTAAATACAGTATGTGAAGGAGATCTGTATGGACGCTCTGTACAAATGGTGGTTCATTGTTAGTTCATGTGTAGTTGGTTCCATGTTTGTCCAAGGGTTTGGTCTGTGGACTGCGCTGTGGTACGCTGATGCCACAAAAATCTCTTTTATTCTTCTCGCTTTGTTCATTGGTGTCACCGGGTACATCGGGTATCAAATTCGTCAAGTTAAAAAAACAACGTTAAACATATCAAAGGTAAATCTTGAATTGCCTAGCTTGTGGAATGCTACAGAGGCAATGAATGCACTTGGTATGATTGGAACGCTTGGAGGATTCTTGATCATGCTGAATTTAGCATTTGGAGGTAACATTAATGTTACAGACGCTGATGCTGCTCGTAAGTTAATTGCTTCAGCTGCCTTAGGTCTATCAACATCCGCTTGTGCAACTCTCGTTGGTCTTGTTTGTGCTACAGTTACAAAGCTTCAGCTTGTCATTTTAGAGAAACTGATTGCGGAGAGGTCATAAGGGAGCTAGTCCTCAATGTTAAAACAGCATGACAGTCCTAAGTTTAAGCAAAATATTGCATGGGTAGATCTCGTTTTCAATATGATGATGGCTTTTGCCTTTCTCTTTATTCTGTCTTTTGTTCAAATTGCGGTAACAAAACAAGACGCACAGAAGATTGATCCAAAAGCTGAAATGATGATTCAAATGATGTGGCCTGATAATGCAATTGAAGATATGGACTTGTGGATGAGAATGCCTGACGGTTCTCTCGTTGGGTATAATAATAAGAATAGTGGGTTAGCTACTCTCGAGCGCGACGATCGTGGCTCTTATGGAGATGAGGTTGATAGTCCAATTGGTCGTGTATACAATCCGATCAACAAAGAAGTAATTATGCTTCGTGGACTTGCACCAGGAACGTATACGGTGAATATTCTATACTATTCCACCATGAAAAATTATCCGCGAGTCGCATTGGGGCAAGTCATAGCAGAATCTACAGCTCCAATTCCACCATATCCTGTTAAGGTTCAATTAATTCGTTTAAATCCAGCCTATCTTGAAATTACCACCAATGAAGTTATGATGACTACTCAGCATGAAGAACATACTGCTTTTTCTTTTACGATTACAGAAGAGGGTAAGGTAGTAGATATTGATAAATTTGAACGACCATTTATCGCTGGATTTTCCCGACCTGCGACATGAGACATTAATCATGGATTACTCTCTATTCAAACTAATGAGTCCACTGTTGATTTTATTCACCATCATGGTGGCCTTTTACACATATTTGTTAATAAAAGTTCCTCAAAAATATATGTTCAAATGGATTGGTATTCCTTTACTTTTGATTGGTAGTTATTTCTCATACACAGCATACGAACAATCACTAGGTTTCGCTGTGCCCATCGTTCCCGATGGTCAGTTCATTTATATCGCCCATCGTGTAATAAGCAAAGGTGAAGTTGAACTATGGATTATTGAAGCAGACGGAAAGTCTCGGGTGTACCTTATTCCACGAAGCGCATTGTTGGAACAAAACCTCGACAAAGCAAGGGAACGTGCCTCGAAGGGTATTGTTCAACTTGGTCGTCTGAAAGGAAGGCGTAGCAGCAATGGTGAGTGGGAGTGGGATGATAGTGACTTTGGTGATATTCCCATGGAACAAATGCTTCCAAAATAAGTTGACCGTTTCCCCCAGTACACGTAGAATCATACATTCGACAACAATTTGTAAATGAACATATGAGCACTTTTGCCTGCAACGTAACTCGAATTAAAGTCATCGAACCCATCGAAGGAGCCGACGCCATTGAATTGGCAGTTGTCGGCGACTATCGTTCTGTTATTCGTAAAGGAACGTTTGAGGTTGGAGATCTTGCTGTTTATATTCCCGAAGCTGCTGTACTTCCAATATCACTAATCGAACGTATGGGGTTGACGGGGCGGCTTGCAGGCAAAGACAGAAATCGCGTAAAGGCTATTCGTCTTCGTGGATGTTTATCCCAAGGATTGGTGTATTCGGTGGTAACAGATAGTGCTGGTGTTTCACAGATGTCCACTCCACCATATGAACCAATGTGTTTCGTTACTATCGTCGAAGGTGAAGATGTTGCAAGTATTCTTGGCATTGTCAAATATGAACCTATCATTCCTGCGTACATGAGTGGTGAAGTTTATAATGCAGGCCAACTACTTACAGTCGCGTATGATATTGAGAATGTGAAAAAATATCCCGATGTTCTCATTGAAGGTGAAGAGGTTGTTTTCACTGAAAAGTTGCATGGCACGTTCTGTGGTGTTGGTATTCTTCCTGAAAAAGATAGAAATGATAAGCACATCTATAATCGCCTTGTAGTGTTCAGTAAAGGATTGGGAACACAGGGATTGTGCTTTACACACAGTGAACGAAATCAAGGCAACGTCTATTTTCGTGCACTAGAAAAATCTGGCTTACTTGAAAAATTGCGGCTGGTATTACAGTTTTCTGTAGAAGAAGTACCATTCTTTGTTCTTGGTGAAGTATACGGTCGAGGTGTTCAAGACCTTGGATATGGTAGCAATGAGATCGCTTTTCGAGTGTTTGATATTATATCTGGATATAGAGGCGACCAACGTGCAATTCCATATGACATTGCAAAAATATGGTGTGAAGAAATGGGTGTTGAAATGGTACCATTACTGTATCGTGGTCCGTACACTAAAGAAATAATGCTTCAACATACCAGCGGAATGGAAACTGTATCAGGCAACAGTGTGAACATTCGTGAAGGAATTGTTGTCAAACCAACAACTGAGCGCCGTGTAGAGGAACTTGGACGAGTCATTCTTAAGAGTATTAGTGCTGAATACTTGCTTCGTAACGGTGATATAACCGAATATCAATAGGAGGTATACATGGATCCCAGTCTATATCAAACGCTCGTCTTTCTGTTCGGTATCGCATTCCAACAATATCTTGGATATGATACTACTCCACCTGTTGAAGCAATTAAACTTGAAGTTCGAGCAGCGGCGAATCGAGGAGAACGATATCAATTCTCCATTCAACCACCGGAAATAAAGATTATTCCGCACTCAGAACTGCAAAAGAAAGGTGGTTGTACCGGACACGATTGTGGTTTATTGGGATGGTATTCGTTTGGAGTTGGTGAAAAAACGATTTATATTTCTGATCGTTTTTCCGTTGATGACATCTATACTGATCCTTACGTTCAAAGCATTATAATCCACGAGGATACGCATTATCTTCAAGACTTATACGGTGCACCTAGGGCAACGTGTCCTGAACAATGGCAAATTGAGAGAGATGCTTACAATAGTCAATTCAAGTATTTGGCAATGAAACATTATGCAAATAATATGGTATTGCCCACAATCGTTCAGGTATGTGGCACACAAAAGTAAGGTTGACATAACTAATCTGTTAGGGTACAGTTTGATTACTTCCAATAATCAGGAGAAACACATGTTACTATGTCGCACTTTGCGCTTAGCGCAAAACCATTACGTGAACTTTGATCCGCAAAATACTGAACATCTCAAAGCATTTCAATTGCTATGTCTTGGTACTGAATGTGCAGGAGCAGCGGTTACTCGTCAGCATAAGACACTTCGATTTGAACTCGAAGGTAACTTCCAAGACGTTCGTTCAATGATGTTTTATAAGGTTGGTCAGGCATATCTTGCCACGCGATAGTGGGTAATAAATGTGGAATATAATGCTGAAACCAAATGCTGTATTTGTTCTCGTCCGTTGGGTGAGCGACTGGTTGAAGAGCATCACCTAATTCCACGCACATTTAAGGGAAGAATCCAGGTTCCAATTCATAAGATGTGTCACCAAAAGGTTCATGCAACATTTAGTGAACGTGAACTGGCAAACTATTATCACACCGCTCCTCGCTTGCTAGAACATGAGCAAATTCAAAAGTATGTTCAGTGGGTTCAAAACAAACCTTTGGACTTCTACGACAAAAATAATGATACTAAAGAACGAAAGCTACAGAGATGACCCTGTTTGAGGTCATAAATAGAAAATCATGGACCAAAAAGCACTTGAAAAACAGGTAGTTGATCTCACTGCACTAGTAAAAGGTCAGCAGAAGTCTATTCAGAGTCTGCAAGTCCAAATTCAACAGCTGAAGGTTCAAAATAGACACATAAAAGCCCGAATCGAAGCAATGGGCCATAATGTAACGAACGTAGCACGAATGATACGAAAGGATTGAAAATGCAAGCACGTCACCAGGAGCAACGCGTGGCCATCGCGCGAGTACTCGCCAACCAGCCTTCGCTGCTGCTTGCGGATGAACCCACTGACAATCTCAATTTGAGGACACCGCGTCCCGGAAGCGATCGTAAAGCCACAAAACAACGTGGATTCATTCCTATCGGACTTATCATTCAATTCCTTCCGTACATTGCTGTCGTACTCGTCCTGTTGGGTGGCTACATGTATTACAAGCACCTCGTGAATACAATTGCTCGTCAAGATATAGAGATTGTTCAACTGACGACTCAACTTAAAGAAAACGAATCTAAGTTGTCTGATTGTCACTTGGCAAATGAAAAATATCAGCAAGCAATTGCTGATATTAACAAAACTGTTGAAAAGCTAATCACAGTTTCGGAACAACAACAAAAAACAATGCAAATTCTCAAGGGCCAAATTACAAAGGAACGTGTCGAAAAAACTAAATTGGTGACAGAACTTACTGATTTGAAACAGCGACCACTTGCTCAGTCCTGTGAAGCAGCTATTCAAGAATTAACGGATGGTATCAAGGACATTACACCTCTAGCACCTGAACAGGGAGCAAAATAATGGTCGTTCGATTTCTTACAGCCCTTGCAATCACATTGACATTAGCTGGGTGTGCAACAGATAAGTACATTGTTAAACCAGAAATTGTTACGGTTAAATATCCAGTGCCGTATTGTCCTGCAATAGATGAAATTACACCATTTCCACCTCTTGTGCTTGAAACCCTCAAATTAACACCAGAAGATGTTAAAGATCCAGGCAAAGTGGCACGTGCATATCATATTGATATGATCAATCTTACTCAGCGTTTGCATGAACTAGACCTGGTTGAGCAGACGCGTCGTCAAGATGCGGAGGCTATTAAGGGCCAATTAGAAGCATTTAAGGCTGAAGTTGAAAAAGCTCACACAGAGAGTGCAAAACAAATCGAAGACGCTGTTCTTACCAAACAAAAAGAACTCAACCAGCACAAGTAATAAATACTCCCTATACAGGGAGGATTGGCTGTGAAAACAACAGTTTGGCAAGGCTTTCTGCTCGGAAAGCCGCATCGTGCAAATCTTGAAGAGAAAACTAATCATTATGAGCTAATACTCGAGGAAGTTCTCGATGAAAGTTTCATGGTAGATCTTGTTAAAGGCACGACTAGTTTTGCCAAAGCACATCCAGTATTGACTGGATTCATGGTGAATTGGGCAGCAAAAACGCTGATCAATTACCAGCGTAACAAAAAGAATATGATTGTTTACGCACCAACGCCTGCCGAACGTCCAAAATATTTTAAGATGATCAACGATCTCAAAAAGACCGGTTGGACAGTAGTAAAATCTCGCTACATGAGTGGTTCAGGATATGAATGGGAGTTAAAACAAAAATGATCTCTTTCAAAGAATTTCTAGCAGAACGCAACGAAATTGTTTCACTCAAGGCAAACAAAATCGCTCTAGAACCAGAAGAGCGTGAAAAGGCAATGAAAGCTAAAGCCGTGTGGCATCCAGGTAATCATGATAAGCCAACGTGTGCCATTTGGAAAAGCAAACGAGCAAATGGAAAAATTGTGTATGGATGTAATACGCATCGAGTGTATCAGACAGCAGCCACACTCGATGGTGCAATCAAATTGTTTCACACAGTTGTCAAGGACACAGCATGATCATCAATGAAACTTATCCAGCAACTCCGAATGATTTTGCTAAAGGTGCACCAGAAGTTAATATTCCTTTACAGATGGATCCAAAGTATCGTAATATTGGTGCTAGTAAAAAGATTGTCCGCCGTCGTGTCACAATAAAATCTACAAACACGACCGGTCCGACAAAGTTTTATTCTTTCCGTGCATTCATGACAAAAGAGAGTGTTGAACCAGAAGCAATTAAAGTACCACTCAAAAACATTCAAAATATATTGGAACGAGACGATTTGTCAGAACTTCCTCAAGACATGATTGGTGAAATTAAGAAACAAATGCGCAAGGGTGTTAATCCTGGCAAGAAGGAACTGGAACAGTGGCAACAGATGCATGGTGGTACGGAAATGCCACAATGGAAAAATGCTCTCGAACTGATTGATACAGCCTATCATGTTCTAAACATGAAGAAGCCAAATGTTGGCACGAAAGCTTGGAAGCAATACACAGATTTGATTCCTTATGCAGTGCATCTGATGTCACAAAAATATGGCATTTCTGGTCCAAGTGCAACGTGGCGTGTATCACACCCTCTTGTCGTCGAACGTATGGATCGTGATGGTTTGTTATCACAACTCACCCCATTAGAAAAGAAAGATAAAGAGAACAAACTCCCACAAAAGCCAACTGATGATCTCTCACCTCCACCAGGTTATGAACCATCACATGTTGGTACTAAGCGCTTCTTTGTTTCCATTCCTGGTGCCGGACAAACGGAAATCGATGCCAAAAATATTGATGAAATTATTGAAAGTATGGCCAATAAAATGCGGCGTCATGGTGTGAAGGTTCGTATTGATCAACGCTCAGAAGATGGTGCTGTTATATCTTTCTGGCATCAAGATGTTAAGCGAGAAAAGATCACCATTCGACAGGTGGGATAATGAAACTCGATGAAGTTAACGCTTGGAATCAAGTCAACGCTTGGAATCCCAAACTTCAACGATGGCAACCTCCATTGACCCCTCGTGAAGTTTCAGCTTTAACTCATCGTGGCCATCATTTGTGTGAACTAATTGACAAGTTTCAACTAACGATGGAACAAGACTATCTCGCACAGTATCGCGATACCCGGTCATTAGAATTTGCAGCAAGAGGTGGACGTGATGATATGTGTGGGTATCAAACGATCAGAGTTGCATCTGATGATGATGGACTTAAAGTTTATCCCGTCTGGAACGGGTGGTATGATATTCACAAGTATCGTACAACTGTTAATGAATTAAATAATATTGTCCTCAAGCTCGGAAATCTCGCAAATTTCAAACTACTTAAACGTTGACAACTCCCCACATTTGAAGTACAGTTCCCCAACACAATAAGGATAATAATAAATGTGGGAACTTTCGAAGTGGGTGGCATCATTCTTTTACCTCATTGCCACCGTCTCAATGTTTAGCCCAAAAATTGCTGCCACATCAACCCTACCATGGACCGCATACCTTATTGCTAATATTGTATGGACTGGTGATAGTATTCATTCAAAAAATTGGCCTTGGGTTACAATAGCAATAATGTTTGTTCTGTTGGATATCCTCTTAATCTATGCGAGAATGGTAGGCTTCGATATTCTACCATACATACAACCACTCATCTCAATCATGGAGACGATTTATGAATAAGGATTTTTCAGTCAACGCTAAACCAGAATTTTGTATCATTGCTCCAAATGCATATCTTGAATATGCTACTCAATCTCCAAAACATCTTGTATTAGCTCATCTGGTTGATAAGAATGAACAGTACGCTTCGTTCTATTTTGATCGTTCAACTGCTGGCGACGGAATCATTATGGATAATGGGGCATTTGAGCTTGGTCAAAGCTATGAACCAGCAAAGCTGTTAGAGCTTGGTCAAAAGTGTGGTGCTGATGTAATTGTTCTTCCGGATTATCCTTTTGTGCAGTCACATGTAACAATTGAAGCAGCAGAGCAATATGCTCATGTGTTTAAAGATGAAGGGTTCAAAACGATGTTCGTCCCGCAATCATGTGTTGGCGATTTTGATGATTTTGTTTATGCGTACATGTGGGCTGCAGATAATAATGATATTGATCTACTCGGCATGTCAATTTTAAACATTCCCAATGCATTACCAAATATTCCGGCAGCATATGCTCGTGTTGTTATGACAGAGATTTTGATGGATAGAGGAGTGTTTGCAGAAAAATATCATCATTACCTTGGTTTGAATGCAGGTCCGGCATTAGAACTTCCGGCATTAATCAAAACCAAAGCATTAAATTCTTGTGATAGTTCTGGCCCAGTATGGGCTGCAATACTAGGGCATGAATATACACGAAATGCTGACAGCTACTTGATGGCTAAGAAGATAAAAGCACATGTTGATTTTGATTATCCAGTTTCTAAAGATGTAGAAACACATAGGAGAATTCAACACAATTTGGATTTAACATTGGAGCTATTTCGCTAGACGAGAAATTAGACGAGAGACGAATGCCTTCAAAGCATTGATGCAGTGAAGCGAATAATAATAATAGGAGGTCAAACATGACCCAAGAACTGACCCAACGTCAGCAAGCAAGACTAGGTTTTACGACAATACTTGATTCGTTAATTTCACATGGTGTTCTTTCGACGGATATGATTGCACACTATAAGGGATTTCTTATCACAAATGAAAAACATGGAGAAGAAAATACAGCAAAGATGGAATGGGATCCACTGTACAATCATCGTGCCAATACAGGAGATCCTTCTGCGATCAACGGTACTCGCAATGAGATGATTGCAAGCGCAGCTCTTCGCGTGTTGTCTGATGATACAGTTTTTATCGAAACAGATAAAACAATGCAGGTATATGGTAGAGATTTAAAGCAAGGTAAGAAAAGCTTTTCAGTTAAGGGAAGGATTCACGAAGCATTAGCACCAGGTGGATATCTTCTTCGTTTGGAAATGTCTGACTTCAAGCCGGGACAATATCGAATTGATCAAATTGTATTTGTTGATTCTGATTTGATTACATTTGTTAATTACCGGCCACTGGCCCGTATGTGCACCACGATCGTCAATAATATTCCAAAAGAGCTACTTAAAAACAGCTTATACACAAAGGAATTTGAAACGAAATTCCCTTCATGTTCGAATACTTATAAATTACAAGATTTGTGGGACGCCTACTATGACGCGCATCATTGAAGATGTAAAACTTGACTTTCAGGACGTTTTGTTAATGCCAAAACGATCTGGATTAGCAAGCCGAGCTGAAGTTCAACTTATTCGCACACTCAAATTCAAACACTCTAAACATGTGTATGAGGGAGTTGGAATTATCGTAGCAAATATGGATCATACGGGTACGATGAAGATGCACGATGCTGTTATGCAAAGCGGTTTAACAACCGCTTTGCATAAGTTCTATTCAGTTGGACACTTGACTGACTTCTTCTGTTATGAAAAACTACAACAACCTTTCTATACAATGGGTGTAACAGATGAAGATTATCTAAAATTTAAAAAAGTTTGGTCTGATTTATCAGAAGACTGGCGTCCAAAATACGTGTGTATTGATGTCGCTAATGGATATTCTCACAATCTTGCTCGCATGGTTGGTAGAATGCGGGAAGCATACAGTCATTTAGTAATTATGGCAGGTAATGTAGTGACCGGAGATATGGTGTATGATTTACTCGAAAAAGGTGCAGATATTGTTAAAGTGGGCATTGGAGGAGGTTCTGTTTGTACTACCAGGCGGGTTACTGGTGTTGGTTATCCTCAACTTTCCGCAATTATGGAATGCGCTGATGCAGCACACGGTCGAGAAAAAGGACTTATCTGTGCTGATGGTGGAATAACTTGTCCTGGAGATGTAGCAAAAGCATTTGCTGCAGGTGCCGACTTTGTTATGTGTGGTAGTTTGTTTGCTGGACATGATGAATGTGATGGTGAAATTGTTGAAAGTTTTATTGACATGGGTGTTACAAAGCAACGCTTTATGAAATTTCATGGTATGTCTTCAAAAGAAGCAATGGATCAACATTATGGAGGTACATCTTCATATCGGGCAGCAGAAGGTAAAGAAGTTCAAGTTCCATATAAAGGCCCAGTTATTGAAACTGTGCAAGAAATTCTTGGAGGACTTCGTTCTTCTTGCACGTATGTTGGGGCAACTCAATTGAAACATCTACCAAAGTGCGCAACTTTTGTAAAAGTCAACAGAATATTAAACAACAGTTTGAGCCAGTACGACATTTGATATAATGAATGAAGACTTCATGATTTAAATCTTCACCGACAGTTGAATGAAAGTCTAAGCAATTAGATAATAGCTAGCATTCCCAGCAGCTCTCAGCGATCCAGCTTCTACTTAGCCGTATGCCCTTAGGCAGAAACCTAAGCTATGCAAGGTGGACGTGACCCTCAGGTCAGAGGGCTGCCCGGAATGCTAACACAAGGAGAAATAAAATGCTAATTACGATCACGGGAGAGTGCCAGTTCAAAGACTGTGAAGAAGATGCTACACACATGGTTGCTCCCAGCTACAGTGAGATAAAACTCTACTGCGCCCCGCACACTGTGGCATGGGAGGATCAGAAAGAAGCTGAGTATATAGCACGTTGTCCTAACTGCCACTGCATGTTTGGAGTAAACTAATGCCATATAAGAAAAGAAGGGCGATGATGGAATTGTCAGATGTAAAATATGTGCTAGAAAAAAAGCAACAAGCGAGGCATTTGCCAAAACAGCGAGACAAATATCTGATAGAAACGTACGGAATCACACTAAAAAAATATCAAGAAATGTTTGAAATTCAAAATGGTGCATGTGCTATTTGCAAGCAGCCCGAATCGAAAATGACCGAAGGAGGTAACAGACCAGTCTTTCTGTCAGTTGATCATGATCACGAAACGGGAAAAGTACGAGGACTTTTGTGTAACTCGTGTAATGTGGGATTAGGACATCTTTCTGAGAGTAGAACAACAATGCGAGCTGCTACAACCTACCTCATAAAACATTCATCGATCCCTTCATGGGATGAGTATTTTATGGATTTGGCATTTATGGCGTCAACACGGTCTAAAGATCCATCAACAAAGGTAGGTGCCATAATGGTACGGGACAAAAAGGTTATTTCAACGGGTTATAATGGACTTCCGAGACAAATGAACGATTTGAATCCTAAGTATTGGGAAAGACCAGAAAAATATGTACTTGTGATACATGCCGAACAAAACGCTATCTTACAGGCGCAAGGAGTTTCCATACAAGGAGCAACAATGTATTGCACACTGTTCCCCTGTGTAGAGTGTGCTAAGTCTATCATTCAATCAGGTGTTAAAGAGGTTGTATATGACGACTCTAATAATTCAAGATTCAAAGAGAGTTTTGAAAAGTCGTCTAAACTATTAGAAGAGTGTAAAATATCAGTTAGACATCTTCTACAATAACAAGGTCTATTTATAATAATAAAAAAGGAACACTCATGTTTATTTCTCCTCTCCACGCAATTCAAAAAGGATGGATCACCCACTCACAGTGCAAAACTGTTGATGATTGGAAACAACGGAAATTTATAAGCCCAAATGCAATCGACTTTACACTCGATAAACTTGGTATTATCAATAGTAAAGTTGGTGCTATTATTGGCGAATCGTCAAAGACGATGCGTCCAGTCGACCCATATGAACCAACGTCAAGAGAATGGCTTCTCGATGGGAATTCAGTATATGATGGTATGAGTGACATGTATGTTGAAGTTCCTGAAGGAGTTGCCGCCGTTTTGTGGACTCGTTCAACGTTTGCACGTAATGGTGTGTTTATTATGAGTGGTCTATATGACACAGGCTTCAAAGGTAACATTGGTTTCACAATCTATACTATTGGTGGTCCAATCAAAATTGAACAAGGTACACGCATTGGACAAATTGGTTTTATTGCTGCAGCAAATGCGGGTGCATATGCTGGTGGCTACAATCACGAAGCTGGTAAACATTGGACAGCTGCAAAAGATCGTAATAAGTCCTCTTTGGCTCCAAAACCAGCACAATCTTCCAATTTCTTGATTGATCAGCCAACAGAACAACCACAAGTTGATTCACAAGTTGATCCACAAGTTGATCCTTTGGTGGGTGGATCAGCTCAATCGACGCTCGCGAAAGAATTACAAACAACATCAACTTGGAATTCGGATCAACAAGGTCCTCCAGCTGGCACAAAATCATTCTTCTAAAGGAAAAACGAGTATGGCAGACAATCCATTTGTAGATCCACAATTTACACAAACTGCTCCTACGGTAGATGCAGCTCGAGTATTTGGTCGGCAACTACAAGAATACGAACAAGGCACACACAGACCTGATCCTTCAATGTTAAATGGTTCAGTCAAAGATTTTTTTGGTGAGACATTTGTGGTTGGGGATCACATTCTTGTGATGGAAGTGTTCGACTTAGCTGATGTTCTCCATCGTGTTCCATTTAACATGCGCTCCGAAGAGAAGTTATGGAAGCACATGAAATTCTTGGAAATGTTTGGTAACACACCGCGATTTAAAGTGTTGGTTGACCCCAAATAATAATTCGTGAAGTTACCTATCTTGTCGGTGACAAAGACTATGAGCACATATTAAGGAGATATAACATGCAAGAAGGATGGTTACAGCCAGGGTATAATGAAATTCACAACGCATGTTGGGATGCGGTACGATTAATGAAACAATTTCAGTGGAAATTTAATCGTATCATTGCTATTCAACGAGGTGGACTGCTACCAGCTGTAATTCTTGCTCACATGTTAGAACTTCCAATTACTGTTGTGTCATACTCTTCAAAGGTTGGCAAGGGTAATGATAAGACAGAAACAAATATTTTACCATTGATCGATAAAGAAGATCGAGTGTTAATTGTTGATGATATTTGCGATAGTGGTAATACTTTATATGAAGTGAAAAGTTTTTATGAGCGAGATGGACTTTTTGCATATACATTTGTTTTGTATTACAAATCTCTTCATGCTCCTATGATCATTCCTGATTTCCATTGGCGCACAATTCCTGAAAATGCAGGATGGATTATATTTCCTTATGAACGTGATGAATTGAAGGATTTCGAGACCTTGATGAAATCGGTTGGAGTTGAAACGTAATGTACAACCTTTGGCAAGCGTTCAAAGACCTTGTAACAGGTAACCTTAAAAAAGCATCACCGGAGATTGCCTCAAATCGTATGGCAATTTGTAACAAGTGTGAGGCTTACGATAGCCAGCTTAAACTCTGTACTGCTTGTGGATGTTTCATGACCATCAAGACCAAACTTGAAAAAGCTGAATGTCCAATGGAAAAATGGTAGTTGACCCTTATTAGTTGTTGATGTAATATCCACTCATGTTCAACAAAATGGAGATGAGAAATGAGCAACAACGTCATGGTACCCCCGAATCTTGCTGATGAGATTGTCGAACACTTCGGCGAACAAGGTCTCCAAGAATACAGCATCGCTCTGAACAATTCTGTTGATGCTATTCGTAATCTGGAAGACGATGTAGTCACATTCTTTTCTATTAATCCTCGAGCACCTCAAGCATTTTATGCACCGATATACAATACTTCTATTGCGGTGCACTAATAATGCGAATTCAACACTTTGCGGGCCGTAACAATATCCCTGTTGGATGTCGATCACTCGTTCTTAGTTATGGACTGATGCAACATTGGCTTCGTCAGAACGATATACAGGCCAGTGTGATTTTTGACAATGAACAACCTGTTTCGTGGAGTGCCTTCATTCCTGCTTATCCTGACCATAGTATAATTCCGGACGAGTTTAATATTGGTGTCTTTACGGCAAGAGACCATCGTGGCAATGGACTTGGTAAATTAGTAATGCGCCATGCTTTATACTTCATTGCAATGATCAATCCACATGCAGTAGTACGATATGGCTCAAACTATTGTTATGCTTTCAACAATACTTACAATACAGAAATTGTGCGGTTGGGGTTAACCCCCGATCATTGTTATTAGGGTACAAATCTTGAACGGTTCGGGGGGTAAGTTGACCTTTATTTGAGATCTCCGTAACCTCAAGCTCATCTAACTCAGATGGTTAGGGTAACTAGGAGAAACTTTTATGTCAAATAAACATGCAACACTTTCGTGGGCAGAACGATTCGCCTTGATTGATCAATACAAGCCGGAGGATACTCAGGTTTGTTCAGTGTTCAGCATTTCCAATGACGAACTGTCAATGGCTCGTACGCTTCGTGATGCCGGTCGTTTTGGGTCACAACCAGCATTTGATGCAGCCAAGTATGACAATCCATTCACTGCATCTACTACCATGGATACCACTCCCAAGACGAAAGCCAAATCGTCGTCTGCAACAATTCATTCCAAGCCTATCGTTTCCGCTGATGGATCAGCTCCACAAACAGCGACAAAACGTGTGAAGATTCCACAGAAGCGTGGTCGCAAGGGTGACAAGATTCAATCAGCATTGTTGGCTGTTCCAAAACAACCAATTTCGGTTGATGATTTCCGCCGTCAGTACAACGTTTCCACCGCTGTGTTGCGTCAATCACGTCGCTTCATTTCGAAGATGGATGTGAGTGTGCGTAAGCAAATCGGTACCGTCAAAGTTCGTCAAGACAAAGACACGAAAGTGTTAATGATTTGGCGCGAGATGGAAAGTAACTAAAACTGAATTACACGTGGGATCTGCTCTGAACGTCGACATCAACGGCCGATAACGTGTGATAGGAAGGGTGAGAAATCACCCTTCCTTTTTGTCTGTTGAATTTTTCATAAATACTTTGGATAATTCAGCAGTTGATGATTAAGGAAGCAAGCTTAGCGCTGAACAACCCCACTGGTCATCATTCCAATCAACAAGGAGATAATTATGTTTGGGATGAATGATTCCCGTGCTGAGAAGCGAACAATAGAAAAAGCGTGGCGAGTGCGGCGCTATGCTGAGGATCCTCTCTACGAGACTCGCAAGCGAATGCGATTACTTGGCATTCTCGACAAAGATGGAACGCCTCTTACAGCCGAAAAACACTTTTCTTTACGGAACAACGGACGATGTACAATTTGTGGAACGATTAATAAATTGTGTGTTGATCATTGTCACTTTACTAAAAAGTTCCGGGGCGTTCTATGTAAGCGGTGTAACATCATCATCGGTCAGGTTGAAGAAAACATTCAGCTGCTCCAGAACACAATCGACTATCTCGAGGAACATAGATAATGGCAAAATACGAGTGGTCAGAAGTATTCATGTCTATTGAAGGCGAAGCGAAATATGCTGGCTGGCCAACAGCGTACATACGTTTTGCCAAATGCAACTTCCAATGCAAGGGATTCAATAATCCCAACAAAGAGGATACAACCTCGATCGCTGTACTTGGATTTGATCCTAAAGACTACAACGACATTTACAGCATTCCTCTTATTCACAAAGGCTGTGATAGCATCTATAGCTGGGACGAAAAGTTCTCTCATATGTGGAAACATGGAGATGTCTCTGCATTAGGACAAGAAGTGTTCAAAGTTTTACCACACAATACATTTCTAAATCCTATTTCAGGGCAGCGTGTAATACTTTCTCTGACAGGTGGCGAACCTACTCTTCGCATGAAACAATTTCCTGAACTACTCAATGATCCTGCTTTTCATGAGTGTCGACACATTCTCATTGAAACAAACTGCTCTGTACCACTTCGAAGTAAAGACCTTGCTGCTTTAAGTTTCTGGGCACAACAACGAAATGCAAAAATTACATGGAGCAATTCACCAAAACTCTCCGTAAGTGGTGAATTATGGAAAGATGCGATCAAGCCAGAAATTGCACTGCTGCAACGTAGTATAATGACTGATATTTTCACGTGCGATCAATACTTCAAATTTGTATGTGGTCCATCCGAAACTGATTTTGAAGAAGTTGCAACAGCAATGAATGAGTACTACAATGCTGGTGTTGCAAGAAACACAGAAGTGTATGTTATGCCAGTTGCATGCACAGAGGAACAGCAGCAAGAAATCGCTACAAAAGTTGCAAAGATGTGCATGGATAAAGGTTACATCTATTGTCACAGAATCCAAAATAGTGTATTCGGAAACGGAGTTGGCACATGATAATGATATTGCCAGATGAAACAACATCTGTGTGTTCGCCAAAGTGTTTGGAAAAGAAACGAAATGATGTAAACACGGCTATTAGCTATCTAGAACCGAGCTTGCCATGAGACATTATACATTTCAGTTAGTAGTACATGAGGGTAATGATGAATTTTGGGAAGGTATAAAGGGAACTGGATGTGATGAGGTTTTTCAATACGTCAAATATCTTATAGAAGCTGGAGGTGGATTTCAGTGCGATGGAGAATATCAAAATTGTGACTTGAAAATTACTACTTACGAAGAAGATATGACATGAAAGATCAATCGTTTATGATGTGGTGCCTTAATCTGTGGCGACGGTTGATCGTTGTAGACACGTATATGTATACTGTGGACGGTATCAAGGTGCGAGTCTCTCAAACTGGTATCCTATCCATTGCCCATGAAGATATACAAAAATTGGTGAGAACTGCAACAGTGCAGAAACAAGTTCATGCAATGCGAAAGATAATGGCTTTAAAACGTTAGACGCTACGATGTAATTTTGCGCGCTGCTGACCATCGGCGCTGGGCAGGGTCTTCGTATTGAGTCTTCCGCCAACCGCTTTGGAACCGCGAGTGTGCTGCGGACTCTCCACAAAACTTGCTGATGAGTTCATTCACGTTTTCTGCTGTTTGTAACAACTTATCAAGTTTTGTATATTTGTCATATACCCAAAAGGCAAAATACTTATTTACCCAGAATGCAGACGACAACTGTTCAGCAAGACGTAATGCGCGTGGACATGGTTGTTCATCTCCATGTAGATTAATTGATGCGTTACGAATATTTGGAGTATCACGACGTACGTTAGACCAGTTGAGTCCTGTTTGAAATTCATATGTTCTTTTCATGTCTTGATGCAAAAGATCAAATTCTTCCATAAGATGATTTACACGATGCACAAATGCACGTTCTGAAGGTGTGGGTAAGTTTTTAAGTTTCATAAAAATATTTATGCGTTGTGTGAACCCACAGAGGAATATATACTCCTACAATAAGGAGAATTTTGTGGAACACCAGAAAAAACTAGTATATCGAGCAGGACTCATTCCGTACATTGTTGAGAATGGTATTGTACGAATGATGTTTATGCGTCCGTCTGATCCTGATTTTGGTGGCGATTTCTTCCAAATAGCCAAGGGAAAAGTCGAAGATGGAGAATCGAGTCAAGATGCCGCAATTCGAGAGGCCCAAGAGGAAATTGGTCTATTTCGTGGAAATGTGCTGCTCACAGAAGAAGTTGGAACTTTCATGGGTAGAACAACCGTATTTGTGTCAAAGATTAAAGACGGAAGTATGTTTGGAGAACCTTCATTTGAGACTGCTGAAACTACCTGGCTTTCCCTTGAGGAGTTTCTTGAGTTTGGAAGAGATCTTCACAAACCTGTTGTCCAAGCAGCACACCGAACAATCCTCAAACTGGAAGGAATAATTACGTAGTTCCAGTGAAAGAGGCAGACTTGTGTGAAACAGCATAAATAGCTCCACACTTAAGGAGTTATCTAATGGATACAAAAAGATTACAACATCTTGCTGGCGTGTTGAATGCGCACAAGGACATGAAAACCGGTGTTCTGTTTGAATCACACGACGAAGATATGTCTCCAGCGGAAAAAGAACTTGTCGCTAAGGCTGATGCTGATTTGAAGAAAAAAGGCATTGACGTTGAAAAAGATGTGAAGACCGCCGAAGCAGTAGAGAAGAAACTTGCAGTTAAGAAAGCTGCCGCAAAATCCGCTGCAAAACCAGCCACAAAGCCTGATTCTACTCCTGAAAAGAAAGAAGAAAAGAAAGCGGAACCTGCTAAAGACGAAGCACCAGTTGCTGCTGCAAAGAAAAAGCATCAAGCTATTGAATGGCTCAAAGCACATAAAAATTGCACACGTGCTGAATTCGTTACTGCTGCTGAAAAATGGGGTATGATGAAAGCTTATGCTGGTGCATACTTCTACCCACTTCGCAAAATGGCTGGTGGTGCAGAAGTTAAAGAAGCATACTTGCTTCTTCACCCATCTGTTCCACGTTTTGCCTTGGCAGAAAATCGTCAGTTCAATCGTTATCAGTGGGTAAGTCTGGAAGAAAGTAAGGGCTTTGATCCATTGGTATGTTACACACGTACAGAAGCTGATAGGGTTGCAAAGTACATGCTTGACCACAATAGTCAAGATGTAACTGTTGAAAAACTCGACCTCAGCAAGTAAACTTCTATTCCATAGAGGTCTCTTAACGGGCTCGCCCCTCTTTAAATTTCCGCGCCCACTAATAGAGGGGAAACTCATGGAACAAAAGAAATTCGTCTCCACAAAGACGTACAAGGAAATTGCACCTGTTGCATATCGACAGTGGCGTGATGATGGTAACTGCAGATTGGTTCATGGTTATGCATTATCTTTTCATTTTGAATTCGAGTGTGATGATTTAGATGCTCGTAACTGGTGTGTCGATTTTGGTGGTCTCCGTCCACTAAAAGATCTATTAGAAGAGTGGTTCGATCATTGCTTACTTGTTGCTCAAGACGATCCACAACGTGAAGCACTTCTTCAACTCGGAGTTCTTGGCATTGCAAAAGTTACAGAAGTTGAAAAGACTGGATGTGAAGGTCTCTCTGATTTCCTCTATACTTACGTTAATGATTGCTTTTTGAAGGATTATGGTTGGAGCAATCGTGTGTGGTGTTGCAAGGTAGAAGTTCGTGAAAATGAAAAGAATTCTGCAATGCGAGTTGGTCATAGACCTGAAGTACTCAAACAATTGAAATCTTTCCCTTCTAACACCATTTTACTTGCACAAGAGGCATAATGGGACACTATGAGTGGGTTTGCCAGCATTGTTATGTGGTGCTGGCAAACCAAATATTTGACAATAGTCAAGATATTATTAATGAATGCTCCAACAAAAACTGTCCGCACATAAAGCAAAAGACTACAAACAACGACCAGCAACTTCCGATATCCATAAATACCTTCAAATCATAGGAGATTCGCCATGGGGTTCGGTCTTATTGCTAACGCTATTTTGCTGACGGAGATTGCTGACGATCAAAAAGCGGCAATTTTGCAGAAAGTGCAACATATTCTTGCTCGGGATCTTGCGATTAATACATCGTTTCGAGCACTGTATAACTTTTTTCTTGGCATGGATCCCCGGGCCGGCAATGCTGTTAACCGGCTTCCTGCTGAAGGTGAAACTGAACTTCTCCAAGACCTTAAAGCACATGGATATGATCTTCATGGTGATTATAAAGACAATGAAAGATTTTGGACTGGTGTTCTAACTCCTGCTGAATATGAACTTGTAACAAGTCATCGCCTTCCACAGGCCGAAGAAGATGAAGCGGAGATTTATGCTGGTGCTGATGCCGGTGAATATTCATCTCTTGCTAACATTGGTGGAGTTGAAAATGAAGAAGTTGAGAACGCCAGCAAAGCCGCAGATTGGCAAGAGGCTATCCGCCGCCGGGCTTATAATTTGATCAATCAACGCTTCCAACAAGATAGCGAAGAGGAAGAAAACACTCCAGCAATGAACCCAGAAAGTCATCCATTGTATCCAGAAGCTCGCCAAATAAGAACCATGATGCCAGCAGACCTGCCGCGCCGTGCAGAACCTGCTCCTGATAAAGTTCCATATGCTTCTTTGGAACAAGAAGAGCATTGGGTTGATCCAGTACACATCCTTGAAGATTATAAAAAATGGATGCGAGTGATTCATGCAGAAAGCAAGGCGCGTGGTGTGAATATCAACACGAAACGTAACTTTGAAGACATAGCGTTTGAGATGCTCGACAACGATCCTAAGATGGATTTAATCGGTGCAAATGAAGAAGCTAAAGCAAAGCTCGTCAACATTCTTTGGCAACAACATCGTGTGATGATTGCCCAAAACAAAGCCGAGGCTGTAATAAACTTCAAATCATTTTTTGCTCGCCCTGAGGAAAATCAGGAGTATGAAGAACAAACATCAGGTGCATATCAACAAGCACAAGATGCATGTCTCGATCATTGGCGTGGTGTTGTTCGTGGTGTTCCAAAAAATCCATACGCAAAAGGTACACGCCGCCATGGTCAATGGGAACAAGGTTGGGAAGCAGCTGAAAAAGGTGTTTGGGACAAACGTCACAATCCTCCTTCCAAAGAGGAAGAAGAAAGTGGGTTTGCTCAACAGTTCCGTGTAAACAATGATTTGCCAGCAAGTTATGAAAACGAAGAAGAGATGAAAGTAAAGCCTGTTAGTCGTATGTTTAAACTCAAATGGAAAAGTGGTAAACACGAATACGTGCAGGGAAAAGATATTGCACATGCATTTTCAAAAGCAGGATATGGTGCAACGGCTATTCAAGCATTAGATCAGTACGAAGAAATATGGTTGGGATCGGTCATTGCTCCCCATTATGATGAAAATGGTGGTGGAATAAAGTCACCAGCAGTTGGTCAAAACGTTGACACAGTTGCATAGTGAGATGATAATGTTTACTAGTAGACATTTGCGAGTGAATCATGAAGGTCGGTGGCGAGAAGCTGGTAAGTGACATCCAGTATTGTCTCGTAAAGGGTGTAGCGATACACCCTCACGCTTACTTTGAATTCTTAAAACAGTTGCATGAAATGTCACAACGTAATAAGGTATCGATGGTTCCGTTAGCAATGCTTGAGTATTTCACATTGAGGGTTAATCGTAAGATGACATTAGCTATCGAACGATACAAACTTCGAAAGGTGGCATGATGGAAACGTATCTTGAAGTGCAAGATGTCATTAATAAGATTGGGCGTCGCACGATGGATGGTGACACTTACTATGACCATTTGCTCGACGGAACGGTTGATGATTATTACAAGCAAGTGTTAACTGAAATCGTAACAGACATGACTGTCCTGCCAATTGAACGTGGCTTCGCTGGTCTTGATCCAATTGATGATCCAATCGAAATTACCAAAGCGTTTACAGAGATGACCGCAATGGTTGCAACTTTGTTTGGCAAACAACAGAAATACGTCGAGGAAGATCTGATTCGAATTATGCAACTCTATCCGATCGACGAAGTAAGGTTTGCCCAAGTTCTTCGTCTTAAAAATCGTCTAATGTAACCTCAAACAACTTCCAAATCAACTCATGAAGCTCACCCATCAACTTGATTTCTTTTATCCCAACCCTAACGAATCTGATCTTGCATCTTATAAAGGTGCTACCATTCCACCAGGCGTAACTCTCATTAACGCTCCAAAGTGGAATGTAAAAGACAACCGTTGGGAAGCATTGGCCAACGTTGGTGGTGCTCTTTGCATCGTAGAACTCAACGTCAAAACGATTGACCGTTGACCCTCATTAACGTTTGATGTACGATTAAATCTCCTTAAATGGAGGTCAACATGAACCGTATCCTGATTGCTGTTGCTTGTCTCGTTTCCACTCTCGCATTCGCCGATGTTGAAATTCCTACTGGATCAATGAATGAGTGTGGATTTCGTTCCATCATTGCTTCTCGTATACAAGAAACTCAGGCGGCTGGTCTTGAAGACGATGTCATTGTTGCTGGATTCATACAGTGGATGACAGATCAGATGAAAACAATCAGCACGAGTCGAGAATTGTCGATGTCACAAGAAATTATTGCTCGGTGGCTGATTCGTGTTGATGCAGATGGATTTCAACAATGGATTGAAGGTGTATTGAACACAAACTATTCCGATCCAGTTACTGCTGGATCGAAAGAACGATTGAAGTGTTGGAAAGAACTTGCGGGAGAAACTAAATGATACACTTCGGCACATGGTACAATGAGTATGGTGGATTTCACATCCACGACTACTTTTCGTTGATGATCAATCAATTCCCGATTGTTGTCGTCCGACGGTACAAAGATAATCACAGTCGTAGTGACCACACGGGCACATACACTGTGGGAATTTTTGGCATCACTTTTTTCGTTGATTCAAAAGTGTAAATCTGTTACACTGACTTCCTTTGTACCTATTCTCACTGGGAAAATGATATGATGAATTCTTATGCTTTAGCATTTCTCTTGGTCCTTGTCGCCATATGTGTTGGTTCGGCGTATTCATTTTTCAAAATCAATAACAAGTTTGGCACCATGTTATGGCTCGTGACAGGCGTTGTCTGTTTGTTGCTAGGCTGGCATGTGATTTTAATATCATAGGAAAAATATCATGATGAAATGGATTGCTCTTACCGAACAAGAACTTGAGTTGGTTCAAATACAGATGAAGATGAACGAAGAGTCTCTCGATGATCTGCTTCAGTATCCTGAACAGTCGACCAACGAACAAAACCACGAATATTACGATGAGCTGATCGTAACACACGATGTGCTCACCAAATTGGAAACTGCATGAAATGAATGCATTTCAAAAAATGTTGTACGAAGCCTTGTTTTCTTTGACAAAAGAAGGCGAGGTGTTTTACTTCCAAGATTTTACTCTGGACGGTAAGGTCTATCGTATCTTCAACTACCGTCTCGCGTCGTACACAGAATTCATGAAGCCTGGTGCACTTGAATGTCGTGGTGTGATGTTCGAAGTCAATGGTGATGAGGCTGTTCGTCTCGCGTCTCTGCCTATAGCCAAGTTTTTCAACTTGAACGAGAATCCGTCAACGATGGGCCTCGACCTCACTCAAGTGGTCGGCATCGAAGAGAAGGCTGACGGCTCACTGATGTCAACGTACCTACATAATGGCGAACTCCGATTGAAGTCGAAGGGATCCCTGTTCTCCGATCAAGCACTTGCAGCGATGAAGTGGTTGGACCGCCATGCGAATGAAGCATTCAAGGCTGACCTGCTGACGCTTACTCGGCATGACAACACGATCAACCTCGAGTGGTGCTCTCCAGAGCATCGCATTGTGCTCGGCTATATGGAGCCGACGTTGAAGGTGCTGAACATCCGTGTCAATGAGTCGGGTGTGTATCATCCGATGACGTCTGCGTGGGTGCCCTATTCTGTTCAGAATGTGCAGGTCGACGATCCTGTCGCATTCGTTGCGTCCATCCCTTCGATGACCGACATCGAAGGCTTCGTTCTCCTTATGGCAAACGGACAGCGCATCAAGATCAAGACGGAATGGTATCTGTCGCTCCATCATGCGAAGGACTCGGTCAACAACCCACGTCGTCTGTTCGAGTGCATTCTCGAGGAAGGCGTTGACGACCTCCGTTCGATGTTCTCTGCGGATCCGCTCGCGATGAGGTTGATCGACGAGATGCAGATCAAGGTGAACCATTTGTACAACAATATGGTTAAAATGGTTGAGGACTACTATGTTGAGAACAAAGATTTGTCCCGCAAGGATTATGCAATAAAAGCACAAGTTCATTTCAAGGACACTCTGTATTTTGGATTGGCGATGGAAAAATATATCAATCGTCCGTTCTCGTACAAAGAATTTTTGAAAGGCAAGTGGCGCGTAGGAATTTTCTGGTAGGTATGAGTATCTTGCGACTTGAATGTTGACCCTTTTGATTGATTGAGAGATAGT
>Ga0315273_10000525_pt1 | contig 40870 bp, 32 predicted proteins | sample YL17G02_0_MG_FD_205753 | JGI IMG/M metagenome (GOLD analysis project Ga0315273, IMG submission 205753) | Sediment microbial communities from Yellowstone Lake, YNP, Wyoming, USA - YL17G02_0 | ecosystem: Environmental > Aquatic > Freshwater > Lake > Sediment | place: USA: Wyoming | collected...
ATGGTATCTATTAAAGATGCTGATTTTATTGTCAGGATGTTGATAAAAAAGAATATTGTTAATCTTAGTGTTACTGCTAATATCTTTATATTTGTCAGATGCAATAAAAATACAGGTTATTCATCTGTTGCATAAACAATTGATATGAAGAGAGTAAAGCTAAAAGTGATGGGCATATCTTACAGTCAGACTCAATCCGGAGCTTATGCGTTAATATTGATTGAAGAAAACGGAGATAGAAGGATACCTATCATTATCGGGGGTTTTGAAGCACAGGCAATTGTAATTAAACTTGAGAATCTCGATCCTCCCCGCCCCTTAACGCACGACCTTTTTAAAAAGTTTGCTGATGAGTTTAATATTTCTGTTATTGAAGTCATGATATATAAGCTTGAAGAGGGAGTTTTCTTTTCAAAACTTGTTTGCAACAATGGAGAAAGAGAATATTCTATCGACAGCAGAACATCCGACGCTGTAGCAATTGCATTGAGATTCGGATGTCAGATATTTATTACTGAAGAGATCCTGGAAAAGGCTGGAATTACAGTCAATCCAACCGATTCTGAAATATCAACGGCAAATGAGGTTGACAGTTTATTTGATCCTGAAAGAACCAAATATGACACATATTCGGATGAGGAGCTCTATAAAATTATAGATGAATCCGTTAAGACTGAAGATTATGAACGCGCTGCGGCTATTAGAGATGAGATTGAGAAAAGAAAAAGAAAGAAAGATTAATGCATCCTGCATATATTTAAAATCTGAATAATTCATAAACATTTTAAAATGAAAAAAACATTATTTCTGGCTTTTTTATTTGCATTCACTGCATGTTACTCTTATTCAAAAGAGTATAAAGTCAGCTCTCCTGACGGTAAAATCTCCCTGACTATAAATGTAGGAAGCGATATAAATTGGTTTGCAACCCTTGAAGGCAAAGAAATTATTAACTCTTCAAAAGTTGCTATGATACTTGCAGATGGCAAGATTCTGGGTGAAAATGAAAAGGTTAAGAAAATAAAAGTCGGCCAAATGAATGAAATCATTAAACCGGTAGTAGCCAATAAGAGATCAGCGATTACGGATAACTGCAATATCCTGGTAATATCTTTCAATTCAGGATTTTCACTTCAATTCAGAGCTTATAACGATGGTGTTGCTTACAGATTTGAGACATTTTTGAAAGAAGATATTATAGTAAAGAATGAAATTTCCGAATTTCAGTTCCCCTCCGGATCGAATGCATGGTATCCGCTTGAAACCAGCTTTATGTCGCATAACGAAAGGACATTTATATATTCTTCACTTGATACAATTGGTAATAAGCATCTTGCAAGTCTACCAACACTTTTCCAGGTTAATGGTGTAAATATTCTTATTACAGAATCTGATATTGAGGATTATCCGGGCATGTGGTTAATAGGGGCAGGTTCTGGGAAAATATCTGCCACCTGGTCAAGATTTCCCGATGGTGAAAAGCTTAACGGAGACCGTGATCTGTTTGTTACCAGTACAAAAGACTACATAGCAAAAACAAAAGGTACCCGTACATTCCCATGGAGAGCATTCGTGATTGCTCAAAACGATGTTAAGTTGATTGAAAACGAACTGGTATTTAAACTTGCCCCACCCAATAAAATAGAAGATACAAAATGGATCAAGCCCGGGCAGGTAGCATGGGACTGGTGGAACGCCAATAATATTTACGGCGTTGATTTCAAGGCAGGTATAAATAACAACACATATAAATACTATATTGATTTCGCATCAAAAAACGGTATCGAATATGTAATTCTTGATGAAGGATGGTACATCTTGGGTAATGTGCTTGAAGAGGTTCCGGATATTAATGTTCCGGAGCTATGCAAATATGCTGAAAGCAAAAATGTTGGAATTATGTTATGGGTAGTATGGAAGACATTATATGATCAGATTGATCAGGCTCTTGCCCAGTATGAAGAGTGGGGTGTGAAGGGCATAAAAGTCGATTTTATGCAGAGGGACGACCAACCTGTTGTTAATTTCTACCGGGAAGCAACAAGAAAAGCGGCTGAACATCATCTCCTGATTGACTTTCATGGTGCCTATAAGCCTGATGGACTCAACCGGACATGGCCAAATGCACTCACACGCGAAGGTGTAAAAGGAATGGAGAACAATAAGTGGAGCAAAGATATTAACCCCGATCATGATGTGACAATCCCCTTTACAAGAATGGTAGCCGGTCCGATGGATTATACTCCGGGGGCCATGGTAAATATGGACAGTACTAATTTTACTCCACAGTTTACGCGTCCCGAAAGTCAGGGAACCAGAGCACACCAGGTGGCACTATATATTATTTATGAAAGTCCTTTACAGATGCTTTCGGATAGTCCTTCAAACTATATGAAAGAACAAGAGTCAACCGATTTTATTGTAAATATTCCCGTAGTCTGGGATGATGTTAAAGGGCTGGATGGTAAAGTAGGAGATTACCTCCTTCTTGCAAGAAGGTCGGGAAATGAATGGTTTGTTGGAGCGCTGACAGACTGGACCAGCCGTGACATGGAGATAGATCTCTCATTTCTTCCGGCAGGAGAATATATTATGGATATATTTCAGGATGGCGTTAATGCCGATAGGTATGCAGGCGATTATAAACATCTGAAAGTTAATGTTAAATCGGGTAATAAGATGATTATTCATCTGGCTCCCGGCGGAGGATGGGCAGCAAGAATTTCACCTAAACAGTAAATCTTATTGACAGGGATGAGGCAATATCTTGAACTTGTTGATCATGTAATAAAATCAGGGACTGAAAAAAAGGACAGGACCGGCACCGGAACGATAAGCGTATTTGGTTATCAGATGAGATTCAACCTTGAAGAAGGATTTCCTCTTCTGACTACGAAAAAGCTCCATCTTAAGTCTATCATTCATGAATTACTCTGGTTTATTTCAGGAGATACAAATACCAGATACCTGAACGATAATGGAGTAAAGATATGGGATGATTGGGCTGATAAAGATGGGAACCTCGGACCAGTTTACGGATACCAGTGGCGTTCATGGCCAGCTGATGGTGGTAAAAAAATTGATCAGTTGTTAAATGTCATACGTTCCATTAAAAAATCACCTGATTCGCGCCGGCATATAGTTAGTACCTGGAATGTAGGTGAAATAGACAAAATGGCTCTGCCTCCATGTCATATTATGTTCCAGTTTTACGTTGCAGGAGGGAGATTATCATGCCAGCTATATCAGCGAAGTGCTGATATTTTTCTTGGAGTACCGTTCAATATTGCATCCTATTCCCTGCTGACACTTATGGTGGCTCAGGTAACAGGACTGAAGCCCGGGGATTTTGTTCATACACTTGGCGATGCACACATTTATCTTAACCATCTTGAACAGGTTGAATTGCAGCTTAACAGGAAACCTTATCAGTTACCCAAAATGGTCATTAGCCCAACAGTAACTGATATTTTAATGTTCAGGGAGGATGATTTTGCCCTGAAGGATTATATTGCCCATCCTCATATTAAAGGTGATATTTCAGTGTAATATATATGGTATGATTTCAATAATAGTTGCTGTTTCTGAAGATTGGGGTATTGGGAAGGATAATGAGCTTTTATGGCACATTTCTGAAGATCTGAAGAGATTTAAGAGGCTGACATCCGGGAACACTGTTATCATGGGAAAAAAAACCTGGGAATCACTACCCCGGAGGCCTCTCCCTGGCAGGAAAAATATTGTTCTTACCGATGATCCCAGTGAGTGCATAGATTTTTCTATTACAGCTTACTCAATTGAGGATGCACTTAGCAAATGTGAAAAGGAAGAAACATTTGTAATTGGAGGAGAGAGTGTATACCGGCAGTTCATGCCTATTGCAGACCGGCTTTATATCACTCATGTTCACAGAAAGACACGGGCCGATGTGTATTTCCCTGAGATTGATCTTAGTATTTGGGAAGTTGTTGAAAAGGAGGAGTTTAAAGACAGTAAAAACGACGGTATTCCATATACATATATTATATACAAACGAAGAAACAAAATGGGGTAAAGTAAGAATTAGGGCGCTTTAAAAACCATCCACCTCGGCGTGAAACTTTTGTCAGGAGTGGTTAAACCCGCTTCCAAAATGGCCTATACATGATATTTCTCCACGTTTCCAGTTATTTTTTATTCCCTATTAAACCTTTTGAATTTGCTTTCATCTAAAAGTTTGTAAATCGGAATTAGTAATTAAAAAAAGAAATTATGAACCGAGCATGTTTAGCTAAAAACGCAACCGAGCTTGCGAGCTCAACGAAGTTAAACTTGCATGAACAAAAACAACATGCGAGCTCCATCCGACCCATTAAAAATAATATTGTACGGATGAAAACAAAGATTTTTCTGATGATAGCAGCCATGGTAATGCTTCCATTCTCTTCATGTAAGAAGGATTCAACTATTATTGAACAAGAAAGTATTGATCTGGCCGACGATGATGCAGTAAGCGATGCTGTTTATGAGGATGTCTTCAATACTGCTGACAATGCGAGCATTATTCTCGATCAGTTGGTGAAGAGTGGTGACTCAAAATCGATAACAATTGTTACCGATTCCTGTCCTACCATAACTATTACACATCCCACTACGGGCATCTGGCCAAAAGTTCTTACTGTTGATTTCGGAACAGGTTGTGTTGGATTATTTGACAATACCAGGTCAGGTAAAATCATTATTGAGGTAACGGGCCCCCGTATGGATGTTGGTTCAAAAAGAACTATCACCTTTGGTAACTATTTTTTCAACAGCATTAAAGTTGAAGGAACTAAAGTGTATGAAAATATGGGGTATAACAGCAACCAAAACCTTGTTTTTAAGATTAGTCTGACTGGTGGTATACTTACTCTACCGGAAGGGAAAGAGATTGAACGTTCATTTGAACATCAGAGAGAGTGGACAGCAGGACTTCTTACCAGAAATATTTGGGATGATGAATGTCTGATCACCGGTTCTGCAAATGGTGTGAATATCAACGGAGTCGCCTATACCAATACAATAATGACTGCATTACAATGGAAACGTGTCTGTTTATTCCTTGTTAGCGGAGTTGTTAAGATTGAGAGGGATGGAGCACTTCCTGTTGAGATTAACTATGGTACTGGTGAGTGCGATGCAAAAGCTCTTGTCTCAAGAGGAGGAGAGTCAAAAGAGATACTTCTTAAGTACAGGCACCGCAGTATGTGGAAGAATTAAAACAGGTGTTAAAAAAAGAAGATGTAATCAGTAGCGAAATGCCATGGCATGTCCCTACTGATTTATGATGCTTTAAGTACTTTCAGGTTTACCCTTTCAAGTTTTCGGCCGGCATAATCGATTGTTATTTCAAGCTCATTTGTGTCAACAGAGGGCATTTCGAACATTGCATCCAGCATGATCGCCTCGCATATTGATCTCAGTCCGCGCGCTCCTAATTTGAATTCAATTGCTTGATCAACAATATAATCAAGAACACCCTCGGCAAATGTGAGCTCAATATTGTCCATCTTGAACAGCTTGATATATTGTTTCACCAATGCATTTTTTGGTTCTGTAAGTATTGCCCTCAGGGCTTTTCTGTCGAGAGGATTCAGATGCGTAAGTAAAGGCAGCCTGCCGATAATTTCCGGTATGAGTCCGTAAGCTCTGAGATCCTGTGGAGCAATGTATTGAAGCAGGTTATCTTTGTCAACTCTATCTCTTATTTTTGAAGCCCCAAAACCAACAATCTGAGTATTAAGCCGTTGTGCAATTTTCTTTTCGATTCCTTCAAAAGCGCCTCCACAGATAAACAGGATATTTTTTGTATCGACAGGGATCATTTTCTGTTCAGGATGTTTACGTCCCCCCTGGGGTGGGACATTAACTATTGAGCCTTCGAGCAATTTCAGAAGTCCCTGTTGGACACCTTCCCCTGATACATCGCGGGTTATTGAAGGATTATCCCCTTTCCTTGCAATTTTGTCGATCTCATCGATAAAAACGATACCTTTTTCAGCTGCTTTAACATCATAATCTGCATTTTGGAGCAGCCGGGTCAAAAGGCTTTCAATATCTTCGCCAACGTAACCTGCTTCAGTAAGGACGGTTGCATCAACAATTGTGAAAGGTACGTGCAGCATTTTTGCAACTGTTCTTGCCAGGAGGGTCTTTCCTGTTCCTGTTTCACCAACAAGTATGATATTTGATTTTTCAATCTCAATATCTTCGGCATCAGGCTTTTGCATCAGCCTTTTGTAGTGGTTATAAACGGCTACTGATATTATCTTCTTTGCCATATCCTGACCAATAACATACTGATCGAGAAAATTCTTGATTTCTGCTGGTTTAAGAAGGTTGATAGTATCAAATGATACATTCTTTTTACCACCAAGTTCTTCATTCATTATGCTGTGAGCCTGCTCTATACAGTGGTCGCAGATATGGCCTTCGAGTCCGGCAATAAGCATATTGGCCTCTTTCTTTGTCCTGCCGCAAAATGAACATTTATCCATGGCACACTATTTTTGTGTTTTCTGGAGTATCTCATCAATCATCCCGTAATCTTTAGCCTCCTGGGATGTCATCCAATAATCCCTGTCAGAATCTTTTTCAACTTTTTCAAATGTATTTCCGGAATGAAGTGCAATTATTTCGTAGAGCTCTCTTTTTAGTTTTACGATTTCACGTACGGTAATTTCTATATCAGAAGCGGGTCCTTCAACACCGCCCATAGGTTGATGAATCATTATCCTGGAATGTTTGAGAGCTGATCGTTTTCCTTTTTTGCCGGCTGTCAGAAGTACTGCTCCCATTGATGCAGCCATGCCTGTGCAAATAGTCGCAATATCAGCAGAAATGTATTGCATTGTATCGTAAATTCCCAGACCGGCATTAACGGATCCACCCGGAGTATTGAAATATATCTGGATATCTTTTCCGGGGTCAGAAGAATCGAGATAAAGCAACTGGGCCTGAATAATATTAGCTACATAATCATCTATTGGCAGGCCAAGGAAAATAATCCTGTCCATCATCAGACGCGAAAAGACATCCATTGATGCCACATTCAATTGTCTCTCTTCAATAATTGTAGGTGATATATAACTTCCATATATGGAGGCGTACCTGTGCAGGTTCAGACTGCTTATTCCGCGTTTGCTTTTCGCATATTTTCCAAAATCGTCAAGGATACTCATATATTTAGGATTATTAATTAACAAGCAAAGATAATAAAATAAAAATATATTATCGCAATGTGTTGATTACTATTCAAAAAGCTTATTGAATTCCTCAACTGTGACACTCTTGTTTTCCAGTTTCACTAGTTCCCTGATAAGTAAGATAACCTTCTCTTCAAGTATCTTATCAGTGATTCTCTTTGCATCATCCTCCCGTTTAAGGGTCTCTTTTGCATAATTGCTTATTTGTTCATCTTTGGCATAGAACATACCATACTGCTGGAACTGATATCTGGTTATATTTTCAGCTTCTTTCAGCAGCTCTTCTTCATTGATCTTCACTTCGTTGTCTCTTGCGACCTTGTTCCTTATAAGCTGCCATTTAAGGTCTTTCCTGAAGCTGTCAAATTCTTTTTCAATCTGCTCCTGTGTAGTTTTTTCATTGACTTTAAGGAGCCATCTTTTCAGGAACTCTTCAGGGAGCTGAAAAGTGGTTTTTTCAATAGCCAGGTTTTTAATATCCATCATTAATTTTAAATCGCTTTCGCGTCTTAAATTTTTTCCGATCTCATCTTCGATCTTCTTCATGAATTCCTCTTCCGAATTCACAACTCCTTCACCATAGATCCTGTTGAAAAGTTCTTTTCCTAATTCAGCAGGATGGAAACGGCTTATTTCATTAATTATAAATCTGAAGTTTCCTTCAAGTTCTGCAACCTCTTCCTTCTTCTTATGTAATAATCCGGCTATTTCGGTATCGTTCGGGAAAGCTTTTTTCAGATCAAATTCTATTGTATCGTTCTGGCTTTTGCCGATAAATTGTTTTTTGATCTTTTTATCCTTTATGATGTCAATACTTAGCGATGTATCTTCTGCGGAAGGACCTTCAGGTATAACATTACCATTTTCATCAATAGCTTCAATTTTCCCCTTGATCACATCCTTATCTTCTGTAACGTCAGCATTTCTCAATTCACCGTAACGGCGGGTATAGTTATCGAGGTAATCACTCTTCATCTTTTCATCGATGATGATCTCATGCAGATTGACTTTATTCTTTTTGCTTAATTTTAGATCTATAACCGGGGCCAGCCCAAGCTCAAATGAGAAAGTAAAGTCTTCCTGGGTATCGAAATCAATTTTTTTCTGCTCATCTGGTTTTGGAAGAGGATCGCCAAGGACTTCAATCTTTTCGTCAGTAAGGTATTTCTGAATACTTTCAGTTACCACTTTATTAATCTCGTCAATCTGTACAGCTCTGCCGTACATTTTTTTAACAAGGCCTATCGGAACCATTCCAGGGCGAAAACCTTTGATGGTTGCCTTTTTTCTGTAATCCTTCAGTACGTTTTCAACCTTATCTTCATAATCTGGTTTCCTGATCTCAACTTTTAGCACAGCATTCAGTTCGTCGATGTTTTCTCTGGTGATATTCATTATAATTCTGGTTTATTGAGCAGTTAAAAAAACCGCCAAAACGCACTACTAAAGAGGTTACGGGCGGTTTGTTAATTTGTGCGGATGAAGGGACTCGAACCCCCACGTCAAGAAGACACAAGATCCTAAGTCTTGCTCGGCTACCAATTACGACACATCCGCGGTAAAATTCCCCGCAAAAGTATAATAAATAATTATCAAAACAAATTGATTGTGTTACCTGCGTAATTCAAAGTTCTTTCCGAGATAGACTTTTCTTACATGCTCATCATCTGCCAGTTGCGCAGATGTGCCAGATTTAAGGATGCGTCCTTCGAAGAGTAGATAGGCACGATCGGTAATAGAAAGAGTCTCATGAACATTATGGTCGGTTATTAGAATTCCTATCTGTTTCTCCCTTAGCTTCGCCACAATCTCCTGGATATCTTCAACGGCTATAGGATCAACGCCGGCAAAGGGTTCGTCAAGTAAAATGAATTTCGGTTTAAGGGCAAGGGCTCTTGCAATTTCGGTACGTCTTCTTTCCCCGCCGGAAAGCTGGATACCTTTGTTTTTCCTTATTTTCTGAAGGCCAAATTCATTCAGAAGAGTCTCAAGTCTTTCCATCTGTTCCTGTTTGGGAAAGCCAGACATTTCAAGTACTGCACGGATATTATCTTCAACAGACATGTTTCTGAATACTGAAGCTTCCTGGGCAAGATATCCTATACCTTTTCGGGCACGTTTGTAAACAGGAAGTGTTGTTATTTCTTCATTATCCAGAAATATTTTTCCCTCTCTTGGTCTTATCAATCCGACAATCATGTAAAATGATGTTGTTTTACCGGCACCATTTGGTCCAAGTAATCCGACTATCTCACCTTGTTCAACCTCAATAGAAACGTGGTCAACAACTGTCCTGCTGCGATACTTTTTTACAAGATTTTCAGTATATAGTTTCATGTGCGATACTATGAAGTGGCAGTTTCAGTTTTAGCGGATTCATCATCCTTCATGAAATCATTGTGTTGTTTTTCTTTTTGCTTCATTACCCTGGAGGATATTAAAATACTGACCTCATAAAGAATCAGGAGGGGAATAGCGACAAGCGTCTGGGAAAAGACATCAGGAGGAGTGATTATTGCAGAAATTATAAAGATAACCACAATAGCATGTTTCCTGTATTTTCTCATGAAGGTTGGCGTAATCAAGCCAATCTTGGTTAGGAAGAAAGCTATTATTGGCAGTTCGAAAACTAATCCGGTGGCCAGACATATTGAAGTGAGAGTTCCGATAAAGGAACGTATATTAATCTGATTGGTAACATCCGGACTAATTTCATACGAGCTGAGAAAATGTAGTGAGAGCGGAGCAAGCATAAAAAATCCGAAGAGAACCCCGGTAAAAAAAAGCATTGAAGCTGCAAAGACTGCTCCTTTTGCATACTTTGCTTCGTTGGAACGGAGGGCTGGTTTAAAAAATTGCCAGAATTCCCAGAGAATAACAGGAAAGGCAAGGATGAGACCCGCCACCATTGCTACTGTTATATGAGTTGTGAGCTGCCCCGACATTTTTATGTTAATCAGATTCAGTGGCTTTGTGTTTATACATAATGCTTTAGTATTAAGGAGTTCCCCAAGCTGACAAAGAATACGGTTAGTAAAGAAAGCGGGATTTTTGGGAGCAAGAATAATCTTATCGAAAATAAAGCTTTTAAAAATAAACGCTATTATCATAAAGAATACGATAGCTAATACAGAACGGATAATGTGCCACCTTAACTCCTCGAGATGTTCAAGAAATGACATCTCTTTTTCTCCCTTCTTCCCTTTTTTCCAAAACATTACCATGTGCACCTATTAAAATTGGTTTAAAATCAGCCTGTAAAGATGATAAATCTTCTTCTGCAAAACAATATCAAATTCTTAACCATAGAAAATTCTTTGATTAATATTTCTCTGATCATTTTTGTTAATAAAAAAATAAAATTATTATTTGATTAGGAAATTTATTAACTTTATGTAACCTGTAAAAGCGAATTTCTTTGCAGTTGGTCACTTTTACCATTTTTGGGAAGAATATGTTGAATGATTCTACGATACAAGATTACTTAAAGAAGTATTTTGGGTTTGATACTTTTAAAGGCAATCAGGAGCCGATAATAAGGAATGTTCTGGCTGGCAGAGATACATTTGTACTAATGCCGACCGGAGGTGGAAAATCGCTTTGCTACCAACTACCGGCTGTCATGAAGAAAGGAACAGCAATTGTAATTTCCCCGCTTATCGCCCTCATGAAAAACCAGGTTGATGCAATGAGGAACTTCAGCACCGACGACGATGTTGCCCACTTCCTTAACTCCTCACTTACAAAAACGGAGATAACAAAAGTAAAAAAAGATGTTTTGTCAGGGAAGGCAAAACTTCTTTATGTTGCCCCCGAATCTCTTACTAAAGAGGAGAATATTGAGTTTCTAAAAAATATTGAGATCTCCTTTTATGCAATTGATGAAGCTCATTGTATCTCAGAGTGGGGCCACGACTTCAGGCCTGAATACAGACGGATAAGACCAATAATAGATACAATAGGCAGGTCGCCTATTATAGCCCTTACCGCAACTGCCACGCCAAAAGTTCAGCACGATATTCAGAAAAACCTGGGTATCCTGGATGCCGATGTTTTTAAATCGTCATTTAACAGGCCAAACCTCTACTATGAGGTAAAGTCAAAGCAGGATGTTACAAAGGAGATTATTAAGTACATTAAAAATAATTCCGGGAAGTCAGGTATAATTTATTGTTTGAGCCGCAAGAAAGTCGAGGAAATGGCCGAAGTACTTAAAGTTAATGGTATTAAGGCGCTTCCATACCATGCAGGCATGGATTCTGCTACCCGTACAATGAACCAGGACAAGTTCCTCATGGAGGAGGCCGATATCATAGTAGCAACAATAGCTTTTGGGATGGGAATTGATAAGCCTGATGTGAGGTTTGTGATCCATTATGATATACCGAAAAGCCTTGAAGGGTACTACCAGGAGACCGGACGAGCCGGCCGCGATGGGGGAGAAGGGAATTGTATTGCTTATTACAGTTATAATGATATTCTGAAACTCGAGAAATTCATGCATGGGAAACCGATTGCCGAACAGGAGATTGGAAAACAACTTCTTCTCGAGACTGTTTCGTATGCCGAATCCTCGGTGTGCAGGAGAAAACTGCTTCTCCACTATTTTGGCGAAGCATATCTGAAGGAAAACTGCGAAGCCTGCGATAATTGTCTTCATCCTAAAGCACAGTTTGAAGGTAACGAAGCTGTTATAAGTGTTCTGGAGGCTATACTTGCTGTAAAGGAAAAATTTAAAGCCGATCATATTGCAAATATTCTTTCAGGAAAAATTACTGCAGCAATCAAATCATATAAGCACCATAAGATTGAATTTTTCGGAATCGGAGACGATAAGGATGAGAAATTCTGGAATATGGTTATCAGGCAGGCTCTCATCGCTAAGTTCCTTACCAAGGATATTGAGAATTATGGACTCTTAAAACTGACACAGAAGGGCATGGAATTTCTCAAAAATCCCATTTCTTTCATGCTTGCCGAGGATCACGACTATGCCGATACATCTGATGAAGAGAATGCCTTTGGGGCAAGAACCTCTGCAGTTGATGAGGAGTTGTTCAGCATCCTGAAGGATCTACGGAAAAAATTATCGAAGCAAAAAGATGTCCCGCCGTTTGTTATTTTCCAGGATCCTTCCCTCGAAGACATGGCTATCCAATACCCGGTTACCATTGACGAACTTCAGAATATTTCAGGGGTAGGAGCAGGGAAAGCACAGCGATATGGTGAAGAATTTGTAGAGATCATCAAAAAATATGTTGAGGAGAAAGAGATAATAAGGCCTCTCGATATGGTAGTAAAATCGGTTGTCAATAAATCGGGGATTAAAGTTTATATTATCCAGAGTATTGATGTAAAGAGGCCTCTCGAGGATATTGCTGAAGCAAAAGGGCTTGAGATGGTAGAGTTGATATCGGAGATCGAGGCAATTGTTCATTCAGGAACCCGTATTAACCTCGATTATTATATCAACAATACGATTGATGAGGAACGCCAGCATGATATTTATTCATATTTCAGGGAAGAAGCTGAATCTGACTCGCTTGTAGAGGCAATTAAGGAGCTGGGAAATGAATTCGAAGAGGAGGAGATCAGGTTGATGAGGATCAAGTTTCTCTCTGAAATGGGGAATTAATATTCCGACTTTTTAAGGAATATCAGAGAATAGAAGACAACACTGAGAACATAAAAAGGATAAACGACCTGTACCGGTAAGAACCAGTTCATCAGTTCTCTTTTCCCATATCTCTCCGAAGTATTCAGCAGGATCAAAAAATCAGGAACCGATTTCAAAAGGGAAATGGTTATGAAATCCGTAATAAATATCGGATAAATGATCGCTGCAACCAGAACTGATAGTTGTAGTATAATTGTAACAAATGTTACAATTCCAATAAGGATAGTAAATTTATCTTTATAAGCCTTACTTTTTGAAATCCATCTACTTCTTTGTTTCAGAAATGATGAGATTGTTGGAGATGAAGCGGCAGTTATCAATATTTCTGGTGATTCGAGCCATAATATTTTTGATTTGATCTGGTTTTTCAGACTGTGCAATAAGAAAATATCATCTCCAGAAGCAATTTCGTCATGCAGATTTTCCGAATGATTGAGATATGACTCTCTGGTAAATGCTAGGTTTGCACCGTTGCACATAGTCCCCTCTCCTGATATGGCAGTACCTGCAGTGATCCCCTGCAGACTTAGAAACTCCAGTTCCTGAAATCTTCCGAAAAATCCCACCCCGGGTTCAATCTTAACAGGACATATAATCATATCAGGTTTGTGTTTCTCATAGAATACTGCAATTGTTCTTATCCATCTTTTCCCCATCAGGCAATCTGCATCGGTTGAAATGATAAGGTCACCAGATGAAGCGTTAACTCCGGTTCTGATAGCCTGCTTCTTGCCTTTCCCATTATTATTAATAGTAATTAAATTACCGATTTCAGTAAAGCCAACAGCAATTTCAGCGGTTCTGTCAGTGGAATTATCATCAACAATTATGACCTCAAATAATCCTCTGGGATAATCCTGCCCGGCAATACTGTTTAAAAGAAGAGAGATATTTTTTTGCTCGTTACGGCAGGCAACAACCACCGATACAAATGTTACCGGATCAGTAGAGTCATTAAAAGTTTTTATTTTCAGCAGCCTTCTGTAAATCTTAAGAAGTAGAAAGATATAAGGAAGAATCAGTATAACAGGAAACCAGTGCATAACTTAATCTCCCTATCTATTTATATTCATCCCAGCTCTTAATTGCCAGGTCGTCTATACTCATCCGGCAGAAAGCCAGAATAAATGCACTTGCCAGTCGTGAATTGGTAATTAAGGGGACATTATAATCCACAGCACTTCTTCTTATGGTATAGTCGTTATTTAGTTCGGTAGCGCTGAGGTCTTTAGGGATGTTCACAACAAGATCCACCTCGCGGGATTTAATAAGCTCTATAGTGTTTGGGGATTTATTTTCATCGGGCCAGTATGCCACATGTGCTTCAACCCCTGCATTTTTAAGGAACTGCTGGGTGCCTCTTGTGGCATAAAGTTTATGTCCTTTTTCCCGGAGAGCCTTAGCGCTGTTAAGGAGTTCAACTTTCGATCGGGCCGGACCCGTTGAAAGCAGAATACTTTTTCTAGGAACCCTGTAACCCACGGAAAACATAGCTTTAAGTATTGCTTCATAGAAACCTTCTCCAATGCATCCGACTTCGCCTGTGGATGACATATCAACTCCGAGAACAGGGTCGGCTTTGGCAAGACGCGAAAAACTGAACTGAGGGGCTTTTACCCCGACATAATCGAGTTCGAATACTGTTTTGCCCGGTTTTTCAGCCGGAACACCAAGCATCACTTTTGTAGCAAGTTCAATAAGGTTGACTTTAAGGACCTTCGAAACAAAAGGCATGCTACGGCTTGCACGCAGGTTACATTCGATAACCTTAATTTCATTGTCTTTTGCAAGGAACTGGATGTTAAAAGGTCCTGAAATATTTAGTTCTTTGGCTATCTGGCGCGAAATGCGCTTTATCCTTCTGGCTGTTTCAAAATATATTTTCTGGGCAGGGAAGACCATTGTTGCATCTCCGGAGTGAACGCCAGCAAACTCCACATGCTCGCTTATGGCGTAAGCTATCATTTCCCCATCGCGGGCAACTGCATCAAGCTCTATCTCCTTGGCATTCTCAATAAATTCAGAGACTACAACCGGATATTGTTTTGAAACCTTCGCTGCAAGATCAAGGTAATGCGAGAGCTCATTTTTGTTTGAGACCACATTCATCGCTGCCCCTGATAATACATATGATGGCCTGATAAGAACCGGGAATCCGATACGGTCGACAAATTCAAAAATATCATCAATCGAGGAGAGTTCTTTCCATCGCGGCTGGTCAACGGAAAGATTATCAAGCATTTCGGAAAACTTATGCCTGTTTTCTGCCCTGTCGATAGAAACCGGAGAGGTACCGAGAACAGGTACATTCTCTTTGTAAAGCCTCATTGCCAGGTTGTTGGGGATCTGACCACCAACAGAGACGATAACGCCACCCGGGTTCTCAAGATCAATTATATCCAGCACTCTTTCGAAAGTCAGCTCATCGAAGTAAAGCCTGTCACAGATATCATAATCAGTACTTACAGTCTCTGGATTGTAGTTTATCATTACAGATCTGAATCCCTCTTTTTTTATTGTATCTATGGCATTGACAGAACACCAGTCGAATTCAACACTAGAGCCTATCCTGTATGCACCTGATCCCAGAACAATAACCGATTTTTTATCGGACTCACAGATTATGTCATGTTCTGAACCGCTGTAAGTCAGGTATAGATAATTTGTTATTGCCGGATATTCAGCAGCCAGAGTATCAATTTGTTTAATATAGGGAACAATACCTAACGATTTACGGTGGCTTCTCACTTTCATAAGATCATCGTTGATGCGGGCCGGTCCGGATTTGAGTACATGCCGGGCAATCTGAAAATCGCTGAATCCATTTATTTTAGAGTGAGAAAGCAGATCAGACGGGATGGATTCCAGGTTTTGGTATTGACAAAGTTCATCTTTAATGCTGATAATATTTTTCAGTTTAAATAGGAACCATTTATCAATTTTTGTCAGTTCATAGATTCTTTCAACCGGCATCCCTATTTCAAGGGCTTCTGCGATTGAAAAGATTCGCATATCTGTCGGTTCGGCAAGTTCCCTCTCAATATCTTCAAATCCCAGGTTGCGGTTACCGGTAAAGCCGTGCATTCCCTGACCTATCATTCTTAATCCTTTCTGAATAACCTCTTCAAAGGTTCTCCCGATAGCCATAACCTCGCCGACACTTTTCATGCTGCTTCCGATAAGGTGTGACACTCCTTCGAATTTATTCAGATCCCACCGCGGTATCTTGCATACTATATAATCAAGCGCCGGTTCAAAGAAAGCAGTTGTGTTCCTGGTAACAGAGTTTTTCAGTTCATGAAGTCCATATCCCATTCCAAGCTTTGCAGCTATGAATGCGAGCGGATAACCTGTTGCTTTTGAGGCGAGTGCGCTTGACCGCGATAAACGGGCATTCACTTCGATGACCCTATAGTCTTCAGAATCTGGTGCGAGGGCATATTGTACATTACATTCACCTATTATTCCAATATGCCTGATTATCCTGATGGAAAGTTCCCTCAGTTTATGGTATTCACTGTTTGTCAATGTTTGGGAAGGAGCTACCACTATGCTTTCGCCTGTATGAATGCCAAGCGGATCAAAATTTTCCATGTTACATACAGTGATGCAATTGTCATATTTATCCCTTACAACCTCATATTCAACCTCTTTCCATCCCTTGAGCGATTCTTCAACAAGGATCTGGTTTGTATATGAAAATGCCTTGGATGCAAGTATTTTTAGTTCTTCAGCATTTGAGGCAAAACCACTTCCCTGACCACCAAGGGTATATGCTGCCCTGATGATAATAGGAAATCCGAGTTTGCCAGCGGCTACAATAGCTTCATCAACTCCCTTTACTGCAATGCTGCTTGGTGTTTTAACATCTATTTCATCAAGTTTTTTTACGAAAAGCTCACGATCTTCGGTATCTATTATTGAGGTAACAGGAGTACCAAGGACTTTCACATTATATTTTTCAAATACGCCCGATTTATAAAGTTCGGTTCCGCAGTTTAGTGCTGTCTGTCCGCCAAAGGATAATAGAATCCCATCAGGCTTTTCTTTGGCAATAACCTTTTCAACAAAATATGGGGTAACCGGTAGAAAATAGATCTTGTCAGCCAGCTCTTCCGAGGTCTGAACCGTTGCAATATTAGGATTTATTAAAACTGTTTGAACGTCCTCCTCTTTTAATGCTTTAAGTGCCTGGGAGCCCGAATAATCAAACTCGCCAGCTTCACCGATTTTTAGTGCTCCCGATCCCAGGATAATTACCTTTTTTACAACATCTTTCATCGTCCGGATTTGAGGTTCAAAAATAACACAATTATTTGATAAGGATTTGAAATTATGAAAAAATGAATATATTTGCAAAATAAATGAATAAATATGCAAAAAACAAAAAGACTTCTGGCAGTGGAGAAAATTATTGCTGAAGAAAACATATCAACACAGGATGAGTTACTCAGAAAATTGAAGGGGAAAGGGATAAGCTGTACTCAGGCTACACTATCCCGCAATTTAAGGCAAATTGGGGTTGGGAGAATCCCCGATGGTACAGGTGGTTATAAGTATTCCTTGTCAGAAAATATCAGGAGTTCAGCTATTTCGCCTGTGAAATTGAATATTGTACCGGTAATTCAGGAAATTGTTGAAGCAAAAGGACTGATGGTAATAAAGACGATTCCCGGTAATGCAAGTAATACTGCATTTTTTATCGATGGGGCCGGGAGATATGAAATAGCTGGTACCATTGCCGGTGATGATACAATCCTTCTTATCCCCAGAGATGGAATAACCCTTCAGCAGGTCCACACCTGTCTCGAGATTATTCTTCCCGGATTGCACGTTCAGATTAAGAAGAAATGATATTTCCGGTTATACCTTTAATAATATGTACATTTTAAAAGTTTAATAATTTAATACTAATATCAAATAATAAAATAATGAAAGAAAAAGTTGTTCTCGCGTACAGCGGTGGTTTGGATACTTCGGTAATACTTAAATGGTTAATAGAGAAGGATTATGAAGTTATTGCTTTTGTTGCAGATGTAGGGCAGTCCGATAATTTTGAAGAGTGCAGGGCAAAAGCATTATTACTCGGTGCATCTAAAGTAATTATTGCTGACCTCAAGAGAGAATTTATTGATAACTATGTTCTTAAAGCTATAATGGCAAACGCCATTTATGAAGACAGATATCTGCTTGGCACAGCGCTTGCCAGGCCTCTTATTGCAAAAAAGCAGATTGAGGTTGCTAAAGAGGAGGGTGCTATTGCTGTAGCACATGGCGCAACAGGAAAAGGTAACGATCAGGTAAGGTTTGAACTCTGTTACTATGCTCTGATGCCAGGTGTTAAAGTTATTTCACCATGGAAAGACAAAGAGTTCCTTGCAACATTTAAAGGAAGGACCGATCTTCTTAAATATGCTTCTGAGAAAAAGATTCCTGTTAAGGCAAGTATCGATAAGCCTTACAGTGAAGATGATAACCTGATGCACATAAGTCATGAAGCTGGAATTCTGGAAGATCCAATGTATACACTGCATAAGAGTATGCTGGAAAAGATGGTGATGCCACAGGATGCACCTGACAAGGAGACACGTATAGTAGTTCATTTTAAAAACGGTATACCTGTAAAAGTTATTAATAAAGATGATGGAACAGTAAAAGAGGATTCGTACGATCTTTTCGTCTATCTGAATGAGATAGCAGGAAAAAACGGCATCGGTCTGCTCGATATGGTTGAGAACAGGTTTGTCGGTATCAAATCGAGAGGGGTTTATGAAACACCAGGTGCCACAATCCTTCATATTGCCCACAGGGACATTGAAGGGATTGCAATGGACAGGGAGGTAATGCGATTGAGGAATATGCTTACACCAAAGTTTGCCGAGCTTATCTACAATGGATTCTGGTTCAGCCCTGAAATGGATTTTCTGATGGCCGCTATTGAAAAGAGTCAGGAAATTATTGATGGCAGCGTTCATCTCTGCCTTTATAAAGGGAATGTTATTATTGAGGGGCGTGAATCGCCATCCTCTCTATATAATAAAAAACTATCGAGCATGGATATTGAAGGTGGCTTTGATCAGACTGACAGCAAGGGCTTTATAAGGATTAATGCAATAAGGCTGATGGCTCACAGAGCTATAGTTGAAGCAAGTCAGAAAAAGTAATAAGAATAATTGCTTAATAAATTTAAAAGAGATAATATGAAACTCTGGGAAAAAGGGATAAACCCCGAGCCTGCAATCATTGAATTCACGGCAGGGAGGGACAGAAAAACTGATCTGGCCCTCACAAAATGGGATATAATTGGTTCGATGGCTCATGTAATAATGCTTGATGATGTAGGATTAATTTCAGGAGATGAGAAAAATGGCCTATTAAGAGCTTTGCATTCTCTTTTTGTATGGGACGAGGAGGGGAGCCTGGTAATTGAAAAAGATGTAGAGGACATCCATTCACAGATTGAAAAGGAGATGTCCTCAATTCTTGGAACAAGCGGCAAGAAAATTCATGCCGGACGATCAAGAAACGACCAGGTACTGGTTGATATACGACTCTATACCAGGGAGGAGATAGATAAACTCTCGGTGCTGATCCGCAGGCTTTTTATCAGGCTGCAATCATTGAGCGAGCAATATAAAGAGGTTCTGTTACCGGGATATACCCATATGCAGCCTGCTATGGTTTCTTCATTTGGGTTATGGTTTGGAGCATATGCTGAATGTCTGGCTGATGATGTCCTGCTGCTTTCCGGGGCAAGGGCCCTTAATAATCAGAATCCTCTGGGAACTGCAGCAGGATACGGAACTACATTGCCAATAAACAGAAAACTGACATCAGATCTTCTCGAATTTGATGATCTTCTTTACAACTCAGCCTATGCAAGCCTGAGCAGGGGTAAGATTGAAATGGCAATTGCATCCTCACTGGCATCTGTTGCTCAGACCCTTTCACGTTTTTCGATGGATATATGTCTATACATGAGTTCTGAATTCAGGTTCATAGATTTTCCTGATGAGTATGTGACAGGTTCCAGTATTATGCCCCAGAAGAGAAATCCGGATGTATTCGAACTGATAAGAGCCAGGTCAAATGTAATTCAAACCCTGCATAACCAGATTGCAATCCTTACCAGCAATCTCCCTTCCGGGTACAACAGAGATCTTCAACTGCTTAAGCATCTGATATTTGATGCGTTCGGTGAATTGAGGGAGTGTATTGAGATAATGCTCTTAATGCTCAATAATATAAAGGTCAGAAAGAATATTACAGAGAATCCTTTGTACAATAGTATTTTCAGCACAGAGGAGGTGAATCGGCTGGTGAAGCAGGGCATCCCTTTCAGAGATGCCTATAAGGCAGTATCTGATATGGTTAAAAATTCCTCATTTTCAAAGACATCATTATCCGATTATGTTCATGAAGGAAGTATAGGGAATCTGTGTAACAAAGAGATAGCTGAAATATTTGAGAAGAGAATGGAAAGTTTTAAAAACAGGTCAGCATCCGAGCTTGCGGATAAAATGATGCATTATGTGACGAATGGGAAAAACACGTTAACATGATGATATTGGTTAATATAAAGGCATTTCTTGATCTCTGAAAATACCGTACTTGATGCCAGGATATAATTATATAAAGAATTTTGATCTGAAAATTCAAGTTGAGCTCTTTACAATTTTCAGTTTATCTAACTCACATTATTAGTCATTTGTTATATTTCCTATAACCGAATAATTCGTATATTAGTATTTGAAATAGATTTGTAGATGTTAAGAGGATCTATATAAGAACTTTTTCATCTTATCTGAAGACAAATGGAAGAAAAAAGTAAGGTTTGGAATTCACTGCTTGTTATATCATTATTGTTAATAATGGTTACAAGTGATTGCAAAAAAGAATCAGACACTAAAGAGCAATTATTTACGGCAGATCAGCCAATTGAGGATATTGAAGGCAATGTTTACAAAACAGTTGAGATTGGAACCCAGGTATGGATGGCTGAAAACCTGAAAACCACAAAGTATGCTGATGCTACACCTGTTCCTTTAGTGACAAGCAATAGTGACTGGCATGCACTTGTATATACCAGTAAGGCTTACTGCTGGTTCAATAATTATATAATCAACAAAGATCCTTATGGAGCATTATACACATGGGCCGCAGCAACAGATGGTGCATTAAGCAGTAATACCAACCCAAGTGGTGTGCAGGGTGCCTGCCCTACGGGATGGCATCTGCCAAGTGATACTGAATGGGAAGAACTTACTACATATCTTGGGGGTAGTGAAATAGCCGGAGGGAAGATGAAAGAAGCAGGGTTAACACATTGGGGAGGCAAACGAAGTTCTCCTATTGTGAATAATGGAGCTACCAATGAAAGCGGCTTCACGGGTCTCCCCGCAGAATGTCGTGGTGATGATGGAAGTTTCAGCGGAGATTTGAGTTACATGGGTTTTTGGTGGAGTTCAACTGGTTGGGGGGAACCGTTTACAAATGGTTACTACAGAAATCTGGGCTGGATAGTTGCAACCATTTACAAAGGGAACTACCCTAAGACATTTGGATTATCTGTCAGGTGTGTGAAGGATTAATGTGCGCCATAGGCACGAAGCTGCAAGGATGCAAAAGTTGTTACGAAAACAGTTATAGAATAACTTATGGGCTCTTTTTTACTATCTTTGTACTAAATAGAACAAATAGATATGAAAACAGCCGATTTGACCATGTTAATACAAAAAGATTCTGAAAGCGGAATGTATGTTGGGCAGATAGAGGAATTTCCTGCAGCTATTTCACAAGGGAAAACCATTGACGAACTTAAAGCCAATTTAATTGATGCATTAAAAATTTTACTGGATATTCAAAAAGAACAGTTGCATAAAGATTATGGACAAATAAAAATTTTGAAGCGAAAATTGCAATTTGCATGAAACGAAAAGAGTTTGAGCGCTATCTAAGAAATAATGGTTGTGTATTGCTTCGAGAAGGTTCAAACCATTCTATCTGGGTTAATCCTTTAAATAATTTTCAAACAAGTGTTCCGCGTCACCCCGAGATTGTAAATATAACATGCAAAGTAATTTGCAAACAATTATTAATACCTGCACCCGTTAAATCATAAAGCTTTTTAAGCCCCCTTCAGGGGCCTTGGGGGCCTTTGGTCTTCTCAATATTCTCCATAAAAACATCAAAAAGATAATCTGTATCAGTTGGTCCGCCGGACGCTTCGGGGTGGAATTGAGTTGAGAAAAACGGCATGGTTTTATGTTTCATCCCCTCATTTGTCTGGTCGTTTATATTGATGAAAAGAGGTTCCCAATCTTGCCCTAAAGTTTTGTTATCGACTGCAAATCCGTGATTCTGTGATGTAATGTATGCTTTATCGGTGCCTACCTGAAGAACAGGCTGATTATGGCTTCTATGTCCATATTTCAGTTTATAGGTATCTGCTCCGGAGGCAAGTGCCATCAACTGGTTTCCCAGACAAATTCCGAATACCGGTTTATCACCGGAAAATGCTTTTTTAATATTTTCAATAGTGGTACTGCACATTTTTGGATCACCTGGCCCATTGGAAAGAAATAGTCCGTCAAATTCTTCTTTGTGAAAATCATAGTCCCATGGGACCCTTATAATTGTAGTATCTCTTTTCAGGAGATTTCTGATTATACTATACTTAACCCCACAATCAACGAGTAGTATCTTATACTTTCCTGAGCCGTAAACTCTTTTTTCATGAGTGCTTACTTCGGCAACAAGATTCACTTTGTTCGGGTCGTAAAAGACGGTTTCTGTTCCTTCAGGTTCAACCTTGCCAAGCATGGCTCCTTTCTCACGGATTCTTTTTGTCAAAGCTCTGGTATCTATACCATAAATTCCTGGCACATTATTTCTTTTAAGCCACTCATCGAGGCTTTCTGTTGCATTCCAGTGACTGTACTCAAAGGAATAGTCAGATACAATGAGCCCTGAGATGTGAATAGATGAGGACTCATAAAAACGGTAAAGATCATTTTCTTCGCTTTTCCCTGGTGCTCCATAGTTTCCTACCAGAGGATAGGTAAGACAAAGAATCTGTCCGCGATAGGAGGGATCGGTTAAACTCTCGGGATATCCTGTCATGGCAGTATTAAAAACTACCTCCCCCGCAGCGGGGACAGGCGATCCGAAGGACCGGCCATGATAGATTGTTCCGTCTTCAAGGGTTAACCTGACCCGTGTTGTGTTTATAAAACATGCCCGGTTCATTCAATTTAGATATATCTGTTTATCTGAGGGCTGAAACAGCTTTTTCAATCTTTTCCATAGCTTTCATAACTGTCTGGTGTGTAGTGGCCAGATTCATCCTCATGAATCCTTCCCCTCCGGGGCCAAAAGTTGAACCCTCATTCATTCCTACGCCTGCGCTGGTCACAAAAAAATTCTGAAGCTCTTTCCCGGTCATTCCAAATATACGACAATCGAGCCATATCATATAAGTTGCTTCAGGCTGAACAGGAATAATTTCAGGAATCATCTTCCTGCAATAATCTTCCACGAAATCAATATTATGGTCAATATAGTCAAGTAACGCATCGAGCCACTTATGGCCAAATGAATATGCTGATATTGAAGCTGTTGTACCAAAAATGTTGCCATTTCCAATATGCAGGTTTTCAACTATTCTGTTAAACGACTTTCTTAGAACAGGATTTGAAATTATTACTGATGATGTTGAGAGGCCAGCAAGGTTGAATGTCTTGCTTGGAGCTATGCAGGTAATAGTATTTTCCGCTATTTTTTCTGAAAGATTTGCAACTGGAGTATGACTGAAACCGGGCAGAACAAGGTCACAATGTATTTCGTCGGAGAGAATCAGAATATTGTTTTTCAGGCAGATATCTGCAAGTTTATTAAGTTCTTCGGGGGTCCATACACGTCCTATCGGATTGTGCGGATTAGATATTATTATCATTTTTGTTTTCTCGTCAATTCCGGCAATCAGTGAATCATAATCCATTACCCATTTCCCGTCAGACTCTATCAATCTGTTATAATTAAGCTTACGGCCATGCGATTCGGCTGCTGAAAAGAAAGGAAAATATACAGGGGGCTGTACAATTATATTATCACCGGGCTGGGTAAATGCCAGTGTGCAGAAACTAAGCGCCGGAACAATACCGGGACAAAAGCAGATCCATTCTTTTTCAACCCGCCATTTATGTCTGCATTCAAACCAATCGATTATTGACAAAAAATATTCCTGAGGGCGGAAAGAATAGCCATAAATCTCATGGTTAAGACGGTTCTGAAGGGATTTTATTATAAAGTCCGGGGTGTTAAAATCCATATCTGCGACCCACATCGGGATAACATCTTTTACACCGAATGTCTCTTCCCTGAGGTCGTATTTGATACAGTTTGTGCCCTCTCTATTAGCAGGTTCATCAAAATTCCACATCAACAAAAAATGGTATAAATTCAGGGGCTTAAAGATATATAAAAAATGGAGATCATAGCGTAATTAACTTTTTTGTAACAAATCGGGACTTAAAGTGAACTAAAGGTTAGAGTGCCTAAAGTTGAAATTTAAAGAACAAATCTTAAAAAATTTAACCAGATTAGGGCAGAAAGGTTATTTTTGGGATGAAAAAATCAGTCAATGGGGAAAATTGTACTTATAAAATGAGAATTTTAGGCATTTTAGGCACTCCAAACTCCAGGCATTGATTAGTTTCAATATTATTTATTACTTTTATGGGCGGTTTTTGAATGATATTTTAAAATTTAAATTGACTCAAAATGAAAAAGATTATTGCAGGTGTTATACTTCCTTTGCTGATGATAAGTTTCACTTGTTTGGCTTCATGCAAAGATAAGGCAACGAGGAAACAGCAGAAAAAGGTTGAGCTGGATCAGAAAAAGACAATTGAGAATGAGATTGAAAAAAATGTTTATCCTTTGCCTACCTCAGCAGATGTCATCAAGATGCTTACCGAACTTGAAGTTGCATATATAGCAGGTATATCAAACCCGCCTGAAAATGTAAAAAATTATTTCAGCAGCACTGAAAGGGCCATAAACCTGGGTGTTTATGGTGCCGATCTGAGTTATGTATCACTCTATAATATACAGCAGGAAGTAGAATTATATCTGGAAGGTATCAGAGAACTTTCCAACTTACTAAGTATGTCGAAAATATACAATGAAGAGTTATATAATAATATAAAAATGAATTTTGATAATAAGAATGAACTGGTTAAAATTCTGACAAGTGCGTTCAATGATACTTATTTATTTTTGAATGAAAACGATCAGCAACCTTTGGCTCTGCTTGTTGTTGGCGGTGCATGGGTTGAAGGCATGTATCTGACAACACATGTTTCGGAAGCAGCATACCAGGTTGCAGGAATCTCAAGGGTTCTGCTTGAGCAGAAAAAATCATTTGAGCTTTTCCTCGAAATAACCCAGCCTTACTCAAATGATCCCTTTGTTAGTGATTTTGTAAAGAAACTTGATCCGATAAAGAAAGTATATGAAGGGCTAAGTACTAGTCTTACTGAACAGAATATTAAGGATTTAACAAAAGTTATCGTCGATGTAAGAAACCAAATTGTACAATAATTATTTCATGAATATTTGGCCGCAAAGCATCTGCCTTTGCGGTCTTTTTTTTACTCGTTGTCTTTATGAGGGAATCTGTATTACTTGCCTTAGTTCACATATTTGCCATTGTTTCAACCATCAACCCGGCTGGAATTTCATCGAGAGGCAAAAAAATTCTGCGCAGTTATCTTAGGAGATATCTTAACAGGGAACTTGAAGAAGAATTCTATTCCCTCTTCGAAAATAATCTTGAGTTCTATTCCAATGAGCTTAAAAGAGTTGACAAAGCTGAGTTGTCGGATGAGAATTCACTTATATCTTTTCAGATTACAAATATCTGCCGGCAAATAAAAAAAGGGTTATTTCTCGAAGAGAGGATGATCGTTTTTCTTCAATTGATTGAGTTTGTATTTGAAGATGGAATGATTTCTGAACAGGAGAAGACAATTATAGACATCGTTTCCAGGACATTCAATATTTCTAAAAAGGAATATGATAATGCCACTGCATTCATGATAGGCAGGTCATATGATGATGTATCACCTGATTGTATTCTCATAATTGAAATTGATGACCCTAAACTTTCCGGAGCCGATATTTATAAAAATTATGATAAGTGGCGGCACATCAGAATAAAAGGGTTCAAAGGCCACCTTGTAGTATTGCATATTGAAAGTACTGGGACACTTCTTTTTACTTACGATGGTCCCCAGGTTCTGTATTTTAAAGGACGAGATATTATAGCGTGCAGACCCTATATCCTTGACCGTGGTGTAAATATAAAAGGGCAGGGTATTGACCCGATCTACTATTCGAAAATTTACAAAAAATTCGTTTCAAGGAAATTTCCTGAAATGATATTCTTTGAGGGGCACGATATTGAATTCCTGTTCAAGAACTCCGATAACGGACTTCAGAAAATGAATTTCAGGGTCGAATCAGGTAACCTGATCGGTATAATGGGAGGCAGCGGCGTTGGTAAAACCACAATGCTTAATTTACTCCATGGCAAGATTAAGCCTACTTCAGGAAACCTTTTCATAAATGGTTATGACATTCATTCCGATGCAGAAGAACTTAAAGGGCTTATAGGATTTGTCCCTCAGGATGATATGCTGATAGAGGAACTTACAGTATATCAGAATCTATATTTTAATGCCCGGTTATGTTTTGGTGATTATAATGAAGAGCAGTTAAAAAGCGAAGTTGAGAAAGTCCTTCAGGATCTTGACCTCTATGAAATAAAAGATCTGCAGGTTGGAGATATGATGAATAAGAAGGTGAGCGGAGGGCAGAGGAAGCGGCTTAACATTGGTCTTGAACTTATGCGCGAGCCTGTGGTATTATTTATTGATGAGCCAACATCCGGTTTATCCTCTTTCGATTCAGAAAAGGTAATGAGTTTGCTAAGGAATCAGGCTTTAAGCGGAAAACTGGTTTTTGCAATAATTCATCAACCATCTTCGGATATTATCAAGATGTTCGACAGGTTATGGCTGCTCGATAAGGGGGGTTATATGATCTACGATGGCGATCCTGTTGAAGCCCTCGTTTATTTCAAAACTGAAACTTCGCAGGCAAACGCTGCGGAAAGTGAATGCCCGAATTGCGGAAATGTTGAAACAGATAATATCCTGCATATTGTTGAGGTTAAGGTTATTGATAATTCCGGTTACCCTGGGAAAGAGAGGCAGGTCAGTCCGATGGAATGGTACGAAAAATATAAGAAGAAGATGATGCCTGTTCTTGGAGATAAACTCTCAAAAACAGTTATTCCTCCCAGCAACTTCAGAGTTCCTGAAAAGGTAAATCAAATCAGAACGTTTATAAAGCGAAACCTTACCCGGAAGTTGGCTGACAGGCAATATATGGTCATTAATCTTCTTGAAGCCCCGCTGCTGGCATTCATTCTCGGGTATATCTCAAAGTTTAGTGAGAATGGAGGATATAGCTTTGCAAATAACCAGAATTATCCGGTATTCCTCTTCATGACAATTATAGTTGCTCTCTTTATCGGGCTGACTGTGAGCGCGGAAGAGATTTTCAGGGACAGAAAAATCCTTGAAAGAGAGAAATTTCTGGACTTAAGCAGATTAAGTTATCTGCTTTCAAAAATAAACTTCCTGTTTACTTTATCAGCAATCCAATCCTTATCATTTGTCCTTGTCGCAAATTCAATTCTTGAAGTACGGGGTATGCTATTCCAGCAATGGATAGTCCTCTTTTCAACTGCATGTTTCGGTAACCTGTTGGGATTGAATATTTCTGCCGGAATGCGAACAGCTGTCAGCATATATATCCTTATCCCTCTTATTCTTGTGCCACAGCTACTCCTGGGAGGTGTGATGATAAAATTTGATGACCTGCACAAATCAATCAGCAATAAAATTTTTGTACCGGTTGTAGGAGATATTATGGTAACACGCTGGGCATACGAAGCAATGAGTGTTGAACAGTTCAAGAGCAATAAGTTTGAAAGGCCATTTTTCAACTATGATATGGAAATAAGTCAGAATGACTGGTATGCCTCATTTCTCCTTCCAACTCTGAAAGTTAAAGTTGGAGAGTGCCTTACTGAAGGAAAAGATCCTGATTTTCGGGAATACTCAGAAAATAACTTTAGGAAAATTAATTATCATATAAATGATCTTTCATCTTTATCCGGTATTAAACCAGGGAAATGGATAAGTAGTATGAATTATCAGGGGTTCAATGAAATTGTTGCTGATGAAGCAAATCTATTTCTTGATAGCGTAAAGACCTCATTCAGAATAAAAAGCAAGTTGATCTCATACAAGCGTGATTCGTTATACAGACATATTGTAAGCAGGATGGGAGAGGATCAGTTCATTAAGATGAGGGAAAAAAATTATAATGAAGATCTTGCAGACATTGTGCTTAACAGGCTAAGTACCAGTAAAATATATGATTCTGAAGAGAAACTTATTCAAAAAACTGATCCGGTTTTCATGCGCCCCGGATCAAAATTCGGACGGGCTCATTTTTATGCTCCTTATAAACAGATTGGTGATCAGAGGTTCGGAACTTTGTTGTTTAATATTATCGTGATCTGGATAATGATCTTCTTTCTGTTTGTTACATTATATTATAACATGCTTAAGCGTTTTATTATCTTTCTTGAATCAATGAAATTGCCAATATTAAGAAAGTTCGGAAGGGAACTTCTGCAATTTTAGGGTGAGGTGGATTTCTCGGAAGGGAGGATAGGTTTAGAAAAAATAGAAGTAAATGGGTAAGGTTCATCCAAAAAAAAACCTTGGGCAGCACTTTCTAAAAGATATGGGTATTGCCCGAAAAATTGCAGCTTCTCTGTCAGGCGACGGATACAGTTTGGTACTTGAAATTGGTCCTGGAATGGGAATACTTACAGGTTGTCTGATGGAAAGAGGATTTAATGATTTCAGAGTTATCGAAATAGATAATGAGTCGGTACATTATCTTCAGACGCACTTTCCGGAACTGAAAAACATAATAACAGGTGATTTCCTCTCAATGGATATTGATTCCGTTTTTCATGAAAAGATGGCCATTATCGGGAATTTCCCCTATAATATCTCAACCCAGATATTTTTTAAGGTTTTGAAGAACCGCGAAAAAATTGTTGAGATAGCCGGAATGCTGCAGAAGGAGGTGGCTGAACGGATTTGTGCCGGGCCCGGTTCAAAGACGTACGGTATTCTCAGCGTCTTGCTTCAGGCCTTTTACAAAACAGAATATCTTTTTACAGTACCGGAACATGTTTTTTCACCTCCTCCGAAAGTAAAATCAGGGGTGATAAGGGTAATAAGAAACGATGTGAAAAGCCTCGATTGTGATGAGATATTGTTTTTCAGAGTGGTAAAAGCCTGCTTTAATCAGCGGAGGAAAACGTTAAGAAACTCAGTGAGGGCTGTATTTGATCTGAAGCGGGACGATTATAAGGAATTCGGGTTAAGACCCGAGCAATTATCTGTTGATCAGTTTGTTCAGCTTACCAGATGGATAGATGAGAACAGGGTAATATCAAAATGAAAAGCCTATAGCTTCAACAGGATTCATTTTTGCTGCAGAGTATGCCGGAGCATAACCGGCTACTACACCTATAATTCCCGAAATGAATATTGCAAGGAACACATTAGCCATGGTCAGATAAATATTCAAATCGTATAGGTAATTTATGACAAGAGTGGCAATAAATATCATTAATACTCCCAGCAAGCCACCAATTACTGAAAGGAGAACTGACTCAACCAGGAACTGTTGAAGGATAAAAAATCTTTTTGCTCCAAGAGCTTTCTGAATACCAATAATATTTGTTCTTTCCCTGACAGAAACAAACATGATGTTTGCGATTCCGAAACCACCGACAAGTATTGCAAATCCGCCTATAACCCAGCCGCCGATATTAATTCCTGCAAAAACGCTATCAAAACTCTGCGTTATAAGGCTTGCTCTGTTTAAATAAAAATTATTTATCATATCAGGTTGAAGTCTTCGTGCAGCCCTAAGAATCATAGTTGTCTCATCACTCAGTTCCTGCACCTGAACTCCATCTTTTGCCTTGATCATAAGGGTAGCATCAAGAAAATTATTCCTCATATTTATAAAGGTCTTGCCATAATTAAGTGGAACAAGTGTTTCCTCATCCATCCCGGAATCGCTTAGTGCTCCTTTCCCTTCCTTTTTAATTACACCAATGACATTTGTTTTTTTCCCTGCTATCATGATCTGTTTTCCAACAGGATCAGCCTTTTCAAATAACCTCTCCGCAATTACAGCTCCGACTATGGCAACATTTTTCCCTGAAGCTGATTCTTCGGGTGAGAAATAGCGGCCATTCTCGATTTCAAACGATCTTATGTTCTCAAATTCGTGTGTGACTGCCCCAATCAAAGCATCACTGGCAAGATTCTTTTTAAATTTTATTTGTTTGTCCTGCCTGACGTAAAAACAGGCAGATTCTGTTTTTGTAGATTTATTCAGAATAGCCTCATAATCATTTTTCGAAACTACAGGCCATTTGATAATATCCCACCATTTTAGATTGGGTTCAAACCCCCATGGCCATTTATAAACATATATCACATTATCCCCAAGTGTTGAAATACTGTCGCGTACAGATTTTTCCATCCAGTCGAGAACTGTGAAAACCGAAATAATTGAGAAAATGCCAATAGTAATTCCGAAAAGGGAAAGAAATGTTCTTAACTTGTTAACAATAATAGAGTTAAAAGCAAAAATAAAACCCTCTTTGAGAAGCCTGAAAAACATATTGTTATTTTGAAATATTATTATTGAGTGTCAAATATACGAAAATCATTGAATGCTTATAATCATATTTAATAATGTATTGAGGTTAATAAAAAAATATCTATTTTTAAACGCCATAAAAGGGATATCCAACGACAACCGTAATTATCAAACAATGAGTGACAAAAGAATACATAGTGCTCTGATTTCAGTTTTTTATAAAGAGGGATTAGCCGATATTGTCAGAATGCTTCACAAATTGGACGTGAAGATATATTCAACAGGAGGTACCTTCAGCTTTATAAATGATCTTGGCATCACAGCTGAAAAAGTTGAAGATCTTACATCTTATCCTTCGATCCTAGGAGGCAGGGTTAAAACACTTCATCCATCCGTTTTCGGAGGAATTCTGGCCAGACGGGAAAATTCAGAGGATCTTGAGCAGCTTTCGAAATACAAGATACCTGAAATTGATCTTGTTATTGTTGACCTTTACCCTTTTGAAGAAACTGTAAAATCGGTTGACGAAGAGGAAGAGATTATTGAAAAGATAGATATAGGGGGAATCTCACTCATAAGAGCAGCTGCAAAAAACTACAATGATGTTCTTATAGTTTCGGGAAGAGATCAGTATCCCGATGTTCTTGCCCTGTTAAATGAAAAGAAAGGTTTTACATCTGTTGCTGAAAGACGGCATTATGCTGCCAAAGCATTTCAGACATCTTCACATTACGATACTGCTATCTTCAAATATTTTAACAGGAAGTCAGGTATTCCGGCTTTCAGGGAGAGCATTAATTCATCTTATCCTTTGCGTTATGGAGAAAATCCACATCAGAATGGGGTTTTTTACGGTGACCCCGATCAGATTTTTGATAAACTTCACGGGAAAGAGCTATCATATAATAACCTTCTCGACCTTGATGCCGCACTGAATATTATAGATGAGTTTACTGCAACCACATATATAATCATTAAGCATAACAATGCATGCGGTGTTGCTTCACGGAAAAATCCTGCAGATGCATGGAAGGATGCTCTGGCATGCGATCCTGTATCGGCATTCGGAGGTGTTATCGTTACTAATGCTCCTGTGGATGATGTGACAGCTGCAGAGATAGATAAGTTGTTTTTTGAGATTATTATTGCTCCGGGCTATATAGGTTCTGCCCTGGAAATTCTGAAGCAAAAAAAGAACAGGATAATACTTCTCAGAAAAGATTCAGGTAAGAGCGATTATGGATTCAGGTCGTTGCTTAACGGAGTACTCTGGCAGCAGAGGGATAACAGCACAGAGTCTGCGAAGGAGATGAAAACGGTCACAAAAAAAGCTCCTCAACCGTCAGAAATTGAGGATCTTGTGTTTGCCAATATTATAGTAAAGCACAGCAAATCGAACGCAATTGTTATAGCTAAAGACAGTCAGCTATGTGCCAGCGGTATTGGACAGACATCGAGGGTGGATGCATTGAAACAGGCTATTGAAAAAGCACGCTCATTCGGGTTCGATCTGAAAGGATCAGTTCTGGCATCCGATGCTTTTTTCCCGTTTGCCGACAGTGTTGAGATAGCTCATAAAGCCGGTATTACTGCGATAGTGCAGCCGGGTGGATCAGTCAGAGACAAGGACTCGATTGATTACTGTTCCTCAAATGGAATAGCAATGGTATTTACGGGAATCAGACATTTTAAACATTAGAATATTAACAAATTAATCATCTCATCTAATGGGACTATTTTCATTCTTAACACAGGAGATTGCAATGGATCTCGGAACAGCAAACACCATCATCATTCATAATGATAAAGTTGTTGTTGATGAACCATCGATAGTGGCAATTGATAAGAATACAGGGAAGCTGATAGCAATAGGTGAAACAGCAAGGCAGATGCATGGCAAGACACATGACAACATTAAGACAATAAGGCCTTTACGTGATGGAGTAATAGCTGATTTCAATGCTGCCGAACTGATGATAAGGGGAATGATAAAAATGATTAACAAAGGGCCACGCCTTTTCTCCCCATCTCTGAAGATGGTAGTTTGCATACCATCGGGCAGCACCGAAGTGGAAATACGTGCAGTACGCGATTCATCGGAACATGCTGGCGGACGGGATGTATATATGATTTATGAACCTATGGCCGCTGCAATAGGGATTGGTCTTGATGTTGAAGCGCCCGAAGGTTGCATGGTAGTTGATATCGGAGGAGGCACCACCGAAATAGCAGTGATTGCTCTCGGAGGTATCGTTTGTAACAAATCAATCAGAATTGCCGGAGATGGATTTACTGCTGATATTCAGTCATATATGCGTCATCAGCATAATGTAAAAATTGGTGAACGGACAGCAGAAGACATTAAGATCGGAGTAGGAGCCGCTCTTCCCGATTTAGAAAATCCTCCGGCTGATTTTATTGTAAGAGGACCAAATATAATGACAGCCCTCCCGATCGAAATACTAATTTCTTATCAGGAAATAGCCTATTGTCTCGATAAATCATTATCAAAAGTCGAGGCGGCCCTGTTAAGCGTTCTCGAGCAGACGCCACCAGAACTGTATGCTGATATTGTTAACAAAGGAATCTATCTGGTCGGGGGAGGAGCTTTACTTAGAGGTCTGGATAAGAGACTGACGGATAAGATCAATATAAACTTCAATGTTGTTGAAGATCCTCTGCATGCAGTTGCACGTGGTACCGGGGTTGCCCTGAAAAATGTCGATAAGTTTCAATTCCTAATGAGATAATTCAACGGGGTGAATGAGGAATCTGCTGAATTTTCTGGCGAGAAACAATAACCTGATCATCTTTCTTATTCTTGAAGGAATAGCTTTTTATTTACTGACAACAGGCAATAATTATCATAATACACGTGTTGTGAATGGCATCAGAGGACTGACACGTGGGATTCAAGAGAAAATTAATAATACCCGGACATATCTGAATCTTCGCGAGATCAATGAGATTCTAGCAGCGGAAAACGTTGCTCTGAGGAACAGCATCGGGCGATTGGTCAAAAGGGAGAATTTGCTTTTTTTTTCGGTTTCCGACTCCATTTTCCAGCAACAATACCTTCATACATCTGCTGAAGTCATTAATAATTCAATAAACCGGCAAAAGAATTTTTTTACTCTCAATAAGGGAGAGCGCCAGGCTGTAAAGGTTGATATGGCCGTAACCTCCGGCAACAGTGTGGCCGGAGTAATTGTAGGATGTTCAGAAAACTATTCTGTTGCCATGTCGCTTCTTAACCTTGATTTTAAATTAAGCGCAAGGATAAAATCAAACGGTTATCTCGGATCACTAAACTGGGATGGCAGGGATTACCATCATGCCATTTTAAGTGAAATACCCCAGCACGTGTCTGTAATTGTGGGTGACACAATTGAAACGACAGGCTATTCTGCAATTTTTCCCGAGGGAGTAATGGTTGGAACTATTAGCGATTTTGAGAAAATTGGGGGTGATTTTTATAAAATCACTATTTCGTTGGCAACCGACTTTAAAAAACTTCACTTTGTTGGAGTCATCGGGAATTTGAAGAAAACTGAACAACTTGAACTTGAAAAGCTATTTCAATGATCAACTCAATCTTAAGGTTTGGTCTCATTTTTATTTTGCTGATACTGCTTCAGGTTCTGTTATTAAACAATATTCAGTTCAGTGGGTATATTAATCCGTATGTCTATGTTTTGTTTATTCTTCTTTTGCCCGTTGAAATACCCTCATGGTTATTACTTCTGTTATCATTTGCAACAGGTCTGATTATGGATTTCTTCTCAGGTTCTCCCGGAATGCATTCTTCTGCTACAGTGGTTGCAGGATTCGTTCGTCCTTATATTTTAAGGGGAGTATCACCAAGGGATGGTTATGACCCTGGATCGGACCCATCTATGCTGACTTATGGCTTCAGATGGTTCTTAACCTATACATTACTAATAGTGCTGGTTCATCATACAGCTCTTTTTTACCTTGAAGTATTCCGGTTTACAGATTTCTTCAGAACGATGCTGAGAGTATTATTAAGTTCGTTGTTTTCTATAACTTTTATTATTTTTATTGAATTTTATAGGAGAGGAAAGTAATTGGGCATATTATGGAAGATGCATTTATTAACAGAAAATATGTTATAATGGCACTTATTGTGCTGGCATCTTTAGGTTTGATAATCAGATTGTTCATCATACAGGTTGTTAAGGATTCATACAGACTCTCAGCCGACAATAATGTTCTGAGATATGTTACACAGTATCCTGCCCGCGGACTTATTTATGACAGGAATGGGAAATTGATAGTCTTCAATCAGGCGGCTTATGATCTGATGGTTGTACCGGCTCAGACCTCGAAAATTGACACAACAGGTTTTTGTAACCTCCTTGGAATATCGGGTGATATGTTCAGGGAACGAATGAAAGCCGCTCTAAACTATTCAAGGCGCGCTCCTTCTGTATTTCTGAAACAAATTTCAGATGAGACATATGCGAGGCTCCAGGAAAAGATGTTCATGTATCCCGGGTTTTATGTACAGCCGAGGACTCTGCGAAAATATACAAGGTCTATAGCTTCACATGTTCTCGGATATGTGAGCGAGGTGGATGATGGAATTATCAGGGAAGATCCTTATTATAAACCAGGAGATTACATCGGAAAGAGCGGCATAGAAGAATCATATGAAAAAGATCTGCGTGGCAGACGTGGTGTAAAAATATTTCTCGTTGACGTTTTTAGCCGAATAAAAGGTTCTTATGCAAATGGGAGAATAGACACACTTGCTGTTCATGGCGCAGATATCATATCCGGAATTGATATTGATCTTCAGGAATATGGAGAGCTTCTGATGAAGAACAAAAGGGGCAGTGTAGTTGCTATTGAGCCAAGAACCGGAGAGATACTGACACTTGTCTCTTCCCCGAATTACGATCCTGGCTTGCTCGTAGGAAGGATAAGGTCTGATAATTATTCAATCCTTTCAGCGGACACTTTAAAACCTTTGTTTAACAGAGCATTGATGGCCTCGTATCCTCCCGGTTCTACTTTTAAGCTGATAAATGGGCTTATAGCACTCCAGGAACAGGTAATTTCTCCTTCTACCCTGTTTGGCTGTGCTAATGGTTATCTTTTTGTAGGATGCCATTCACATGCATCTCCTTTAAATCTGGAAGGGGCAATTATGAACTCATGCAATTCATATTTCTGCCAGGTTTACAGAAGAGTACTTGAAAGTCCAAAATACCTTTCTATTTCAGCAGGTTATGAAAAGTGGAAGGTATACATTAATGAGTTTGGTTTCGGAAATAAACTGGGAACTGATCTTGTAAATGAACTGCCAGGCTTTATACCTGCCGGAAGCTATTACGACAAATACTATGGAGAAAGCAAATGGAAAGCCCTTACAGTAATTTCATTGGCGATAGGACAGGGTGAGATAGGAACGACCCCTCTGCAGATGGCAAATATGACTGCAGCTATTGCCAACAGAGGATATTATTATACACCTCATATTGTAAAATCGGTTGGAGCTACCGGCAACATTGATCCCCTCTTCACAACAAAACATTTGATCAGTATTGATTCAGTAAACTTTGAAGAAATCATACTGGGGATGGATGCAGCTGTTAACGGAGGAGCCGGAAGAACTGCGGGAGTTGCTGCTTTAAAAGATATTATTGTTTGTGGAAAGACCGGCACTGCTCAAAACCCGCAAGGTAAAGAGCACTCTGTGTTTGTCGCATTTGCTCCAAAAGACGATCCGAAAATTGCTATTATGGTTTTTGTTGAGAATGCAGGTTTTGGAGCAACTTTTGCTGCTCCGATTGCCAGCCTGATGATTGAAAAATATCTTAAAGGTGAAATATCAAACAAGGAACGGGAACAAAGCATGCTTAACCTCAATCTCATGAAACAGTGAAACGCAGCGTCAATATTTGGAGCGGGATCGACAAGATCTCTATTCTCCTGTTTTTACTTATGATTGAAATGGGATGGTTCAATATATATGCTGCAGTTTACAATGAAGAGCATATGAGAATAATTGATCTTTCCCAACGTTACGGGAAACAGTTTGTCTGGATTGTTGCATCTCTTGTTATTGCTGTATTTGTGGTAATCATCGATAACAAATTTTATTTCTTTTTTTCCTGGTTAATTTATGGCATTCTAATGCTGTTTCTAATTGGAGTGCTGATTTTTGGAAATGAGATAAACGGTGCCAGATCGTGGTTTGAATTTGGAGGATTTAGTCTGCAACCTTCTGAATTTGCAAAGTTTGGAACTGCCCTGGCCCTTGCAGGATATTTAAATACCAAAAGGCAGGATCTTACAAAATTTAAAGTGATAATTCCAGCATTGGGCATAATCTTCCTCCCGGCACTTCTTACAGCTCTTCAACCGGATATGGGTTCTACAATTGTCTATTTTGCATTATTTATTGTTCTTTTCAGAGAAGGGATGAGTCCGTATATATTTGTATCAGGATTGCTGATGATAATTCTTTTCTTCCTCACGCTGATCATAAACAACCTCTATCTTGCAATTGCATTAATATCTATTGCGGTTTTCCTGGTATGGTTTGCAACACGAAAATGGAAATTGGTCCTTATCGGATCAGGAATATTCATTCTTATTTTTGGACTGATGTTTGTGCTTGATTATTATGTATTTAAATCCATTGGTAATGAGATGGTTATTTTTATTTCACTCTTGCTTTCAGGAGTAGCTTATGCATTTTACATTTATAGCAAGAAAGCAGTAGCTCTGCTTATAATCTACCTTTTCCTTGCAGGAAGTATTTTTTTTGTTAATTCAGTCGATTATACTTTTAATAATATACTACCGCCTCATCAGAAGGATAGAGTGAACATTCTTCTTGGAATTAAATCAGATCTTCATGGAACAGGGTATAATGTAAACCAGTCAATGATCTCGATAGGATCCGGAGGTTTAACCGGGAAAGGATATTTGCAGGGTACACAAACTAAGTTTAAATTTGTTCCTAAACAAAGTTCAGATTTTATTTTCTGCACAGTAGGTGAAGAATGGGGTTTCCTGGGTTCTTTTGTTGTAATAGGAATGTACCTGGTTCTTCTTTTAAGATTGATATACCTGGCTGAAAGGCAGCGTTCTGTCTTTTCAAGGATATATGGATACGGTGTTGTATCAATACTCTTTACTCATTTCTTTATAAATATAGGCATGGCCATCGGTCTTGTTCCGGTGATCGGGATTCCGTTACCGTTTTTTAGCTATGGGGGCAGTTCTTTATGGGGATTTACAATTCTTCTATTTATATTTCTGAGGCTTGATGCAAGCCGCACAGAGTATCTAGTATGATCAGAAAGGTATTGTGATCCGGTGAGAGATCTCTATACCAAAATCCTTTTCAACATAATCAATGAGTTGTGGGAAAAACTCCATAAAATCATCAAGGAGAGAATAATAATTTTTTTTGAGAGCACGCATAGCAAATCTTGTTTCGTTCGGTAACGTAGAATGTTTACTTAACGTATTCAATACATGACGAATCCCGTTTTTTGTCTGATACGATTCAATCCAGTTGTTAATTATGAAAAAAGGCATCATCTCCCTGACATTTTCCGGCATTATTTCGTAATTATTTACAAGTGCCCGGTAAAAATTATAAGTAACACTTTCAAGTGGTCTTCTGGAAAAAAAATCCCATTCCTTTGTTAAAAAATGATCATAGATTATGTCAGTTATTATCCCCGAATATTTATGATATTTCCGTGTAAAGAATATCTTGCTGCGGTGAACAACAGGATGACGATCGGTGAACCCATCAATATGGCGATGAAGGATAATACCTTTTCTAATCAGATCGGGGTACTTAAGGTAATCCCGTCCTTTTACATAATCACCTATGTAATTACCAATGATTATTTTATCAGAATCACCTGAAAGATATATGTGAGCCAGAACATTCATAACATGACATAATAGTACAAAGAATTTGCCATATCCCTTATCTTATGGAAAACAATTTATTTAACATGTTTTCATATCATATAAAAAACAATATTAAAAGGTTATTAATCAGGATATTAAAACGTAAAAATGGTATTTAAAAAAATACCTTAAAATGCTCGGAATTTTGGTATGCAAATTATACATTTGTTGGTTCATTTTAAAGTGAAAATTATTTCGCAGAAAATAAATTTCAAAAAAATAAGGAGGATTTATGACAAGGAAAAATGTCATCATAATTGGTGCGGCTGGTCGCGATTTCCATAATTTCAATACTTGTTACAGAGATAATGAATATTCCAATGTTGTAGCATTTACAGCGGCTCAGATACCCGATATTGACGGGAGAAAGTACCCGAAAGAACTTGCCGGTAAATTATACCCCGACGGGATCCCTATTTTTGCTGAAGAAAATCTTCCTGACCTGATTAAAAAATACAAAGTTGTTGATTGTGTCTTCTGCTACAGTGATGTTACTTACCAGAAAGTAATGTCGGTAAGCGCGATAGTGAATGCTGCCGGTGCAAACTTTGTATTACTAGGTCCTTCCGATACCATGGTAAAAAGTACAAAACCAGTCATAGCTGTTGGTGCAATCAGAACAGGTTGTGGCAAGAGCCAGACATCCAGAAAGGTTATTGAGCTTCTTATGGGAAAAGGTTTAAAAGTGGTTGCGGTACGTCACCCGATGCCTTATGGCGACCTTAATGCTCAGAAAGTACAGCGTTATGCAGTGATTAAAGACCTTGAAAAGCATAAATGCACTATCGAAGAGATGGAAGAGTATGAACCACATGTAGTACGAGGAAATGTCATTTACGCAGGTGTCGATTATGAGGCTATACTTCGTGCCGCTGAAAAGGATCCTGCCGGTTGTGATGTAATACTCTGGGATGGTGGTAATAATGATTACCCATTCTATATGCCCGATCTTATGATTACAGTTACCGACCCCCATCGTGCCGGTCATGAACTAAGGTATTACCCAGGTGAAGTCACTCTCCGTATTGCTGATGTTGTTGTGATAAACAAGATGGATAGTGCTGCGCCTGAAGCAATTCAGATCGTAAGGGAGAGCATTGATAAGGTTAACCCGAAAGCAATTGTTGTTGATGGGGCCTCACCTATAAAGGTTGACGATTCTTCTTTAATAAGAGGAAAGAGAGTCCTTGTTGTTGAGGATGGTCCGACTCTGACACACGGTGAGATGAAACTGGGTGCAGGAGTGGTTGCCGCTCGTAAATTCGGAGCTGCAGAACTTGTTGATCCGCGTCCGTTTACGGTAGGCAGGCTAAGTGAAACATTCAGATTATATCCGAATATCGGGACGCTGCTGCCAGCAATGGGATATGGAAAGCAGCAGTTAAAGGACCTTGAAACAACAATCAACAACACCGATTGTGACAGTGTGATAATTGCAACACCTATCGACCTGAACAGGATCATCAAAATCAGAAAGCCCAATACCAGAGTTTATTATGATCTTCAGGAGATTGGCGATCCAAATCTTTCGCAGGTCATTGATGATTTTGTGAAGAAATATAAGCTTTAATTTCCTTCCCGGCCTCTTCGAACCCTGGCTTATTAAGCAGGGATCGTGATTGTAATTAATAAAAAAGCCGCCGGAGATGAACCGTGTCCGTGGTTCAATCTAATGCCACTTAAAAATCTTCAGTCCGGCAGAAAAAAACAGAACTCCTCCTGTTTTCAGCGTTGCAACACCCTAAAATATTTATTACTAAAAAAAGTTAGTCATACTTGTTTTTAATCCATCATTTTTTTCTGCTGAAATCGTTTCTTTTCATCTCTCTTAATCCCCCTCTCCGCTTCGCAAAGAGGGGGAAATCAGGAAGTATAGCATTGAGTGCTAAACTATGGTTTTTCTACATCTCTCTATTTCCCATGAACTCACCCCCTTAATCCCCCTCTCTGCTTCGCAAAGAGGGGGAATCAGGAAGTATAGCATTGAATGCTAAACTATGGTATTTTTACATCTCTCTATTTCTCATGAACTCACCCCCTTAATCCCTCCCGCTGAAGCGGGACAGGCTCTCTCTGCTTCGCAAAGAGGGGGAATCAGGGAGTATAGCATTGAGTGCTAAACTATGGTTTTTCTACATCTCTCTATTTCCCATGAACTCACCCCCTTAAT
>Ga0315273_10000526_pt1 | contig 40862 bp, 33 predicted proteins | sample YL17G02_0_MG_FD_205753 | JGI IMG/M metagenome (GOLD analysis project Ga0315273, IMG submission 205753) | Sediment microbial communities from Yellowstone Lake, YNP, Wyoming, USA - YL17G02_0 | ecosystem: Environmental > Aquatic > Freshwater > Lake > Sediment | place: USA: Wyoming | collected...
ACATCGCCTACGGGCGCCCGGGCGCGAGTGCCGCGGAGGTGGAGGCTGCCGCGCGTGCGGCCCATGCCCATGGCTTCATCTCGCAGCTCCCGGCTGGGTACCAGACCCGGCTCGGTGAACGGGGAACGCGGCTGTCGGGTGGGCAGCGGCAGCGGATTGCCATCGCCCGCGCCATCCTCCGGGATCCACCGATTCTGATCCTCGACGAGGCGACCAGCGCGCTCGACAGCGAGTCGGAGCGGCTGGTCCAGGATGCGCTGAACCGCCTGATGCGGGAGCGCACCGTGCTGGTGATCGCCCATCGGCTGGGCACGGTCCGCCATGCCGATCAGATCCTCGTGCTTGACGAAGGGAGGATCGCCGAGCGGGGGACGCACCAGGACCTGCTGGTGCGGAATGGGCTCTATCGGCGGCTGTGTGAGGGCCAGTTTGGAGACAGTGTCGCGTATCGAGTACCAAGTCCACAGACTACCTAGAGCATTGGGTACCCGGTCCCCGGCACTCGGTACCTGGTACGTTCCGGTGTAAATTCTCTCGCACGACCGTATGAACCCGCCCTTCGCCGGCCTCCGTCTCCTGCTCGTCGCGCCAGTCGACCAGGTCGAATCCGCCCACCACCCCCTGGTGCGCCGCGCCCTCGAGCGGCTCGGCACGGATGTCCTGCACTTCGATCCGGAGCGCGCCGGGTGGATCGAACGAATGGTCCGTCGGGATCTTGAACGCCGCCTGACGGCGGCCCTCGATGAGCACCAGCCCGCGATTGTACTCGTCACGGGGCTGACCGTGGTACCCTCGGAGATCGTCGATCGGCTCCGGCCGGGCCGGCCGGCGAAATGGGCGCTGCTGCTCGGCGACTCCCCGGGAGACATCCACTCCGCGACCGTCGAAGCGATGGCGTACAATCACCTCTTTGTCGGCGGCAGCGGGGCGGTGTCCGCGTTCGACCGCAGCGGGGTCAAGCACGTGCATTATCTCGCCGCCGGCTGCGATCCTTCGGTGCACAAGCCGCTGCGCGCCCGAGGCCCGTTTCGGGCGAACGTCGTTTTCGCCGGGGCGGCGACGACGCGGCGGGAGCGCCTGTTGGGGGAGTTGGTGGAATTCGGGCTGGCCCTCTGGGGCCCGGGTTGGCGCAAGAGTACGCTGAAGGACTATTGCCGGGGCGAGTTGCCGACCACCGAGGACTTCGTGCGGGCCTATGCCGGCGCGACGGTGGCGGTAAACGTGCATCGTACCGGGGCGGAGGACCGCGGCAGTGATGCCAGCGGGGTGAACCGGCGGACCTTCGAGATTGCTGCCATCGGGGTGCCTCAGGTCGTAGACGCGCGGGCGGATCTCGGGCGCCATTTCGAGGATGGCCACGAAGTCCTGGTCTACGCAGATGCCAGTCAGCTCAAAGGGCAGGTCAAGCGTGCCATGCAGGAGGAGAAGTACCGGGAGCGGATCGCCACTGCGGCCCGGCAGCGCGCCCTGCGCGAGCACACCTACATGCACCGGATGTACGAATTGCTGAGCGCGGTCACCATCTGACCACCGCACCGGCCACCTCCTTAGCGACTCCCCTGGCATCGCATGCGCATCGCCGGCCTTACAATAGTCTCAAACGCCGTCCGTCTGGGCTTCCCGATCGTCCCCGCGATCCAGTCGCTCCTCGAGGTGTGTGACGACGTCGTCGTCAATGTGGGGCCGGCGGACGATGGCACGCTCGACCTGCTGGCGACCCTCCGCGACCGCCGGTTGCGCACCATCCGGGGCCGATGGGACCTGGGCGAGGGCAACCGTGTGCTCTCGATCGAGACGAATCGTGCGCTGGCCGAGGTGAGAGGGGATTGGGCGATCTACCTGCAGGCCGACGAGGTGCTGCACGAGGCCGACGCGCCCCGGCTACGGGAGTCTCTCGCCGAGGCGCGCGCCGACGCTGCAATCGAGGGTCTGCTCTTCGACTATCTCCACTTCTATGGGAACTTCCGGCGCATCGCGACCAATCGGACCTGGATCCGTCGGGAAGTGCGGGCGGTGCGGCCCGGTACGAGCGTGCAGAGTTATCGGGGAGCCCAGGGGTTCCGAGCCCACCCCGGCGGTCGGCGGGTCCGGGCGCGACGCGGCGGCTGCCGAGTATTCCATTATGGGTGGACGCGGCCGATTGCCGCCCTGAATGTCAAACGGGAAGTCGACCACGCCCTCCGTCATTCAAGGGACGGACATCCTCTGCCCCCGCCGTTCCCGGGCTGCCTCCCAGGGGAGATAGGTCTCGTGCCCTACGCTGGATCGCATCCCGCAGTCGCCCAGCCCTGGATCGCGCAACTCGCAGCCACGCTGCCCTCCGACGTGCTTCCCATCCGGTGGTCTGCACGCCAAGTGCAGCTCGCCGTCCTGTATGGGCTCGAGCGGTTGACGGGATGGCGTCCCTTCGAGTTCCGGAACTACACGGTGGTCTAGTCGTGCCACGGCCCCGCCGCGGCGAGTCGCCTTGCCTGCCCCAGGCCCTGCCGGCGCTCTCATCCGCCCCCGCTCTCCTGTCCCGGCCGCGGGAGTCAGCTCCGCTCCCCCCCACCGATGCCCGCTGACGCGTTGCTCACGATCCTGATCTCGCTGCACCAGGGTGGGGGGGCGGGCTCCGTGAACTCGGTGCTGCGACTCGCGCTCGGGCTGGCCGGCCGGGGGCTGGCGGTGCGGTTCGTCTGCCCGCCTGCTTCGGAGGTCGAGTCCGAGGCCCGGGCCGGCGGACTCGAAGTGCATCCGCTGGCACTGGCGAAGGGGCACCGATTCGGCAACGCCGCCCGGTTGCGTGCACTCCTCGCGGCGCATCCCGTGGACCTGATCAACTCGCATGGGTCGCGCGACCGCGAGGCGCTGACTTGGCTGGGCCTGACCGGCCGGCTGCCCGCGCCCGCGATCTTCACCCGCCGCTCCTATCCCCGCAGCACGCCGCTCGAGAACTGGCTGGCCTCGCGGGTGGCGAGCCGCGTGGTCGCCATCAGCCAGCCCGTCGCCGACGCACTCCGGCGCCGGGGGACCCCGGCGGGGAAGCTCGTCGTCATCCCCAACGGGGTACTGCTCGATCGCATTGATCGTTCCGTGACTGCGGCCGACATCGGGGCGTGGCGAGAGCGGACGGGCTGGGAGCCGTCCCGGCGCACGGTGGCGATCGTGGCACGCCCCAAAGATCAGGTAGTTGTCCTCCGCGCTCTGACGGAGGTGCGGACACCGGTCCGCCTCGTGCTCGCCGGACTCGACGGCGACGCGCTCACTGGGTCGCTGCCGCTGGTCCCGGAACGTCACGCGGTGGTCCGGCTGCCGTTCATCGCCGACATCCGCCCGCTCTACGAGTTGGTCGAGCTGGCGCTCCACCCCTCCCGCTGGGACGCGCTGCCGCAGGCCGTGCTGGAGGCCATGGCGCTCGGCAAGCCGGTAATCGCCTCGCGAGCGACCGGGAATGCGGTCATCATCCGCGATGGGGAGGATGGCTTGCTGGTGGAGCCGATGCACGCCGGGGCGTGGGCCGCCGCCATCGACCGGCTGCTGGGCGATCCCGTGCTCGCGGCGCGCCTCGGCGCCGCGGCGCGGTTGCGCGCACGGGAGGGTTTCCCCTTCGAGCGCACCATCGACCGCACGCTGGCGCTGTACCGGGCCATCCTCCCGCAGTATTCGCCTTCGCGGTGAGCCGACCAGGATGACGGACCCCCACCTGCACACACTGCTTGCGGTGTACGACTTCCCGCCAATGGGGGGCGGCATCGCCCGCACGATGGGGGAGATCGCCAGGCACGCGCCGGCCGGCAGCCTGGTGGTCTCCACCGGACGCGTCCCCGGGAGCGAGGCCTTCGACGCCGCCAGCCCCTCGTGCGTCGACCGCCTTCGCGTGGACAGCGCGCGACTCCGCACGCCGGTCGGGCTCGGATGGTGGGCGATACGGGCCGCGCAGCTGGCGCGCGAACACCGGGCCGAGTTCGTCTGGGCGGGGAATCTGAAGCCCGCGGGGTACGTCGCCCGCTGGCTCCGTGCCCGCCGTGGCCTGCCATATGGCCTGATCGTTTACGGTCTCGACGTGCAGCGGCTGGCGCACCAGGCCAGGGTGTCGCGGTTCAAGCAGCGCGTGGCGCGGGCCATCATCGGTTCTGCCAGCGGCACTGTGGCGATCAGCTCCTGGACGGCCGCCCGGTTCCGGGAACTCGCACGCCAGCTCGGCATTGAACGCGCCGCCGAGCGGGTACGGGTCATCCCGCCGGGTGTAGACGCGGTGACCTTCCGACCTGGACTCCCAACCGCGGTGGTCAGGGAGCGGTATGGGCTCGACGCGCGCCCTTGGCTCCTCACGGTAGCCCGGCTGGTACCGCACAAGGGGATCGATTTGGGGATCGAGGTGCTCCGGGGCCTGCGACAGGAGGGGATCGAGGCGGGCTATGCGGTCGTCGGCGAAGGCCCGGCACGCGAGGAACTGACGCGACTGGTGGACGCCCTCGGCCTCTCCGCTCAGGTTCGGTTTCTGGGAGCGGTGCCTGATGCCGACCTCCCGGCGCTCTACAACTCCGCGATAGCCTACCTCGGGCTCTCCCGCGAAGCTGGCCTGGAAGTCGAAGGCTTCGGCTTGTCATTTCTGGAGGCCGCAGCCTGCGGCCTCCCCGTGGTCGCGGGGCAGGGGGGCGGCACGGCGGATGCCGTGGCGAACGGGATCACGGGGTATCTGGTCGAGACCTCGGCGGCGGCGGCGGCGACCATGGCGGTGCGTCAGCTGCTGCAGGATTCCTCCCACGCGCGGATCATGGGTGGGGCGGGCCGGGCACGGGTGGAAGGGGAGTTCGCCTGGGGGCGGGTAGTGCGGGACCTGGAGGAGGCCGCCCGGGTGTTCAGGGGCGGGCAGGGACCGCTAGCCGGGCGCTGATCGCGTAGGTCGGGCAGTTGCGGACGTAGGCGCCGTCGAGCGGAGACCACGACTGGACCGGCTGCCGGACCCTCGCTCGCCCTTGTTCGTCGAGCTCAAATACCCATGGGGCGTGCATCACGCAGGCGCCGCAGCCGACGCAGCGGTCCCGATCGACCCGGATCTCGACCTTGCGCTGTGGGTGAATCCCGTGGCCCTGCGGGTCGAAACTGTCCTTGAGTTGGTCCAGCAGATCGAGGGTGGCGCGGTAACCCTCCTCGATCAGTTCCCGGTTGTGGCCGAAACCGAACATCGACACATGTTCCACCCGCGGATGGACCAGTACCAGCGGTGGGGCGGTCCATTGCCGGAGGCGGCTCTCCATCATCGTCTGCATGACGATCTCGAGACCGCGGACGTAGGTGGCCGCGAAGCCCTCGTCCTGCACGTTGGTCTTGAGGGTCGTCGTCGCGCCGACGTCCACTGCCATTACCGGTCCCTCGCCGTGCGAGGCCGCCACCTGCGCGGGCATGTTCTCGATGACCGCGCCGTCCACGTACCAGCGACCGTCGATCTCGCGCGGGGGGAAGATGCCGGGGAGGGCGCAGGAGGCGAACACGGCGTCCGCGACCCGGATACTCCGGAGGCCGGGAAGCCCCCAGAGGGTCTGCATCCCGGTGTTGAGTTCGACGGTGTTGATGACGAGCGGTCGCTCGAGATCCTCGAAGGTGCGCGAGCCCACCAGGCTCTCGATCAGGGCGTCGAGCGGCTCGCGGCGATAGACGGCTGGCGCGCGCATTCGCTTGAGCGCCATGTCGACATGGGCGACCTGAAAGATGTCCCTCCGCCGGACCGCGAGCGCCCGCTCGGTCATCTCCTTGAGCGGCATGCCGGCGGCCCAGGCTGCCGCGACCAGGGAGCCCATGCTGCTGCCCACGACCAGCCCCGGCGTGAGGCCGCGTTCCTCGAGGGCGCGCAGCACACCGATGTGGGCGAGGCCCTTGAGGCCCCCACCACTCAGCACCAGCGTGAAGGGATCGCGAAAAGTCATCGGCTTGCTTGGCGCATCACGTCGTCAGTAACGTACGTCCCCCAAGGGAGGAATGAGAAGAGTGTCCTACGATATCGCGGCACTCAGGCGGGAGGAGTTTCCCTGGACCGACGGCACGATCTATCTGGATCATGCCTCGATCGGTCCCCTGCCCGAGCGGACCCGGCGCGCTGCTGACCGGATGAATCTCAAGCGGTCCCGGCCGTTCGAGCTGGGCCACGAGGACCTCTTCGGCGCGCTCGCCGACGCCCGGACAGTGGCGGCGGGCCTCATCAACGCCGACCCCACCGAGATCGCCCTCGCGACCAATACCAGCTTCGGGCTCGGGGTGGCCGCCCGATCGCTCCCCTTCCAGCCGGGCGACATCGTTCTGGTCAGCCACCGCGAGTTTCCTGCCAACGTCTATCCCTGGAAGCGGCTGGGTGATCGTGGCGTATCCCTGGAGCTGGTCCCCGCGACCCCCGGAGGCTGGCCGGACGAGGCCCGCCTGCTGGCGCGCCTCGCCGACCCGCGGGTTCGGTGCCTAGCGGTATCGTATACCCAGTTCGCCTCCGGGTATACCGTCGACCTAGGCCGGCTGTCCGCCGAGACCCGGTCGCGGGGGCAGTTCCTGGTCGTGGATGCGATCCAGGCCTTGGGGCAGCTTCCATTCGACGTTCAGGCGACGCCGGTGGACATCCTGTCCTGTGGGGGACAGAAATGGCTGCTTTCCCCCTGGGGCAGCGGCTTCATGTACGTGCGCCAGGGCCTCATAGCCGACCTCGAGCCGATTCTGGCTGGCTGGATGGCTTTCGAGGGGACCGATGACTTCACCCGGCTGACGGACTACGGCGATGCCCTCCGCTCCAGCGCCAGGCGCTTTGAGCTCATCACGGTCCCGTTCCAGGACATGGTGGGGATGACCGAGTCGATCCGGCTGCTCCAGGCCCTCGGTGTCGGTGCCATCCAGCGACACCTGGCCGCGATCCACCGGCCCCTCCTGGAGTGGGCCGATCGGCGCGGGGTCCCGGTCACGTCGCCCCGGGGCTCCCGGGGGTCGGGCATCATTTGTGTCGCTCCGCCGCGGCTGGAGGAATCCTACCGGGCACTGCGAGAGGCGCGTATCTATTGCAGCATGCGGGAAGGCTCACTCCGCCTCAGTCCGCACTGCTACAACACGGCGGCGGAGTTGGAGCGCGTCGCGGTTGTGCTTGATGGTCTGCTCTGAACCTCCACCCCCGAAACGCCATGCCCGCTTCGTTCGCTGACGCACTGAAGGCCGGTTACGGATTCCCCGGCACGGCCCTGACGCTCGGGGCCGCGCTGGAGGGCCCGACCATCCACCAGGAGCCGAAGGTCCGCCTTCCGCTTGCGATGACCAACCGTCACGGACTGGTGGCTGGCGCGACGGGAACCGGCAAGACCAGGACGCTGCAGCTGCTGGCCGAGCAACTCTCCGCGGCCGGGGTGCCGGTCTTCGTCGCCGACATCAAGGGCGATCTCTCCGGTCTCGCCATGCCAGGGGAGCCGAATGACCGCATCACCCAGCGCGCCACCGACGTCGGCTGGGCCTGGAAGCCAGCTGGCGTGCCGGTGGAGTTCGTGAGCCTCACCGGGCAGCTGGGCGTCCAGCTTCGCGCGACGGTGGCCAGCTTCGGGCCGTTGCTGCTCGCCAAGGTGCTGGGCCTGAACGAGACCCAGACCAGCGTGCTCACCCTGGTCTTCAAGTACTGTGACGACCAGCGGCTCCCCCTGCTGGACTTGACCGATCTGCGCGCGGTCTTGCAGTTCCTCTCGGGCGACCAAGGGAAGGAAGCACTCGCCGGTTACGGCGGCATGTCCACGGCCACCGTCGGGGTGCTGCTCCGCAAGATGATCGAACTGGAGGTCCAGGGCGCGGAGCGGTTCTTCGGGGAGCCGGAGTTCGACGTGCACGATCTGCTCGTCGCCACCCGCGACGGCAAGGGGGTCGTCACCTGCCTCGAGCTGTCCGATGTGCAGGACAAGCCGAAGCTGTTTTCGACCTTCATGATGTGGCTGCTGGCGGAGCTGTACCACAACCTGCCCGAGGCCGGCGACCTCGACCAGCCGAAGCTGGTGTTCTTTTTCGACGAGGCGCACCTGCTCTTCAACGACGCGTCGAAGGCGTTTCTGGAGCAGGTGGAGCAGGTGGTGCGGCTCATCCGCTCCAAGGGGGTGGGCGTGTATTTCGTCACCCAGACCCCCAAGGATGTCCCCACCGACATCCTGGCTCAGCTTTCCAACCGAGTCCAGCACGCGCTCAGGGCGCACACCCCGGACGATGAAGCGGCGCTGAATGCCGCGGTCCGTACCTTTCCCAAGACCGCCTTCTACGACCTTGCCGAGACACTCACTTCACTCGGCATCGGCGAGGCGATCGTCACGGTCCTCGATCCGCGAGGTGTACCAACCCCCGTCGTAGCGACCCGGCTGATCCCTCCAGCGTCGCGCATGTCTCCCCTGACACCCGGCGAGCTGCAGGCGGACATCGCGCAGTCGGACCTGCTGGCGGAATACGGCAAGTCGATCGACCGGGAGAGCGCCCGGGAGATGCTTGCGGCGCGCCTGAATCGGACGGCGCCTCCCGCCGCTCCTGCCGCGCCCGGGGGAAGCGGCGGAGCGGGCGCGAGAGACGGGATGAGCGCCGGGGCCAAGCTCGGGGCCGCGGTGGTGAGCGCGTTGGGAACGACGGTTGCCCGAACGGTGGGACGGGAATTGATTCGCGGTGTGTTCGGGATGCTGGGCGGGAAGCTGCCCAGGGGGACCAGCCGGACGCGGTGGTAGGGCGACGATGGCTGGGTAGAGGCCGGATGCGTCCCGCCTCTACCCACCGCTAACCGTCTACTTCTTGGCCACCGACTCCTCTTTTAGCACCTTCTTCGAGAACCAGAACACCAGCCAGGCGACGATCACGAAGTTGATCAGCGCGCCCAGCACCATGCCGACCTGGATCGGTCCCAAGGTCCAGCCCTGCCAGCCGCCCTCCGGGAGCACCAGGCCGACGATAGGCATGAGCACGCCGTCCACGATTGCCTTCACGAGCTCGCCGGCTTTGCCGCCGATGATGACGCCGATCGCCAGCCCGATGACGCCGTACTCCTTGAGAAACTTCATGAACTCGGCTTGCATGCCGCGCTCCTTGTTGGGAGGGTGATGAGATGACAATGACGAAGCCTGGGCGTGACGCGGCGGTTGTCAGGGGGTGACGGCGAGGATGGCGTAGTTTCGCCGCCCCTTCTGCAGCAGGATGTACCCGCCATCCCGGAGGTCGCCGGGTGCCAGGACGCGATCGGGCTCACTGATCGGGGTTCCGTTGACGGAGAAGCCGTTCTGCTGGATGCCGCGGCGCGCTTCGGCCTTGGAGGCCGCGAGCCCGACGCGCACCAGGGCGTCGACTACGCCCAGCCCGGTGAGTTCGGCGCTGGCGAGCCGGACGGTCGGGATCTCGCCCGCCAGCACCTCGAACACCTCCGGCCCGACCGCGGCGAGGTCGACTCCGCCGAAGAGCAGACGGCTCGCGCTCACCACCCGGTCCGCCGTGGCCTCACCATGGACGCGGGCGGTCACGTCCCGCGCCAGACGGCGCTGTGCCGGACGCTTCCCCGGGTCCGCCGCCTGCTCCGCCATGAGCGCGGCGATTTCCGCGAGCGGGAGAAAGCTGAAGAAGCGCAGCAGCCGTTCGACATCCCGGTCGTCCGAGTTCACCCAGAACTGGTAGAACTGGTACGGCGACGTTCGCCTGGGGTCGAGCCAGACGTTCCCCGCCTCGCTCTTGCCGAACTTGCCCCCGGCCGCCGTCGTGAGCAGGGGGAAGACCAGGCCGTGTGCCTGGGCGCCTTCCCGCCGTGCGATGAGTTCGGTGCCGGCCGTGATGTTGCCCCACTGGTCGCTTCCGCCCATCTGCAGCTCGCACTGCTCGGTCTTCCACAGATGCCAGAAGTCGTAGGCCTGGACCAGCATGTAGCTGAATTCGGTGTAGGAGATGCCGGTCTCCATCCGGCTCTTCACCGATTCCTTCTGCAGCATGTAGCTCAGGGTGAAGTGCTTGCCACAGTCACGCAGAAACTCCATCAGTCCCAACGGCCGCAGCCAGTCGGCGTTGTTCCGGACGCGCGCGGCGTTGTGGCCGTCGAAGCGGACGAAGTGCTCCAACTGTTTCTGAATGGCGGCGGCGTTGTGGTCGATCTGCTCGACCGAGAGGATCGGGCGCTCGCTGCGCTTGCCGCTCGGGTCGCCGACCATGCCGGTGCCGGCACCCACCAGGATGATCGGTGTCCCGCCGCAGCGCTGCAGCCAGGCCAGCCCCATCACCGGCACGAGGTTGCCGACGTGCAGCGAATCGGCGGTGGGATCGAAGCCGACGTACCCGGTCACCGGCCCGTTGGCCAGCCGATCGGCGAAGCCGGGAGTGACGTCGTGCACGAAGCCACGTTCCTTCAATTCATTCAGAAGATCGGGCATGGGGCGGAAGGTTAGGGAGAGTCCGGGATGGGGGCAAGCAGGGGTGCAAGCCGTCCGCCGTTCACTCTCAACCACCAGCTCCTGTTGCTGGGTCCCCCGCGAGATACGCCTCAACTGTACCCGAAAGCCGATGGCTGCCATCTCACCGCTGCCGGCTCTCAGCTCCAGGGCCAACTATATTCCCTGTCATGGCCTCGGCTTTCCTCAACACCCTCCGTCGCTGGTGGTTCACCCCCAGAATCCGTAGCAACGCGATCACCGCGCTGCTTGCGGCCTCGATGCTCGTGTTGGGCGTCGCGGCGGGTGGCTGGTCAAGGGCCTGCACCAACAACGCCTGTCCCTCGATCGCCACGGTGACGGGGCAGTGGGATCCGGCCCAGGCCTCGAAGGTCTACGCCGCCGACGGCCGGCTGATCACCGATCTGGGCGAGGAGCGGCGGACGGTGGTCCAGTTGTCCCAGATCTCTCCCGAGGCCATCGCGGCGTTTGTGGTGGTCGAGGACAAGCGGTTCTACGAGCACGGCGGTGTGGACTGGATCCGGGCCCTGGGAGCCATCCGGCGAACCGTGGTCTACGCCCTGACCGGCCAGGGCCGGATGCAGGGCTTCTCGACGATTACGATGCAACTCGCGCGCAACCTCTGGCCCCTGGATATCAGTGGTCAGGACCGGTCCATCAAGCGGAAGCTGCGCGAGATGCATGTGGCCTTCGAGTTGGAACGCACCTTCCCGAAAGACCAGATCCTGCAGCTCTATCTCAATCAGATCAACCTTGGCAACGGCGCCAACGGTGTCGAGGCGGCGGCGCAGCGCTACTTCGGCAAGTCGGCGCGGGACCTGAACATCGCCGAGGCGGCGACGCTCGCGGGCATCCCCCGGTCCCCCACGCGCTACAATCCCCGCCGCAATCCCGATCTCGCCGTCGAGCGCCGCAACCTGATTCTTGGCATCATGGCCGACGAAGGCGTGCTGTCCCGCGACGAGGCCGAGCGGTGGAAGGCCTACCCGCTGCTGCTGTCCTCCCGCTCCGATTTCAGCGAGGTAGCGCCGTATTTCGTCGAGTATGTCCGCCAGCTTCTCCGGACCAGGTTCGGCTCGGAGCTGTACAGCGGCGGGCTCCGGATCTACACCACGGTGGACCTCGACATCCAGCAGGCCGCGGAACGGGCGCTGGCCAAGCAGCTCGATGAAATCGAGCGCAACAACGTCCGCTACGGAAAGTACCCCCGGCCAACGTACACCGATTACCTCGAGGCGCGTTCTGACGAGTCGGAGCCTCCGACCCAGTCCCCCTACCTCCAGGGACTGGCCGTGGTGCTGGAAGCGAAGACCGGCAAGATCCTCGCGATGGTCGGGGGACGGGATTTCAACGACAGCAAGTTCAACCGTGCGGTCCAGGCCCTCCGGCAGGCGGGCTCGACGTTCAAGCCGATCGTGTATACGGCCGCACTCCGCGCGGGCCATCCCTGGTCGGAGATCGTTGAGGACACGCCGCTCAGCGTGGAGATGCTCCCCGGGGAGCCGCCCTGGGAGCCGCAGAACTACGACAATCGCTTTGCCGGCCCCATGTCGCTGAAGGAGGCCTTCTACCAGAGCCGCAACATCCCGGCGATCCGCGTGGGACTCATGATCGGCTCGCCCGCGGTGGTGGGCGAAGCCGCCCGCTTCGGCATCACGACCCACGTGCCGCCCTACCCGGCGATGTACATCGGCTCGGCGAGCGTGCAACCGCTCGAGATGATCTCTGCTTTCGGGGCCTTCGCGACGATGGGCGTTCATACGACGGCCTACGGGGTCGAGCGGGTGGAGGACCGCAACGGCACCGTACTCTGGGCGCCGAAGCCCCGATCGGATGTGGTGATGGACTCCGCGCTCTCATGGCTGATGCTCGACGGCCTGCGCAACGTGGTGAGAAGGGGGACCGCGGCGGGCGTCGTGGGAAGCCAGATCGCCACGCTCCCGGCCGGCGGCAAGACCGGCACCACCAACGACGGCGCCGACGTCTGGTATATCGGATTCACCCCGGACCTCGTCGGAGGGGTGTGGATTGGGATGGACCTGCCCCAGAAGATCATGGATAACGCCCAGGGTGGTCGGCTTGCGGCCCCCGCATGGACCGCCATGATGAAGGAGATCTACGAGCGACGTCCGACGCCCCCCGACTGGCCCAGGCCCGGCGGTCTTGTCATCGCGGACGTCGACCGGCAAACTGGGAAGAAGTGGACCCCATTCTGTCCCAAGGACTCTCTGGCAGTAGAATCGTTCCTGCCGGGCACCGAGCCGGGGCCCAAGGATTTCTGCCCGATCCACAATCCCTGGGGCGCCGGGGGGAGCCCCAGCCCGCTGACACCGACCAGCCCCCAGTGAGTGCAGCCCCTCGCCGGATCGCGGCCCCCTGGGTCCTTCCGGTCGAGGGCCCTCCACTCGCGGAGGCGGCCATCCTCATCGGGGCGGACGGGCGCCTCCGCGCGATTGGTCCGGACTCCGCCGTCCCGACCCCCCCTGGCTGCCAAAGCGAACACCTTGGCGGGGCGGTGCTGCTTCCCGGGCTGGTCAACAGCCACACCCACCTCGAGCTCACCGGATTCGACGGGCAGGTGCCGGAGCAGGAGTTTCCCGCCTGGATCCGGCATCTGGTCGCGATCAAGGCGGGCCGCACGCCGGCGGAGTATCGCGCCGCGGCTCGGAAGGGCATCCAGGATTGCTGGGCCGCGGGCATAACGACCGTGGCCGACACCGGCGACTCCGGAGCGGTGATCGAAGCGCTCGCCGAACTGGGCGGGAGCGGCATTGCCTACCACGAGGTCTTCGGCCCTGACCCCGAACAGGCTGACACCGCGCTGGAGGGGTTGACTGACCGGCTTGGCGAGCTGACCCGGTACACCGGGCCTCGGGTCCGGCTGGGCGTCTCACCCCACGCGCCCTACTCAGTCAGCGGCCTGTTGTACGGGCTCGTTTCAGCGTACGCCGCCGAGCACGCGCTGCCGGTGGCTGTACACGTTGCGGAGTCTGAGGACGAATCACTCCTGCTGAGCCGTGGGTCTGGGGGGTTCGCGCGCAGCTGGGAATCGCGCGCCATTCCGCTCCCGCCGCCGCCGGGGCGGTCGCCCGTGGCGTGGCTCGATCAGCACGGCGTTCTGAGCCCGCGGACGCTCTGCATCCACGTGGTCCGCGCGGGCGATGCGGATCTCGAGATCCTGGCCCGCCGCGGGGCGGCCATCGCGCTTTGCCCCCGCTCGAACCGGCGCCACGGCCACGGCGCCGCCCCCCTTGCCCACGCGCTCCGTCGCGGCATCCGGGTTGGGGTGGGGACGGACTCCGTGGCGAGTGTGACGCCGCTGGACCTCCTGGCCGAAGCCCGGGCGGCCCGTGAGATCGGGGGGCTCGATCCCGAGGCAGCCGTTCGGCTGGCCACGGTGGAGGCCGCTCGGGCCCTGGGGTTGGAGCGCGATATCGGCAGCCTTGTTCCGGGCAAGTGGGGGGACGTCGTCGCCCTGGACCTGCCGGGGACGGTTGACGCCTCGCGTCTGGCGGGTACCGTATTATCGCGTGTGAATACTGATGTACGCCTGACCCTTGTGGGGGGACGCGTCGTCTATCGGCGGGAGCCGTCGGTCACCGTCTGATGACTGGCCCGGGCTCGCCCCGCCTCCCATGCCCTGCAGCGCGATACCCGAGGAGCCGGAACAGACATGAAACTGCAGCGCCACGCCGCCATTCTCCGCATCGTTCGCGAAAAGCGGATCGAAAGCCAGGATGGACTGCGGGAGGCTCTGGCCGCCGAGGGGATCATGGTCACCCAGGCCACGCTCTCGCGCGACATCCGGGAACTCGGGCTGGCCAAGCTGGTCGACCCGCAGGGCGGCTCTTTCTACGCCAATCCCAACGAGGGTTCCTTGCGCCCCGATCTCGGCCAGGTCCTGCCGGCGTTGCTGGTGAGCGTCGAGGGGACCGGCCCCATCATCGTGATCAAGACGGCGACCGGGGGGGCTCCCGCGGTCGCCGCCGCGCTCGACCAGGCTGGGTGGAAGGAAATCATCGGGACACTGGCGGGCGACGACACGCTGCTCATCATCGCCAAGAATCCGCGGCTCCGGCAACTGGTGGAGGCGCGGCTCGCCGCCCTGACCCGGTGACCCGCCGGTTGCTTGCGCCGTCCCCCGGCATGCCGCTACGATTTAGCCGCTCTAGTGGAATAGGAGTGATCCGGTGCGTTGTCTGGCATTGAACGCGTCATTCGAGCCTCTCACCATGGTGCCGGTACGGCGCGCCCTCCGACTGGTGATCGAGGGCAAGGCGGAAATCGTCGAGGCGGAGGGTCCGGACGTGGTGCGTAGTGAGCGCCTCGTCCTCCCCAAACCGGCGATCATCCGACTGGTCAAGTTCGTGCATGTTCCCCGCCGCTTCCGCCGCCAAGTCACCAATACCTTTCTCTTCGCCCGCGACGGCTACCGCTGCCAGTACTGCCACCGTTCCCAGTTGGAGTTGCGCGCCCGGGAGTGCCTCACCCGAGACCATCTGGTGCCGCTCTCGCGTGGTGGGGGGAACGAGTGGACCAACGTCGTCACGGCCTGCTCCGGCTGCAACACCCGCAAGGGTAACCGTCTGCCGGAGGAGTGCGGCATGCACCCACTCTCCCACCCCCACGAGCCACATTTCGTCCATCTTTCCTGGGCGGTGCGCCGGCTGACCCAGACCCAGTCAAAGTACATCCGGCTGTTCTATGGTCCGGAGGCTCTCAAGGCCATCGGCGGGAGCCAGGCGCTGGAGGCGCTCACACGCTAGCAGGGGCGACCGGGCGCCCTGCATCGGTTACTTCCTCACCTCGAACGCCTCTGACGTCGCCGTCAGGTTCAGCGTCGGCAACCCCGCCAGCCGGAGAATCAGTCGCCGGGTCCGCTGCGCCAGACTACCGCCCTCGGCGCTCCTCGGGTCGATCTCTCCCTTGAGGACACGCTCGAACTGGTCGAGGTCCGAGTCAGAAAGCGTCGCGACCGCCAGGGAAGCCGTGTAGTAGTAGCGGCCCTCATCCCGCGGCACGATCTGAAACTGGTAGCGTGCGCCAAGCAGCTCGGCGAGGGCGCCCGGAGTGGCGACCCGACGCGGGACGATGGCGGTGCCCGGCCCGAGTCGTGTGACCAGGAACTGGTCGAGCAGCGGCTCATGCCGCACTACGATGGTCCACTCGACCTGACGCTGAACCTCATCCAGCCAGGCCTCGCGCGAGCGCCAGGTCTCGAGCCGGTACTGCAGTCGCACCGGCAGGCCCTGCCTGAGCGCGGTAAGCCAGGGCGTTTCTTCGAGCAGGTTACGAGTCCGGACGACTGGGTCACGCGTAGTGCCCGCGAGGGTGACTTCGAGCGATACTGCGGCACTGTCCTGCGCAGGCAGGGAAGCAGGGAAGGGCAGGGCCAGGAACAGGCAAAGCGTAATCGGGGGAACGGGAGAACGGTTCGTCATCCGTCCCCTGTCCCCGTTCCCCCCTCGAGGCTTCGTCCGGCTCACCACCTAGAACCGTTGCTCGAGCCGGAGGTACAGCCGCACAGGCTGCCCGTCGGTCACCGACTTCGCCAGGTAGACCCCAATCCCGCCCGCATCGATTCCGACGCCCGCATCGCCCGACCACTCACTGAGCGACCGGATCCGGTTGCTTGGCACCCGCCCGGGGCCGTCGCCGGCCAGCCACGCGGAGCCGGCATCCCCGAAGACCACCAGTTCGGGGTCCTCGATGCCGACGAAGCGATCAAGTTCGCGATGCGAGGGGTCTCGCACGGTCACGCCGGCGCGGAGCCGCACCCTGTGCCGTAACTCCGCTTGGGTGATGAGCACGCGGTCACACAAGGCGGGTACCGACGGGTCCGTGAACCCCGGCGGGGCACATGTCAGCGACCGGAACGCGTACCCTGGCAACAGATCCAGTCCGCCGAGCGAGAGGCGCCGCTGGATCGGCAGCGGATCGCCCGCCAGCCACCCGCCGGCCCAGATCCGGAAGTTGAGCTGGACCTCGGGGGAGAGGCGGTTGTAGCGGCGGGCATCAATCGTGAACCGATCGAAGCCGTAGCCCGTGGTGGGGAGGGCATCACGAACCGTGGTGGGCAGGCTGACGGGAGCGACATCGTTACTCGACGCATGCTCGACAGTCCCCCTGAGCCACCAGCCGGACGAGGGAGCAGACTGGGCATTCCGGCTGTCGTATGCGGCGCTCAGTCCGAGTATGGTGTAGTGGCCATCATCGATGAGCGGATTGGGGCGCCACTGGGAGGAGTTGACGAACAGGCTCCACGGATCGTTCGCTCGAGTCGAGCCCTGCTTCTCGTAACGCACACTCCCGTCCAGACGGACATGGCGGCTCAGGTAGACGTAGCCGTTGCCCCCGACGCCCTCGCTCGAGAAGTAGTCGCGGTTGTCGCGCTGAAAGAGAAAGGCATTCCATCCGATTTCGTCGCGCGGGAGGGTATGCTCCTCGATGCCGGAGATGAGCGAATAGGTTCGGGCCCCGAGGCCGAAACCTCTCGCGCCGTTGAACCGCCAGTCGGTGCGGATGAGCCAGCCAACATCGCGGCGGAAGGGAGAGTCGTCGGGCGTGGTCCGGAGGATGCCCCGGAGGTCGAGCGTGGCCACGAGCGAGCTCGAGGGGCGCCACTCGAAGGCGGGGCCGAAGACCAGCCCCAGTCCCTCGATGCGATTGTAGGTTTGGGTGGTGGTGAGCCGGATGGTGGTCCGGATCTGACCGCTGGTCCAGGTCCGCTCGGCGGATAGGTCGCTAATGGGGCGGCGTCGCTCCCGGACCTCGAGGCTGCCGTCGGACATTCGTACCACCGGCGCCGCATCCCAGTAGACCCGGGCCTGACCGTCGTGGGTGCCCCCCTCCTGCACCGTCATGCGGCCGCCGGCGACCAGCACATCGCCGTGGACAACCCCGCCGCGAAGGATCAGCAGATCGCCGTTGACTAGGGTGAGCGAGCCGGTGACTTCCCCGGCCACGCGGAGGGTGCCCCGGAACGTCGCGATCGTGCCACTGAGCGTCGCTCCTCCGGGAATCGTCACACTCCCGGGGAGGCGAACCGTGGTGCTGTCGTTCCAGGTCGCGAGCAGCTCGGCGACAACCGCCGAGGGAAGGCCGAGCGATGCGGAGTCTTCGGCCGGGGCGTCCGGATTGATGACGATGACGCTGTCCTGGGCCGTCACGGCCGCGGGAATCAGCAGCAGGAGGGTGGAGAGGAGCGCCCTCCGAAGTCCGAGTCGGTGAACGGTGAACGACGAACGGATCTCCCCACGGGGCTCCCGCTCACCGTTCACCGCTCACCTCCGATCGTCTCCCCGCGGGCGATCAGCCCCAACCGCTTCATCCGCCGGTAGAGATTGGCCCGGTCAGTCACCAACAGACGTGCGGCCTCGGCCACATTGCCTTCCGCGTGCGCCAGGGCCTGCGCGATGAGATCCCGCTCGAAGCGGTCGAGCGTCTCCGACAGCGGAGCACCCGCGACAGGCAGCGCCCCCCCCCCGGACGAGCCGCCGGGCCGCCGAGCCGCCGAGCCGTCCTCCCGGGGCCCAGGCAGGACGGCCGCCACGTCGGTGGGACCGATGGTGTCGCCACCGAGGATCGCCAGCCTCTCGACCAGGTTGGCGAGCTCACGGATGTTGCCGGGCCAGTGGTATTGTCGCAGCAACTCGAGCGCTTCGGCGGAATACTGCTGCGGGTGCCCGGGGCGAACCCGCTGGGTGAGGTGCGCCACGAGGAGGGGCAGGTCGTCCAGCCGCTCGCGTAGCGGCGGAATGTGAATGGGAAAGATGTTGAGTCGGAAGAACAGATCCTCGCGGAAGCTCCCGGCCGCCACCGCCACATCCAGGCGACGATTGGTGGCGGCGAGGACCCGCACATTGACCTGGGTCGGCTGCTCGGCGCCCAGCCGCTGCAGGACTCCGGTCTCGAGGGTGCGGAGCAGCTTGGCTTGGGCTTCGAGGTTCAGATCTCCAACCTCATCGAGGAAGAGCGTCCCGCCATCGGCCAGCTCGAAGCGGCCGAGCCGCCGCTCCGCCGCGCCGGTGAAGGCCCCGCGCTCATGGCCGAACATTTCCGACTCGACCAGTTCGCGCGGGATCGCGGCGCAGTTCACGGTGACGAACGGCTCCTTGGCCCTGCGGCTGCCCCGGTGGATGGCGGCAGCCACCAGCTCCTTACCGGTCCCTGACTCGCCGGTGATCAGCACCCGGGCATCGGTCGGCGCCACCTGGGCGATGAGCTGGCGGATCTGCTGAACGACCGCGGCCTGGCCCACCATCTCTTCGCGCGTCTCCAGCACCGCGCGCAGCGCCCGGTTCTGGTGCCGGGTACGGCCCAGCTCGACGGCCGAGCGCAGGGTCACGAGCACCGCTTCCGGGCTGAGCGGTTTCTCCAGGAACTGGAAGGCCCCGAGCTGGGTGGCCCGCACCGCGTCCGCCAGCTGGGCCTTGCCGCTCATCATCATGACCGGGGCTTCGCATCCCCGGTTGCGGATCTGCTGAAGAGTCTCCAGCCCGTTGGGTCCAGGAGGCATGAAGAGGTCGAGGAAGATCGCGTCGGGGTCCACCTTCTCGAGGGCGAGGAGGCCGGCCGACCCACTTCCGGCTTCATCGACGACGAATCCCTCTGCCCGCAGCAGCGCCGCGAGCATCCGCCGAATGTTGGCCTCGTCGTCGATGATCAGCACGTGGTGGGGCATACCGGAAAACTACCCGGGGCGGGGGCCGACCCGTAGGGGCCGGAAGCGCGGGGGTCCTATCCGACCGGGCGCCGCGCCCGGGGGAGGGTCACCACGAAGCTCGCGCCGCCGCCTGGCGTCGGTTCGTGCCGCACTCGCCCGCCGTGGCTCTCGATCGTCTGCCGCACCAACGCCAAACCGAGGCCCGTGCCGCCGGCCTTGCCACCGGTGACATACGGCTCGAAGACCCGCTCCTGAATCTCTTCGGGGACGCCGGGGCCGTGGTCGATGACCCGGAGTTCCGCGCCGTTCTCACCCAGCGGTCGTCCGGTGATCGTGAGGCCTTCGGGACCGGGGCCCGCCTCGACCGCGTTGCGCATGAGGTTGCTGAGCGCCCGGCGCAGGGGCTCGTAATGTCCCGTGATGCGCGGTGTGGCCGGGTCCACCGCCAGGCGAACGGTCACGCCCGGCGGGACCACGGTTCGCACCAGTTCGCTCATCAACTCGCCGAGATCTACTTCCGCGGCGGGGCCTTCCGGCAGACGGCCCATCTCGGTGAATTCGCGGGCCAGCTGTTCCAGGCGGTCGGCTTCGGCTTGCAGCACCTCCAGGGATTCCCGCTGTTCCGGCCGGGCCGTTCGGCTCAGAGCGCTCACCGCGAATCGGATCGGTGTGAGCGGGTTCTTCATTTCGTGTGCGACCCGGCGCGCCACCTCGCGGAAGGCTCGCAGCCGTTCGCCCTCGAGTTCGCGAGCCCGTGCCTCCTGGAGTCCGCTCGCCATCTCCCGAAGCGCCTTGCGGAGGGCGGCGAATTCAGGGGCACCCCCCTCCCGCTCGTCTGCCGGCACGGGCTCTTCGCGCTGGATGTGGCCGGTCCAGCCAACCAGTTCATCGATCGGCCGGCTCAGCTGCCGGGACAGATAGCCGCCCACCCGAACCGAGGCATAGAGCACCAGCGCGCCCAGCGCCAGAATGGTCGAGGCGACCACGGCAGAGTAGGCGGTCGAGATGGTCTCCTGCCGCTTCAAGGTCGACAGGGCCTTGTTCAGCGCCCGGGTATGCCCCGCGAGCGCCCGCCGTTCTGCGGGAGAGAGCCGGGTCGAGTCGACCGTCTCCACCAGTACTCGGCCGCTCTGGGTCAATGAGTCGACCGCCCCCTGAGTGCGCAGCGCCCGACCCGACGAAGGCCGGACCGCAAGCGCCCAGCCGATCACCGCGATGGCGGTGGGCACGGTCCCGAGAACGATCAGGGCCAACTGGATCCTGCGCCGGAAGGGGAGTCGCATGCCGGTAATCTACCGGCACTCCGGGAGACGGTGAGGCCCCGATGCATCCAGAGTGCGGTAGAGCGGCAACTCCAGGCGTAGTCCCTGCGCTACATGCAGGGGGAGCCACAATCGCTTGCGCGGGTGGCACCATAGCTGCAGTATCCTGCCGGACTGCGCTTGCTCACCCTATCCGTGCCTCAAGGAATCCCGATGCCGGCTTCCTCCCGCCCCGTGAGGATCCAGCCGTTCCTGGCGACAACGGGGCTTCTGTTTCTCGTTTGCCCAGCTGCCGGGCAGGGCCAGAGCCTGTCACAGGGGGCCTACCAAGCGGAGATCACACTCGCCACCGGCGTTGGTGTGCCGGACGCCTTCGTGACCATCGAGGACGAGGCTGGTACCACTGTCCGCCGCGTCAAGACGGAGAGCCGGGGTCTGTTCACCATCCCGCCCATCGCCCCGGGGACTTGCGCCGTGCTGATCGAGAAGACCGGGTTCCAGCCCTTCCGGCAAACGCCGCTCGGATCCGGCAGAGCCGGCGAGGACCTCGGCTTCGGCGTCGTGGTGACCGGCCCGTTCGCGCCGTGGCAGAAAGTCGATGCCACGGAAGCGCTCGGGGCCACCGGGGCGCGCTCGAGGGGCTGGGGCCGCGCGAGGTCAGCGATTACTCGATTCACTGAAGGGTGCGCCGGTGATGCGTGATCGGATCTTGAAGCCTCTGATGCCCGCCGGCGCCGATGAGGGGATCTGGCGGGCGTTGCTGGTAGTCGGTGGCCTGCTCGGTGGGCTCGGCGGCCTCGAACTCGCCGGGCTCTGGCTTCCCGCCGCACCGGCCACGCCCGAGGGAGTCTTCGGTACCACCAGCGCCTTGTTCGCGGGGTTTCCCCAGCTCAGTCTCGGCCTCGTGTTCCTGCTCGGGGGCGCCGTGGCGCTCGGGAAGCACGGGATGGCGCGCGCCGTGGCCGTTCTGTGCGTGTTGATCAGTCTCGCGCTGTGGTTGGTTGCATTCCTGTACCTGGGGGCGCTGCCGTACATCCTGCAGGTGGCCTCCGAGCCGGAGGTGCACTGGCAGGTGCGAAAGATGACCGCCAAGACTGGCTTGGAAGCGCTTATCTACCCGCTCCTGCTGGTGCTACTGTCGCTGCGCGGGTGGCGGGCAACACTTTCGGTCAGGGGTGATTGAGGTGTACGAGACCACTGACCCCACCCGATTTCGACGCCCCCGGCCGAGCTTCGAGTCCTTTCGGGACCGGCCGCGAGAACCTACTGTAATGCCCGAGAGTGACTCCATGAGCTCCTCACCCCTCCTCGTCGGCACGACCATCCGTGCGCCCGGCGCCCCGCGCACGGCACCGGAAGCTGCCTGGGGGCTCCTCGGTGCCGCGGGGCTCACCTTCACCGTCGTGGCACTGACCGACCTCCTGCTGCCGCTGCTGCCGCTCAGACTGGGCGACGGTCGCTGGGAGTTCGACGCGGTGACGGCAGTGCTTGAGGGGATGCCGCTGCTACTGGTGGGTCTGGTCCTGGGATACGCCTCCGCCTACGCCCGCGAGCGCATTGGCCGACTCCGCCTCTGGAGCGTGTTCGCGCTGATGCTGGCGGCGATCCTGACCGTGGTGTTCACCGCCTACCTGCTCCGTGTGCCCTCGGTCCTGGCCACCGCCGATTCGAGTGCGGTGCGGCTGGAATTCGCAAAGGGGATGATCAAGACCGCCTGCCAGGGCATCGCCTACCCAATCGTCTTTTGTTGGCTCGGCATCCGCGGTTGGATCCAGGCGGGCCAGACCTGAACGCATTCGGCCGGTGTCTGCTGGTCGATGGGACGGCACACCGGGACCTCGAGGTCCCCGGGGGCCGTTCGGGTTTCCGGGGCGCTCCGGGCGGCGTGAAGCTTGCTGTCCGTCCCGGCGACCGGTGATACTTTGCCACCCGAATCGCATTCACGGATGCTCGCTCAAACGCCCCTGCCGGCTCAGCACTCCCACACCCACATCTTCTCCGTAGATGTGGAGGATTACTTCCAGGTCGTCGCCTTCGAGGGCATCGTGGAGCGGTCCCAGTGGGGCCGATATCCCTCCCGCGTCGAGGCGAATACCGACCGCCTGCTGGAGCTGCTCGACCGTCACGGCGTTCGGGGCACGTTCTTCACGCTGGGCTGGGTCGCGATGCGGTTTCCGGGGCTGGTGCGCCGCATCACTGGGCAGGGACATGAGGTCGCGTCCCACGGCCACTGGCATCGGCGGGTCACCACGCTCACGCCCGCGGACTTCCGCGCCGACATTCGCCAGTCCAAGGCCGCGCTGGAGGACGCCTCCGGTCAACCCTGTCTCGGCTTCCGCGCGCCCAGCTTCTCGATCGTGCCCCGATGCGAGTGGGCGCTCGATCTGCTGGTCGAGGAAGGGTACCGATACGATTCCAGCCTCTTCCCGATCCGCCGACCCGACTACGGCTTCCCGGGGGCGCTTCCAGCACCGGCAATCCTCACCCGCCGGGGCGGGTCCCTGCTCGAGCTTCCCCTCGCGACGCTCGATGTCGCCGGCCTGCGGCTGCCGGCCGCCGGTGGTGGCTACCTTCGGCAGTTCCCCCTGGGGGTGATTCGGCGTGCGTTCCGGCAGTGGGAGTCGCGCGGGGTGTCGGCGATGTTCTATATCCACCCCTGGGAGTACGATGTGGAGCAACCGCGCCTCCCCTGCAGCGCGCTCACCGCCTTCCGACACTACCGCAACCTCGACCGCACCTGGTCGCGGCTCGAGCAGCTGCTCCGCGAGTTCCGCTTCACCAGCGTTGCGGATCAGTTCCGTGATCACCTCGACGCCGATGCCCCCGCCTACCGGGGGGCGGGCGCATGAGTCTCGCGGCGAGTGAGTATGCCGGGACCGCGGGAGAATGGGATGACTTCGTCCGGCGCCAGACGGGCTGGACCCACTTCCATCTGTACGGCTGGCGGACCATCTACGAGAAGGTTGCCGGGCACGAGTGCCGCTATCTCGCCGTCCGTGACGCCGCGGGCGCCCTCGTTGGCGTGCTGCCGCTGGTCCGGGTGCGGAGCGTGCTCTTCGGCCACTATCTGGTCTCCCAGCCCTTCGTGAACTACGGCGGTCCGTTAGGCAGCGATGCCGCCATCCGGGCCCTTGCCGCAGCGGCGGTCGAACGCGCCCGGACCGATGGGGTGAAGCTGCTCGAGTTGCGCAGCCGGGGTCCGCTGCCGATCGACCTGCCGGTGTCCCACCGCAAGATCACGGTGGTGCTGGACCTTCCCGCGGGCAATCCCGAGGCGCTCCTCAAGAAGTTCGAGAGCAAGCTTCGCAGTCAGATCCGCCGCCCCCAGAAGGAGGGCGTGACGGTGCGCTTCGGTCCCGATCAGGTCGGCGCCTTTTTCGAGGTCTTCGCCGCGCATATGCGGGACCTCGGCACGCCGACCCAGCCGCGACGACTGTTTGAGACCATCGCCGAGGTCTTTCCCGACGCCTGGTTCGGCTGCGCCTACATCGGCGACCAACCGGTGGCCTGCGGTGCCGGATTCCGGTGGGGGAATGAGTTCGAGATGACCTGGGCGTCTTCCCTGTACGCCTACAACAAGCTCTCGCCGAACATGCTGCTCTACTGGTCGTTCATGGAGCGCGCCATCGCGGAAGGGGTGACGCTCTTCAATTTCGGTCGCTGCAGTCCCGGCGTGGGGACCCACCGCTTCAAGCGACAGTGGGGCTCGCGCGACGAGCAACTGCATTGGTACCAGTACCCGACGGGGGGAGCGGCCGCGACCCCATCCCCGGACGAGGGCGCCTATTCCTGGGGGCCGAAGATCTGGCGCAAGCTTCCGCTGCCGGTGGCGACGGCGCTCGGTCCGTGGATCGTGCGCTCCATCCCGTGAGCCTCCACGCCCAGCCCCCCGTCTATTCGCCGCTCTCCGCAGGAGCCATCGCCGCCGGGCTCCAGGCCGCGCTCGCCGGCGGGGGCGGTGCCCGCGCCCACGTCGAGACCATCCTCAAGTCCCGGTACCGCTCCCGCGCCTTGGCACTGACCGACAGTGGCACCTCGGCGCTCGCGCTCGCCTTTCGGCTCGCGGCCGCCCGCCGACCGGGACGGCCGGTACTGCTCCCGGCGTGGGGGTGCTTCGATCTCGTCACCGCCGCGCTCGCCGCGGATGTGCGCGTTGTGTTCTACGATGTCGATCCCGCGACGCTGGGCCCGGACTGGAGGTCGCTCGAGGCGGCGGTGCGCCTCGACCCGGCGGCGGTCGTCGCGGTCCACTTCTATGGCCTGCCAATCGATTGGGCAGGATTCGAGGCGGCCGTCACACCTTCCGGCGCCGCGATCATCGAGGACGCCGCTCAGGGCGCCGGGGCGGAAATCGGCGGCCGTCCAGTAGGGGGGCTCGGGGACTTGGCGATCTTGAGCTTCGGACGGGGCAAGGGTATCACGGGAGGCGGGGGCGGGGCCCTGCTGGTAAACGCGCCGGCCTGGGTCGCGGACATCGAGGGACGCGGGTTGCCGACCCCGCGCGGGGACTTCGCTGATGCCGTGGCCCTGATCGCACAATGGATTCTCACCCGGCCGTCGCTCTTCGGGCTCCCCGCCGGCCTGCCCTGGCTGGGTCTGGGGCAGACCGTGTTTCGCGCTCCGCACCCGGTCGGAGGGCTCAGCGCCCTCTCGGCCGGGGTGCTGGGATCGACCCTCGCCCTGGCGGAAGCCGAAACAGAAGCGCGCCGCCGGAATGCGGGACTGCTCACCCAAGGGCTGCGCGGAAGCCGGCTCGAACTGATGCGGGAAGTGGCGGGGACGCAGGCCGGCTGGTTACGTCTCCCCGCGCGGCTCCGCTCCGGGGCCGCGCAGGATCTGGGGACTGACTCCCGGGCGCGGGCGCTCGGCATCTATCCGAGCTACCCGAAGGTGCTGAATGAACTTCCCGGGATGGCGGAGTGGGTCGCGGAGCGGGTGGGCGACCTCTCTGGGGCGAGGGAACTGGTCGAACGACTCCTCACACTCCCGACCCACTCAGCTGTGCACGATGCGGATGTGCAGCGCCTCGTGACCTGGGCCGGCGCTGCGCCCTGACTCGCGGGGCTGTTCCCCCTCGCTGCCTGAGGCACCTCCACCCGGGACCGACTGCGCTCCCGGTTCCTGCAGACACTCCGCCAGCGCGACAGTGCATCGCCAGATCCGCTGGTAGACCTCCTCGAAGACCTCCGGGCCAAGCCGCCAGGGATCCCTGATATCCCGTGCGTCGATCGCATTCGGGTCCAGGTCGCCCAAGACCACGATGCGGCTTCCGGGGACCCCTAGTTCCTGGCTGACCCGCCGGGCCTGCCTGATCTCCATGACGATCACCAACGCCTCTCCCTCCGTATCGGCGGGCGTCACGAGACGGGACCGATGCGAGCGGAGATCAATGCCACTGGCACGGGCGACGCTCCGCGCCGTCGCCGGACTGCGCCGACCGGGGCCGACGAAGCCGCCCTGACGCACCGGAATCGTGATACGGCGGGCCGCGAGGGCCTGGGTCAGGACCGCGGCGGCGTAGGGGCTCCTGCAGATGTTCCCGTGACAGAGGACCAGCACGCCGTCCCAGCCCGACGAGAGGGCAAGTTGCGCCCGTGCGCTGCGGCGTCGGGAAGGATGCAACAGTTGTTCGATCAGGCGCCGCGCGGCCCGATATACCCGGGCCAGCGTGGGACGAATGGCGGCCCATACCCGCGAGGTGATGGACTCCTCAGAGATCATCCGGGCCTCATCGTGGTCTGGCATTCAGATCGTGGTAGTAGACTTGGGGGACCCACACTGCGGGCAGACCGGGTGCGCAGGATTCCTGCCACTGGCCTCGGCGACTGTTCACCCGATGGGTCATCCGAGGTCGGACGCTCTACCTCATCCCGGCCGACATGTGGCATGAGTACAATAGTGTCGCCTGAGGCCTACAGGCCAGGCCGAATCGCCCCCGCTGGCGCCGGGTCACCGGCGGACGGCAGGTTGGCGACGTCCACTTCCGGCACCCCACTCCGCCGGGAGATAGCCGAGCGTCAAGCCCGCGAGCGCGGCGAGCCATTCAGAGACGTGCAGCGGGGGCAAGTCGAAGATGCCCGGCACCGACGCCAGGGTCAGGGCGACGGCTCCGGAGGCGACCACCGGGCCGAGCCGGGTCCTGCTCCGCCCTGCCCAATACCCGACCGGCAGGAGCAGACCAGTCACCCACAACGCGGTCAGCCAGCGGGCATTCTCACCGAGGGCGTAGTTCTCGAACGGCATCAAGTAGCTCCATGCCCAGTTGGGGGTTGCGTTGATCGTGCGCTCGGAGGTGCGTTTGCCCGCCCTGATGCGGAGCGAGTACCGCCCTCGGAGGTAGCTGGCCGTGATGGCGAGCGAATCCCCCGGGATGACCGGCACGGCTTCCTCGATGCCGATCGCCGGTGGTCGGAGTCTGAGTTCGCTGACCCGCGTGCGCAGACGGAAGACGGCCTCCCCTCGCCGCTGTCCCAGCAGGAGGATTTCAGTCGACCGAGCGTCAAAGACGCTGACGATCGGCGCCAGTTGCAGGGGCGGGCTTCCGGTGATGGCCAGTGCGGTGACTGGGCCGCCGGCCCGCAGGAGTTGCAGGCGCAGCCGCTGGCTCTCTCCCACCCGATGGGGTGGCAGGGAGTCGCCGGCCACTGCCGCCCCCAGGACCGTTCCCCTGAATCGATCCAGATGCCCGAGGTCGGGGGCCCATTGTCCCCAATAGACCGTCTCTGGCAGAGATGGCGCCAGCGACCATGCGGCGGTGCCTTCTAACAGCATCCACGCGGCCAGCGCCATCCCGGTGAGCCGGATCGCCTGGCGCCGGTTCGGAAGGAGCAGAACCGCCCGATGATGGACCAGCCACCCGGTGATCGTGGCCCCGAGGGTATTGGTGAGCAGGTCGCTCACGCTCGCGTCCCGTCCCGGCAGCCAGGCGAACTGGACGGTCTCGATGGTAAGGCTGACGAGAGCCGCCACGGCCAGGATTCGTCCCGGGCGTGGTCCCAGCAGCGCGACTCCGGCCGCGAACGGTGCGAACAGCAGGAGATTCAACACGACGTCGGTCCCGCCCAGTTCCCCGCAGACGAGGCAGCTGACCGGGAGCATCGCCACACGGTCGACCGCCTCGGGTGCCGGGCGAAGGGTGGCGACGCCAATCGCCAGCGCTCCACTGAAGACGAGGGCCAACGCCAGCCAGCGTGGTGGCTGAAGCAGGGCAGTACTCAGGGCATCACCTCCGTTCGGCTCATGGTCTCTCTGTGGCGCAGGGTCAACAGTCCCTCTGACCGATTACCTTGAACTCCCTTCCGGCGGCAGGCCAATCACCCGTCACGCCGGGGTTCGGCCCTCGGGATGGTCCGGAGGCGGGGAACCTCATGCTGGAGGGCATGATACGTGCTCATCAAGGGCCGCGCTCGCGGACCGGGCGGGCCCGGCGTGGGCGGGATCACGGACAGAACGCTGAGGGTGCCGCCAGAATGATGGTGGTGCGACGGAGAGCCGAATGGTGTTGACCATAATCCTGCTGGTGGCCGCCGCCATCATGGCCGTGCCGGCGATCTGCTTCGTGCTCGCGCTGGTCAGTCCGGCCCGTGCTCCGGCGACGGCCGGCGGTGAAGCTTCGGAGCTGCGTCGTCTGTTGTTCCTCGTCTCCGCGCACAACGAAGAGCTGCTGATCGGGGAATGCGTCCGGTCGCTGGTCGGGGTGGACTACCCCGCGGACCGGCTGGTGGTGGTGGTCATTGCCAACAACTGCACCGATCGTACCGCCGAGATGGCACGGGCCGCCGGGGCACGGGTGCTGGAGCGATCTGATCTGGTGCGGGAGGGAAAGCCGCACGCCCTTGCCTGGGCCCTGGAGCGGCTGCGTGACGAGCCCTACGACACCTGCGTCATCGTGGACGCCGACTCCATCGCCGAGCCGGGATTCGCACGGGGCGTGAACGCCCTGGGTCCGATGGGCGAGAATGCGGCGCAGGCCTACTTCGCCACCTGGAACGAGGATGAGTCGTGGCTCACCCTGCTCGCCGGCGTCTTCGCGCGCGCCAAGTACGAGGTACTCTATCCGGTGAAGGACCGGGCGGGACTCAACTGCCCCCTGACCGGGAACGGGATGGTCTTCAGCGCGATCCCCCTGAAGCGGGATGGCTGGACCGCATTCTCGCTGACGGAGAACTGGGAGCTGTACGCAGAGTACACGATCGCGGGCCGACGGATCTTCTTCGCCTCCGGCGCCCGGCTCCTCTCGCAGGAGGTGCGGGAGCTCCGCCAGGGGACGAGTCAGCGGCAGCGGTGGACCCGGGGTCGCCGGGCCTCGCTGCAGCGCTACGCGGGACAGCTGCTTCGCTCCGAGCGTATCGGCTGGCTCCAGAAGCTTGATGCGCTGCTTGAGCTTGGGTTGCCGGGACCGGTGGTTGCCGCCTCGCTGGCGTTGCTCCTTGCCGTGGCGTCGGTCGGATTCGTTGGAGGGCAGGCGGGGCTGCTGATCGCCGCGCTGGCGCTCAGTTCACAGCTCCCACTGGTGTTCGCGACCCTCGCCGTGACCGTGCGCCATCCCCATCCCGGGCACGTGGTCCTGGCTCTGGTCAGACTGCCCCTGTACGCGGTCTGGCGGGTGGGTGTCGCGCTGGCCACGCTGGTCGGAGCGGCCGACATGGGATGGATCCGCACCCAGCGGAACGAAGTGCCCGGCTCGGCCGCCGCATCGGCGACCACGGGCCATCCCGACCCGAAGTCCTGAGGGCGGGCCTGTATTGTCTTCTCTTGCCGAGAGTGGAATCGTGAGTTTCCCATCGACAGCGTGGATCCCAGAGGGCCGTGAGGGCGGGCGAGGCAGGGCTGGGCTCACCGGCGGCCGCGCATCTGGATGGCTGTTCGCCGGCGCCGCGCTGCTGCTCGCTGGGACGACCTGTGGCTCGGAGCGCCTCGGTCCTTCGGACACTGGCCCCGACCACGAGCCGGCCGGCTTCACCAAGCTCACCGAGCACTTCTTCAATACGGTCAAGAACACCGACAGCGCCGGCACCGGAGAATGGTCGGGATCGGGTGGGTTCTCCATCACGCAGGATCCGACCGCCCCGCGCTCGCCGCCGAACGTGGCGCAGTTCACTTATCCCGCGGGGTTCCAGGCGGGCTCGGCGCCGGGGCACATCGAGTTCGACGTCCCCGCTGGCCTCGCGCAGCTCTATATCTCGTTCTACATGAAGCTCTCGCCGAACTTCGAGGGCCAGTCAAGCGAGACGAACAAGGTGCTGTTCGCCTGGATCCTGAATCATCCGGCGGTCTTCCTGTCGAACCAGGGGGCCGGGAGGAGCGAGCCGTTGGTGCCGACGGTTCGCTACCAGGGTGCCTTCGACTCCCGGGCCTACTTCCGGCAGAATGTCGGAACCGAACAAGCGATGACGCGCGGCAAGTGGCGAAAATGGGAACTGCTGCTCGTCGCCAATGCGCCGGGCCAGTCGAACGGCATCATCCGGTTCTGGATCGACGGCCAGAAAGTGGGCGACTACGCCGACGTGAAGTTCCGGGATACCGCCGAAACCTGGCAGTACGTGTACCTGCAGCCCATCTGGGGCGGCGTCGGCGGAGCGGTGACCTCGACGCAATACCTCTGGGTCGACCACCTCTACGTCTCCGGTCACGAGTAGATGGTGGACGTGCCCCGGCTCGCGCGGGCGGGCGGGGAGTGAGACCGCCGGACACGGGTGCGGACCGCTTCGCGCGGCCGCGCGAGTTGGGCGCCCGAGACGCTAATGCTGGAGGACCCTCAATGCAGGCCCGTCTCGAAACGCGAGTCCTCCTGTTCCGGCTCGTGTCGCTGGCTGTCGCAACCACGCTCGCTTGTCACGCCTCGCGATCCACCGAGCCGCCGAGTCTGGCGGGCCTGACCATCACGCCATCCGCCGCGACAGTGGCGGTCGCGGTCAGCGAATCGCTCTCGGTCATGGGGACCTACTCTGACGGTCGTGATACGCTGCTGAGCGCGGTGGCGACATGGGCCTCCTTGGCGCCGGGCGTCGCGACGGTGAGGGGTGGGGTGGTGACCGGAGTGGGCACCGGAACGGCGCAGATCACCGCCAGTTACGGCGGATTCACCGGCACCAGCCAGGTGACCGTGGCCCAGGTGCCGCCGGCCCTCGTCGGCATCAGTGTCTCGCCGGCGAGCGTGAGTCTCGCGGTCGGCGACCGCCAGACCCTGGTGGTGACCGGCCGCTATACCGGTGGCGGGTTCGGCGATGTGACTTCGCAGGTGACCTGGTCCACGGCCTCGCCCGGGATCGCGTCCGTGAACGCCGGCGTCATCGCCGCCGTGGGCGTGGGGAGCGCCGCGGTGATTGCTTCGATTGCCGGGCTGGCGGATACGATTCCGATCTCGGTCACGCCCACGAACGAGCCGGCCGGATTCTCGGCGCTCACCGACCACTACTTCAACACGGTCGACAACTCGGACGGGGAAGGGTTCGGTCTCTGGTCGAACACGACCGATTTCACCATCGAGCAGGACGCCACCGCGCCGCGCTCGCCGCCGAACGTGGCGCAGTTCACCTATCCCGCGGGTTTCCTGGCCGGCTCGGCACCGGGCCACATCGAGTTCGACCTTCCCCCCAATCTCTCGCAGCTGTACGTCGCGTTCTACATGAAGCTCTCGCCGAATTTCGACGGCCAGTCGAGCGAGACAAACAAGGTGCTCTTTGCCTGGATTCTGGACCACCCGGCGGTGTTCCTCTCCAACCAGGGCTCGGGAGCCGATCCGCTGTATCCCACCGTTCGCTACCAGGGCGCTTTCGACTCGCGCGCGTACTTCCGGCAGAACGTGGGCACCTCGCAGGCCATGACGCGTGGGCAGTGGCGGCGCTGGGAGGTGCTGCTGATCGCCAACACACCGGGCCAGTCGGACGGCGTGATCCGCTTCTGGATCGATGGCCGAAAGGTCGGCGATTACGCCGACGTCCATTTCCGGGACACGTCCGACAGCTGGCAGTATGTCTTCCTGCAACCGATCTGGGGGGGCGTCGGCGGGGCGGTGAGTGTGACCCAGTACCTCTGGGTCGATCACCTCTACGTGTCGGGCCGGCAATAGTCGCCCAGCCCGCGGACGGGCTCAGCCGGGAGATCGGCGTCCGATAAGCAGCGGCCGCTCGTCGAAGGGCCGTTCGAACACCCGCTGGTGCGGGTATCCGCTCCTGGCGAGTAGTTTGCGCAGGAACGGGAGCGACGACTGCTCGATCGGTGCACCCGTGTCCGGGTCCCGCGGCACGCCCGCGCGCACCACGAGGGTCTCGATCGTCTGACCGAGCCGCGCCACAAGGCGGCCCAACGCTTCCTCGCTCAGGCTGTTGAATCCGCCCAGGGCCATCGCGATGTCATAGTCCGGCCAGTCCCTCGCGCCAGCCTCGACGATCGAGCCCTGTAGCAGCTGGAAGGCAGGGTACTGCCGGTTGTCGATGAACTCGAACCACTGGTGGCTCAGGCGGACATACCGGGCCAGCGTCGGATCGGGCTCGTACATCGTGACCTGGCGGGCGCCGGCTCGGAGCATCTCCAGCGACGACAGTCCGCCGTCACATCCCAGGCTCAGGATATGCCTTCCCGCGGGGTCCGGCAGCAACCGCCGCACGAGGTGCCACTGTCCCGAACCCTTCTCGAGTGATCCCTGGTGCTGGCTCACATAGCCGAAGCCATAATGGATCCGCGTCGCCCGAAGTTCCTCCCGTTCCCGTAGTAGCGTGCTCATCGCCCGCCGAAACTCGCGCTCCGAGAGCACGCCACCGTTGAAGAAATAGTTGAACTTCTCGCGGTCGATCTCGCGCACCCGCGCGCATCGCCAGCCGTTGCGCCGGAAGACGGTGGCGAAGTCGAAATCGCAGAGCGACGGCTGGTCGTTGAGCAGCAGGACATTGCCGTACTTGATGTCGCCGATCGTCACTCCGCGCTCGTGGATCCGCTCGATCAGCGCGCTCAGCTTGGCCACGATCTCCGGCGCCACCGAGGCGGAGAGCGCCGCGACGGCGGTCTCTCGCGCCCCCTCGGTTGCGGGATTCCAGCGATCACCCGCCGCGAAGGAAACGCTGACCTGTTGCTGGACCTCGTCCGTGGCGCCGTGCCGGCCCATGATCGTGCCGAGATTCCGGCCCAGGACGAACGACTGGTAGAGGACCCGTGGATGGAAGCGGACTGCAACGATACGCGGAACGCCCGGGAGGCCGGACAGGGCGTGCAGCGCCCGGAGCTCGTTCTCGAAGCTCGTCCGGTCCAGGTAGAGCTTCTTCACGCAGACCACTTCCCGGGCTATCACCAGTTCGAGGTTGTGGCGGTCCCGATCCTTGAACGCCTCGGCGGTCACGTGGAATCCCTCGAAGAAGGGGATCGGTCCGATCTCGCTCAGGACGCGGCTTTCATAGTCGAATATCGCGAGCCGGACTTCCCCCTGCTGGGCCGCCGCGGCGACGCGTTCGGCCGTGGCCGCGTCCACACCCATCGCGAGCAGCGTCTGGCGCGCGGACGGAAGCCCCCCGACACTGGGCGCCCCGCGCCCGATGGCGTGAAGCCGCCGCTGCCGCTCGAGCCAGGTGCCGCACACGATGAGTGCCGCCACCAGCGCCAGTGGCACCAGCACGTATGCGAGCAGGGGATCGTGGATCATGATCCCGATCAGGACGAGGGCGGTAGACGCCGTGGTGAGCAGCAGCCGGCCCCGGATCCCCCGGGTCCATTCCGACGTGGCCCGTAGGACCCAGGCATGCCCGAGCTCGCGGTAGAGCGGGAGCATCGCCCAGGTGCTCATCATCCGGAGCCGGAAATGCCGAGTCCAGCCGCGGGCCTTCGGCACAGCCGCGGGAGTGACGATTCCCGACCGGCCATCGACCTCCTGGCGACCGCGGCCCCGCTGCGGCCGGATCGCATGGGCGATGGTCAGCACGGTCCGCACCAGGCCCGAGCGAATCGGGCTCGGCTCCAGGGTCCACCGCTCCCCGACTTGCTGAACCGTGCTGCCGAAGTGCCGCTTGAAGTCGGAAATGCCCCCGACGGGATCATCACTGTCTCGGTGACCCTCGGTGATGCCGCCAAAGTCGAACCAGCGGGCGCCGTTATGCCGGGCCCAGCACATCAGGTCCCACATCAGCGCATATGCGAACGACATCTTCAGGTCGGTGCGTCGGGTCGAACCGGCGGCGTCGTAATGGGCATACTCCCCATGGCAACACCCCCACGCGAAGGCCAGCAGGCTCTCCGGTCCCTGGATCTCCGTATGAAAGAGGCCGATCAGGCGGGACTGTTCAGGCGCGGAACGCGAGAGCTCGATCTTCCATCGCCAATCCTCCGACTCATAGGCTCCCCCGGTCCGCTGCAGGGTTTCGGCGATCAGGGCGTCCATCCGGGGTGCCAACGCGGCGTCCTCGATCAAACGCAAGGCCACGGGTCGCTTGTTGATCGCCCGGACGTGGCGCCGCGTATTGGCAGAGAGTGCCGCGAGATGCTCCTCATCCGACAACGCCAGATCGGCCGTCAGCGTTTCCGGATAGCTTCGGCTGAGCGGCGCAGGGGAGAAGCCTGCCCCTTCGAGGGCCTCAGCCAACGCGTGGCGTCGATCGGCATCCGGGGAGAAGATCTCGACGTCGAGCCGGAGAATGCGCCGGTCGCGACGGGCCAGGTCCGCGAGCGCACCCAGGGCCGGCGCTGCCGCAGGGGACGGGAGTGAATCACCGAAGCGCTCGCTCATCAGCAGCAGATGCCCGGGCAGGGCTCGGCTCCGGGACACCTCCACCATGAAGCCACCGGCACATTCTCCCCGGGAATCTCGCACGAGCAGGAACCAGAACCCGGCGGCGGGCCGGAAGCGCGCCCAGGCCGCGCGGTGCGGCAGCGGCAAGGGAACGCCATGAGCGAGCAGCTCGCGCTCCGCCTCCTCGTGCTGCGGACTCCCACCCGCCAGCAGTTGGACCTGGTATCCTTCCTGGTCGATGCGGCGCTGCCGCGGCTCCACCATCCCGTTCCTCCTGCGAAATCTCGTCCGCATTGCGACCGCCGATCTTGCCGATCGCCGGGACGTCCTCGAGTGGCGACTGTCCCGTCCCGTCCTCGACCGGCGCCCAAATCAGAAGACTCTCGGTCAAATTTCGGGCCAACCCGCAGGCGCCTGCGCCCGAGGAGGCCGGGCGCGTGGTGGATCAGGAGTCCAAAATACCTGGTCGGGAGAGCACGAGTGCTCGACCACGGGCAACGGAGGGGCAGCGGGTACGCCGCTGGACTGTACTCCCGTCGCCAGCCGATGGTATGATGTCTGCTGAAGAGTCCGGGGCTTTCATCTCGGCGAGAGGCCTGTTCGCCGGGACCTTCACAAGGTAATGGACAGATCGATCGCGTCGCTTATGCCAGTAATGGACCAAAACGTCACATCCCCCGTCGTGCGGCGGTTCACGCTCCCAGGCACACTGGCCTCCGAACTCCCCCGATGGGATGGGCGGGCGTTTGGGGCTGGCGCCGCGACGCCGATGCAGACACGCCCATGGATCGTGGCTTGCGGCGAGACTTTTGTGCGGGACGGAGATCTGCGTGTCACGGTGGTCGAGGATCACTCGGGAGTGGCCGCCGTGGCGCCCTTGGTCTTCAGCTCCCCATTCCCTCCGCACCTGGAGCTCCTCGGTGCCCGGGAGTTGAGCGAGCCGTCGGACTTCGTCTTCCGTGATCTGGGCGCGTTGGATGCGCTGTTGGCGGTACTGTCGCGGGAGTCCACGCCGCTCCTTCTGCCACGGGTTCCGGCCAATTCACCTGCCCCCGAGGCCATCCGCGCGAGCTACCGCGGCCGCGGGCTCATCGTCTGTCGCCCCGGCAACACCTGTCCCCGCATCGATCTGGGGACCGCTCGAAAGCCGCCCGACGAGTTGCTCTCGAGCCGGCTGCGCAGCGACCTTCGTCGGGCTCAGCGCAAGGCGGAAGCCCAGGGAAGGGTGACGTACGAGGTTCACGCGCCACGGACCGCGGCCGAGTTCCTCCCGCTGTACGAGGAGGCACTGCGGGTCGAGGCTGCAGGCTGGAAGGGTCGAGGGGGCTCGGCGGTCACGACGAACGAAATGCAGCGGGCGTTCTTCAGTCGGTACGGGGCTCTCGCGAGCGAAGAGGGCACGCTCCGGCTCGCCTTTCTGCGCCTCGAGGGCGTTCCGGCCGCCATGCAGTATGCGATTCAATGGAATGGGGCGTTCTGGCTGCTCAAGGTCGGGTATGACGAGGCGTTCTCCCGATGCTCGCCGGGAATGCTGCTGATGCAGCACACGCTGGGCTATGCGGTCGAGCAGGGCCTGCGGTCCTACGAGTTCCTCGGGAGTGCGGAGGCCTGGACGCAGCGCTGGACGACCGATGAAACGAGCACCACTCGGATTGCTGTCTATCCGTTCGGCCCCGAGGGGATGCTGAGCCTCGGTCGCGACCTGCTCCGCTCACTCCGCCGCAAGGTCACGGCCCGCATCGCGGCCCGGCGCCGGGGGACGCTGATCCCGGAAGTGGCCGACGCCACGCCGCCGTCCCCATGAGACTGCAGCCGGGCAGGGCCGCCCGCGCGGTGCTGCACACGCTGGTCCAGCGGGTGAGCCGTAACTACATCGCGGGGCCCACGCTCGGGGATGCCCAGCGCATCAGCCGGCCGCTGGCTGCGCGCGGCTACGCGCTGACCCTCGGCTATTGGGACGCCGCCGACGATCCGGCCAGCGAGGTGCTGGCGACGTATCTCGCTTCCTGTGAGGCCCTCGCCGCACCGGGTGGTGCGAACTATCTCTCGATCAAGATCCCGGCGCTGAAGTACGATGGCGGCATGTTCCGGGCACTGCAGGAGAAGAGCCGGGAGTGTGGTGTGCCGTTGCTCTTCGATGCCCTCGACACCGAGAACGCCACGCCGACCTTCAAGTTCATCGCCGACCATGCCAAACCCTCGCAAGGAGAAGTGGGCTGGGCGCTTCCGGGTCGCTGGCGCCGAAGCCTCGACGATGCGGAACGGGCCATCGAGCTGGGGCTCGTGGTCAGAGTGGTCAAGGGGCAGAGCCCTGATCCCGCCGAGCCGGACCGCGACCCGGGCGCGGGGTACGTGAGCGTGGTGCGGAGGCTGGCGGGTCGCGCCCGCTGCGTTCGGGTCGCGAGCCACGATCCGGTGGTGGCCCGGGAGTCCTTGGCGATCCTGACCGCAGCGAACACCCCATGCGAATTGGAGCTGCTGTACGGGCTGCCCCTCGGGGGACAGGTCGCGCTCGCGCAGGAGTTCGACGTGCCCGTCCGTGTATACGTCGCGTTCGGGCACGCCTTTCTGCCTTATGCCATGGCCTCTTTGCGGAAGGATCCGGCTGCGATCTTGCGGCTGCTGCGGGAGGCGGTCCGACGAGACTGCCTGTCTACATTCCCGGATCTTACTGGGCCGGCGGCCGGGAGTGCCGATTCGGTCATAGGCCGAGCCGGCCGAAACACCCCTTAGACCCTCAGGTGGCCGGAAGCGCCACGCCGATCGGGGCCGGGGCCGGCGCGCGAGCAACCGGAACCGACTGAGTGGCCAGGTCCTGCGCGAGGCGCTTGCGCACCGCGATGGTCAGCCCGGCCTGGTAGGCAATTGCGATGTAAGCGATGTCGAGCCAGGCGAACGTCACGAACACCGTTGTAATCGCGAACCCCACCAACGCGATCGGCAGGTACAGCGTCGCGTCGTACATGAATCGCTGCTCGGCATCGCCTGCCCGCCAAGCCTTGGGGAGCCTGCGGCGCATTACCCGCAGCCGCTTGATGCCGCCGAAGATCAGCATCAACCAGATGGTCAGGCCGCTCAGACCGGTCTCTGCCCCGACCTGCAAATAGGTGTTATGCGGCGCACTGCATTTCAGGCCCGTCCCGCGGACATGGGTAAGCACTTTTTCCGAGAGGGTGCTCAGGCACTCCGCCCGTCCGAAATTGTCGATGCCCAAGCCCGTGAGCGGATAGTGGGCCATGTACCCAAGGCCGCGGAAGAGCAACTGCCGGCGGCCATCCTTGCTGGTCCAGTTGTAATCCTCCTTCAGGCCGAGGATGGTCTGCATCTGCTCCCAATAGCCGGGAGGAGCCGCGGCGACGAGAGCGATGCCGATCACGCCGACGAAGGTCACCCGCTTCCACAGCGGCACGGTCTTAAGCGCCATTAGCAGCACCCCGCCGGTCCCGACCAGGCCCACCAGCGTTCCCCGTGAGCCGCTGCGCGCCATCGCCACGCCGATCGCGGCAACCACCAGGAAGCAGAACCACTTACGGATTCCGCTGGTGTGCCGGGCCAGCAGCAGCGCGATCGGGATCCCCACCATGAGCACCACGCCGATGTCGTTGGAGTCGAACGTGTAGAGCTCTTGAAGTCGGGCGACGTTGCTGCCGAAGCGCTTCGTGACCTTGAACATGAAGATGGCCATATAGGCCAGGGTGCCCGAGCCGATCACGTATGCCCACATCAGGGTGTACAGATCCCGCGCGTGGCGGATGCCGGCCAGCAGCAGAAAGGACGCAATCACCACCTTCGAGTAGCGCTCAATTATGAACTTGACGCTGTTTCCGAGGGAGATGCCTGCGACGGCGGAAAGGCAGGCCACGATGAAGAGCGCGAGGATGAGCTTGGCTTCGGTAGTCTTGAAGAGATCTCGCCTGTTCGCCTTGCGGGGGTTGAGCACCGCAAATACGCCAGCGACTAGCACGACGAGGAGCCCCGGACGCATCGCGCCGATCATCTTGACCGACTGGTGTATTCGGCTCACGTTGATGATGACGAGCAGGAAGAGCGTGATCCGCAGCCCATCGAGAACCAGCGGGAGATACCGGGCCCGCGATCGGCGATCAGCCGGTCGTGTGTCCAGCAGCTGGGTTACTTCCTGACTATCCACTTGGTGCCTCCCCGATTACGCCAAGGGGCCGCCCCGCCCCGCCCGTATCCCCGCAAGACGCCTGAGGCGAACCTCGGAAGCCTCTTCTCCGCAACAAGACGCGTGCCGCACGGTGCGCCGTCCTTCCAGAGGGACGTCCCAGAGGTGGTGGGAGGCGCTACGTCGAATGCGCCCCGACCACCGGGGTGACTGGTGTTGCCGGCCCACCACACCCCCTGAAATCCGCTGGTCCGCAGCGGACTGCAGGGGACCCCTCCCGTTCGATTTCAGCAAAGGTGGCTCAGGGATTGCTGGACGGCCATCCAGGGTCCACCTTTTGGCCCCAGCACGATTGGCCTGTACCCCAATATACCGAAACGTGACGTGACAACTCTCCTTTCTGAGACCCCGGATTCTGCTCCTGCCTCGATCCGCCCGGCACCCGGACGGGCGTCCAGAACCGTCCCTCCCGCCGCCCCGTTGCGAGTGGCTCTCGTCGGGGGCGGCAAGATGGCGGAGCATCACGCACGGGCCATCGGCTTGGCGGTTACGTCGGCGAAGCTGGTCGCTGTCGCGGATCCCTCCGAGACCGGACGCGCCGCCATCGCCCGGATTGCGCCCGACGCGGCGGGGTATCCCTCGTTCGGGGCGCTGCTCGAGGCCCACAAGCCCGATGTGGTGCATATCGTCACCCCGCTCGATACCCATTTCGACTTGGCGCGCCAGGCGCTGGCAGCTGGCTGCCATGTCTACATCGAGAAGCCAGTCGTTGAGACGGGCCACGAAATCGCCGAGCTCTTCCAGCTGGCGAAGTCGCAGCGGAAGTCCATCTGCGCTGGTCACCAGCTGCTGTTCGAGGCACCAGCCCGGCTCGCGCTTCAGCTTCTGCCTGCGATCGGGAGGGTGTGCCATGTGGAGAGCTACTTCGCCTTCCGCCCCTCGCGTCGGACAGCAGGTGGGCGGGTTGCCCTTCGGGCCGATCTCCAGCTGCTCGACATCCTGCCCCACCCGGTGTATCTGCTGCTGCACTTCCTCGAGGCTGCCCGCCCTGGCGGGGCTGGCGAGGACGGGATGACCGTCACGGTCGGCGCTGACGGGACGATTCACGGAATCCTCCACCGGGGTGAGCTCAGCGGGGCGCTCACCGTTACGCTGATGGGGCGTCCCGTGGACAGCTACGTCCGGATCGTGGGGACGAACGGGATGATTCACGCCGACTTTGTCCGCGGCACCGTGCAGCGGCAAATCGGTCCCGGTTCATCGGCCATCGACAAAGTGTTCGCGCCCTACCGGCTGGCCCGCCAACTCCTGTCAGGAACGACAGCCTCGCTGGTCCGTCGGGTTTCGAGGCGGCAGCGGAGCTATCCTGGTTTGACTGAGCTGTTCGAGGCCTTCTATCGCAGCATTGAGGCAGGCACTTCCGCCCCGATCAGCGAGGAAACGATTGCCGAGACGGTTCGGGTTTGCGAGCAGGTCTCCTCCTCCATCTCAGCTCTTGCTTCCAGTCATCCCGCAATCCGCCCGCGGCCCACCGGGCCCACCGTGCTGCTCACCGGCGGGACCGGCTTCCTCGGCCGCGCCGTTGCGCGCGAGCTGGTGGCGTTGGGCTGCTCGGTCCGGGTGGTCGCGCGCCGGCCTCCTGCTCCCTGGGACCGCACGGCCGGGGTCGACTACCGGGCCGGTGATCTTGGGGCGGCTGAGTTGCGCGAGTCGCTCCAGGGTGTCGACGTCGTGGTCCACGCCGCTGCCGAGACCGCCGGTGGCTGGCAGGAACATGAGGCCAATTCGATCCTGGCCACGGAGCAGTTGCTTCGAAGCGCTGCCAGCGCGGGCGCTCGACGCGTCATCCACGTGAGTAGCCTGGCCGTGCTCGCCAGCGCCCGCGGTGGGAAGGTCGACGAGCACAGTCCGCTGCTGGCAGACAGCAGGAGCGCCGGTCCCTATGTGTGGGGGAAGCTCGAATCGGAGCGGCGCGCGGAGCATCTGGCCGGGGAGCTCGGAATCGCTGTGCGGATCGTCCGTCCTGGGGCGATCGTGGACTATCAGAGCTTCGAGCCGCCGGGGCGACTCGGAAAGCGTCTCGGCAACATCTTCGTGGCCGTCGGGTCTCCGCGCGACCGGCTGGGCGTGGTCGGGCTGGATTTCGCCGCCCGGATGTTAGCCCATCTGGCCGTGGACTTCGACCGGGCTCCGGCGAAGCTCAACCTGCTGGATCCGGAGCTGCCGTCAAAGGCCGCACTTCTGGCGCGGCTCCGGCGGAACAATCCGGACCTCACCGTGTTCTGGCTCCCGATGTGGGTGCTCAAGCCGATCTCCCTAGCGGCGATCGTGCTGCAGAAGGTCCTCAAGCCAGGGCGCAAGGCGATCGACGTCGCCAAGGTATTTCGGGTCGATGCGTACGACACCAGCCTCTCCGCCACCTTGGCGGGCGCTCCGGACGACCAGCGGAACTACACCACCTCCGAACCGTCGGGGGAGGACGCAGCGCGCAGCGCGTGAGGGGCAGGGCAGATCGCTATTTGGCCCGCGCGGTCCCTACCGTGATGAGCGCGTTGACCCGGAGCCGCCTCAAGACCGGAACATCCCCCGGGAGAAGACAGGCCGCCAGCGGAACAGCGGCCCTGTGATGTCTACGGAAGCAGGGCTCACCGCAGCAGTCCGGAGGTGCGCAGGATGAACCCCTCCGGCGAGACGCCGGCGGGCA
>Ga0315273_10000527_pt1 | contig 40841 bp, 34 predicted proteins | sample YL17G02_0_MG_FD_205753 | JGI IMG/M metagenome (GOLD analysis project Ga0315273, IMG submission 205753) | Sediment microbial communities from Yellowstone Lake, YNP, Wyoming, USA - YL17G02_0 | ecosystem: Environmental > Aquatic > Freshwater > Lake > Sediment | place: USA: Wyoming | collected...
GCCGACTTCGCCGGTCTCGGTCAGGATCAAGTTACCAGCGTGGGGGTCGGCGTGAAACAGGCCCAGCTCAAAGACTTGGACCAAGAGTTCGGACAGCATGGTCTTAGCCAACTTCTGCCGCATCGCCGGTTGCACCTCGACACGGCCGGCGACGATATCGGCGAGCGAGGTGCCGATGAAACGTTCCACGGTCAGGACGTCGTCAGAGCAGAAGCGCTCGTTGACGGCGGGGATAACCAGCAGCTTTTGCCGCTTGCTGCGCAGCTTCTCCTGCACCTTCAGAATAGTGGCGCGCTCGCGACCAAGCGAGATCTCGAGGCGAAAGCCATGGGCGAGTTCGCGCAGCTCCTTGATGAGGCGTCTGGAAACAGCGGTCACCGCCAGGGGGGTCAGCAGGTCAGCCACCTGTTCCATGGCCGCGACGGATTCCATCAGGCGCTTTTTGGCCGCCGGCTTGACCACCTTGATGACCCACTGCCGCCCGTCGCTATCCGTCGCGCCGTGCACTTGCGCCAGCGAGGCCACGCCGAGCGGCTGGCTATCCACCTTCAGCTCGGTACGCCACAGCGGGATCTCACGATCGAGGATCAAGGCCACCTCGCTAAAGGGCATCGGCGGCCAATCCTTGTAGAGCCGGGTCAAGCGCAGACTATCGGCCACCTCGTGCAAGGGTGGTGACAGGCGGCTGAGGATCATCTGCCCGGCCTTGCCATAGATCGGACCGAGGTCGTTAAACAGACGCAGCGCGTTATCACCGAAGGTGTCGCACAGACGCTCCTCGCTCAGCACGCGGTCAAACGATGGCTCACGGATCAACTGCCGCAGTAAGCTGAGCGGCAGGCCGAACACGCCAAAGCGCCACCATGCCAGCGACAGTCGTCCAGCCTCACGGGCCAAGGCCAGTGAAGACGGCGACGAAGGAGACGACGGGGATGCGGACAAGGCTGCAGCGGCTGCGGTCATAGTGGTCCCGTTCTTATTCCTGATTCGAGTATTGGTTCGAGTTCGCCATTTTGATCGACATCGCATAATATAACCAATCATACGAGGACGACGCGATGAAGACCAAGGCCGAGATTGTAAAAAGTTGGCTGCCCCGTTACACCGGTACGCCTATCGAGGATTTTGGCGAGTATATCCTGCTCACCAACTTTTCGAACTACGTCGATAAATTCGCCCTGCGTTTCGGTACGCCGATCCTGGGCCTCGGCCGCGCCATGCAGACGTCGACCCACCAGCCCTCTGGGTTGTCGATCATCAACTACGGCATGGGTTCGGCCAACGCCGCGACCATCATGGATCTGCTATCGGCCGTCAAGCCCAAGGGCGTGCTGTTCCTGGGCAAGTGCGGTGGGGTCAAGCACACCGCTGAGCTTGGCCACTTCATTCTGCCGATCGCTGCGGTGCGCGGTGAGGGCACCTCGAACGACTACATGCCACCCGAAGTTCCGGCCATGCCGTCATTCAAACTGCACAAATACGTCTCCGAAAAGATCGTCGAGGCCAACATCGAATACCGCACCGGAGTCATCTACACCACCAATCGCCGGGTGTGGGAGCACGACGACGAGTTTAAAGACAAGCTCAGGCGGATGCGCGTCATAGGTGTCGACATGGAAACCGCGACGATCTTTACCGTCGGCATCGCCAACGACATCCCGCGCGGCGCACTCCTGCTCGTCTCGGATCGACCGATGACCCCAGAAGGGGTGAAGACCGAGACCAGTGACCGGGCGGTCACCGAGCGCTTTGTCGATCTGCATTTGGATATTGGTATTCGCGCCATGACGGAGATCGGCGTCAACGGCGAACGGATCAAACACTTCACCTACTGAACCTGCGCCACCGACTGGACCTACTGAGCCTTCTGAACCTTTTGACTTGCGGTGCTTACGCGGCGCCTCAGCCGTCCCTTGGAGTCGAGCCTTGAGCCTACGGCAGGCCTTATACGCGGTACTTTGCAGCTTCGCCTGGGCATCCCTGAGCCCTGGCCAAGTCGACCCTAAGCCGGACGCGGCCACCAGCATGCCGCCGTCCAAGACCATGCTGCTCGCGGGCACGCCGCACCGCATCCAGGTTTATAAACTCGAAAGCGTCGAGATCAGCGGCTCGACCCGGCTGACCAGCGAGCAGCTGATGCAGGAAATGGGGCTGGTCCGGGGAATCTCTCTAGACGACAATTTGGTGATGAACACCCGGACGCGCCTACTCGGCCTGGGCCTGTTCAAATCAGCGATCTTGATGATGCGCCGGGGCAGCAAGCCAGGCATGGCTAAGCTGATCGTCGAGGTCGAGGACGATGACAACGTCCTCAGCGACTGGGCCGTGGGCGGCGAGCTGGCCGTCACCCTTGACGACAGCAGCGTCCCCACCGCCGACCCGAATACGGCGCCGATGGACTACCGTTTGAGCCTCGTCGGACGCAATTTATTCACCGACCTGCACCGCGGCGCAATGACGCTCGACCTCGACAGCACCGGCTCGTTAAAGGCCGGGCAAATCGCCTATGGTCTGCCACGCTTCACCCAAGAGGACTCGCAATTTGACGCGCAACTGGCGGTGGTCTCGCCGTACTACCGCTACCTCGACACGCTGGGTTTTGGCGGCCGTGGCGAAGGCCTTTGGTCCTACACCCTGCCGGGACTGGGCGAGGTGCAATATGGCGCGGCGATGTACGTCAACCGCGGTCCGGACTATGCCGTACGGGGCTTTCCCGACGCGGTGGCGGGGCCAAAAGTGGCTTTTTACCGGGAGACGCGCCTGCACGGGTTCTTTCCCGGAGCTGGCGACTTAGCCGGCGCGTCGATCCTGGCCTCCGTCACCGACCCGGTGCATTCCGTGCTCGAGTTCAATCTGGCCCACACTTGGGACCTGGCGAGCGTGTTCTTCACGACGCTGGAAGGCCGCGCACTGGCCGTCGGCAGCAGGGGCTATTCCTACCGGCTCGAAGCACGCACCGATCTGGCCCTGGGTCGGTCGAGTCGCGGTGAGGATCAGGCGGCCTTGTTTATGCGCCTGCGCGGTGGCCAAGACGGTTACGGCAACACCCACTTGGTCGGCTCCGAGGCGATCATCGGCCTGCGCTATCACAGCTCCGGCTTCATTGCCGAACTAGCCATTCGCTTTACCCACTCACCCACCGGCCTCGCGCCAAAGTCCCTCGGCGAAGCGGCCGTGGAAGCGAGGGACCGGTGAAACTCCGCGTCACCCTAGGTCGCTACAAGGGGGCAGTCGCCAGGCGACTCGCCCTCACCTGCTGTATCATCGTCGGCTGTGGCGTGGGTGCCACGGCCCAGGCGAGCGACCCGGTGCTGGTGGCGCTGGGTCAATGGCAGTTCAAAGCCGGCAAGTCCCTGCTGGTCGTGCCACTTGAAGGCGCGCTGACGCCTAAACAAAAAAGCATCATCAACGGTGGCTTCACCACGGTCAGCCAGCTCGAGGTGCGCGAGGCCAAGGACGGCGAGGATGACAGCGGGCGGGTCGTGTATAAAGTGCGCTGTTCGGTTAAGTTCGACGCCTGGGAAGAGACCTACGACATCGCGCGTCTCGATGACGCACCACGCCCGGCGCTGGTCAAGCGTCTAAGCGAGTACGGCGACCTTTGCCTCAAGGCCGAGATCAATGACCCGCAGTGGCTCGGTCGCTTCAGCCAGGACGGCGGCACCTTGTATGCGCTGCTGGTCGTCAAACAGATGTCCACGGATGAAGCCGCGAAGATCAAGGAGTGGCTGATTCAGCAGCAGTCCGGCGTGATGCAGAGCCTGTTCTCGCACATGCTTGGAGAGCTGACGGTCAATCAGACATCCAAGTTTAAGATCAGCGTCCCGCCGCGGCCGCGTGACGGCGGCGCCCAAAGGGGCACGCCGCTGCGCTTTGGCCGGGCGATTGCGAATCCGGTAAACCTTCCGGGTCAAGGTTGAGGTGACGCGGTGAACTATGCACCTAGTGACGGTCCTTCGGGTCAGGCGAGTCCTCCGGTCCCTGCCGCGACGGCGGGCCCGGTGCCGCTTAAGGCTGTGCCTAGCGGCCCCAGGCTGAGCGAGAAGCTGCGCCTGCGCTGGTTTGAATCATGGATCATCCGCGCCGCGATCATCGCCACCATGATCCTGTTTCTTGGCTATGCCAGCAGCGCCTTTTTTGCCCTCGAAAGCATCGAGGGGGTCGCCCGTCTGGCCCACGACCAAAGCATCGAAGACACCTTGGGTGCCTACCAGGACAGTCTCAAGCGCGTGCATGCACTGGAGCAAGATCTGTTGCTTGCGCGGTTGCGCGACTATCTGGCCGAGTGGCAGCTGCACTCGCCCGAGCACCCACCGACGGCCTCGGATCTACTGCGCTGGGCAGGTCAGCAAAACCTCACCACCATGGGTGAGATCAAGGACCTGCGCATCGTCCCGGCCAGCGGCCTTGAGCCTGCTGGCAAGCAAGGACCAGCCTGGATCGACAAGGAACGCCTGCGCCTGGGCGACCTGCTGCTTGAGTTCCCGAAAGGCCCGGTCTACGAAAACTTTCAAGCCGTCGGCGCCCTCCGCCAGCGCTACCAGCTCGTCGGTGTCAAGCTCGACAGCGAGATCAGGCCGACCTTGATCCGTGCGACGACCACGATTCTCATCGTTAGTTTTTTGCTCCTCCTCAGCATCTTCATCCTCTATGCAAGGCGCTTTCGCACGCGCATTCTTGAGGTGACAGAGGGTTTCATCGTTTGGTCCGAGCGCGATTCCAGCTTCCGCTTTCACGACGACTATAGCGGCGAACTTCGCCTGATCACCGTCCAGTTCAACGCCATGGCCGGTGAGGTCGAGGCCAACCGCCAACGCAGCCTCTACTTAGAGAAGATTGCCTCGTGGCAGATCATCGCCCGCAAGCTCGCCCACGAGATCAAAAATCCGCTGACGCCGATCCAGATGATGGTGTCGCAGTTAAAGCGCCGCTATAAGGGCGACGACCCGGCCTTTGCGAAGATCCTCGACGAGGCCCAGGTGATCATTACGGAGGAGGTCGCTGGACTGCGGCGGATGGTCGATAACTTTTCGGAGTTTGCCCGCCTGCCCGAACCCGATCCCCACGTCCGCGATATCGTCCCGCTGTGCCGCCATGTTCTGGAGTTGCAGCGCAATGTCTACGAGCAGCATCAATTTTACTTCGAGAGTGCACTGGCCCACTGCTATTGCTTGATCGACGAAGACCTGATTCGCCAAGTGCTGATCAATCTGATCAAAAACGCCGCTGAGGCCTGCGCCGATGCGCCGACGGATATCGCCGTGTTGGTCGAGGAGCAGCACCACAACGTCTTGATCAAAGTCCGCGACCACGGCCCAGGCATTCCGCCGGAGCTGACGGCCCGCATCTTCGAGGCGTACTTCACGACCAAGCACACCGGCCCCAATCCCGGCATGGGCCTTGGACTCGCCGTCTGCCAAAAGATCATTTTGGATCACGGCGGCCGGCTGAGCGTGATCAGCAAACCGGGCGAAACCATCTTTACGATCCAACTACCGCGGCGTACAAACGAACCAACCTAGGCCTCAACCGGACTGAACCATGCACGACCAATCCCCCCGCACCGACCTCATCCGTGGCCGCCGCATCCTCGTCGTCGACGATCACCGCAATATCCGCGTCACCCTGCGTTTTACCCTAGAAAGTGAAGGCGCCCAAGTCACCGAGGCCGAAACCTGCGCCCAGGCGAGACAGCTCTTCGGGCACTTGCCGACCGGTGACCTCGCCTTTGCTTACGATTGCGTGCTGATGGATATCCGCATGCCCGACGGCAGCGGCCTAGAACTCCTAGACACCCTGGCGCAGGCGGGCCTTGCCAGCCGCGTCATCCTGATCTCTGGCGAAGGCACCGTCAGCGATGCCTTCAAGGCGACGCAAAAAGGTGCGTTTGATTATATCGAAAAGCCGTTTGGCGCCGAACGCATCCTCGTCAGCGTCGCGCGCTGCTTGGACTTTAATCGCCTGACCAGCGCCAAGGAAGAGCTTGAGCAACTGGCTCAAGGCCGCGAGATCCAGGGCGAGCATCCGCGCATTCAAGAGATCCTCAAGCTGATTCAGCGCGTCGCCCCGACCAACGGCCGCGTCTTGATCTGCGGCGAAAGTGGCACCGGCAAAGAGCTGGTAGCCCGCGCCCTGCACCGCCAGTCAAACCGCTCCGATCGACCGCTCATCAAGGTCAACTGCGCCGCCATCCCGCATTCGCTGATCGAAAGCGAGCTGTTTGGCCACGAAAAAGGCGCCTTCACCGGTGCTGCCAAATTGCGCCTGGGCGTGTTTGAACGGGCCGATACCGGCACCTTGTTTCTCGATGAGATCGGTGAACTCAGCCTCGAGGTCCAAGCCAAGCTCCTGCGCGCTCTACAAAACGGCGAGATCCAACGCGTCGGCGGCGACAAGGTGATTAACGTCGATGTCCGCCTGATTGGCGCCACCAACCGCGATCTCAGCGAGATGGTGCATAGTGGCGAATTTCGCGAAGACCTGTACTACCGGCTCAATGTCGTGACCTTGACCCTCCCACCCCTGCGCGAACGAGCCTCGGACATTCGTAAATTGGCCACCACCTTTCTCAAAGACGCCGTGCACGATCATTCTTTGGGGCACAAATCCTTTGCCGAGCGCGCCCTGCAGCAGATGGAAAGCTACCCCTGGCCGGGCAACATCCGCGAGCTCCGCAACGCCGTCGAGCGCGCCGCCATCCTCAGCGAAGAGGCGGTGATCGAAACCCTCGACGAGCTGGTCCAACCGCCACCGACTGCGGATGCGAGCAGCTCATCCGCCCCGGTCGATGCCGATGCTGCTTCCGGCGCTGTAAGCAACGGGACCGAGACCTTTGCCTTTAGCTGCGCCGTCAAGAGCTGGCAGGAGTTCCACGAAGCTGCCGGCAAGGCCTATTTGAAGTTCGTGCTGCGCCGCGGCGCCGGCAACGTCAGCGAGACGGCGCGCCTGCTCTGCTTGGAAAGGGCGTATCTACATCGGCTAATGAAGAAGCTCGGCGTCCAGCGGGACATCGTCGTCGCGGATTGACACCAGGGCACGTGACCAGCGCTTTCTTTATGGACTGCGCCGAATCTTTGCCTCATCATGGAACAACAAACCCAGACCGAGAGCCTCGTGGGGGGACACCGATGCCTATCCAAATGATCTCCGCCATCGGCTATATGGCCGCAGCCGTTGGTGCTGGCGTCTCGCTATACCAATGGCGGCGCAGCAGCAGCCTCTACGCCTTATTAGTCGAAAGCGCGAATCGCTACGAAGAGTTACGCCAGCGTGGGGCGGCTCTTGAGCAGACCCTGCTACAGAATGAAGCAAAAAACCGGCAGAGCAACGAAAGCGCCCAGCGTTTGACCAATGCCGTCGCCGAGGGCCGCGAAAAGGGCGCCGACTTGCTGCGCCGCCTGGAGCAAAAGGAGCTCGAAAGCAAGCTGATCATCGACCGCCTCGAGCTGCAGAAGAGCAACCTCCAGAAGCAGCAGGCGATCGTCCTGGCAGCGCAAAAGACCGCCGAGGAGAAGGCCGAGGCGCTGCAACTACAGTTGACCCACGAGCGACATGCCGCCAACGTCGATCGCCAGGCCTGGGCCCAGGAGCAAGCCCTGACCCTGCGCGACTGGCAAGCCCGCTTGACCACCGCCGAGGCCCTGCATCAAGCCGCCGAGAAGAAGGCAAAGAGTGGGGATCCCGCGGAGTTGCGTCGCCTAAGGCGCAAGGTCGCGCAATACGACCGCCTCTACAGCAGCATGAAGGGCCTGCGGGAGATGAGCGAGGAGCGCAACCGCAACTGGGAGGTGGCCCTGGGCCGCCTCGCTAGCTGGATCCTCGAAGAAAAGGGCGTCCAGCACCTGCCGCAGGCGATCGGGCCGCTGGTCGGCCAGGCCATGCAGTTGATCGGTGCGCAACTGATCGACGATCAGGAGATTATGGCTCCCCGCGAAGGTGGCGAGCTCGCTGCCCACATGGATCCCGAGGCGGACCATGATGAGGCGGAATTCACTAAGGCACACGATGTCGAGCGCTGAGCACAGACCGGATCAGGGGACCGCGGTTCATGGTCTTGATGATACGAACGATAGGGATGATAAGGGCGAGGGCAAAGACAAGACGGAGGGCGAGTCTGCCGACAGTGACAAGCCCGAACCGGTGTACCCGCATGATGCCTGGCAGCTCCTGCAGAGCTTCCTGACCCCGACCAGACGCGACAAGATGTTAGCCGTGGCGAGCGCGCGTACAGAGCGCATCCGCCTCGTCGTCCAGGATATCCACGATCCCCACAATGTCTCGGCCTGCCTGCGTTCGGCGGATGCCTTTGGCGTCCAGCACTGCGATGTCGTGACGCTCAAGGAGCGCTTTCATGCCTCCACGGTCGCCAGAGGCGTGGCCTCGTGGCTGACGATCAAGCGCCATCATAGCATCGCCGCCTGCGTCCAAGGCCTCCGCCAAGCCGGTTACCACATCTACGCCGGGGTCCCGCCGGCACCGGGCGTGCTGACTTTGGCCGAACTACCGATCCAGCACAAGATCGCCGTCGTCTTTGGCAACGAGCATGCCGGGATCGACAAGGCGTGGTTGCCGCATATCGACCAGCCCTTCACCATTCCGATGGTCGGCATGGTGGAGAGTTTAAATATCTCCGTCGGCGCCGCCATCACCCTACAGTATTTAACCGATAAAGCCCGCAGGCAAGCCGCCGTCGCCCCCTACCCGCTGGATGAGGCGGCGCGTACCCAACTGTTGAATGCGTGGATATGCCGGCAGTTGGCGGCGTGGCCGCAGATGCTGGAGCGGCTGCGCGCGGGCCAAGACGTGGAGAATTCCGATGCGAAGCGCTAAGAGCCCGGCAAAACATCAACGGACGTTCTATCCTAGGCTCCTACTCCTGGCTCTAGCGCTCGCCGCGATGCCGGGCTGTATCACCAGCGGTCCCACGGCAAAGCTGGGTGTGCAGGAGGGCCATGCCAGCTACGTCCCGGCCCGCATCGCCCTGGTGGGTTGCCAACTCTGGCCCGAAGGTGCGCGCTTTGCCAAATTGCCGCTCACCAATGCGAAGCCCGCGGAGCTGCGTGAGCTATGCGCAGCGACTGATAGCTATCTCAAGACGGGCTCTCAGGGCCAACCATATATGAAAGGCTACGTGCCCGAGGTAGTCGTGAAGCGACTTGAAAAAGCCGGCCACGGTGAACTCCTCGGCACCTTGCCCCAGATCTGGTCCCACCGCGCCAGCGATAGTAGCGACGCCGTCAACGCACCCGCTGTTTACAACAGCTCCATCGCTCCAAGGCCGGAATGGTTGCTGTGGCTCAATCGCCTGAGCACCGACGTCTACAACGCCGACGCCGTACTGTTGCCTTTCATCACCTATGCCTATGACCGCCAGTATGACGACAGTGGGCTGCAAGTCGCCGAGCGCTCGGCGGGCATCGTTGTGCTGTTGATCGACACCAACAACGGTGCGCTCATTTGGGCCGGCGGACGCGACGCGGTCGCCGCAAACAAGCGTTTGAGCAACGGCAATGTTCCCGCTCCGCTAAACCTCCCGCCGTGGACGGATCTAAATGACCGTCTGTTTATCGAAGACCTCTGGAAGGAATTCCCTGGTCGCCAGGTATTTTAACCGCGTGAGACGCAGGTGGGCGACATGGCAACATCCAAGACCAGCTACCTAGACCGCGTCGCCATTGAAGTCGCCATGGTGTGTGGCGTCGGCCGGATCAAGAAGGCTCCCGGGACCTTCGGTTCGATTCCAGGCCTGTTGGTCGGTTGGTACCAGCATAGGCTGGCCACGGTGGCAGGTACGCAGCTTGGTAGCTGGGCTTATCCCCTCACCCTGCTGCTGTTGCTTGGCATCACCGTCGCCATCGCCTGGTGGTCGATTGCCCGCACCGAACATGTGCTTGGCATCCACGACGACCAGCGCATCGTCATCGACGAGGTGGCGGGCCAAGCCGTCGCCGTCTGCGCGCTGCCCTTGGCCTGGCCATGGTATCTTGCGGCATTCTGCCTGTTTCGCCTGCTGGACATCACTAAACCCGGTCTCATTGGCCGCATCGATCGCGACGCCCCTGGCGCCTTTGGCACCCTGATGGATGACGTGCTCGCAGGCGTCGTGGCGGCCGCCATGCTCCTTGGCGCGCTATACTTTATGCCAAGTAGCATGCTAGGATAAGATCCATCCTATAAAAGTTTAAGCTAGAGTCGAAGTCGATGACTTTTCATCCCGCTCAAGATTCGAGGACGCGCATGAGCTCAATCGCCCGTCGCATCGTCGGTGCCCTCTGGTGTTCCGTCGCCCTGCTGGCATGCGCATCCTGTCAAGGTGGCGGCGGCGCAGTGGCCGGCAACGATCAAGGCTCTGACCCCATCAACGATCAGGAATCCACTGATTATAAGAAGGCCTTGGTCCGCTGCTACAAAACCGGCGGCACCCGCATCGTCAAGATCATGGGCGAGCTGCGCTGCTACTGAGGCGCCGGCCTATTTGCGACCCTTGAGCCAATAGGCCCGCAGCTGCCCCTTACCCTTAAAGTCGACGAAGCCGCGCTCTTCGCAGTCAAAGTCGTCTTTGACCAAGTTGTACGTGGTTTCAGAGATTTGGATGCGGTCTTGTTGACCATGCGACTCCATGCGACTGGCGATATTCACCGTGTCGCCCCACAGGTCATAGGCAAACTTGCGCTGTCCAATCACTCCAGCGACGACTGGACCACTGTGAATACCGATGCGCACCTTTAGTTCAAAGGCCAGGGAGGTGCTGATGCGAGCAATCTCGCTTTGCATGGCTAAGGCCACGTCGCAGATATTGAGGCCGTGGCGTTCGTCAGGGACGGGTAGTCCCGCTGCCGCGAGGTAGCAGTCGCCGATGGTCTTGATCTTCTCAACATTGTAGCGGTCCACCAGGTTGTCAAAGGAATCGAAGATCTCGCTGAGAAACGACACCACCTGCACCGGATCCATGGTCGACGAGATCGGCGTAAACGAGACGATATCGAGGAACAACACCGAGACCATCGCAAAGCGTTCAGCGATGGTTCCTTCGTTGGCCTTGAGGCGCTCGGCAATCTTTTTGGGCAGGATGTTCAAGATCAACCGTTCCGACTGGTCCATGGCGTGACGCAGCTCCGTCGTGCGTTCCTCGACGAGGATTTCAAGGCCATGTGAGTATTGGAGGATTTCCGCGTTTTTGCGTTTTAGCTCGTCGAGCTGGAGGCGATGCTTGGCGTGTAAGATACGCTCCAGACTAAAATCCTGAACCGTGATGACGACGTAGCCAGTGTCAGCAGCAGAGTTGGACTGCGCCTTAAACAGGTTGAGGACGACTTCCTTCTTGTCCGCACCAACGGCAACCGCAATCTCGGGACTCACCACGGACTGGCCCGAATTAAGACAGCTGAGCGCATACTGCGACACCAGGGGACCTTCGACGCGCACCACCTCGTCGATGCTCTTGCCGCGGATTTTGCGCGGCGGCAGCTGAAAGAAGGCGGCACTGGTTTGGTTGAAATAGCACACGGTCAGATCGGCCTGGACCACCAAAACCGGCGTCAACAAATGATCATACGGCGAAAACATCGAGCTTTCGCTAGGTATGACTGGGTTGACGGGGGCCGCACTCATCGCTCAAGGTCCTCGCTTAGGCACTGGCTTTAAGAAACCTAAAGTACTGCTCTTCGATCGCATCAAATTCCATCTCGGCCTTACATTCAGGGCAGTTCACACTCGGCGCCGCCAAGCCTGCAACAGCCGCGGCGGTGATCAGCACCTTTTGTTCACGGTCACAGCTCTCGCAGAAATACGGCGCATAGAAATTCTGCACTTCCGAACCGGCGCGAAAGAAGCCGGCCACCATATTGATCTGTTCGATGATGATCTGCGTACAGTTTTGATAGACCAGTTTGGCCGCCGCCGGCAGCGACTCCGAGAAGTGCACCCATTCACGGATGCCGCACGAATTGATGCCCTTGACCCCGTCAAAATTAAAGGTATAGACCTTGCACTCAGGCAGCTTGATCTGGGTGAAATCGACGTCTTCATCGATGACACCGGCAAAGGACAGCTGCGCCTCGCCAGACTTTTCGGTTGCGGTCACGTGAAACTTGCTACTCATGCTGCCCCCTTGGCCTGGGTGAAGTAGTTAAAGGAGGTGACCCTGCTGCGGTAGTGCTTGTAGCGCTTGGTCTTTTCGAGCAAACAGAGAATCTCGGTACGCTTGCCGACCTCGACATTGACGACAAATTGATTGGCCGTGTAAAAGGCCAGGTATAAACCCGCCCCCGCCCCACCGCGCTTTTCTTCGATAAAATTGGTATTGGTGACGCACTTAAGCAGATGCCGGACGATCTTCTCCCGGGTCAGACGGCCAAACTGATCGCTCACCGCGATCCCGATATTGTCCTCATCGGTGCCAAAGGCGATCTCCACGGTCTCGCTTGGCAGCAAAACGATCTTCTCCTTGCGGTCGGTTTGCTCGTACTTGGGCTGTAGGCTAGTTCGGTCCACCGGTGCATTGTAGACCGCGTTGGTCAGCAGTTCATTGGCGGTCTGGCGCAGGAAATCCTCGGCAGCGCCAAAGCTCGCCTTCAGATCGACATGGCCCAGGAGTTCATCGATCGTCGCATTGATCGCAGCGGCCGACCCGACCGTGCGCGACTCAATCACGGCGGCGGGGCTCAGATGAGCGGCAAGCCCCCACAGCGTCGGCGATGCCATCTTCTGAGCGGTCACGGCAAACTCCTTGAGCCAGGAGCGACCGTTGCCGCCGATGATATGGCTTAGGGGAAAGCGCGCCAGGGCTTTGGTGATGTTTTCACCATCATCATGATCGGTCAGCAAAATGCAGCGCGCAGCATGTTGGGCCAGCAGCGACTCGACTTGAGCGGCAGGAAGGGCACGCTCGTCGATCAGCACAATATCGGCCGAAGACACGAACGCTTCTCCCTCGTGCACGTCTGCGGACACCTGAGCTTCTGCCAAACACGCAACCATATCCTCGCGCACCCCAGGGGTCTGCGACACGATCGCGATTTTGTTTAATGAAGCCATACCTATCCTAAGAGCTTAGCGACAACGAGCGTCAAGTCATCAGCGAGCGGTTCGGTGGCAAAGAACTCTGTGGCTTGACCAACCACCCCGTCCCTAATCTCTTCGGCGCTGGCTTGAGCATACTTTAGAATCGACTTGAGGAACTTGCGTCCGCCGTACTCCTCCTGCGCCGGATTCTTGCACTCGACAAAGCCATCGGTAAAAAACAAAATCATGTCCTTTGGCGAAATCTTCACGCTTTCATCGCTATAAACCGTATCCTGGCGCTGCCCAAGGCGCAGGGCTACCGCCTCCATCAGCGGCTTGAGGTCTTTTTTGTCCGGCGCCTTGTCTTTGTATTGATACAAATAGGGCGGATTATGCGAGGCATTGCTGTAGGTCACGGTCAGGTTCTTAACATCGATGAGACAGACAAAGAACGTCATTAAGATCTTGCCCTGCGCCGCACCATACACTGCTTTATTTAGCAAATTCAGTACGCTAGCCGGTGAGTCGAGCAGCTCCGGGTGGGTCAAGCCAAACTCCTTGACGGTGGTCGTGCAGCTCGCCGCCGTGGCCGTGATCAATGCGGCCGGAACCCCGTGCCCCGTGGCATCGCCGATCAGCAGCATGACCTTGTCGCCGTGCGGCACGATCCCCCACCAGTCACCACCGCAGTCGGAGGCTGGGGTATAGAAGGACGCAATGTCCAAACCACTAAGAACCTGATGCACTGGGGGAAAGAAGGAGTCTTGCACCAGCTTGGCGACCTTCATCTCCTGTTCCATGCGGACTTTGTCTTTTTCCTGCTCGAGCAGGTCGACGATGCGGCCGGCCATGTAGTTAAACGAATCGGCGAGCACGCCGATCTCGTCGTTGCCCTTGATGGTGACCTTGGATTTAAAATCACCACCGGCGATCACCTCGGTACCACGAAACAGCGCCTCGATCGGGTTGGTCAACGTCCGCGCGAAGATCATGCCGATCATCATGGCGATGGCGATAAAGAACACGCCAAAGTAGATCGACTTGACCGTCAGCTCACGGGCCGCTTCGAAGGCCTTGCTGGTCTTGATCTCCGACAGGACTAAGAGGTCAAACAGGCCGACAGCGGTATAAGCCACGTAGAGTCCGTCGCCCGCACGATTGGTGGCGGCCCGCACACCGGTGGTTTGCTTGCTGCGTAGGATGTCTCGAATATAGTCTTCACCCAGCATCGTCGCCGCGGCCGCCAGCTTACTTTGCTGCTGATGCGCAAAGAGCTCGCCTTGCGAGCCGATGAGGTAGGTATTGTAGATGCGGTTCTTCTGAAAGCTGCTGAGAAAGCGCGCTAGCTCAAAGCGCACGACCAAGTAGCGTTGCGTCAAGGGGTCCTCGCGGATCAAGGTCAACAGCGCTAGTCCTCCCTTGATGGAGGAGTTCTGCAGCACCGGATGCTTGGGCGTGACGGTGGCAAAGTTCAGTGGCCGTTCGCTATCGACGCGACTAAGGTAGTTGTCCGGGACCTCATCGGCACGCAGGTGCTCGCGGTTGGTGAGGCGCAGCAGGCGCTCATAGCCACTGCCGCGCTTTTGATAGACGGAAAATTCGACCATATCGGGATCGCTGTAAAACAGCGTCCTAAGCAGCTGCCGCCCTTCAAGCGCGGTGGTGACATCGCCAGGACCTGTCACCGGTTGCTGCCGCGCCTTCAGATCCTTCTCCACCCATGCCAGGTCGTCACGGGCTGCGGCGAGCAAAGGCGCCGGAATGCGCGCCGCCGACTTAAGGAGCAGCCGAAAGGCAATGGACGCCTCCAATAAGCGACCACTCCCGATATCACACCACGCCTGCTTGTAGGCAGCGTAGCTGGCGTACTCCGGCTGCGTCGCCACGATCTTTTGGTAGGCCGCCTGGGCCGTCTTAAAGTCGCGCATCAGGTAGGATACCTCAGCCAAGGCAAAGCGCGCCTCGCTGATGTGCCGATCGTTTTTAAACTCCTGCGTAAAGGCGCGCAATCCCTCCTGTGCCTCTTCGTAGCGACTCAGCCGCTGGTAAGCCTGAAGCAGATCCCAAGTCGTGTCGGCATTGAATTTGAGGCGCGCCTTTTTATCCACCTTGTCGCTTTCCTCCAGCAGCACCGCCGCCAGATCCACGCCCTGCTGTAGAGCGTCGCGATCGCCGCTACCCGCCAATCCCTTGCGCAGATACAACGCGGCCAATCCCTGACGCAGTTTCGCCGGAGCCTTCTCTCCGCCCTTCTTCGCAACGACTAAGGCACTCGCAGCAATATCTGCGTCGATCTCGGCAAGCGGCAGGTTCACCTTATCCTTAACGCCAAGGGCTGCCGCAGGCAGCGCCGACCTTTCCTCATCCGAACCAAGGCGACGATCGGCGACGAGGTTATAGATCCCCAACGAATCCTTCAAAATGCGGCTCAAAAAGCTCTGCACCTGCTGTCCCGACGACTCCGCGGTTGCTAGACTAGAGCCGAAGATATAACGCGTCTTGTCATCGTTAAATAGATTGAGCGCGACCACCAAATACAGGCCGAGCGATAGCATCACCAAGGCCGAGGTCACGGCGATCAGTTTGATGCGAATGGAATAGCGAACAGTGCGAGCCATGCGCGGTTGCCGATATGGGAGCTGAAGACCCCGTGGAACTTACTAAGAAGCTTCCTTAATCATATCGCTTCAAGAGATTAGCCGCAGCCGGCAGATCCTGCCGGGGTCAGTCACTTTTGCTAGATGGATTGGCACTGGGGGAGGTCGGTGCGATCCGACCCCTCCACCACCTATAAACCTTCTTCGTCATTTTTTGCTTGTTCGTGGCCCTGAAGTTTATGAAACATGTCAAAAATGGCGCCATTAATAGGCAAAAAAATCCGCCTGGGCCGAGGCCAAATCGCGCACACAACCATCTATTATTATTGGCCTTGCAGGAATTGCTGTAAAGTTTTCGCCGACGTCTCCGATAAGACGATTGGCTTACAACGCTTAGAGGTAATAGCCGGATGAACTTGCAACGACTAACTATTCTCATCGTCGACGACAATGCCCATTCCAGCGAGATCATCGCAGAGCATTTAACCAGTGCCCTAAAGGATGCCGTCATCGTCAATGCCCCCGACGGATCGGAAGCGCTGAGGATGCTGCGCCAACGGCCGATCGACCTGGTCATCACCGATGAGGTCATGCCGAAGAAGTCAGGCACTGATCTGATCAAAGACGCCGCCGCTTCGGGCGTCAATTGCCCGTTTATTATTTTGACAGGCCTACGCTCGCAGGATGTCCCAATCGAAAAGCGCAATGCCCACCGGGTGCGCTTGCTAGAAAAACCGACATCTGGATCCGACCTTTTACAGTTGGTGCAGGTCATCTTGGCCGATCGTAAGACTGCCTAAGCTCTGCCGAAACGGCCGGGAATGTGGGCCATTTGCTGCGGTTATGGCCGGCCTGGCACCAAATAAATATTTGGCAGTCATAGGCTTAGGTTAGTAGTGAGATCAAGAGATTTCGTATTAAAGCCAACAGGCAAACCAGACCGGTTAGACGCGATCAGGTAAGTCAGATGAACGGCATAGTTTGCCCACCAAGATCCGGGCAAGGTTTGCCCGTTTATTTCCGCTGTAAGATACCGATCAGCCTCTCACTATGGTCCTAGCTTTAAAACTAAAAAAATACCGCACGGTCGAGACCGGCGTCTTCGCGACGTTGGTGCTCATCGCCATGATCTTTGGTTACCTCGCTTTTTCACCGGCATCCTATGTCGAACAAGCAACGACAGGTAAAGCCGTGGCGACCATGGATGAGGTTCATAGCAGCGTCAAACGCAAATCCGAGGGCAGCTTGGCATGGAACGACGCCGAGGGTGGTGGCGGCCTGTACGGTGGTGATCAAATTTTAACGGCGGCCGATTCGCAGGCCAGAGTGAAGTTCGCCGACGGCGGTGAGGTGACCGTCGCCGAAAATTCGCTGATCAAGATCGAAACGCAAGGCGGCCGTACCAGCCTCGACATGACCAAGGGCTTTGTCTCGGGCAAATTCGCTGATTCAGCCGGCCAAGTCACCATCAAGATGGGTAAGACCGAGGTGCGCTTAAAAAAGGGCGCCGAGGTGCAGATCAAGGTCGATCAGAAGCATCCGGAAGCCACCACTTTTGCGCTGATCAAAGGCGAAGCTAGCCTTAAACCACAGGTGGGCCAAAAAGAAGTCAAGCTGGCCTCCAACCAACAGCTAAAACTCGACACCAAATCCGGCACCGCGACGGTGCAAGAGATTCCCATTCGCCTCCTTAAACCAAACGGCACGCAGCGCCTGGAGGCGGGTTCGGCCGACGGCGTCGTGTTCGCCTGGGATACCAAGAAAGAGGCGACCAGCTACAACGTCGAGATTGCCACGGACAGTGCCTTTAAGAACATTGCGATCAGTCGAACCCTTGGCGCTAAATCGCTGCGCATCACAACGCTACCGGCTGGCTCGTACTACTGGCATGTCCATGGAACAGGCAGCGATGGCTCGGCGCTGAATAGTTCCGACAGCGCTTTGCAAATTGTTCCGCCGCCACCACCACCGCCACCGCCGCTACCTCCTCCCCCCGCACCGGTCGCTACACCCGAGCCAAAGGCGCCGAGCGAGGCCCTTGCGCAGCAGCCAGCTGAGGCGCCCGCCAATGCCGACCATATCGTCGCAGCACAGGCACCACCAGAGAAACCACCGGAACCGCCACCACCACCACCGCCACCGGTGCCAGTGGAACCGGTCTTGACGAAGCCGCTTAACGCGGCGACCGTCAACCTAACGATCAAGCAAAATCGTGTTTACTTTGGCTGGGAGGATCAACCCGCAACCCACGACTTCACCATCGACATCGCCACGACGCCGGATTTTGACCATATGGTCCTGACTAAGCACATCATCGGTCAACACTTCGAATGGGACCATCCCAAACCCGGCAGCTACTTCTGGCGGCTCCACGCCGAAGGGCAAAACGCTAGCGCCGTCAGCCAAGCGCGCTCCCTCACGGTGCGTGCCATTGTACCGCTGCCCCCACCTAAACTTGAAGACAGCTACTTCTTCCGCCTGCCACGGCGTGGCCCAACCTCAATGCTGCGCTCGGTCTTTAAGACAATCCTCGGCATGAACGAGGCGAGGGCGGTCGTCGCCCCTGGGGGGCCAGATGATGACGCTGCGGACAACGACCGTGCCCTCCCGCTGACCGACCTGAAACCTAAATCAAAATCTGTTTTGGATCACGTTGAGATTCATTGGCCCCCGGTGCGCGGCGCCGTCAACTACATCAGCGAGCTGGCGACGAGTTTAACTTTCAAAGACATCGTCGTGCGCACCACCAGCAAAGCTCCTGCCTTCTACTGGCCCGAGGCCAGACCTGGCCGCTACTATCTGCGCGTCGCAACGGTTGACTCAGAGCGTAGCCGCGGCCCCTTTTGTCGCCCGGCGACGGTGATCGTTGAGGAAGAGCTACCACCTCCACCTCCACCGCCGCCACCGCCCCCACCCCCGCCTAAACCAAAACCAGCGCCGCCACCGCCGCCGCCACCGAAGGCCGTGGTCGCCGAGCCACCGCCGCCACCGCCGGTTAAAGCCGCCGCGCCGGCGCCGACCTTGCCACGGCCGAAACGGCCCGCGCGCGAAGCGATGCGCGGCACGAGCGACGTGGTGAGCACGACCCAGAGCCCCAACCGCACGGCGCAGGTCGAATTGTTGGCGGCTTATGCCCCGGCGATCATTTCGAACAGCATGATTAGCCCGAATGTCACCAATAGCTTGAGTATCACCACGTTCAATTCGTATTTCTTTAGCGGAACCCTGTATTTCATGCGCAACTTCAGCCTCGAAGGGGCCTATCAACGCATGTCGGTGGACCTCTACAAAGCCCAGAGTCTCGACCAGGGAACAACCGGTCAACCGGTGCTGGCCTTTCGCCCGCAGTCGATCACCGCGCGCTTACAGGGGCGGTGGTCGCTCGGCTCTAGTCCCTATGCTCCGGCGCTCGAAGCACGCGCTGGCTACCTCTACAAGACTTTCTACACCTACTACGCCGGGTCGCTGACCACATTTGGCTTAAGCGAGGCCGGTGCTCACCATGCCACGGCCGGACTCGGCATCCGCCAGCCCTTGGCTCGGACGCAGCACCTCGAAGCGCTGGTCGATGTGGCGAAGCCGCTCGCGTCGAGTCCAGCAAAGGTCACCGGAGGGCAACAATTGTCGCTCCTGGGGGCGTATACCATCGAGATCCGAGCGCCGATGCAGCTGACTTTTGGCATGCGCTACATCGGCACAAGCTATGACTTCACCGATCAGGCCCACGACGTCCAAGGGACCATGAGCGAGCGAAGCCTAGCGGTGTTCGGGGCGTTAGGCTGGCGCTTCTAGCTGCTATCCGCTGCCACTGCGCGGCTTTGCTGCATAAACCCTGCCCTCCAGCCTTCCTGCCCTCCCAGTTGCCTAGAATAAAGCTGCCCAAAAACTGGGAGAGCGGGAAGGCTGGAGGGCAGGGTTTATGCAGCAAAGCCCCGCCGCGATTCTAACCAGCCAAGATAAAACACGATTTTCGGCATCAGCCGGGACTCCAGAGCAGCGCCGACCTGTCCTTCGCCGGCGCGGTTTGGACCTCGTCTTGATCCCAGGTCTGGGGGCGACAAAAAATAGGCTGCTTGCACATTTTGCTGAAGCTAGTAAAATCCCGCCCTGGCTCAACAAACCATCAACAGGCGCCAAGCAGGAGCACCCCTTGATCGAACAAACTTTGTCCATTATTAAACCCGACGGCGCCCAACGTAACCTGATCGGCAAGATCGTCAGCCGCTTTGAAGAAGCCGGCCTGCGCATCGCCGCGATGAAGAAGAAGCAACTCTCCAAGCAGGAAGCCGAAGGCTTCTATGCGGTGCACAAAGCCCGTCCGTTCTACGGTGAGCTGGTGCAGATGATGACCGGCGGTCCAGTCGTGATTATCGTCCTCGAGGGCGAAAACGCGATCGCCCGCAACCGCGAGCTGATGGGCGCCACGGACCCAGCCAAAGCCGACAAAGGCACGATTCGCAAAGACTTCGCCAAGTCCATCGGTGAAAACACCGTGCACGGCTCCGACAGCAAGGAAAACGCCGCCACTGAAATCAGCTACTTCTTCAGCGCAACCGAACTAAGCTGAAGGGCAGGCCGTAAGCTGCGGGTCATTGGTAAGCAATGATCCGCTAGCGAACAGCCGAGATTGCAGCGATAGTGGAGCATCGTATGTGACGATGCAGCGTCCTCCACAGCAAAAAGGTCGCGCGACCGTGGTACCTCTGTAGCACGGCCCGACCTGACTTTTTCAAGGCGATGGGCTCATGTCGATTCAGTTGATCCAAAAAGTCGCGGCCGAGATGAACCTCAAGCCGGCCCAGGTCCACAGCACGATCCAGCTCCTCTTCGAAGAGGAGTGCACCATCCCCTTCGTCGCCCGCTACCGCAAGGAGATGACCGGCACCCTGGATGAAGTCCAGCTACGGGACATCCGCGACCGGTATCACTATCTAACCGAGCTCGAAAGCAGCAAGGCCAAGTACCTCAAGGTCGTCGAGGAGCATTGCCAGAAGAACCCCGCGTTCAAGGGCAAGTTCGACGAGCTAAAAAAGCGCTTTGAAGCCTGCCAAACCCGTCAGGAACTCGAAGACTTGTACCTGCCGTTCAAGCCCAAGCGCCGCAGTCGGGCCATGGTCGCCAAAGAGAAAGGCCTCGAACCCCTACTTGAACAGATTCTCGCCCAAAGGGACACCGTCCGGGACCTGTTGGCACTGGCTGCCGCCTTCGTCACCCCGGCGGATAAGACCGACGTTCCCGAAGAGCTGCGCGTCCTCACCGCCGAGGCCGCCTTGGCCGGAGCGGCGGATATCATGGCCGAGCGGGTCAACGAGACCGCCGAGTTCCGCGCCATCGTCCGCACCATCAGCCACGAAACCGGCATGCTCGTCGCCAAAAAGATCGAAGACCGCGCCTCAGCCGTGGCTGCAGCGGCGGCAGCCACCGCGGCCAGCGACGAACCCGGACCCAAAGACTTCAAGCCCAAGGGCAAGAAGGCCGATGCCTCGAAGTACGAGAACTATTTCGAATACAAAGAGCCGCTAAAGAGCGCCCCCTCGCACCGGATCATGGCCGTACGCCGCGGCGAAGCCGAAAAGATCCTGCGCGTCGGCGTCGAAGTCGACGAGAGTCGCATCACCCATGATCTACGCACTGCGGTGCTTGGCCCTAAAGTCGCCAGCGACGCCGTCAAAGCTTGGCTCACCGCCGTGGTCGAAGACGCCTACAAGCGCCTGATGGGACCATCGATTGAAACCGAGCTGCGCCTGCAGCTCAAGAGCCAGGCCGAGGACGAGGCGATCAACGTCTTTTCCAAGAACCTGGAAAATCTTTTGCTACAGTCGCCGATCCCGCACAAGACGGTCATGGGCGTCGACCCCGGCATCCGCACCGGGTCCAAGTTGGCCGTGGTCGACGAAACCGGCAAGCTGCTCGGATCCGCGACCATCTACCCCGACTACCGCAAAGAAGACTCGGCCAAGACCAAGGAGGCCAAGGCCGTGGTCGCTGGCTTTATCGACAAATTCAAGGTCGAATGCCTCGCCGTCGGCAACGGCACCGGCAGCCGCGAGATCGATCGCTTTATCAATGGCGTCATCAAAGAGTTTAACATCAAGAACGTCAAGCGCCTCGTGGTCAACGAAGCCGGCGCCTCGGTCTACTCCACCGACGACCTCGCCCGTGAGGAGTTCCCCGATCTTGACCCGACGATCCGCAGCACCGTCAGCATTGCGCGGCGCTTGCAGGACCCTTTGGCCGAATTGGTCAAGATCAATCCCCGCTCGATCGGTGTCGGCCAGTACCAGCACGATGTCAACCCGACCAAACTAGGACGCAGCCTGGAAGAAGTCGTGGAATCCTGCGTGAACAAAGTCGGCGTTAATCTAAACACCGCCTCTTACGCCCTGCTCGGTTACGTCTCCGGCGTCGGCCCCGCACTGGCCAAGAGCATCGTCAGCTACCGCAACGAGCACGGCAAGTTTTCGTCCAGAGCTGATGTCACCAAGGTGACCGGCCTCGGGCCAAAGGCCTACCAACAGGCCGCCGGCTTCCTCCGCGTTCCGGAGTCGGACAATCCGCTGGATAACTCCTCGGTCCACCCCGAGCGCTACGACATCGTCAACATGGTCTCCGCCGACCTGAAAAAGCCGCTGCGCGAAATCGTTGGCCACCGCGACATCGTCGAGTCGATCGCCTGGGAGAAGTACGTCTCCGACGTGATCGGCATGCCAACGCTCAAGGACATCGCCAGCGAGCTGGTCAAGCCGGGCCGCGACCCCCGTGAAGACGGTGCGCGCCTGATGTTCTCAGACGAGGTCAGCGAGATCGAAGACCTGCGTGCCGGCATGACGCTCAAGGGCACGGTCACCAACGTCACCAACTTTGGCGCCTTCGTCGACATCGGCGTGCATCAAGATGGCCTGATCCATATCAGCGAGCTGTCAGACACCTTTGTCAAGGACCCGTCCCAGGTCGTGGCCGTCGGCACCGTGCTCAACGTCCGCATCCTCGACGTCGATGTCGCTCGGCGACGCATCAGTCTGAGCTGCAAAACGCCGAGCACTGAGCGTACCCAGCAATCACCGCGCCCCGCCGGCCAGCAAGGTCAGCACGGCCAACAAGGTCAGCACGGCGGTGGCGGCCAGCAGCGCCGCCCTGAAGGCGGCTCGCGTGGCGGCCAGCCGCATAGCACGTCGCAGGGCCAGGGCCAGGGTCAGCGCGGCAATCGCCCTGCACCGAAGCCAGAGAAGGAATTCACCGCCGCCGACTTACTCAGCAAGTTCAACCGCAAGTAAGCGTGGCGTCGAAGAGCGTGTCGTCAAAGAGTGTGGAGAGGATCGGTCTTGCAAGTACAGCACAAGAAAGCAGTGAAACTAGCCGTCATCGGCGGCTCGGGTCTCTATCAGATGGACGCCGTCAAGGTCGTCAAAGAGCATGATGTCACCACGCCCTTTGGTAAGCCCTCCGACGCCATCATCGAAACGCAGATCGATGGCCGAGTGGTGTACTTTCTCCCGCGTCATGGCCGTGGTCACCGCCTGACGCCGTCGGAAGTGCCCTACCGCGCCAACATCTACGCGCTGAAGCAGCTGGGCGTCACCCACATCTTGGCGGTGAGTGCCTGCGGCATCATGAAAGACGAGATCAAGCCGGGCGATATGGTGGTGCCAGACCAGATCTTTGACCGCACCAAAGGGGTGCGTGAATCGACCTTTTTCGGCGATGGAATCGTCGGCCACGTATCCTTTGCCGACCCCTTCTGCGATGAGATGCGCCAGCTCATCATCGCCGCCTGCACCGCCAACAAGGCGACGACGCACGGTAGCGGGACCTACGTCTGCATGGAAGGTCCGATGTTCTCAACGCGCGCCGAGTCGCAGCAGTACCGTAAGACGCTCGATCCAGCCGTGATCGGCATGACGGCCATTCCCGAGGCAAAATTAGCCCGCGAGGCCGAGCTAAGCTACGGCATGCTCGCACTTGCCACGGACTACGACTGCTGGCATGAGACCGAAGAGGACGTCACCGTCGAGGTCGTCTTGGCCGTGCTCAAAGCCAATGCTGCACTGGCCAATGCGATCGTTAAGTCGGTCGCCGCCAGCTTGCCGCACGAGTCGTCGAGTCCAGCTCTTCATGCGGCAAGGCACGCGATCATGACGACTCCGGCGCTGATTCCGGCGGCGACTAAGGAGCGGTTGGCGTTGCTTTATGGGGCCTATCTTGGCGTGTGAGGAGGCGTCGGCTCGGTCGAATGTGAGGCGATGGCTGGCATGGCTGTTTCGTAGTGTAAAATGATACCGTCGCGGATGTATTCCAGATGGGAATTCCTGGTCCATGTCGAAATCTAAAGTCTATATTGAATCTAGTGTTATCAGCTACTTGACAGCGCGCGCCAGCCGTGACGTTGTGGTCGCTGGCCATCAGCAAATTACGCGAGAGTGGTGGGACAACGACAAGGGGCAGTTTGACCTTTTTATCTCATCTTCCGTCATTCGAGAAGTTGGGGGAGGCGATCCTGAAGCCGCGCAGGAACGGCTTCGGGTCATTGCTGGGTTTCAGGTACTGACAGTCGGCCAAGAAACTGGACGCTGTGTGCAAGCATTACTCTCCGGAGGCGCCCTTCCGGCAAAAGCCGCAGAGGATGCGCTCCACATCGTTTTGGCGGCCACTAATGGCATGGATTATTTGCTGACATGGAACTGCAAACACATTGCCAATGCCACAATGCGTAAAACCATTGAGAGAATATTGCGGGAATTGGGACTTCAGAGCCCGGTCATCTGCACCCCAGACGAATTAAGAGGAGCTACTCCATGACAGATAAGGATCAAGAAGACGACCCAATCATTGCAGAAATTCGAGCGATTCGGGACGAGCATGCTAAGCGCTTTAATTACGATATAGAGGCTATCCTTGTAGATCTGCGCTTATTTGAAAAGACTTTGAATCTTGAGCCCCAATTGGCATCGAGGGCGGTCTTTAAAAATACTGGGTCCTAACCGGCCTGCCGCGCATTGTGGCTACCTAGTTATTTGGCCGACCTTCTCAATCCCAGACGGCGAATCTAGGCTCACTAAGCTACTAGGCAAATTTCGCCAAATCAGATACCGAAGACCTTATTAACTCTGGTCGCGGGCAAACCTGTGGGCAAAATTTGATTTCAGCAAATCGTAAAATTGACGCAATACTTCGCAGCAGCAGCTTGGCTGAGATCTCCCTATGGATGGGCGTGATGTTGCTGCTCCTTGCAAGCCACACCGCCTCGGCCGCTACGAACAGCGATGACCTAAGCAGTTTATTATGGATGACTCCAGCGCAGCTATACCGGCTCGACGGCGGCGCAATGAGCGCCCAAGTCGACGACGACCGAGCCACAGACACCAACCACGCCAGGCTCATCTTTGGCCGCAAGGCATCGCCCAGTCTCTATAGTGCACTCAGAGCCCAAGTCGGCAGCCATGACAGCCTTAATCTCGGCGGTGACGGCGCCTTCAAAATCCTCGACAAGATCGTGCTCGGCCTCGGCTTAGGTTGGGCACAAGGGCGATGGTTAGATACATCGGCAGCAACCCAGCAAGTCGTCGTCAGCAGTCAGGCTATCGTCGTTAAAGACGAACGCTACGACGTCGGCGCCGCCATGTGGCAACTGCAGCTCAGTGAGCATGCATCCGCCGCACTCCTTCACGGCCGCTGGTGGATCACGCCAACCCTTGCCTTCGGCGGCGAAGCACGACGAGCGCCGCGATTCACTGCAGGCCTTCGCCATCAGCGCTGGACCTATGCTTTAAGTGCCGCAGCGAGCTGGCCCGAATGGGAGCTAGAGGGGCTACTGCGATACCCTGAGCACCACGCCGCCGGAGCTTCAGCCGAACCAGCCCATGGCGCATTGCGGGTGTGCTACCGCGCAGCGCCTGATTGGTCGATGGATGTGCAGGTGATGAGTGACCTTGGTCGTGCCCCTGAGCAAAACCGCGTCCAGTCGACGTCTTGGTACCGAGCGCTCAACGGCCCGAGCGCTGGACGCTCGCTGGGAGTCGGCTACAGCCATCGCCTCTAACTTTGCGGTGGACCCCACAATAACGTTACAATTTGGTCTGCATCGACCATCGCCCCCATTGTTGACACGACACGAGGCCCTCATGCTTGACGCCACCGCGGCAGCTAAGCCCACGGCATCGAAACGCTCACCCAATCTCGGGCCTCCCTCCCTGCGCCTTAAGGACATCCGCATCACCCTTGGCAAAACCCTGCGCCTCAGCATTGCTGACTTCCAGATCGGCTCCGGCGAACGCGTCTTAATCCATGGCCCCAGCGGCCAAGGTAAAACCACCCTACTCCACCTGCTTGCCGGCCTCATCGTGCCGGACTGCGGCGAAGTCTGGGTCGGACCTAGCAACCTACGCCAACTCAGTGAACGCCAGCGCAGCCAGCTGCGCCGCCGCGACTTCGGCATCATCTTTCAATCGCTCAATCTCCTCGACCACCTGACCGCTGTCGAAAACGTCCTGCTCGCAGGCGGCCGCACCGCACTCAGCCGCCACGCCGCTCTTGTCGCCCTGGCGCAGGTGGACATGGAGCCCTATTCCGCAGATTCTACCGCCAGCCTCAGCCTAGGCCAGCAGCAGCGCATCGCCGCCGCACGGATGCTGGTGGCAAAGCCCAAGGTGATCCTCGCGGACGAACCGACCTCCAGTTTAGACGAGGCCAACGTTGAGCTGCTGATGGACGCGTTAGACGTCGCAGCGAAAGGAGCAACGTTGGTTATGGTTAGCCATGATCAACGCATCCGCGCGAGGTTTCAGCGCGTCGTCTCGATCAACGAGGTCTTCAAGCGATGACACCCCTTCGTTTAGCCTTGTTGAGTCTGGGCAGACGGCGTACCGCGACGACGATTGCGTTGCTCGCGATCGCCTTCCCGGTCGCCGCCGGAGGCGCCTTACTACGCTTGTACCGCGCCTCCGAGCAGCGCTACTCCGCCCTTGATCGCAGCTTTGACGCGGTGGTCGGCGCCAAAGCCGGGGAGCTAGATCTGCTGCTTGGCGCCCTCAACGGCGACGGCGAGGTCGTCCCGGAGCCCATCACCCTAAACCTGTATAACACCATCCGCGCCAATGCCGTTGCCGGACTTTCGCCTCCTAACGCAACCCAACCGCAGTTTCTCACCAGCCTCATTCCGATCACGGTCTTTGGTCGCTTTCACGGCAGGCGAGTCATCGCTAGCGACGTGAGTTTTTGGCAACGCCCGGCTCCCGAACCAAGCCCCGAGTTCATCAGCGGCAGAGCCCCGACCACCACGACCGAGGTGAGTCTCAGCGAAGCGCTGGCGCAGACGGAAGGCCTACACCTTGGCGACCACATCAGCATCGATCCCTGGGTGAGCCGGAGGAGCAGCAGCAACGCCGCGCTAGCAAAGGTGTCGCTACGGGTCGTCGGCATCACCAAAGCCACCGGCTCGTTTTGGGACCAAGTCCTGGTGGCGGATCTGAAACTAGCGACCGAAGTCCTGGCCGGACTTCCTACCAGCGAGCTGCATTCCGCATGGAAGCAGCACATCACCCATTACCTCCTCGCCAACTGCTTACATGGCAACTGCGCCACGCTCAAAGACCTGATCAACCAGGCCACGGTTGCGCAGATGATCGAGGTCAAACCAGCCGTTGCCAAGCTGCAGCGCCTTCTCGGCCAGGGCCAACGCATGGGGCTCGTCATCACGACGATGATTCTCACCCTAGGCGCATTGGCGGTGGCCGGCATGATGCTCACTCGCTTCGATGCCATGCGCGGACAACTAGCGGTGCTAAGAGCGATTGGCTACGGCCGCAGAGAAGTCGCGCTGTGGCTTCTGCTCGAAGGACTTTTGCTTGGCACGACGGCGACTTTATGTGGCGCGGCCTTGGACGGCGCGAGCTTTCCCTGGCTACGCCATCTGGCGCAGAGCTGGGCGCCGACCGAGGTCGGACTCGACCTGCCTCTACTCAGTAGCGCGCCGGTGTGGGCAGCGGCGATTGCCGCGACACTCATAGCGGCCTGTTTACCGCTGCTGCGGCTCTTGCGACAGGATATTCACCGGACGCTGCGGTCATGAGGCCACCCAGCCGCGAGGGCCAAAGGACCTACCCCTAGGCAATCTCCGCCAATATCGCCGTCAACAACTCCGTCGTCTCATGCACACTCGAATCCCGCTGTAGACCCGTATCCAAACACGCTGCCGTCGTCCCGGAGCGCAATCTAAACTTACCACCATGACCAAAGTCACGCCGCCGATTGATCGACATCGACAAGACATCTCCCAGCGCATCTAGACGCGGCTTGCCCGTCGCTAAACGAATCCCCATGGTCCCAGCCCGCGACGCGATGTTCGAGGCTAAGTCAGCTGCGCGATTCGTCTCGCGCGGTTCCCAGGCCACCGAGCCATCAGCCGCCGACATGACACCATAGAGGTGCGCATAGGCACGATTACCCGTCGCCGACGCCAGGAGTTGACGCAGCTGCCCCATCAGGCCTTTACCTCGTCGCAGTAGCTTTGCCGCCGCCGCAACCGCAGGCTGGCAGTCAGACCGCACCGCTGGCCGCATCGCACCGACTAAACTGGCGGTGAGTGCACCGGTCAGCATCGCCAGCACCTCCGCCTCCATACTGGTGTCTGCAGTCGAGCGAATCGCGATCGCCAAACGTCGCCGCGGCATCCATACACCGATACCGCAGACCCCACGCTCGCCGCGCTTGCCTGGGATAAAGCTAGCGTCAACAAACACTGGCTCACCGCGCAGCTCTGCAGGTAGTGGAGGTGTCGCCCGCTTTTGCAGCGTCGACTTCACCCCTTTGAGCCAATGAAACAGCAGCAGACTCAGGGTCATCAGGTAGCGGGGCGAGAGGACTCGAGCACCGTTTTTACTGCGCCGCTTACGCTTTTTCCAGAATTTAGCCCCACTTTGGTGACGCCCCAGGGGATGGGACGCCTTCTGTCGATACATCGCCACGCCAACCTCGTTTCTCAGACACCCTAAGCCTATCGGCAGAATCGAGGATTTCCTCAACTTCTCGAGTAACACTTTGTTTATGTTGACTTGTTAGGTACATATTAACCGAAGTCCACAGCCATACCAAGCGGCAAAGGCCTGCCCGCAACAGCGCAAAGAGCGCGTCAGCCACAAAAAAAATCCACCCCGCATGCAACGACATTGAAAATCTCCCTGCCACACAGCCTCTAAGGACCTTCGACCGCAATGCTTTCCACGCTAGAAATTTTCTTCTCAACTTTTAAACCCAGGACGACGAGCTGACTTTTAATCGGTCTGCTGCGGCAGACAATTGGAGGACTATTCGTTATGAACAAACTGCGACTCTCCCCACGCCTTAAGACCTACACTGCCGCCCTCATGGCTGGGCTGTGCACTTGCCTCATCGCCTTACTTGCGACGCACTTCGGCATGCGCTCGGCATCGCACAGCGCCGCGAATCGGCAGCTCAAAGGCCAAGTCAGAGACCTGGTTGGGCGACTTGCCGAAGTCGAAGAAGTCCTGGCTGAAGTGCGTGACGAACGCAAAGCCATCGACGACGTCACCCTTGCGACCTTGGGCGGTGTTGTTGACACCGCCGCCATCGACACCGAGCAAAATGGTCGTCTCTATTACGCCCTGCACGGCCGCGAAGCGAGCGATGACACGTCGATACGCCACCTTCGTCAGGGCCCGCAGGTCGCCGACGCACCTTATCCTGCGCTGGTCGCGCGCATGGCTCATTTAAAACAGCAGGGTCAACAACTCGTGTCGTCGCTGCGATCTACCACCAAGGACCTGACCCACCGCCAAGAAATCCTCGCGGCCATCCCGTCAAGGCTACCGGCGAAGGGCTGGCTCAGCTCGGAATTTGGCGTGCGCAAATCGCCCTTTCACGATGGCGAAAGCATGCACTTTGGCCTAGACATCGCCGCTGAAGAAGGGACTCCGGTTTACGCTCCAGCCGACGGGATCGTCACCTACGCCAGTAATTTTGGCGGCTACGGCAAGCTCGTGAAGATCGATCACGACTTTGGCATCAGCACGCGTTACGCCCATAACGCACAACTCCTGGTGAAAAAGGGCACCCACGTCCGGCGTGGTGACGCCATCGCAGTGATCGGCAGCACCGGCCACACCACCGGTCCTCACGTCCACTATGAGATCCTGATCCATGGTCAACCAGTCGATCCAGCTCGCTTTATCCTCGAGCGTCCACCGGCTTCGCCGCAAGTGACGCAAAGCGCACCACAGCACTTGGTCACGGCTGTGCCAAACGGCACCGGCGGTGACTTCGACCCCGTCGCAGCACACCAGGGAAGTATCATGGCAATCGCCGACGATCCCGATGATGATCCTAGTGAACATCAATATGGCATGATTCCTCCGCTGCGCGGGGAACGCCTGACGATGGCCGACGCCTTACCAGAGCAGTTCAGTCACCTGACGACGACCGACGTGTACTTATTGATCGCCTTTCTCTTGATATCGAGTCTGGTCTTGATGATGATGCGGGTGCCAAATGACGACTACCTCACACAGGATACCAAACAGCATCCGCTGCCTCCGGAGAAAGGCCTGATGTCGACAGGCTATCCGGTGGAGATCCGCTGGTCGACATGGGCCACAAGGGAAAGCAAAAGCCTAGAGGATGATGAAGAATAGTCGCTGACCTAGAGACACCATGAACCTACTTGATGGGCCCCACGCCATCGATGTGACCATCCTTGACCGCATCGACGTAGGCAGCTTGCGGATTGCTCTGCCATGGCGATTGGCTCTGGTCCGGGCCCCAACTGTAGTTATGACTCAAACCCAAGGCGTTGTAGATGGAGTCCATGAGATCGAGGTTTTTACGCCCTCGGCCGCAGGGATTCCAGTTACCCTTACTCGCGTTATTAGGATGGTCCCATGGACAGATGCCGGTGAGCCAAGCCCGTTTGACAGTGCCGCGAAAGGTGATTTTAATAATCGTTCCACAGAGATTTTTCTCGCGTAGAGTTTTGGTACAGTCGGGGAGTCCGCTGGACCAACCAGGACAGGTAGCGCCGTCGATCAAGTCATCACCCTCAACCACGGCCACGCCGTCATTAAAGCTAAATCCAGGTGGTGTTTGACATTCCACAGGCATCTCGCCTGGCGCGTAGTGAGTGACCGAATAGCGCGAGTCACCGTAACTGCTCACACCCGATCCGCTATGCGCCGTTGTCTTACATGAGATGACAGCGACTCCACTTAGCAACGAGAGCAACAAGACAAGGCGCAAGAAGGACCCCATGGCAATGAAGATTTGCGATGGGGTTATTGTACACCTTGACGAGTGCTATCGCCAGGGAGAGCTTGCTGTGGCACGTCGGCAAAGGACACGACCTCTTCCCCGCTAAAACTAAGCACCCAGGCACGATCGTAGACGTCGTCGCCGTCCCAATTGCTTGGGCCATCTATGTAACCAAAGGCCTCGACGATGCCGGGGATGGCATTGTGCTCCCAACAGATCACCACCATCCGACCGTCGTAGCGATGGTCATGCAGAATATCGTTTGCTAGTTGTTGCTGCTGCGCACGTAAGAAATAACTGTCAATCGTCAGACCAAGACTCTGTGCAAGCGGCGTCACGGTCTGGATCGGCCTCAGGGAGCCCTGGCTATCCTTTGGCTTCTGCGCGTAAATAGCGACAGCGGGGCCAAAGCTATTAAACTGGGCATTGCTTTTAAAGACATCAACCAAGGCCCGCGCGCGTTGCCACCCTTGTTTATTCAGCTCGTTGCCGCGATTCGGCTTTTCGCCGTGGCGGATGATGATCACCTGCGCCGGAGCAGCCAAGGCTGCAATGGGAAAAACGGCGAACAATAGCGCAAACGTGCCGACAAGTCGGTGTAGCATCTTGGTCATTGTTGGATCTCCTACGCTCATAGGTACACGACCCACATCGAATGATCAACGTCAAAGAACCACCGCCTGTCGCGCGATTGGCGCTGCTATTCAGGGCCTTCAGATGCGCCCTGAACAGCAGTGAAGTGCTGCCGCGCCAACCTGGCGCGACGCATCATCCATTACTGCGCCGAGCGGAACGCTTCGATAAAGGCATCAGCGATTTGCTGCTGACCGACCTTCGAGGGATGAATGCAATCAACTTGGGAGATATCGTCGCGCTTGTAGGTACGAGTAGACGCTGCATCGACGACCGTCAGCTTCGGAAATTCCGCCGCCAGGGCCTTGAGCTGTTCGTTGGTGTCATGAATCTGCTGCGCCACGCGCAAGCGGTAGTCCTGGGGAGCCAATAGAAATAAAGGGGCGAACACGTGAAACAACTGGCACTTTACGTCCGGCTTTCCTAGCTCGAAGATCTGCTCCAAATCCGGCACGGTGCTCACTAAGATACGCTGCACGTAGTCATGAGCGGACAGCCGAGTCAGAATCGAACGAACGTTCGGCACTACGTCCTGACCCCTAGCCCACGCAAAATCATTGCCACCGATGGTGATGGTGACGTAGTTGGCCTGAACAAACTCAACGACCCCGGCTTGGAACTGGAGCAGGCTCGAAAAAGCTCCAGGAATCGCCACATTAAAATGCTTGTCGAGGTCGTGGCCGAGCGCCGATGTGAAGTTGCGCTGGAGCTTTTCGCCGACGGCCCATGAATATTCGGACCCTGAGGCTCCAGGCTCAGCATTGGTGCCGACGCTGATCGAGTCACCCATCGCGACATAGGTCGAACCGTAAGATACTCCAGACGAAAGAATAGCAACGGACAAGAGTAGTCGGCTTAGCATCGGAGGCCCTCACAGCTATAGAATATTGGTCATTCCGATGTCTTAGCAGAACCAAAAAAAAACGCCAGCATTTAAGCTGGCGCGCACCCATTCGGGATCATACGCCGCTCCCTTTGTCGGCCTAAAGGAGCGGCCGGTGGGGACTCACAAGCTCCTAGACAGGTAGGGGGCCAAGGTCCCCTCGAGTTTCGACTCGATGATATTGATGAGGCAGATCTTCCCGTCCTTGGTCCGACGCAGGGTCCGAGGATTGATGGTGGCATCACGAATAAAGGTACCGTCCAGATCCGTCGGCGAGCTCGGTTTGACTTCGACCTCTTTCACACCCAAGCGACATTCAGAAGTAAACAGTTCATCGCCCCACTGCGCGAATGGATAGTCTTGGGTATAGGGACTTGGCTCATTGGCGGAATCAGGAACCTTGTGAAACTGGATGTGGTGCTTAAAGAACAACCGGACGTCGGCAGCCTCAGACGAGACAAATTCCGAATTGGTGACGAGTTGACCGATCAAAGTCGCATCTTTTTCAGGTTCGTAGGTCCACGTGTCTGAAGCGTAGACTTTGAAGATCGGCAGGCCGGCGTCGGGATTTTTGGCAATTTCCGGATTCAGTGACAAGAAGTGATGGCGGAAATCTTTGTCTGTTTCTGCCTTCGCCGCGAACGATGCTCTGATCTCTGGATTCGGTGCAACCGTCCAAACAAATCTTGGTCCTTTTGGGTTAGCTGGTACCGATCCGTCTGGCGACTTTTCGGCGAGGTGGTTAGCCTGAAGTTCGCGAGGATCGACGATATAATCGAGTTTGAAGATATTCTTGGCGAAATACTGGGCGGTGTAGAAGAAGCGCGAGAAGGCTCCAACACCAGATAAAACACCTTTTTCGAAGCTCAGGCGGTTAGACAGGTAATGCGTGTAATAGTTATTGTCGATCTTTTTGGCGACCGGTGGATCGACGGTGTAGTCGGTGCCAAAGCTTTGTCCACCGATATCGTGCTGCGTGATCAGCACCTGACTTTCCGATGAGCCACTGACGAAAAACTTGGCCGCCATAGCCGGCGTGAAACGATCAGGCGTACCAGTCGGGACGGCGCTCGAGAGGCGTCCCAGAACGCAATCGTTGCCGGTCGCATAGTGGCCGGTATAACCGAGCCGTTTCACCGCGTCGGCATCGACAATAAACTTAAGCTTGGCCAGGACTGCATAGCGGTGTGTCAAGCGAATGAAGTGGTTGCCACTGGACTCGTAGGGACGAATTTCCGAGCCCCCTTCTTGATCGTTCCAGCCCTGGAAAATCCGCCAAAAGCGGTTGGCCGAGCCATTGCCAAAGGTAAGAACCTCGTTAGGATTAGCGTTCGGCGGAACGAGGTCGCTTTCGGCCTGCTTGGTCTCCTCGATCTTCTTCCACAGAATGTCGAGCTTTTCGCAGCCACTAGCGCCGCGCTTGTTAGCGTCGATCAATGCAGTTTGGGTGTCGTTGAACGATTTAATATCAGCCGCAATCTTTTGCTTATTCGGCTTATTTGAGTCCGCAGCCTGGATGCCAGATCCAGCCGCTGGTTCGGTAGTCGACTTGCAGGCCGAGGCCGCCACCAGGGTCGCCAAGGCTAGGGAAACTGGTAACGGACTGAAGCGACGCTGCATGAGGGCTCTCCTCGAGGGTGGAATACGAATATTTCGGTCAATTTAAAAATGGGTGGCAACGGGCTTTTTGATATTAGGTTTAGTGTAATTGAATTGCTGGAGGTCCGAAAGGGGCGGACAGTGGTAGCAAGTTGATTGACCAAGCGCAGGTGCTTGGTAAAGGGTGTAGGTAGATGGTAATGGACCATTAATTCGGCGGCCTTAAAGGGGATAAAGGTGCAGCGGCAGAAGGGACCGGGATATTTACATTGACCTCGGAGGGCGGTGGCTCTATTGCCATGCATCAGAGGCTAGCGCATCAACGCAAGGGCGCCGAGTGATCCACCGCAGAGATCGCGAAGGTCGCAAAGGATTTTGGCTATGAAGATATTGTTGGGACGGTGGTGGTTGGTCATGGGATTGGTGCCGAGTGCGGCGTTTGCGGCCGATCTTCCGGCTGACCTTGGCGGGCGCTATGCGCATTATGATATCGTCGCTTATGATGCACCGATGGCGCTTGGGGTCATGCGGTCGCAGGTCATTAGCTATGGCTTTACCGACCTGCACGTCGAGGGCGAGCGCTTGACTCAGACAGAAACCTTTTGCCATGCCGAGCATCGCTCGAACCTGCCGTTCAAATCGCGGGTTGCTGACAGCTTTACTCGTGCCATCGTCCCGCCGTCGGCCGTTCCGACGCTGAGTTTAGACGGGGGCGTCGTCCGGTGGCTGCGCCCCGAGACGCCGACGGCATTGGGCATCCACCTCGACGATCCAAGTACCGAAGCGCTACCGAATGACCCGAGGGACCCACGGATCAGTGATGACGATCACGACGGCCACCCTGGTGTGACGGTCAACATCGATCTAGGGTTTATGCAGGGGCAGATCTACCTGGCCCGCCGCGAGATCTTCGCCTACGACTTAAGAGGCGTGGCCCCTGGACGATTTGAAGGCGTGGTCCATGATCGCTCCGAGCAATTGACGCTGGGCGGCTACCCGAGCTTTATCGCCGCCGATATCCATCCGGTCCAAAATAGCGATCTGAGTAAAAGTCCGATCATCCTGCAACGTGTCGACTCTGACTACACCTGCGACCGCCTGATGGCCGAGCGCGACCGGTGGTTTCCACCAGAGCCGCTATAAGGGACGGTGCAGTTGGTTCAATTCAGACTTTGGTCGCATTGACCTATGAGGTGATCCCATTCGAGATCGGCATTGCTCGATGTGGCCGTGGCACTCGCTATGACCGCGCGACGCAGCTGTTCCACCTCCGCGGGGAGGTCCTTGTAATCGATGCGGGCCGACACCGACTTTTCCGGCAAGACCTCCTTCCATAACTTATTGTCGGTAAGCCCTTTCATGCTTGCGGTTGCCTCAAATTGCAGGCCTTTTTTACCTGCGCGCGCACCCGCGGAGAAAAACGGCATCGAGTAGGACAGATTACCTCGCACGAAGGGGTGCGCATTGTAGGTCGTGGCACCACTGTTGGTATCCGTGGCCTTTTTGACCTTTACCCCAACAGAGACTGAGGCCTTGAGCACTTTGCCGATACAAACTGGGTTGGCACTCACAGTGGTGCCAATCTTGACCGTGCGCATGCACACTGCACCCTGGTTGCCGTTGGTTTGCTGAAAGTCCAGCTTCACATTCGCAAACATCGGCATCGGCACATCAACATTGAAGTCCACGGGCTTGTTCAAAAAGGCCGTACAGTGCTGGTCGGGACCACACGACACGGACTCAGTATGCTCCAGGTCCGCCGCGGCGATATTGACCTTGATCGGCGCCTCAGACCCGTCTGGGTTAGATGCAGCGTCGCTATTTGCCAAGGACCATCCATTCGCCGCCGGCCCATACGACACGACTTGGGGCTTGACGCACGCAGGAGCGGTGGCCGCACCCTTGCTGGTGGCGCTGTCAAGGCCGCTGGAACCTGTCGATTTACATGCAAAGCTGGCTAAGAGTAGGCTACAAAACCCGAAGGCAAGGACGCTTTGTAACAATAGAACCCCCAGCGAAACAAAGTGGATGATCACTTCGACGCAGTGATGAACATTGAGAAGACCTCGCAGGATGCACCCGCTAGGACTGCTCACTAGGACCGATTCTTTAAGTATAACAATAAAGTCGAGACCGCACACGTGCCCGGCGTCGATGCCAGTGGCTGTTTAGTCGGGCACCTAGTTTTGCTTTCCATCGCCTCGGCAACCGGCTAGCCTTTGGTTCATGATAAAATCAGAACGACCCATCGGGCGCATACGCCTCACCCTCGCGTGGATTTTTTGGCCACTACTCACGGCCTTGACCTTGTGGGCCTACAGCGGTGTCACCCGGATGGGCTACGTCTTGTGGGACGACAACGTCACGGTCCAAGACAATGCGCTGCTCCGCCTGCCGTGGTGGGAGGCGACAAGGGCGATGTTTGGCGGCTTCTACAGCGGTGATTATATGCCGCTGACGCTGCAGTCCTATTGGCTAGAGCTGCACTTGTTTGGCTTTGGACCGGGCGAGCAGCACGGCGTCAACCTCGCTTTGCACCTACTAAATACCGCGTTGTTGGCCGCCTGGCTCCAGGCGGTCCCGCGACTGCGCCGCTGGACGCCGCTGCTTTGCGCCGTATTCGCGCTGCATCCAGTCCAAGTAGAATCGGTCGCATGGCTCAGCGAACGCAAGGGACTACTGGCCAGCGCCTTTTACTTTGCAGCTATCTGGGCGGCGCTGCGCGCGTCAGTCGCGGACCGCCACAGGTGGATTTACCGTGGCCTCTATGGTGGGCTGTTCCTTTGTGCCGCCTTAGCTAAGGCGAATGGCCTGCTCCTGCCAGTGTGGTTGTTCGCCGTGGCGCTGAACGAAGCGTCGGAGCAACGGCCCGCTGAACGTCGTCGAAGCATCCTGGTGCTTCATCTTCCGGTCCTGGTCCTAGCGATCTGCTTCGCCTGGGTTAGGACCAAGGCCTACGCCAGCTCGATACCCAGCCTGGGCTCAGCAGTCTTCGATCCGGTGCACCTGCGTGCACTACCCGAGCAGATCGCGGCAGGCATCGGCTTCTACGCTCGCACTCTGCTCTGGCCCAAAGACCTTTCGATCATCTACCCGCCGTTTAACCCCGGCGGCCCTTGGCAGCTAGACGCGGCACTAGGTGGGCTGCTGATGCTCTTAGGCGTCGCCTGCGTGGCCTTAAGGTCCTTACGCGACGCATCCCTGGGACTACTCTTCGCGGCGGTCACCCTGTTGCCTGTGCTGCAGCTGGTCCCTCGCCTCAATTTTGTCAACGATCGCTACCTTTACCTACCCATCATTGGCGCCACGGCTTGGGTGCTCTTGGCACTGGAGGCACTTGGGAGTCGCTTTGCCAGTAAACTGAGCGGTGCTTGGCTCCACCAAGCTGGGCCCATGGTCCTAGCTGCTTTGTTTATGGCCTGCGGCAGCGTTAGCAGCACGAGGCGACTGACCGTCTGGACGTCAAATCTGGCGCTATGGAGCGACACCGTCGCCAAAATACCAGGCAGTAGCCTGGCCCACAATAATCTCGGCCAGGCCCTACTCGACCAGGGCGAGCGCACCGCAGCGATCCGCGCGTTCGAAGCCAGCCTCGCTGTAGCGGCGGCCACCCCAACCGGCGACAACTCCGCCCTAAACAATCTCGCTATGATCCACAGCGACGCCAGCCATCCAGAGACCTTTGACCTACAAAAGGCCGCCAACTATCTACACCAGGGTATAGCCATGGCGCCCCGGCCCGAGGAGGCGTTCATCCCCCGCTTTAACCTCGCCTTGGTCTACCTGCAGGCGGGCCAGCCCGCAGTGACCCTGGACCATCTGCAGCGTCTGGAACGGGACTTAGATCGTAGTCCCAACCAGCATTACCGCTTCTTGCAAGAACGCATCCAGTCGATGCTGCCAAAGCTGCAAGCATCGCCGCCTGTGCCACCGTAGCTACTAGGGCCGATCATTTAAACGATGCGATAAATCTCCAGACGTCCGGCAAGGTAAACTCTGGCCAATGGTGATTGCCGTCCCACGGACAAAACCACACCGGTTCATCTGCCGGGCAGCCGGCGAGGAGTTGGCAGCTGTTGTTATTCATGCCGCCAAAGTTGACCGGCATAGTACAGCTATTTTGCCTGGCGTAGGCATTGACGGTTTGCTGAGCGTTTGGATAGTACCCAATGTTCGGATCACTCATACCATGAATGACCATCGCCGGAATCCTCGTCCCAGCGCCTGCGCCGGCTACCGAGATGACGCCGCGAATCGCATTCTGACGCAGTCCCACTAGGCCATTGACAAAGAAGCTGCCATTGCTGAAGCCGTGCACAAACACCCGCTTTGGATCGATGCAGAAGGCTTCGCCGTTGATCCTGACGAGTTCATCAAAAAACCGTACGTCCGCACCCCTTGGACCGTCAGCACTCCAGCGTCCACCAAGGCCATTAGGATAGAGAAAGATGGCTTCGTCGCCCGCCATAGCCTCGACCAAGGGCCACTTATGATCGCGGCGTGGCGAGGTTCCATCGAGTCCAGCTCCGTGGAAGCCAATGACCAGCGCATGCTTCTTTTGGTGATCGTAGTTTGGATTGATGACGCGAATATACGTCCGTTGCGTCGATCCGACCTGAATCGTCACATTTTTCACACCGGTTTCGTGACTATCGATCTGACAACCCGAGGATTGACTCGTGTTGCCACGACGCCCGCGCGGTGGCGGAACCCGGCATGAATGCGACCCAGTGGGATCCGTGACACTGGTATCCCAACCGTAGCCGCGACCGGTGTTGCTACCATTGGTGCAATACGGGTAACCGTTAGACTCCGTCAGCGCTAGAGACTCATCCGCTTTTGGACTGCGCTTATACACCGAGTCCGTTGTCTTACCGCAACCGTCCATCGCCAGAACGACGAGCATACCCATGCCCAAAGTCCGTGTCCGCAATTTAAGCAACATCACTCTCCTCCTCCACATCGCAACTGCGATGTGCCTAGGTTTGAACTAGCCGTGCCTATGGATCGGCGGCTCGGAACAAACCTTGAGTCAGCGGGAGGTGTTTAAATTCGGGTGCGCAGCGAAAACTTTTGCGAAAAAAAGATGTTATGCACGGCAAAAGTCGAGAAAAACTGTGCGGTGTCTGATGCTTTGACGCAGAGAGACGATTGTTAGATGTTTAACACGCTGGTTTTGGCAGTGATCCACATGAAATCAGGCCTCTGGGCGACAATAAGAGCACACGCCAAGCGCACGACGGCGACCGCGCAGGAGCGTCCTTCCTCGGGGATTTAAACACTTAGGGCTCGAGCACATGGCGTCTTCAGCGACGGACGGCGCGACCGTAACTAGATCACTTGCGGCCATTTTAGTTGAGTGTTTTTGGTCGCGCAGAGGGTCATCTACGTCGCTTGATCTGCCCTTAGACGGATGGTGTTCGCGTTTCGACGAGACTTTATCTCTATTTTGTTTATGATTAAATGACGCTCCAGAGAGCACGCGCAGGCCGTTGCCTGCTAAATCAATCAGCTTGGCGATTTGGCCCGGACTGATCCCATGATTTTTGAGTGTTTCGATCAGACGTCCCCGTTCGTCCTTGATGGAAGCGGCGAATTCGTCGATCACAGCACTTGAAAGACCAAGACTATTCTGCGCGAATTCGACAAAAGAGGCGCGGTTTAAACCGCGGCTTTTTCCCCCAATTTTGAGGCCAAGGTCGTCGTCGTCCTTGGTGTAGATACGGCACGGTACAAGGTCGTAAAACGGGGCGAGATCATAGCGGTACGCACCCGCCGCATTCCTACGCCATATGAGCGAGTGATTTTTTAGATGTGCGTCGGAGTTTCCGAAGACGAAGTTGAAGATCACCGAGCGCAGCAGGCGAAGTTTCATCAACCCGACTTTGGTTCGATCTACCAGCTCGCCGTCAAGCGTTCTTGCCACGAGTTCCATAGATCCATGATAGCGCCCCTCCCCCCCTCGTGCCGTACCGCTGGCCTGAGCCAGGTCCTCTGCGTGCAACCTAGAGCCGTCCAGTGAGCGATCAAACCGTTTGGTTATGAACGCGTCGGTACCATCGCGCAGCTTTATGACGGCCGTCTCGGCGACGCCAAGGCCAAGCCGCGACGCCAGGCACATCACGACATGCTCCATAACCGGCAAGTCGTGGATCTCCGGATGGACCTGACGCGGCTTGACGACATAGGCAAAACCTGGGACGGTGATCGCCTTGTCGCGCAGCTTATATTTTAATGAAAACTTCTCCTGACCGCCCGTGAGACTCTCGCCTGCCATGAGTTGCCGACGCGCCACGATCTGTAAATTGCGCCGGTCGACGTCGATGGACGGAGGAGTCTCGGTGCCAAAGAACGATATCGAGCACGACTCGTGGAAGCCAAAATTATATCCACGCTTTGGCAAACGTCCGCCGCAGCAGAGACAGACCGCCGGATAAAGAGCCCTCTGCTGTGCCGACTGCCCAGCGTCTTGGTTTAGTGCGAGCCATGAGGCGGGATCACGATCTTTTTCTGTGTCCAGGGCAACACGAGTCCCCGTCTCCCAGGAAAACGACACAGCGCCGATCGTGTCACGACAAAGTAGCCACAGCAGATCGAGCTTGTCCTCGAGGCTGCCGCCAATACTCCTGGCGACGTCAAGAAGCCATCCCTCGGGCAGCAGGTTTTCAAAATAGTGCGGCAGCGACGTGATGCCACGACCGAGGAATAGCGACGCAAAAGCCTTCCCCTGCGCTTGGAGCGGCAAGGATAAGGAAAGCGGATGCGGGATAGATGTCGCAGCTTGATGATCGTAAGAAAATCGGTAGCGCGACGCATCAAACCTAAGCTCTCCGACCTTCTCCCCATACAGAAGAACTTGCAGGTGCTTTGAA
>Ga0315273_10000529_pt1 | contig 40805 bp, 41 predicted proteins | sample YL17G02_0_MG_FD_205753 | JGI IMG/M metagenome (GOLD analysis project Ga0315273, IMG submission 205753) | Sediment microbial communities from Yellowstone Lake, YNP, Wyoming, USA - YL17G02_0 | ecosystem: Environmental > Aquatic > Freshwater > Lake > Sediment | place: USA: Wyoming | collected...
ATGTTGTACTTAGTTTCTGGAAAAACCAAATTACAACATTTGGGGGAAACCTACGGGGAGTACCCCATCTTTTAATTTATTAGTCGTTCACTAATGATAGATTTATTAAAAATGAGTAGCTTTGAATAAGATATCCGTAAAATTATGGCATTCCCAAAACTAAAACCAGTTAATCTATGAAATCATTATCATTCAAAGCCTTAGCCTTCATTCTGTTTCAGTTTTTTGTGTTTTCCGTTACACAGACGATATTTGGCCAGGAGGAAAAACCGGCGAAGAAAAATCTGGAAAATTCTATCAAAATTAACATTACCAATCCTATGATCTTCGGTACAAATTGTTATATGATAGGATACGAAAGGACTATCGGAGACCACCAGTCATTTTCAGTTAATATTGGCCGGTTTTCTATCCCCCGTTTTGTTGACATCAATACTGATTCAATAAAAGAAATAACCAAAGATGTCAAAAGCAGAGGATTTCATTTTAGTGGAGATTACAGATTTTACCTCTCGAAGGAGAATAAGCATAATTCTCCGCACGGGGTTTATATAGGACCTTATTTTACTTATAATTCTTACGGCCGTGATTTCAAATATTCAGTAAATACTCAATCTTTTAAAGGAGATGTTAATGCAGACTTCACTTTCAATATTACCTCTGTCGGATTCCAGATGGGATATCAGTTTGTCTTCTGGAACAGGGTTACGCTGGATATGCTCCTGTTTGGGCCCGGCATAGCTGGCTATAAAATAAAAACTAATCTCGATACCACTTTCGATCCCGATCAGGAGGCGGAGTTGTTCCAGAAAATTAATGACGCGCTGAAGGAAAAAATTCCCGGATACGATCTCGTGCTGCATCCCGGATCCTTTGAAACAACCGGCTCATATAAAACAACAAGTCTTGGATTCAGATATATTATTATGCTGGGAATAAGGTTCTGAAAAACTCATCCACTGCAGATAAGAATACTCATTGTTTAGTACAATCTTTATAATCGGAATGGTGTAACTTTAACAATATTTATAATTATAATTCAATATGCGCCTGACAGGATTTAACTTAAAACTTATTCCGTTCTTCACTGCTTTTATTTTCTTATCAAAGTTATCTCCTGTTTATGCCCAGGATCTTGAACCAAGGGCCTACACAAACATTCCTGTCGGATTGAATTTTATTGTATCCGGTTATGCCTATTCGGCCGGCGGTGTGTTATTTGACCCGGCCGTTCCACTTGATAATGCAAATATTAAGATCCACGGAACTGTTTTAGCCTATGCCCGTTCCATCAAAGTCGGACGTATGTCAGGTAAAGTTGATATGATCTTACCCTATGCCTGGCTTTCAGGCACTGCTGATTTCCAGGGAGAACAGGTTTCCCGGGAAGTTTCCGGACTGGGCGACGCAAGGGTACGCATGAGCGTGAATTTCATAGGAGCACCCGCACTGCCGCTATCCGGATTTAAGGATTACAAGCAGGATCTGGTGGTGGGGGCAAGTTTGCAGATATATTTGCCTATGGGTCAATACGATCCGGAAAAGCTTGTCAATATCGGGACTAACCGTTTTTCCTTCAAACCTGAACTGGGTATTTCCAAGACATTGGGCAAATTTCAGCTTGAGCTGACAGGAGGAGCTACCTTTTACACGGTAAATAACCATTTTTATCAGGGGAAGACACGGTCGCAAGAACCTATCGGCTTAATCCAGGGACATGTTATCTACAGTTTGAAGAATGGCATTTGGGCGGCATTAGATGGCACCTATTTCTGGGGCGGAAAAACTACCCTTGACGGTGTTGAGGGAAATGATTTGCAGAAGAATTCACGTTTTGGCTTAACTTTTGCACTTCCTTTAAACCTCCACAATTCACTGAAATTAAACCTCAGTACAGGTGTTTCAACGCGCACAGGAAGTGATTTCAATTTGATTGGTGTAGTCTGGCAATATCGCTGGGGAGGAGGACTTCCGAGAGGAAAAAAACCTTAGATAGGTGCTGTCCGAATTAGGGATTAGCATTATATTTATGTCAATTGCTTGATAGTCTTGGTTTTTAGATTGGACCTCTTAATCTTTTTTGATTTTTTTTTAATATAATCACTTATAGCCTTCTCTTCTTCTTCAATCAAAGAAGTTTGTCCCCCAATAAAATCAACATTTAATTCAACCTTCTTTGCTTTCATATTCTATATATTTGAAAAGTACCTGTTAATCAATTTCAGAGCAGTTGTTGAATCAATAATCATAAGTCGTCCTCCGACATGTACAGCTCCTAAACTTACTATATAATGCTTAATTAATTGTGTTTTGGAAATGAATGCAACATTACCCTCATGTCCCCTTTGGAATGATAATTTGCATGCAAAAGCCACAAGATTTCCTGGTACTCCGGAATAGAGTTTTGCTTTTCCTTTGTTAAAAGGGGCGCTTTCGACGAGATGCATTAAGACGTGATCAAATCTTACCTCAAGGCTTACTAATCCCTGGATTATTGACTGGTTATTGACAATAGTCAGCTTATAAATATCTCTCTCAGGTTGTTTGAGTTCAAGTTTCCAGTCAAATTGCCAACTATCTTTTTTTGAAATATTTTTCAGGTCAGCCTTAGTAATTCGAGAAATATCAGTTGAAAAACTATCCCCTGAGATAAGGTTTTTGATTGAATTTGTCAACTCATCAATCTCAATTTCAAATCCTGTTTTCTCTCTTTTTTTCACAGTGTAAAAGTACAAAATCTCCCGTGGATATCCAAGTAACAATCAGATTGTCGTATTATGAGGTTAGCTGTATTATCCTCAATCAAATTTATTGTCTCCATTTGCAAAAATTACCGGTACCTCGCATACCTTTCAAAGCACTCCCTGGTCGATGAGCTCATAAATCAGCTCCGCAATCCGAAATGACCATCAATCCGAAATCGTAAAACCGAACCGAGCGAAGCGAGCTCGGCGAAGCCAAATCCGCAATCTATTATAGCACTCCCCGTTCTATAAGATAATAAATCAGATCCGACATGCCGGCCTTTCCTGATTTTTCCAGCATATTTCTGCGGTGTGTGTTAACTGTATGCACGCTCAGGAACAGTTTTTCAGCGATTTCTTCACTACTCAAACCAGATTCTATATTCCTGATGATCTCAAATTCACGGCCGGAGAAGACATCTCCTGTCATAAGCATTTCATCATCGGGATATCTGAAATAGCAAAGGTCAGGTCCCATATATTAATGATAACCATGTTTGATCTTTTTATGCCAGTCTATGTTGGTGTGGATTTTAAGTAAAAAAACTGTTTTGTATGGTATCAAGGTGAAAAATAAATAACACTGTATAAGGAAATCAGAATATTCCTGACTGTTTACCAGTGTGCTATGCTTTCAAAGTTATAAAAAAATACTCATTATCAAGTATTGTCTGCAGTTATATTTTTGTTTAATTTTACTAGTTATGATTGAAGAATTCCTTAAAGAATATCCGACTCATAAAAACCCGATTATAAATTACATTAAAACATTTGATTATGGCAACTGAAGTAACAAGAACAGCTCCGAACATGGATGAGATTATCGCCAACGCAAAAAAGGCAGGTAAGCTCAAGACAGTACCTCTCAACTGGGAAGAGGTTTATTACACCAACTGCCCACTGATTTCAGCCAGTAATGTTGACCAGGAACTGGGCTGGACCAAGGAAGAGTATAAGAAGATTGGTGTTAAGTACCTTTATCTCCGCGCCCGTAAAGAGAATGACTGGTATCCGCACTACATACATAATATGGACAACATCATCCGCTTCGGGGGTCTGTTTCCCCCAATCCATGTTAATGCGGACATACGAAGAACAGTTCTTTTAGGTGTTACGCATGCCCCGTTTGAAGGAGGTGTAATGATGGTACGCTCACGGGACGATATCTACCGGATGGCAGATCTGAAAGGTAAAAAAATTGGTCTTTCGAGGAGCCAGAATAAGATAAAAACCGACTGGTGGGGCATTCAGGAAGAACAGGGTATAGAGCTGATGCTGAGGATGAACGGCATGACCAGGAAGGACGTGGAGATCGTGGAATTCCCCTATCCGGACGACTGGTATGACAATCCTGAAATGATGGGTCCTGAAATGGAGAATCCTTCCGAATTGTGGCTTAAACGTGATCATAAGCACGACCTGGCATTCCGCCCACTTGAAACTGCCCTTGAGAAAGGTGTTATCGATGCTATGTATTCGCAAAGCGGACCGCTCTCGGTTCTTTCTGAGGACACAGGGAAATTCAAGTCGATTGAAGACCTTTCAAAATATCCCGACTGGACTCTGCAGGTGGCAAATATACCTGCTGCGATAACCTGCACAGTGGAAATGGCAGAAAAGCATCCCGAACTTGCAGTAACCTTTATGAAAGGTATGATAAAGGTAGGGCGATGGGCCAATGAACACAAACGTGCTGCAGCTGCTATCCTTGATAAGCAGACATTTTACCGTGACGTTGCACATACCTATGAAGGCATCAAGCCGATAGACCTGGTTCCAAACCTTTCACCAAAAAACCTGGTATCGGTTCAGATAGGGATAGACTTTATGCATAGCCACGGTTACACTAAAAACCATTTCGATGTGGAGAAGTGGGCTGCACCTGAGTTTCTTGAGAAAGCAGCAAGAGAGCTTCTGGAAATTGAATGGAAGAAAAGAACAACAGCAAAACTCCCGCATGCCGCTGATCCTCTGCAATCAAGCGGACGGATCGGGTAGCAATACATAGGTTAGATCAGAGGTTTTTTCATTTTGAATCCGCAGGCGCAAAATAAATTTTGGGCCCTGCGGATTCCTGTATATTCATGTTACTGAATTAAATATCGTACTATAGAGGGAGATCCCTCACTTCGTTCGGGATGACAGGATTCTCTTTGGTCACTTGGGAGGTGAGAAGAGGGATCTACCTCAAATATTTCCGAAACAATTATTTCTTGTCATCCAGAGTTTTAGTGGGAATATTTATCTTCCCATCACAGTACAGTTCTTTCCACTCCATATTAAATTGATCTATGAGTGCAATTTTTTTCGCTCTGGAATATCCTTTTATCTGTTTTTCTCTTACGATGGTTAAATCAATGAAATCCAATCGCTCAAAATATATCAGTTTATCAACATTATATTTCTGCGTAAATCCTTTTATTTTCTTTTGCCTATGTTCATAACATCTCCTCTCTAAATCATTAGTTACTCCTGTATAGAGAACAGAATGATGGGCATTTGTTAAAATATAAACGTAGTATATATGAATTCGCATTGATTTTCTTTAATGATGGTCACGTATTTCAATCACTAAATTACTAAAGATTTTGATACTCATAAATACCCCACCAGGCTTATTATAATGTTTTTCAAATACGAGGCTTATAACTAGAGCAACCCAGTTTTATAAGATGGAGATTCCTCATTTCGCTGCGCTTCATTACTAATGACAACTCATTTAAGTCAGAGGAGGGAAGAGGAGGAGATTCGCCAGGGCGAATCTCCTCCTCTTCCCTCCCGTTCACCCCAAAGAGATCTGTCATCCTGAGCGTTAGCGAAGGATCTCCCAATCCCATTACGGAACTTTCAAAATAAGAACCTTTAATCTATTATCTATATGCATATCAGGATACAAAGTCTTATGATAAACCAACAAGTATCATATAATGTGCATATTATAAAATGTTGTCATTAGCAGCAGCAGCGCCAACGAGGGATCTTCCGTTTTATATTGTTTTCCGCTAAATTGCACGTCGCCAGTAGGTATGATTAGGGATCTCTCCCTCTTTTCCGGACTATATCAAACAGGAGAAAGCAGTGGATATAATTGATCTATTTGTAATCGGCAAATAATGATTCATAAGGTATCTTCATTTTTTCATGAAGGTTGCGAATCATCCTGAGATTTAATTTTCTTTTACGATTAAATATCTCTGGTACTCTGCTTTTGTATCCAATAACCTTAGCCAGATCTTTGTTGTTCATATTCATCTGCTCCATCCTGAATTTAATCGCCTCTATCGGATCGGGTGCTTCAATCGGATAATGTTCATCTTCGTATTTTTCAATCAGTAATCCTAATATATCAGCCTCATCACCTTCAGGTGTATCAGCAGTCGAATCAAATATTGTCTCAAGCCTTTTAAGAGCCTTATTATATTCTTCTTCTGTTTTTAATACTTTTAGTTTCATAAAATTTAGATTTTGTCAGCATTTTGTTTTTCCCAGAATCCCCGGAGTATTTTTTTTGCAATTACTCTCATCTGTTTGTCAAAAATTCAGACAAAGATATTAAAAAGTTACCAGATTGGTAATTATATAGCATTAATTTCATTTAGGAGAGACCACATTAGTAAGTTTAATTTGCAATAGGTCAGGGAGATCCCTCATCCCGATAACCCCCGATAGCTCCCGGGACGGGACCCAAATCTCTTACAGCAATCCCTGCTCTTTGAGCTCATATATAAGATTGTAGATATTACATTGGCCGCACTGGCCCAGTATATTTCTGCGATGAGTATTAACAGTATGTACGCTAAGGAATAATTTATCTGCGATCTCCTTGCTGCTCAGACCCGATTCTATCAGTTTGAGGATTTCTAATTCACGTGATGAGTAATCAGGTCCGATATTCAGCAGCTTCTTGTCCGGAAACCGAAAGTGAGATAAGTCTTTCCCTTTATAATGATGAAAACCACGTTTTCTCATTTCAAAGCTGTCAACATTACTGATAACCTGTAAAAGATAAACTGCATTTTGGGGGATTGGAGAAAAGAAAAAATAGGCCTGACATAGACAATTGAAATACACTCCGGCAGTATTGCGTATCCTGATTGTGAATGAAACCAATGCACTTCCCGTTTTTATTTCCAAAACCTCCTTCTCTACAACGAACGTCTGTGCCTTCAGAAGTCCAAATCTGCTTAAATCATCAGGATGAGTAACTTCAACAAAATGAGAGGGATTAAGCTGGTCTGGCTCTACTCCGATTACTTGCCTGATCCGGTCACTGGCATACAGAAATTTTATCTGCGCCAGGTTTGCAACTGTGATAAACTGATCATTCTCTTCCAACAACCGGTTAAGCTGCTGCATAATCGGATCATCATTATTAATATTAAGGAGTCCTGAAGGCATATAGGATTCAATAAAATCAAAAAATATGCTATAACTATATGCCATGGTCCTAATTTGTTTAAAATTAAGTCTTATGAAAAAATATTCCCGATAAATTTATTAAAAATTACCGATATGTGAGTATTGTTCTCTGTCTGAAATTGTCGGAACTTTGATCTACCGGAAGAATTTTTTTAAACAAAAATCAAATTCCTCCATTTCATCATTATGCAATAACAATGGCAGAGTTAACAGCAAAATTGTTTCGCGATTTTTTTGGAGGGAGCTGGTCGGGAAGCATTACAAGGAACGGTGAGTTTAAGCGAGAGGTGGTATTCAACTGGCCGGAACTGACTGGAAATTACTCGTCACTTGGAACTGAGACTGGATTGATAGTACCTCCGGGCGGAGGAGTTCTCGACGACACCAGGCAGGTTGCCATTTCAGGCTGGCGTCGTGATATCCGAAGATGGAGCCACGTATGGCACAATGAATTTGGCGGGTATGGTGAAATCCAGTGGACATCACAGGACGTAGTGAAAGGAATTAAAGTTCTTTATGGCTTCGGTCATGAGTGCAAACAGGAGAGTGATGATCCGACTGATCATATCATAATGTGCGAATTGTTCGATCAGAATAACTTCAAATATACAATCAGAAGTTTCAGGAAAGGACTTCTTGAAATTGTTGCCAGCAGGATCAGAACCAGCAAAGAGCTGAATGCATTACTTGAAAAACAGGCAAAAGGAATAGTAAGTTTTGCAGAATTGTGTGAACTGTGATATGTAGATTAATACTATACTAGAGGTAATAAGTATTACCCACTCGCGCAAGTCTTCAATCTGATAAGATATTTCAATTATACAATAAATAGTATGCTATTTTTATTATTTTGTAATATATAATAGAAATATTTAGTATATTTACTTATTATTTCACTTATAACATATGAAATATGAAAGCAGCATACATTAAGCGTCCTGTTTATCTGGATAGAATAAAGCCTTTCATAGGCAAGGAAATCATAAAAGTGATCACCGGCCAGCGAAGAGTAGGTAAAAGTTACATTTTATTGCAATTGATTGACGAGATAAGGAATATTTATCCTGATTGTAATATTATCTATATCAATATTGAGTTGCATGAGTTTGATGCAATCCGGACTCATACGGCTCTATTTCAATATATAGAAAAAAAACTTGTCAAAGGAAAAGAGAACTTCCTGTTAATTGATGAGATTCAGGAGGTGAAATCGTTTGAACTTTGTTTACGCAGCCTCCTTGCCGAATCAAAATGCGATATTTTTTGCACAGGTAGTAATGCGCAGATGCTTTCAGGAGAATTGGCGACCTCACTATCAGGACGATACATTCAATTCCCTGTTTATTCTTTAAGTTATTCTGAATTTCTTGAATTTCATAGCCTTAAGAACTCCAATGAAAGTCTGGTTAAATATCTGAAGTTTGGAGGAATGCCATATCTGATGCATACAGGATTGGATCAGAATGTAGCATTTGAGTATCTAAAAAATGTAAATTCGACAATCCTGTTGAAGGATGTAGTTGCAAGAGAAAACATAAGAAATGTATTTTTCCTTGAGAACCTGACAGCTTTCCTGGCTGATAATACCGGAAGTGTTTTATCAGCACTGAATATCAGTAAATACCTTAAATCACAACAACAAAACATGCCCACACAAACTGTATTAAACTACCTTCATGCATTATCAAATGCTTATTATCTGCATAGAGTTCAACGGGCAGATATAAATGGTATGAAAATATTTGAAGTGGGTGATAAATACTATTTTGAGGACCTTGGGCTGCGTAACGCGATAAGATCGTTTGAATACAGGAACGATGTAAACATGCTGATGGAGAATGTGGTTTACCTGCATCTCAGAAGAAAAAATTATAATGTATATGTTGGAAAGCTCGGGAATAAAGAGATTGACTTTATGGCTGAATTAAATGGAGAAAGAATCTACTTTCAGGTAACTTATATGCTATTCGATAAGAAGACTATTGATCGGGAATTTGGCAATCTTATGTCAATTGACGACCACTATCCAAAATTTGTTATTTCAATGGATGAGGTTTCTGCCGGGTCTGATTTTAAAGGAGTAAGACAGTTACATCTTCGGGATTTTCTATCTGAACAATAAACTGGAAGATGTGGCGAGACTCGCCTCAGCGGGACGAGGGATCCCCCTCTTTATCGTGGGTTCTTCTTTTTTGAAATGTCATTCCTAACATAAGCCTTATAAGGGAACTCCCTCAGGGAATTGATTAATAAGTGTTACCATTATATCTCATTTGATCCGATAGAGATTCCAAATTCGCCCGTCATAATTTATCACCAGGTCACTAAAACGTTAACCTTTATTATAAAAAGTTCCTGGTAAACGAGATGGAGATTACCTTCGGACTTCGGCCGACATGGTTGGCTACGTCCGACGAAGTCGGTGAGCTCGTCCCGCCGTGCGGGGTAAACTCCGGCGAGCTCGGCGTAGCCAAATCGCCAACTCGATTAGTCAATAAAAATTGCAAATAAGTAAATTATTATTTACCTTTGTATAATCTTCCAGCTGGCATTGATTGATGAAATGTTCTGAATTATATAAGATCCTGACAAAAGACGGATGGTATCCGGTTTCGCAGAAAGGTTCCCATGTTAAAATGAAACATGAACGAAAACCAGGGGTATTAATCTTCCCAAACCATGGAAGCCAGGAAGTGGGCAAAGGCCTGATGAGGAAAATACTTAAAGATGTGGGTTTAAAGCTGGATAATTAAAAAAAACAGAGTAAGGTATGAAAGCAACTAACAAAAAAATAAAAATGATCGTGGAGAAGACCGATACCGGTTTTTCTGCATTCTCTGAAAACTATCCTGTCTATACTACCGGCAGAACAATACCTGAATTATTAGATAATGCACTTGAAGCTGTAACTCTCTGCTTTGAAGATGAAAACTTAATGATTACGCAAGAAAACATTAAGTTTGAAATAGAATTCAAGCAGTTCTTTCAGCATTACAAAGTGCTTAATGCAAAATATCTTGCCAATAAGATCGGAATGAATCCTACTTTACTTTCTCAATATGTACAGGGGCGAAAAAAACCATCTGATGCACAAGCTGAGAAAATATTGCTGGGTATCCATCAAATTGGACAGGAACTATCAGAGATTAACTTAATACACAGACCTTAATCTAAGAGAGGGCAACTGATTGCGGATTGCAGCCCTGTCACGGTAGCTATTAGCACTTCCATTATCCATGCACCAATCGATGAAACTGTACTTTAGTACCAGTGTTTCAACGCGCACCGGAAGTAATTTCGATATGATAGGGGTAGTCTGGCAGTACAGATGGGGCGGGGGAATTCTGAAGGGTAAGAAAGCTTAGAGAAAATTGCGGATTTCGAATTTAAAAATAATAAAGATAACAAAGGAAGAACTTAAGGAAAGCACCAAAAAATTTGCTTAAGAAAGAAAAGCTACAGGACATTGTTAAAGAAGCAGATGAATTGACAGCTATTTTCACAGCATCAGGCAAAACTGCAAAATTGAACAATCCGAAATAATCATAAATCCGCAACCGAGCCAAAGGCGAGCTCGGCGAAGCCAATCCGAAATCTCTTATAGCACACCCTTCTCCATGAGTTCATAAATCAGATCCGAGATCTGAGCTTTGCCAGACTTCTCCAGAATATTTCTACGATGGGTATTTACAGTATGTACACTCAGGAATAATTTATCCGCTATTTCTTTACTGCCAAGGCCCGATTCAATCAATTTGAGGATCTCCATTTCACGGTCTGAAAAACCTGAACCCATGTTCAACAACTCTTCGTCCGGAAATCTAAACCGAGATAAATCTCTTCCTAAATAACGATTGAACTTCTGTTTTCTTATTTTGTACCAGTCAATATTAGAGTAAATCTGAACAAGAAAAACTACCTTGTAAGGAATTGGAGAAAAAAACAAATAGTCCTGAATAAGAAAATTATTATAAGCACCGACAGGATTGCGTAATTTGAAGGAGTATGCCATTATTCCACTTCCCTTTTTATCCATGAATATTTCCTTCTCCAACTTAAATATTTGCGTCCTGGCCCACCCTAATTTATCTTCATCTTCCGGGTGAATGATCTGTGTAAAATGTCCGGGGTTAATCTGGGCGGGATCTATTCCTAACATTCTCCTGATTCCTTCACTGGCATATAAATATCTTATTTCCGCAAGGTTAGAAACAGTAATAAACTGATCATTCTCTTCCATCAGAAGGTTTAGCTTCTGCATAATCGGATCAGCATCATTAATGCCAATGAATCCCTTTGGCAGATAAGAGTCGATAAAATCGAAAAAAATGTTGTAACTATAATGATTGACCATACCCCTTTTAACACAAAAAATTCAAAATCTGATAGTATTCGAGTAGCAAAACTAAAAAAAAATACTGAACAATAAGTATTGTTAACAGCGTTTTTATAGAGGAACTTTGAATAATCAGAATAACAAAAATATAACAAAACTGAGTAACTCATTCAATTCATTCCAAAACAATCATAATGGCAGATCTAACAGCAAAATTATTCCGTGACTATTTCGGGGGCAGCTGGTCGGGCATTATTTCAAGGAATGAAGAGCTAAAGCGCAGGGTGGTCTTCAACTGGCCCGAACTCAGCGGGAAATTCTCATCGCTTGGGACAGCAACAGGGTTGATTGCTCCGCCGGGAGGAGGAATTCTCGACGACACCAGGCAGGTTGCCATTTCAGGGTGGCGCCCCGATATCAGGCGCTGGGTCCATTTATGGCACAATGAATTTGGCGGATACGGTGAAATTCAATGGACATCGCAGGAGGTGGTAAACAATGTAACCATTCTTTACGGCTTCTGCCACGAATGTAAACAGGAGACCGATGATATGACTGATCATATTATAATGTGTGAAATATTTGATCAGGATAATTTCAAATATACAATCCAAAGTTTCAGAAAGGGTAATCTCGAAATTGTTGCCACCCGTACCAGACCAGCAAAGGAGCTGAATGAGCTGTTGGAGAAACAGGCTGAGTCAGCTTTGAGTTTTGCAGAATTATTTGAACTGTAATATAATGAATTAGTGCATAATGTAATAACTATTGTTAACCAGATGTATCTCCAGCCCTTTATTACTTATAACTGGAAAAGCGGATCGGGTCTGACAATTAATTCGGAACTGACACAAAACTGGGAAGAAGGAACCACTAACGCTTATATAAATATTATGGCCGGATCACTTACAAAGTTCGGCAATCAAATGGTTTAGTTTCAGGTTGGACCCCGCATACAGGTTGCCGCACCTGAAGGAGGCAAATCTCCGTTTTGCGTAAGAACTGCAGCAATTTTAGTTTTTCAAAAAAAATAATCATTATTAAGTATATCACAATAATTTGAAATTTAGTAATTTAATCGCTGTGAATAAAGCAAAAAACTATCAGAAATATATAGAATAAATTTATAATATTATTAACCTAAAATTATCTAAAACATGAACGAAATTATTCAGTTTTGTCAGCCGATATTTAATCCGCTGGTATTAGTATTTACTGTTTCGAACCTGTTAGTTATGGGACTTCAGGTTGACCTGCGCAAAATGTTCAAAATAGCGGCAAATCCAAAGTTCCTGGGTCTCACCTTCGGGTTAGGCTGGGTTGTTGGCCCGGTAATAGCATTTCTTATCACGCTGTTACTCCCAATGGATAATATGTACGTAATCGTATTGTTCATTGGAAGCTTGGCTCCCTGTGCACCCTTTCTCCCACCGCTGGTACCGAAAGCAAAGGGAGATGTTGTCTTTGCCGGAGCCTTCATCCCGGTGGCAGCTATCGGAACTTCCATATTAATGCCGGTTATAGCACCCCTCCTTGTAAAAGGGATAGATTTGAGTGTTATGTCGCTACTCAAACCAATCTTCATGTCAGTGCTTTTACCTGTAATTATTGGCGCTTTGATAAAGACCTTTGCGAGCAATGCAGCAGATAAGATGTTCAATCCTGTGAAGAAGCTGGCAGGATTATCAACCTTATTGACAATCATCTTCTGCTTTATACTTTTTTCCGGGCAGATGTGGGCTACTGCCGGCAGCATGGCGATGCTTTCAATTACAATATTCTCTTTTGTAATGGGAGCAATTGCCTATTATTCAGGTTTCGGCCTTAAGCGCAGTGAGAAGGTAGTTTTGTCACTCGGAATAGGTACACGTAATATAGCTGCTGTTCTGATTGGTACTCTTACTATTCCGAATGTAGAACCAAAAATGGTTGCAATGGTAGTAATCTGGACATTGTGGACTATAATCCTCAGTTATATTGTTGCTCCTATAATGGGAAAGAAGGCACCAAAGGAAGTTCCGGTAAATGCATAAAAAATATCAGAAATAATCTGAAGATGCAGAACTGTAAGCGCATATAAACAAATTAAAAACTATAAAACATGAACCCAATAACAATTATTTATGATCAGGAACCTAAAGCCGAACTTATAAAAGAGAAACAAACTGCTTTAGGGCTTTATGTAACATCAAAAGAGGCTTATGCAAACTGGAAAGCCAATCCTGAAAAAGTAAAAATTCTTGATGTACGCACTCTTGAAGAATATCTTTTTATAGGGCATCCGGCCATGGCCTGGCTTGTTCCCCTGGCATTACAATCCTATGAATGGGATGCGGAAAAGAAGGAATTCCCAATGAAAATCAATCCTGAATTTTTGAAGATTATCAAGACTTTGTTCGATCCTTCCGATATAATAATGGCAACCTGCCGTTCAGGCGGACGGAGCGCAATGGCGGCTAATCTGCTTGCACAGGCCGGGTATAAAAATGTATACAACATTACAGATGGAATTGAAGGCGATACTGTCAATGATCCTCAGAGTCTGTTTAACGGGCAGCGAATGGTAAATGGATGGAAAAACTCAGGATTGCCATGGACCTATTCAATCGATCCAAAGCTGATTCCATAAAGTAAATTTTCCCGTATTGCAGCATTATTTGGCCCCGGAAGATAAGAAAGCTAAACAAAAACAGAAACTTGTAAAGCAAACAAAAAACAATACTTGATGAATATAAATACAGCAGAACAAAACGTGCATGGGGTGAACTCTCCCGGCCGGCGCATGGTATACAGCATGTGTGGGATGTGCGCTGTGCGGTGCCCGATTGAAGTAACTGTTGAGAACGGAAAACCGGTCTGGTTGCAGGGCAATACCAACGACAAAGCGATGGGAGCCAGCCTCTGTGCAAAAGGTGCTGCCGGACTCTCTTTTGAGTACGACGATGAAAGACCTCAGTCGCCACTGATCAGAAAGGGTCCGAGGGGCAGCGGACAGTGGCGCCGTGCCAGCTGGGACGAAGCTCTCGATTACATAACTGAAAAGCTTCAGGAGACCATAGCTACTTATGGCAGTAAGGGTATTGCACTTTCCGACCGTGGAGGACATTTCACAGACCTGACCAGGACATTTGTCAGTGCCCTCGGTTCGCCCAATTATTTCAACCACGATGCCACCTGCAACGGTAACGCCCACAATGCCGGGAAAAGCATTATTGGATTTGGAACAGCCGGACTTATAGCCGACATGTCGCGTGTTAAACACATCGTGCTTTACGGGCGTAATATTGTTGAATCACTGCAGGTTAAAGAGGCTAAGGCCTTTATGGCAGCAGTAAACGCGGGTATGAAAGTCACTTATATTGATCCCCGCGCCAGCATAACAGCCTGTAAGGCAACCCGCTACTGGCAGGCTCGGCCGAACAGCGATTATGCTCTTAACCTTGCCCTGATTCACGAGATCCTTAAACAGGAAATATACGACAAGGAATTTGTTGCAAGAAATGTCACCGGGATGGATTATCTGCAGAAAGCAGTGAAAGATACTACCCCTGAATGGCAGGAGCAGCATACAGGCATCCCGGCTGAACAGGTTTATGAATTCATTAAAGAGATTGCTGCTGATGCTCCGAATGTGATCTTCCATCCGGGATGGATGACGGCCCGTCACAAGCAGTCTTTCCATGTGAGTCGTACAGCAGTGATACTGAATGCGCTATTGGGTAACATAGAGATACCAGGCGGCTTTATTATGGCCAAGTCGCCTGAATTTTACGGACGTAAAAGTCTCAAACGGCTTATCGACCGGGTACCCAAAGTAACCGAACCCAGGGTTGACGGGGCAGGCACAGAAAGACCTACATGGGATGCATCTATTGGCATGCTCCATCAGTTGTTCGCAGCTCTTGAAACCGGGAAACCCTATGGCATGGGGGCATATTTTGCCTATCGCCACGATCCGGTTACCAGTATGCCCGACAGCGAAGCCATGAAACATGCTCTGGATAAGCTTAAGTTACTTGTATCTATTGATGTACGCTATTCTGAAACAGGGTGGTTCTCCGACGTTATACTTCCCGAATCAACATACCTCGAACGTGCTAATATACTTTGCCAGCTGAACGGTCCTGTGCCGGTTCTGAATATGCGCGACCAGGCTATTGCTCCGCGTTTCGACAGCCGCCCTGCCTGGTGGATCTTCCGCGAGATTCTCCGCCGTATGGGAATTAAGGAGGCACTTGATTTTGAGACTATTGAGGAGATCTGGAACTATCAGCTTGAGGGAACAGGTGTTACAATTGCAGAGATGCGCGAGCACGGTGTAGTAAGCCTTGGTGATACTCCTAAGCTCACCTCCCCTGAAAATATGAAATTTCCGACTCCATCGGGGAAGATAGAGATAGAAAGCGACAGCCTGAAAAAATCTGGTATTGAAAGTCTGCCTCCCTATGATACCAAAACAGCACCTGTAAAAGACAGCTTCACTCTCCTGTTCGCAAAAACCGGCTCTCTGACTCAGGGTCAGTCACTTAATAATCCTCTCCTGAAAGAGTCTGCTCCGGATCAGGTTCTCTGGATCCATCCCGACCGGGCCAAACCACTTGGTATTTCCGACGGAGATCTTGTAGAGGTTAACGGCGGAGGAAAATATTCAGGAAAAATAAAGGCAATGGTTACAAAGTGGATCCATCCCGAAGCTGTATTTATGTTGCATGGCTATGGTGCAACTGTACCTCTGGCTACACGTGCCCTTGGGCTCGGAGTGGCTGATCAGCGCCTTCAGCATGGTAAACTTTATGAGTTCGATCAGGCCGGAGGAGGTAATGCTTTAACAGAAACAGTTGTCAGAATAAAAGCCGTAAAAGCATGAGGAGGTAAAATATGAGCAAATATATTCTTAAACATGATGAGGCTAATTGCATAGCATGTAAGGCCTGCGAAATTCATTGCAAAACAAACAAACAGCTTGGTCCCGGACCGGTAACTTGTAAAATCGTGACTTTCGGACCTATGGACATAGAAGGAAAACCAGCGATGCGCTTCGTCTTCATGCCCTGTTTTCACTGTGAGGATCCCTGGTGTGTAAAGGCTTGTCCTACAGGTGCGATGCAGAAACGTGAAAAAGACGGGATAGTATATGTTGAATCAAGTATATGTATAGGATGTAAATCATGTATGTCGGCATGCCCATGGGGTACACCTCAATGGGATCCTGCCAGCCGCAAGGTTGTAAAGTGTGACTACTGCAAGGATCGTGTCGATGCAGGACTCGATCCTGCCTGCGCTACAAAGTGTGTGACAGGATGTCTCACTTTCGGTTTTGCTACTGAACAACCCGATCCCCGTCGTGAACGATATGCCCGTCAGCTGATTGCAGAACCAGGGGAAATAAGGAAGGAGGCATTATGAGCGATAATCAGATGCTGCCTGGCTGGCTCGATGCCGGTGCAGCTGCACTCGATGGTGCCCTGCCACAGGCGCAGACTCTCGAAGGCTTTCTTCCAGGACTTGCAAATGCCCAGCTTCTTACTCCGCTTCAACGGCTGCAGAGGGTCCAGGAATCGGGTCTGTCTGAATGCAGCGGAGCCGGTGAACCTGTTTACATGGCATGGCGGCAATTTCTCAGAGGCTATGGCCCGTCAACACTTATTATAGATGCTACCGGTTACGATATACATTCTGTAAACTCCCTTACTGTCCTTAAGAATGCTCCCTGGCTTATGGCCGAGGGCATAATAATAGCAATTGGTCTCAGGGAAGTAGTTAAGATAGAGCTGCGTTTACCTGCCGAGCTTAAAGGAAAGGAAGTGGCCCTGCTGAATGTTATCGACTCCATCCGTTCAATTCTTCAGGTCGCTGTTCCCCAACGGAAAGTTGAGATAGTCCGTGACTGCCGTCCAAAATGTTGGAGTGAAGCAAATACTTCTGATAATAAACAACTTATACACACACCTGAAACCTGGTGCCGGATTGCCTTGTTATTCCGCGGCGAATCTGCCTCCGAAGCATCACTTGTGACTCTGAGGAAGGGTACTATTCAGCGGGGACTTACAGAGCTTGTACGTTCAGGGAACCTGAGGCAGCAGATAGGCAACTGGGGCGGTGGTTCGGAGGTGAAAGATATTGACCCGATAATTGTATTCGATGACGGAATGGGAGGATTTCTTCCTCTTTCAAAAGCGGACATTTCCTGTAATACGCTCTCTTTCGCATCAGCCGGTATCATGCCTGTACCATCCACTCTCATGCTGGTAAACGAAAAAGTCTGTGTGGTGAAACTTACCCGTCGGGCTGTCTACCGGCACTGGCAACTGGCTGAGGGTGAAGAACCGCATATACGCGGATTACTGGCGCGTGGTGCACGGCTTGTGGCTGAGATCACGCTTGGCCGCGGCGAACCAGCACATCTTAAAATGCTTGATGATCTGGCACTTGAATATGCCACACAGGGTCTTGCTGCTGCCTGGCCTCTAGGCAGCTCACTGTTATATTATCGCGATCAGTGGGAGAGTCATGTCAGGCGTGTGTCATGCCCTGAAGGTGTTTGTCTTGAGAGGAATGCAGCTCCCTGCCATCGTACCTGTCCGGCAAACATTGATATTCCAAGCTTCATGGCCCATCTTGGGAATGGCGATTATAGTTCAACTATTGCGACTATAAGACTCGATAATCCATTTCCGATGACCTGCGGTTTCGTTTGTCCCGCTCCGTGCGAATCAGCATGTGTCCGTGGCAGCGGCAACGGCGCTGTCTTTATAAGGCCAATGAAAGCCAAGGCAGCCGAACATTGCCTGGCTGAGGGAGGTTATCCTAAACCGTCAATAGCGCCTGATACAGGAAAAAAAATAGGTATAATAGGAGCCGGTCCTGCCGGCCTTACAGCTGCATATTACCTGCGTACCCTCGGGCATCAGACAGATGTATTTGAAGCCCAGGAATTTGCAGGAGGAATGTTGCGATATGGTATTCCTGCATACCGGAATCCGCCTGATCTGCTTGAAAAAGAACTTGACCAGATCCGTGCACTGGGTGTGAGGATACACACAAGTTCACCGGTTGCAAATCTTGAAACTTTCCGTAAAGATTACGATGCTGTCTTTATCGGTCTTGGTACACAAAGGACACGTCTCCTTACAATTGAAGGTGTTGAACTTCCATTTGTTATGGGAGGAATTGACTTCCTTCGCGCTGTACGAAGCGGCGAACATGTTCGTGTCGGACCAAGGGTTGTAGTTGTAGGGGGAGGCAATGTCTCTATCGATGTTGCACTCACAGCCCTCAGGCAGGGGGCAAAGCATGTCGACCTGACTTCCCTTGAAAAGCGCCGCGATATGCCTGCCAGTCCCGGTGAGGTAGAGCTTGCTGTTGCTGAAGGTGTTCAGATCCATGCCGGCTGGGGACCTGTACGCATTGAAGAAGATGGTAAATTCGTTTTGCAGTATTGCGAACGTGTTAAAGATGAAACAGGGAAATTCGATCCGCAATTCGATACAAACCGTCTTCTGGTTCTTGAAGCAGATCATGTGATCCTCGCTGTAGGTCAGGGTACTGATCTTGCAGTTCTCGAAGGAAGCGGTGTGGAGAATAACAGAGGCTTTGTTGTGGCTGATCCGAATACAAAGATGACCTCAGTACCCGGAGTATTCGCCGGTGGCGACGGACAGCATGGCCCGCGTACTGCAGTTGAAGCAATCCGTTCCGGGAAAATTGCCGCAGCATCAATCGATGCCTGGCTTCGCGGGGCTGCTATGGATAAAGATACAGGTAAGCCTGTACGTCGTGAAGAGCTTTCTCCCCTTGTAGTTGCAGCAACTGACCGTTCCAATTTACGCCGGGCACTGATGCCGGAGAAAGACGTAGAGGAAACTGCCGGATTAGGTAACTATGTAAAAATAGAAGAAGGACTGACCGATAAAATGGCTCACAATGAAGCACAAAGATGTCTGCGCTGCGATATCTGCATCGGTTGCGGTCTCTGTATGGTAGCCTGCAGCGAAATGGGTGTTGAAGCTTTGCGCATGGCCGAAACAAAAGCGGGTCGTCTTGCATACTTTGATTTTACACGCCCGTCCGAACTGTGCATTGGCTGTGGCGCCTGCACACAGGTTTGTCCAACAGGTGCAATTCATCTCGATGATATTGACGGTATACGACGCACAGTTATCACAGGAACAATTGTTAAAGAACAGGCGTTGCTGATTTGCAGCAATTGCGGCACACATACCCAGACTAAAGCGCACCGCGATTTTATCCGTAAACGTTTGCCCGACCATATGGCCACCCATCTCGACCGTGAACTTTGCCCGGCGTGTGAACGTCTGCTGGCCGATCGTCCTGAAGTGTTAGTTGCCAGCACTCAGAACTGAAACAAACTATTGCGTAATAAGAAAACAAATAAAAATAAAATCAAATGAAAGCAATTACAGTAGAACCTAAGAAAACCGGAACCGCAAGGTATATGGAGATGGCTGAACCTGATATGCGCGATGGTTCGATCCTTGTGGAAGCTGTTGCCGTAGGAGTATGTGGCACAGATGTCGAAATTATGGAAGGAAAATATGGCTGGGCCCCTCCGGGACAACAGCATCTGATCCTGGGCCACGAATCATTGGGTCGTGTAATAGATCCGGGTACCTCAACAGCATTCAAAAAAGGTGATCTTGTAGTAGGCATTGTAAGGCGTCCGGATCCGGTACCATGCCCGAATTGCGCAGTAGGTGAGTGGGATATGTGCCGAAACGGCCAGTATACCGAGCGTGGTATAAAAGAGATCCATGGGTATATGTCAGAGCGGTGGAGAATTGAACCTGAATATGCGGTAAAAGTTGATCCTACACTCGGAATGCTTGGGGTACTTCTTGAACCTACCACGGTGGTAACGAAAGCAATGGAGCAGATAGGTATGATAGGGCGCAGATCATACTGGGCACCGAAAACTATTTTGGTTACAGGAGCAGGTCCAATTGGCCTTCTGGCTGCCCTTAGTCTTAAAATCTGGGGGATTGAAGAAGTTCATGTCCTTGACAGGATGGAAACCGGGCCTAAACCCGACCTTGTACGGGAACTTGGTGCGATATATCATTCAGGAAGTGTTGCTGATCTGGATTTCGAACCAGATGCTATCATTGAATGTACCGGTGTAGGCCAGGTAATCGCTGGTTGTATACATAAAATAGGGTCGGGAGGGATCATCTGTCTCACCGGGGTAGGGCAAGGTGGTGTAATGGGAGCTGGCGTATTGGCCGATGTAGCAGCCGCTGTTGTACTGAGGAATAATGTGATCGTTGGGAGTGTAAATGCAAATAAACGTCAGTGGTACAGGGCCGGTCTGACTCTGGCCAAAGCTGATAGAAAATGGTTAGCAAAACTAATAACACGCAGGGAAAAACCTGAGAATTTCATGAAAGCACTCGAAAGGCAACCTGATGATATTAAGGTTGTAATACAATTCTCCGAAATATGATCAGGTAATTTGAGTTTCAGCAGGTTGAAGAGACACGGCTAACGATAATTATGCCAACTGCCAACCTAAATTTTGCAATATTAAAATTTGACCTGACACCAGAAATCAATTTTAGATATGAAAGTAAACTGCTACCATATTTCTGATGAGCCTCAACTGATTCCATGTGAATATAGTTATGCCATTGATGCGATCAGACAAAAAAAACCCAGAATATGGATTGATTTAATTGATGCTGAACCTGGTGAGCTGGAGGAGAAACTGGATGAGATTGAAGTCAGGGGATTGATCAGACAATTCTGCCTGGAGTCACGCGATCACCCGGGTTTTTATCCGCTTAACCCGCTGGCTATGATGGTAATACCTGTTCAGATGGAGGTGCAGGATTCGAATACCATGGAATACCTTTCCATTTTGTTAAGCAATGAATTTATGCTTACCATCCGGAACAGTAAAATGGCACGGTACAGGAAAAGCATTTCAGCTGAGGATTCCTTTGACCTGTTACCCGATGACAGCACTGCCGGGATATTATCAACCCTTATAATGGGATTGTCGCTTGATTGTCTGAGGAAATCAGCCAGGCTGAGTGATATGATATTTACACTTGAAGAGAGAAGGGAACGTGATCCGGATGATGTAAAAATAGAAGAGATCTCTACTAAAAGATCTGAATTACTGACACTTGAGTCAATTGTGCAGGGGCAACTGCCAATAATAGATACGATAATATCTTCAGACAAACCTGCAAAAATCCCCGAAACCAGCCTGGATTATCTCCGGTGGGCATCTGCAAATCTTAAGTCAGCCGACAGGAAACTTGAATGGCTGGAACGTCGTATCGAAGTGATGCGCTCCCTAATTGATATGCACGCGCAGGACAGAACAAACAGACGACTCGGGCGGCTTACTGTTTTGTCGATGATCTTTATGCCGGTTACTTTCCTTGCAGGAATATGGGGTATGAATTTCAAATCCATGCCGTTATTGTCGCTTGGTAATGGTTTTGTTTTTGCACTGGTTATAATGTTTCTCATTTCCGGGACGATGTTTCTGTATTTTCACAGGAAGGGATGGTTCGATTAGATAAAATCCATCAGAAAAATACCCACTGATAAGTATTCCGCAATCCTCAGAAAGGGAGTAATTTTATTTGTTGATGAGAAGCCGGAAGTCGGAAGTCAGAAGACCGGAGACAAGAAAAAATTTAGGACTTCGGTCTTCGGACTAATTAGTAACAAAATTTATTTACATAATCATTAATCTAAAAATTCTAAATCATGAAAAAGTACATTTTACTCTTTGCAGCATCATTAATGGCAACATTCACCTACGCACAATCAAACAAAGAAGAGGTTGACCTGGTTCAGGCCGCATTCGGAATGGATAAAAAAGCCGCAGTTGCTGAATTTGTTAAGCCTTCACCGGCTCAGAAGGATGCTTTCTGGAAGATTTATGATGAATATGAAACACAAAGGAAAGATCTTGGCAAACAGAGGATCGCATTATTGGAGCAATATGCAAACCAGTATAAGACCCTGACATCTGAGCAGGCTGATGCATGGACAAAGAAGGTTATAGATCTCCAGAAGAAAACTGACAACCTGATAGCAACCTATTATGGTAAAGTAAAAGGTGTATCAGATGGTATTGTTGCTACACAGTTTTACCAGATCGAAAACTATATTCTGGCTGCCATCAGAGCTCAGATCCTCGATGCAATTCCATTTGTTGAAAAACATTGAGCTTCAATCAGGAACTTATTTACCACTGAGTTGCACAGAGTTACACGGAGTTAATTGAAGGAGTTTATGTGCATTCCAATAATTAAAAAGTGATTATATCTATACTTTATTTCAAATAGAGATTAATGTAACCGTGTGACTCCGTGCAATCTCAGTGAAACTCCGTGGTTAAACTGATTTTCCAGGGTAATTAAATTTCATCAAACCAGAAAGTACCATGAAAGTAATAATCGTTGGCTGGGTTACAGGAGGTGCTTCATGGGCAGGAATGAATTAAAGGAAGTTTCAGCAGTATAATATGTATTAGTTTACACCCAAAATTTATGACACAAACAAGCTTCTTCGACAAAACCAAAAAGGTAATGAAATCCTATCTGCCTATCCTTGACTGGGGTTCAAAATATACAGGAAAAACTTTCTCGAACGATATGATCGTTGCACTCATTGTAACAATGATGCTTATCCCTCAGTCTCTGGCCTACGCCATACTTGCCGGGCTGCCGGCAGAGGTGGGGCTTTATGCCTCAATGGCGCCCCTTATTCTGTATGCCATCTTCGGCTCCTCGCGAGCACTGGCAGTTGGACCTGTTGCAGTTGCCAGCCTTATGACAGCAGCAGCAGCCGGACAATTGGCCTCCCAGGGAACACCTGAATATCTTGGAGCTGCAATTGCTCTGGCAATGGTTTCCGGTTTACTTCTGATAGCCATGGGTTTTCTGAAATTAGGATTCCTTGCAAATTTTCTAAGCCACCCGGTAATAGCCGGATTCATTACTGCCTCTGGGCTGCAGATCGCTGCAGGTCAGCTGGGACCTGTTCTGGGAATACATGCTGAAGGTGAAACCTTCCTCAACATTGTTATATCACTGGTAAATACTATTGCCCATACTCATATTATTACGGCGGCTATCGGCGTGGGCGCACTCATTTTCCTGTTCTGGGTCCGCAAGGGTCTGAAACCTCTGCTTCTTCGTATTGGAATGGGAGGCAAAGCTGCAGATATTCTTGTGAAGATTGGCCCGGTTGTGGCAATTATTGCGACAATACTTATCGTTGCCGGATTAGGCCTGGCTGACAAAGGGGTCAAAATTGTCGGAAAAGTACCCGGAGGTTTGCCGAAGATTGCAGTACCTCCTCTGGATTTTGCTCTATGGATGAAGATACTTGTTCCAGCACTTCTTATCTCAATTGTTGGTTATGTTGAGTCGATCTCGGTAGCGCTTACACTTGCAGCCAAGAAACGTCAGCGTGTCGATCCCGATCAGGAACTGATCGCTCTTGGTGCTTCTAACGTTGGTTCTGCAATTTCTGGCGGATTCCCGGTAACAGGAGGATTCGCACGTTCAGTTGTAAATTTTGAGGCAGGAGCTGAGACACCTGCTGCCGGAGCTTTTACAGCTGTCGGCATTGCTCTCGTCACCCTTTTTCTCACTCCTCTTCTCTTCTTTCTTCCGAAGGCAGCACTTGCAGCCACAATAATTGTAGCTGTAATAGGACTGGTCGATATGAAAGCCCTGAAACATGCCTGGTCTTACTCCAAAACCGATTTTGCGGCGATGTTTGTCACTATCCTTGTAACATTATGGAAAGGAGTCGAAGCCGGACTTATAGCAGGGGTCGGACTTTCAATCTTCTTGCACCTTTACCGCACTTCGAAGCCTCATGTGGCTGTTTTGGGACAGGTACCGGGGACTGAACATTTTTTGAATATAAAACGACATGAGGTAATTACAGATCCTGGAATTCTTTCAATAAGGGTTGATGCAAGCCTCTATTTCCCCAATGCACGTTTCCTCGAGGACACCATTAATGATGCAGTTGCAGAGAACCCGGAAATCAAACATCTCATCCTGGTCTGCCCAGCTGTAAATACAATTGATCTCTCGGCCCTCGAAAGCCTCGAAGCCATCAACCTGCGGCTTAAGGATAGTGGCATATCTTTCCATATGTCGGAAATTAAAGGCCCTGTTCTTGACCAGCTGAAGGATACACATTTCCTTAAGGCGCTGACAGGCAAGGTCTTTCTTACTCAGTACTCTGCTGTATCCGAAATAAGGTCCGAAATAGCAACAGGCGGATTTAAAATTACCGGAGGCCCGATGTGTTATTGCACACCATCAAGTGAACCCATGGAATAGTGAATGAAGAAGCAAATCATACTGTAACAATAGATTCCGCCGGAAATAGAATGACCGGTGAAAAGAATTACAGGTTGCACCTTCCCTCAGATATTCCAGCCAGTAACTTCTGGTCGGTGATTGTATATTGCAATGAGACCCGCTTAATGATCCATACCGACCAGTCATGGCCATCGGTATACAGCAGTTGCAAAAAACTTCTGGTGAATCAGGATGGTTCGGTGGATGTGTGGTTTGGTCCGGATGCTCCGGCAGGTAAAGAGAATAACTGGATTCAGACTATTCCGGGAAAAGGCTGGAACATGATTCTGCGCTTATACGACCCATTGGAATCCTGGCTTAATAAGACATGGATGCCTGGGAAGATTGAAGAAGTAATGTAATAGAATTGCGGATTTCGGATTTTCGATTTCGGATTTATCGGCTTAAAATTGGTTTAAAATGAAAAAGGAAGAACTTAAAGAAAGAACCAAAAAATTCGCTTTAATAATAATTAAACTGGTTGAAGAACTTCCAAATACACTTGTTGGGCGAACAATTGGCAATCAGATAATTCGTTCAGGGACTTCAGTTGCAGCAAATTATCGTGCCGCATGCAGAGCAAGGAGTAATGCAGATTTCATTTCAAAAATAACTATAGTTGAAGAAGAATGCGACGAAACTCTATTTTGGCTTGAACTCATTTCCGATGCCAATTTGCTTAAGAAAGAGAAACTTCATGACATTGTTAAAGAAGCAGATGAATTGACAGCTATTTTCACAGCTTCAGGCAAAACTGCAAGGTCGAACAATCCGAAATCGCAAATCCGCAATCCGAAATGACAAACAATCCGAAATCTCAAATCCGAAATCCGAAATCAGAAATAAATAAGATCATGGAAAAGAAAAGATTACAGGAAGCAAAAGAAAAAAAGATTCCCTGGAAAAAATGGGGACCTTATTTAAGTGAACGCCAGTGGGGAACCGTACGCGAGGATTATAGCGAAAGCGGCGATGCCTGGAATTATTTAACACACGACCAGGCCCGTTCCCGTGCATACCGCTGGGGCGAAGATGGACTGGCAGGTATTTCAGATGATAAACAGTTGCTCTGCTTTGCTCTCTCCCTCTGGAATGGGAATGACCCGATAATTAAAGAGAGGTTGTTCGGACTAAGCAACAGCGAAGGAAATCACGGAGAGGATGTGAAAGAATACTATTTTTATCTCGACTCCACTCCCACACACTCATATATGAAATATCTGTACAAATACCCTCATAAGGCCTATCCATATGATGACATTGTCAACACCAACCGCCGGCGCAGCAGGTATGAACCTGAATATGAGTTACTGGATACAGGTATCTTTAATGACAACCGCTATTTTGATGTGTTTGTGGAATACGCCAAAGAATCGCCAGAAGATATTCTAATACGCATATCAGTTTTTAATCGTGGACCTGAAACTGCTTCTTTACAAGTTTTACCAACGCTCTGGTTTCGAAATACATGGCACAATAATCCTGATGGAGATATCCCCATACTTAAACAGGTAAGTTTAAATAAGACCTCCGGAGTGGTCGAAGCATCTCACAGGGATATGGGGAAATGGCTCTTAAGTGCCAGCGGAGCAAATGATCTGCTTTTTACCAACAATGAAACAAATATCTCAAGACTGGCTGGTGTTCCCAACCTTACACCATTTGTTAAAGATGGCATCAATAATTATATCATCACGGGTCAGAAAGATGCAGTGAATCCTGGGAAGACCGGAACAAAAACGGCCGCTCACTATATTCTTAATTTAAAGGGAGGTGAATCCAAAACTGTAAATCTGCGTCTGACAAAGTCAGCATCAACAGCTAAAAAATCAGCAAAGAACGAGTCTCCGTCAACATTTGGAAGCGGCTTTGAGAAGATATTTAATACGCGCCTTAAGGAAGCTGATGAATTTTATGCTACGGTTATTCCTTCTTCGCTGGGGGCCGATGAAACAAATGTTATGCGCCAGGCGCTGGCTGGAATGTTGTGGTCGAAACAGTTTTTCAACTATGATGTCGCCAGATGGCTGAAGGAGCATGGTGTTAACCCTTCCAAATCGAGGCAACGTGAAATCCGTAACGATCGCTGGCACCATATGACCAACTCAGATATCATCTCAATGCCCGACAAATGGGAATATCCCTGGTATGCAGCCTGGGACCTGGCCTTTCATGTTACTGCCCTTACACTTGTTGATGAGGATTTCGGAAAGGGACAACTGGAATTAATGCTGCGTGGAGACTATCAGCATCCCAACGGTCAGATACCGGCTTACGAATGGAATTTTGGCGATGTGAACCCACCAGTGCATGCATGGTCAACAATATTCACTTTTTTCCTTGAAAAAGCAACCTCCGGTAAAGGTGATATCAAATGGCTTGAACGCTCTTTCCATAAGCTGATGCTTAATTTCAGCTGGTGGGTGAACAGGAAGGACCGGGCAGGAAATAATGCTTTTGAGGGTGGCTTTCTTGGATTGGATAACATAGGTGTCTTCGACCGGAGCTCTGCACTACCTACAGGGGGATATCTTGAACAGGCCGATGGCACGGCATGGATGGCTCTCTTTTGCCAGAACATGATGGAGATAAGCATTCAGCTTGCAATTGATAATCCGGCATATGTCGATATCACAATGAAGTTATTTGAACATTTTTTATGGATCTCATCGTCAATGATACGTGCAGACGAAGACGGAGGGATGTGGGACGAGCAGGACGGATTTTTCTACGATGTGCTCTGTCTTCCCGAAGGAGGGAATCAAAGACTTAAGGTGCGATCTATGGTTGGACTGCTCCCATTATGTGCTGTCACTGTTTATAACAAGGAATTGAGGGAAAAATATCCTGAGGTAACGCAACAGGTATCAAAATTCCTGTCGACAAGACCAGAGTTAACAGCTTTTATCCATAATCCCGGCAAGCCGGGCCAGAATGGAAGATTCCTGGCATCGGTTCTGAATGAGAAAAATTTGCGAAGGGTTCTGACTGTGATGCTTGATGAGAAAGAATTTTTAAGTCCATATGGTATCAGGGCTCTCTCCAGGATACATGCAGATAATCCTTACAAAATTCGTGTAGGTGATAATGAATTTACAGTCTCCTATTTACCCGGCGATTCTGATAATGGAATGTTCGGTGGAAATTCCAACTGGCGCGGGCCAATATGGATGCCGGTCAATATAATAATCGTCAGGGCTCTTTTAAATTATTACCAGTATTTTGGAAATGATTTTCTGATCGAATGCCCAACAGGATCGGGGAAAAAGATGAATCTGTACCAGGTAGCCGAAGAGATATCCCGTCGTCTTTCAGCCATTTTCCTGCGCGACAAATCGGGTCAGAGGCCGGTTTATGGGAACATTCAGAAATTTCAGGAGGATCACAACTGGAAAGACTATATTCAATTTCATGAATATTTCCATGGTGATACAGGGGTAGGGATTGGTGCAAGCCACCAGACCGGATGGACAGGCACAATAGCACGTACCATGCAGCTTTTTGCACAAATGTCTATGGAAGATTCCCTGAATTTGGGCAAGACACGTTCTCTCAAAGGAAAAAATGAGCCTGTTCAACCTGAAAAGAAAATAAAAAACCGGAACCGCAAGGTAAATTGAAATGAAAAAATTGAAAAGAATTATTCTAATTTGCTTGGTAAGTATTATTACTTTTCCAGCAACTTATGGACAGGCTGGATTATTAGTCCTTATACTTGGCGACAAGGTTGCAACTGAGAACTTTTATCTCAGTATTGACGGGGCATTGAATATTTCCACCTTACCGGGTCTTGACGAGTATCAAACACTTGTCGGAGTCAATTATGGTTTAGGGGTTCATATAAAGTTAGGTGAAAAATGGTTCCTGAAACCGGAATTTAAGCCCCTCTCACGGAAAGGAGCAACAAAAGTGAATCCAATTACTTCAGTGTCAGGCGATTTTACGGTCGATGAAACAAAAATAAAGATGAATTATATCGACTTCCCTGTTCTTGTGCAATACAATGTAACGCCAAAGCTATTTATCTCTGCAGGGCCACAGATCAGTTTTGTGACAGATGCATATCAATATATTTATGGTACTCAGCCCGATGGACTTGAGACAACTGTAAAGGTGACTGCAAAGTCTTTCTTTAACAAAACAAATTTCAGCTTTCCTGTGGAAGCAGGGTATTGTTTCACCTTATCCAATAAGAAATCGACCTCCAAGCTTAATGTGAATGTTTTTGCCCGCTATGAATATGGGTTTATGGAGATTTTTAAAGACCCTGCTGTCGGTTCAGCCAATATTTCATTGTTCCAGGTCGGATTGAGTCTTCCTTTTATTAAATCAGCTAAGGAACAGGATAAAACAGAAAAATAAGAAACACAACTTTATGAATTATAATTTGTAGAAAATTTTTAGTTTAATTAATAAATAGAAATTATGAAAATTCTGATTATGTCGCTTGCTCTTTTACTGGTTTCCCTTCAGGGTTTTGGCCAGAGAAAATCAAAAGAGGATCCCAAAGATGCACAAATCAATTCTCTTACTCAAAAGCTTGATTCCGTTTCAAAAGAACTGGCAAAGTATGTCGGTGTATATGACACCCTCAAAAAGAAGGTTATTCATTACAATTTTGATCCGACCAAAACAGCATATCTGATCGATTCTTTAAAGATGAGGCCCATGGATTCCACATACATCAAGCTATCAACTGCTTACGCTGACACAATATTGGTGCTGAAAAAAGAAAATAAAACGTTAAAAGCTTATATCAGCACTACAAATAGTGACTTAGAAAAAAACAAAACATTCATGACTCAGGAGGAGATCGACAAAGCAAAGACAATAAGCAGTCTAAAGCAATTAAAGGAAATGTTTGATGCCAAAATAATTACGGAAGCAGAATTTATTGCCTTGAAGAAAAAATATCTTGATAAACTGTAATTGAATAAAGGCGTGGTTTTCTGGCCACTTTTGACCGGTCAGATGCAGCTTTTGTCCAATCGGGTCCCTATTATTATTGGGATAGGAGTAGTAGATAAATATATTTAAAAGCTATGGAAGATGTTGATAATGCCAGATATCTGAAATATCGCACAAAATTCTTCATTTCTGAATTCTTTGGTACCGCACTGTTATTGCTGATAGGTCTGTCAATTGTTATATTTATGTTTGGAGAAGGCAGCCCGATGGCGCAGCTTATTCCGGCTGTGAAAGTACGCCAGGCAATGACAGGTTTCCTGTTTGGATCAGTAGGTGCATCAATTGCATTATCTCACATCGGAACAGTGAGCGGAGCACATATCAATCCCGCTGTTACGATGGTATTCTGGTTGTACCGGAAGATTGAAGGACGCCTTGCCGTTACCTACATATTGGCACAATTGACTGGCGCAATTGTTGGTTGCCTGCCACTGTTGATCTGGGGCAAGATGGGGCGGAGCATCGAATTCGGTGTAACAATTCCCGGAGCTGGCTACTCAACGCAGACTGCTTTGCTGGGTGAGGTAATTACCACATTTACAATGGTCTCGCTTCTTGTAATATTCATTGGATTCAGGAGTATCCGTCAGTTTACTCCTTATATGTTTCCTCTCCTGTATGCCATTATGGTCCCCCTGGAAGCCGATATCTCAGGCATAAGCACCAATCCTGCACGCAGCCTTGGTCCGGCAGTTATATCCGGACAGTGGATTGGTTGGTGGATCTATTTAATTGGTCCGCTGGCAGGAGCTCTACTGGCAAGTCTTGCATGCAGTCTGCTTGCAAAGCGGATCACGATAGCTAAACTGTACCATTTCGATAGCGAAAGTGAGGGTGATGCGTTATTACGAAGGAAGTAATCATCGGATCTTCCTGGGGAGCCGGGATTATGACATTAATCAATGAAAATATTTACATTAACGCTGCATATGAGATAGGATGGACATCAAACAACTGGGACAAGGATGGATGGATGAATACAGCAGGAGGTTGAATAGGTTTCAAATTTTAAGAAGCTGATGTTTAAACTGTTGTTCTTTATCGGGAGATTCTATGATCCGGCATTCATACTGTCTGCTCACAATTAAAAACTAATAAAACCTGAAAAATGAATTATCTGAAAACTCATATAATACTTATAACCAAATTTTTATGTTCACTATTATTGTTTTGTATTTGTACTAATTATGTTTCAGCCCAGGCGCCGGTAAAAGAGAAAAAGTGGAATGTACTAACCGAGATTTATCTTTTATTCCCCTATATGGACGGCGAGACAGGAGTAGGAAACATGATTGCCCTGCCGGTAGATGCCAGTGCCGGCGATATCTTTAGTAAGCTGAAATTCGGAGGCATGTTATACGTTGAGGCTCATAATGACAGGTGGGCAATAACATCAGACATTCTTTACATGAACCTGAATCAGGAGGTAACAGAAAGTACACTATTACACTCCGGTACGGTTACTGCAAAAGAATTTGTATGGGAACCTGCCGGCCTTTATCGTATTGCCTCATTCCTTGAAGTTGGGGTGGGCGGCAGGCTGGATAATATTCAAACAGGAATGGATGTGCGTTATAATGTGCTGCCGGCAGGCACTGAAGAATACTCCGGAAGTCAATCAAAAACCTGGTTTGATCCGATACTGATTGCCAGGCTGACTGCCGATATAAAGGATAAGTGGCTTTTCCAGTTCAGAGGTGACATTGGCGGGTTTGGAGTCGGCTCAGATCTAACCTGGCAGCTGCAGGCTTATGCCGGCTATCGCTTTTCGAAGCTGTTTCAGTTAACAGCAGGTTACAGGATATTATCAATTGATTATGATAAAGGCATTGATAAAGAACGATTTATCTATAAGGTTGATACTTTTGGACCGGTCATAAGGATGGGATTTAATTTCTGAGACTATGCTGAAAAAGCATTAAATTGCAAACTCTAATTTTTATCAATATGAAATCTCTTTATAAAGTAATTGTTCTCTCATTCTTAATGCTGTTGCCGGCTGCACTTAATGCCCAGGTACTGATAACTATTTTATTGGGTGATGCTTTAAATACCGACAAAATAGAGTTTGGGCTGATTGGCGGAATGAACCGATCATATATAAATACAATTAGCGGTGCAGATGGTATGAATAACTTTAACCTGGGATTTTATTTTCATATATTGATGAAAAATAATTCCTATCTAAGTACCGGAGTATTCGTAAAATCAAATGTCGGTGCCACAGGAATGGCAACATATTCAATGGGTGATGAAAATTTTGATGCAATTTTCCAGGATGGTACTCTGACAAAAAAAATACCCAGTTTTTATGTGCCCATCCTCTTTCATCAACGGTTTAATAACAGGTGGTATATTGAAGCCGGACCTCAACTGGGATTAATACATAAACCTGTTGATATTTTTGAAACATCAAAACTTGGGGGAGATGCTATATTTACACTTGAAGTCAAGGAAGCATATAAACATATAGATGCCGGTCTTATGGGAGGAGTCGGGTATAAATTTAAGAAAGAGATCAAAAGCATGGCGGTTGGGATCAATTATTACTACGGGTTAGTGGATGTAAGTGCTGATCCAGCTCAGACAATAAAAAACTCAGCCATATACTTTTATATGAAGATCCCAATCGGAGTTGGGAAAAAAGAAGAATAATACCTAATTTTAGTTTTACAGGATTTGATAACCAAATGATAATTTAAATATGACAAAAATGAGAAAAATACTCTCTGTAATGGTTTTTGCCTTATGTCTGATAAGCCAGACCACAGGGCAGGTTTATACAAACAAAGTTGTCGGAGCTAAGAATGAAGTTCTGAAAGACAGCATTATAGCCAAGCCCTACCCTTATTCACTACCAATCTGGGGAGCGAAAGCTGCAGCAATGGGTTATGATCTGCCCTACTCTGCCGGATTAAGCCTTAATTACTTTACACAGGAATCTGATTTAATAATCCAGGATCTTTATGTCGGTTTCAATAACGGGCCAATGTACGACCTGGATGAGATAATCAGGTTCAATAATTCAATTGCCAGGGCTGATGTTCTATCACTCCGTCCGGATATCTGGGTATTACCATTTTTGAATATCTATGGGATTTTTGGAAAGGCTAATAGTTCGACAGAAATAAATGCCGGCGTCTGGGTACCCGATGCAAATAATGTCTGGTCAGAAGTTACCAGCTTTTCCTCTACCGCAAAGTTCGATGCAGTAAGTGCCGGATTTGGCATGACACCCACAATTGGAGTAGGCGGTGGCTGGATGGCCCTTGATATGAACGTTGTCTGGACAGATGTCAGCGCTCTCGACAAACCCGTATTTACATTTGTTTTCGGACCACGTTTAGGGAAATCATTTAAATTTAAAAAGGAAAGGAATCTGGCTGTCTGGGCCGGAGGTTTCAGGGTTAAATTTTCATCAGCAACAACCGGATCGCTTCTGCTTTCAGAAGTTTTGCCGGTTGACGACCTGCAGCCGAAAGTTGATGCCGGACTTACCAGGGTAGCTGAAGGTCAGGTAAAAGTAGATGGCTGGTGGAATGGATTGACTCCTCCTGAGCAAAAAAATCCTGCTAATATTGCCAAACATGAAACAGCAGACAGGGCTCTTCAGAAAGCCGGGGATCTTTTCAATTCTATGGATGCCGCCCTGAATGATGATCAGTCTGCTTCTGTTCAATACTCGCTTAATAAGTCCTTAAAAGATATGTGGAATTTTGTTCTCGGTTCACAATACCAGATTAATAAACATTTTATGATAAGAGCTGAATATGGCTTCCTTGGCAGTCGACAGCAGTTCATGACCGGATTGCAATACCGGTTTGGATTATAAGTAAAAAATCTTTTGTCGTCGTCATCTTAAAACTTAAAATTTAAGAATACTTAAGTAATGTTTGATGTACAAGAGAAAATATTAAAAAAGAACATATAGATCAATTTTAAATACTAAAACAGAAAGAAATGAAACGAAACAATTTAATTAAGACGATTATCCGGTTTATTTTACCGGTTGTTATCCTCATTTTTGGACAGGTATTGTATGCACAGACTGTTCCCACAACACAACTATTACCCGACACTGCAAAAATGACCTATAACCAGATCTCTCAACAGATGAAGTTATATGTATATCCTGCAAAGGGACAAAGCAAACAACAGCAAAAGGAAGATGAATTTGAGTGTTATAAATGGGCAGTTGAACAATCAGGTATTGATCCGTTAAACTTGCCAAAAGTAGAGGTGGCACCCGTTCAATCAGGCCCTACCGGTGGTGCAGTAAAAGGTGCAGCAAAAGGTGCTGCAGCAGGTGCGGCTATTGGTGCTATTGCAGGCGATGCAGGTAAGGGTGCAGCCATTGGCGCTGCAGCAGGTGGAATGGCAGGAAGAAGCAAAGGGAAACAGGCACAGGCTCAGCAAAACCAGCAGTCACAGGCCAACGCAGCAGCTTCAGAACAGGCAATGAAGGATAGTTATATGAAAGCGTTTTCTGTCTGTATAGAAGGAAAAGGGTATACCATCAAATAGCAGCGCAATAATTGATATAATCCCTGGATTGCAGAAATATATTGTGAAAAACGAATATTAACAATAACAATTTAAACTATAATAATCATGAAACAACTGATCGTGTTAGCAATAATTAGTCTTAGTCTTTTTGCCTGCACTTCATCCGCCGACAAAAAAGAAAAAGCAAACCTGGCCATTGCTCAAAAATATATGCAAGCCGTTGAAACAAAGAATGTTGCAATATTGGATTCTCTTCTCGCAGATAACTATATGGGCTATGGCCCATCTGTAGGTGATTCTGTCACTAAGGAAGAGGCTATTGCAGGCTTTAAGGATAACATTGAAAACCTTTATGAATCTATTCAATATACACGCCATAAAGAACTGGCGGTAACAGTAACTGAAGGAGAAGCCATCGGCGACTGGGTTTTAAACTGGGATTATCTCACTTTAAAATACAAAGTTGCAAAAGATCCTGTCAATTTATGGGTAAATGTAGTTTACAGAATCGAAAACGGGAAGATCGTACAAAGCAGGACTTTTTATAATGAGGCTGATGTACTTCGCCAACTGCGTTATATGATAACTCCCCCACAGGAAATCGGGCAATAATCTTAGCCCTGGTTAATCGTTTGCAAATGAAACCCTTTAAGTTCCTGGCTATCACCGTTTTTCTTTTTCTGGTCTTAATGAATATGAACGCTCAGGAAAAGACCAAATTCCTGTCTTCATTTCGGGATAGCCTAGATAATAAAATAGATATAAGCGACTGGCTGGTAAACAAAAAGGGAGTTTTGCTTATGCCTACTGTCATTACAGAACCGGCAGTAGGTTATGGTTTAGCGATGGCTGCCCTTTATTTCCACTCATCCTATTCAGCAAAAAAGGGACCTCCAAGCATATCAGGTATTCTCGGCGCTTATACTCAGAACGGGACCTGGGCTGGTGGTGTTCTTCATGCCGGATTCTGGAAAAATGACCACATCAGATACCTGGGAGCAGCTGCAAGGATCTATGCAAACCTCGGTTTTTATGGTTCGGGAAACCTTAGCCTGAATGATATTGAATCGGTCAATCTTAACCTGGATGGATGGCTGTTGGTTCAGCGGATCAAATTCAGGTTGGGAGAAACCAATCTGTTCCTTGGCGGACAGTATTTATTGTTTGACACATATAACACTTTTGAGGTCCCAATCGATATACCCGAATTCACTGGTAATGAATTCAGTTCAACGCTTAGCGAGGTGTCATTGAAGTTTGAACTTGATTCAAGGAATAATGTGTTTAGCCCTGCAAAGGGTTTGTTTTTTGGGTTAACAACTACCTACAGTGACACATGGATGGGGGGTGATGCTCTTTATGGAAGGATCGGGCTGACTCTTATCGGATATGTTCCTGCCAACGATAAGGTTTTCGTAGGATTAAGGCACGAAAGCAATTATTCCCTGGGAGATGTACCCTTTTATGCCCGCCCTATTGTCAGTTTGCGTGGTGCTCCTCTGATGAAATACCAGGACAGGAATACCACACTCCTTGAAGCAGAAGTAGACTGGAATTTTTACGGACGGTGGTCTGTTCTTGGTTTTACCGGTCTTGGAAACGCGTTCGAGAACTTCGCTGATTTAAACAAAGGTAAAAGTGTGACTACAGTCGGCTCCGGATTCAGATACCTTCTTGCCAGGAAATTACGCATGAATATGGGAATGGATTTTGCTTTAAGTAATGAGGATTTTGCATTTTACATAGTTTTCGGAACTGCCTGGATGAAGTAATGAGAATCATAATTACGCAAGGAACAGGATATCCTGACTGACTCAGCCTGATATACCAAAAAAAAGATACAGCTAATCGTCAAAATAAATAAAATGAAGAATCCAAATTATCCATCGCTCTATCAGATCAATACAAGAGTACTGCTCACAGAATTATCACAAAACCTTAGCCGGCGTGCAACTCTTGATGATATTCCCGACATTGAGCTTGATCGCCTGGCAGAAATGGGTTTCGACTGGATCTGGTTCCTAAGCGTGTGGCGCACAGGAGAACTCGCACGTAAAGTTTCGCGCGAAAACCCGGAATGGCGTCATGATTTTGAAAAAACATTACCTGATCTGCGTGAGGAGGATATAGCAGGGTCAGGATTTGCAATAACAGGTTATACTGTTCATCCCGATATGGGCGGCAATGCTGCCCTTCAACGGTTACGCGACAGGCTAAGAAAACGCGGGCTTAAACTGATGCTCGATTTTGTTCCGAATCACATGGGGCCCGACCATCCCTGGGTTGAGGAGCATCCTGATTATTTTGTATCGGGAACAGAGAGTGACCTTGAAAAAAATCCTCTGAATTACAACCGGTTTAAACATAGTCAGGGAGATCTGATACTCGCTTATGGCCGCGATCCGTTCTTTGCCGGATGGCCCGATACAGTGCAGCTCGATTATAGTAATCCTGCAACTGCAGATGCTATGCTCAATGAGCTTGTTCGTATCTCCGGCCAATGCGACGGTGTAAGGTGCGATATGGCGATGCTTATTCTGCCCGAGGTTTTTGAAAGGACCTGGGGTCGCAAGGCTCAACCATTCTGGCAAGCCGCCACGATGGCTGTTCGTCAAAAAATCCCGGATTTTTGCTTCATGGCAGAAGTTTACTGGGATATGGAGTGGACAATGCAGCAGCAGGGCTTTGATTATGCCTATGATAAAAGGCTTTATGACCGTTTGTGTGAGGGTCATTCAAGAGCTGTGCGTGAACATTTCTACGCAGGAATTGACTATCAGGATAAACTTGCCCGGTTTCTTGAAAATCACGATGAACCTCGGGCAGCAGCAACTTTCGAACAGAAAAATCATGATGCTGCTGCTGTAATAACATTTTTATCGCCGGGTTTAAGATTTTTCCACCAGGGGCAATTCGAGGGAAGAAAAAAACGCATCTCCCCACATCTTGTCCGTGCCCCTCAGGAACAGACTGTTGAAGAGCTGCAAAAATTTTACAGTTCTCTGCTTTCCATCATAAAGAATCCCGTTTTTCGCGACGGCTGGTGGCAGTTGCTGGAATGTGTACCTGCCTGGAACGGCAACTTCACATGGGACTCTTTTGTGGCATTTGCCTGGGAGGACAGAGATGGTCGCCGGGAACTTGTAACTGTTAACTATGCTCCACATGCCAGTCAGTGTTATGTTCATCTTCCATTTACTGATATAGGAGGAAAGGTCATCAGATTAAGTGACTTGATTAGTTCTGCATTTTATGATCGTGATGGCATTGAACTTTTATCGAAAGGTATGTATTTAGATCTTCCTCCATGGGGTTATCACATATTTGAAGTCGGAGGCTGAGGAAATAAAATATTGCTAACTTTATGACCATGAAGCGGGCATGTTATACTAACTGAACTTTTAATTATTATAATCTTAGACATGGAAGTTCCCTGTCTGCCGAACTTCCTCTGCCGGGGTGGCTACCGGAAGGCGTATCAGGCAGGTATCATTACATTAAAATCAAGAATATTATGATGAAAGCAAGAATTATTAAGTGTTTTGTAGCATTGGCATTCTTTTCTATATCAGCCTCTTCATTTCCACAATGCGAGATACTTAACCGGGTAGCTCCTGACGGGTCAATGCAGTATTTTATGGATCCTGTTAATTTTTACTGGACAAATGCAAAATCATTAAAAGGTTGTATTGTAACCGATAAAGAAAGTTACTTTGTTGAATTGCATCCGTTTCCGTTTCCTGAAAAACCTGCAGGAAATAAGCTTAAGGAAGATTTAGCACTGAAACTATCAAATGACGAGACATATAAGCTTAAGCATTTCGATACACGTTATGTGAAGAATGACACTGTGATGGAAATGCTTTTTCTTATCAGTAAAAAAGACATTGATTACCTTATGATTCATGAAGTTGACGTGATAATGATTGACATGATGGGAGACGAAGGCATCAGGTCTTATGAATTAAAGCTTCATAAATCGGCTTTAAAAGAACAGTTAACCTGTTTTTTAAAGGAAGAAGAGGGCAGGGAAAAAAAGTAATCAGTCCTTTTTATTCTTTTTTCCTCTCTTCGACACTGTAATACAAGCATTTTTCTTGACTCAATTACCGTCGGTTTTAACCGACGGAAAATGCAAATACCTATATATCTGGGACTTTAGTCCCTCATTCTTTCCAATTTATATTCCTCGATTATCTTATCTAACTCCTCCTGAAAAGAGACTTTTTGGTGATGATGAACCTGATTCCTGATATATTCTCTTAAATTGTCTAACTGAGAAATTCCGATTGAGACTGAATAGAAATCATCTTGCCATTCAAACTTTAATCTGGTCAGTTTGTTTTTATTGATCCAGTAAGAACTTTCTCCTTTTATCTTTTGCATTATATCAGAAGGATTTTGTTTACCACCTAATGATATGATAGCGTGAAGATGCTCATGATAACCGTTAATATGATCAATATAAATACCTTTCAATTTTGCATTTTCACGAATATGTGAAATTACTTTCTCTCTTATCTGATCCTTCAAATAAGGAACCCTGTCTTTTGTGGTCCACACACAATGGAGCCAGATTCTTATATATGACATATTATTGGAAATTTCAGCGATGACAACTTAAAGATAAGCAGATTGACTTTATATAAAAAATATTATTACCTGTAATTGGATTTTTCTATAAGATTATGAGGGTAGTCTATAAATGAATTTTTTTAGTCATGATGGGCTAAAGCCCCTAACATATCGGGTTTTCAGATCCGTTGGCTAAAGCCAACGGTAATAGATACAAAAAGAATCTGCGTGGTTTAAAAATGGCTAAAGCCAACGGTAATAGATACAAAAAGAATCTGCGTGGTTTAAAAATGGCTAAAGCCAACGGTAATAGATGCAAAAAGAATGTGTGTGGTTTTAAAATGGCTAAATTCAACTGTAACAGATGCAAAAAAATTAAGTCAAGACAGATATTACACGGCACCCAAAATCAACACTCTATGCATGTTAAAATGCTGATTTATTATGCTTTATGTTTTGAGATCTGATAAAATGTTTATATCAGGAGAAGAAGAGGGCAGGGAAAAAAATAGTCAGTCCTTAGCCTCCTTTTCTGATGATCCGGGAAAAATTCTTTCTTTAATTTTCGGGAAAAGGTTATTAAAAGTAAGAGTAAATTCCATTACATTATAAACCTCATTGCCCCCGTCGCGGGGTACAAATTCATTCAGATAAGCTAACTCAACAGCCAGGTCATCTGTTATCTGATAACCCAGACCCAAATCAAACCGGTTGCGGTCAAAAAAATTAAGTCCCTTTGTTTTAGCTTCAGGCTTAAACAATAATTCCTCAGTGGTGAGAAAATAAAACACCCCTTGCCTGAGTACATTACCGTTAATTGGTTTTACAAATTTTATCATCTGTCTGTACCGGTAATTAAAGTCAAAATCACCCTCAGCATTCATCATGTACCTGAGATCCAGCCTCATCCTGGTTGCCAGAGTGTACCCGGTTTTATGAAAATAGTACAATCCCTGGAAGGTCAAACGGTACTCGGGTGAAAGATACTGTCCGATATCCGGTACATCCTTATTATAATAGTAGGCAAAGGATGATGATAGTTTCCACTTGGGCGATAAATAATAGTGTGCCCATAAAAAAAAATACCTCTGAATGTTTGTTGATAGAACTTTGTCATTAGAAGGTGTATTGCTGAAAGTGCCGCCAAGCCATCCCTCTGCGGCCCACTTATCGTTTATGGCACGCGCAAACTGTGCCTCATTTGCCAATTGAGTATAACTAGTGGTTTGGGCCTTAACACTGAATGGCAATAATAAGAAAAACAAAAATACTATTATCCATTCCCAATGATTAAATCCCGGCTTGCTAAGCCGGTTCTGAATATTCCTGGTTTTTCTTATTCTATTATTCATTGCTTCAATAGTATGCAAAACTAACACATTTTTTGTCCCCCCATAGGATCTAAAGACAATAAAAGTGCTCCTTTCTGATACTCATGAAATCAATTCCTCTTTGCAGAGCAGAGAGGGGGACAGGGCATAGCCATCAACAGAAGGAGTCTGAAAAAGGTTTTACAGGGAGGATCAGTAAAGGCAAACAAATTTAATGTTGAAATTCAATTATGTCTTAATATTCTCCCCTCCTTTTGAAGCTAATCTTTATACACAACTATTTTATTGTGCTGTTATATAATCAGTTGGTATATGCAGTGCACGAATTCTTTTAAGAGCAATGCCGGAGGCATTTAATTCCAATAGCCACGGTCACGTCCGTGGTAGTATATGAGGTTACCTGCCAACCCCGGAGGGTGTTGAATAAGTTAAAAATGCCGGTGCTATGGTAGGATGAATATGAGTAATGATATGAATATGATTACTTGCTCCACCGACTATGTATGAATGACATGACTTGTTTTTCAGAATGCCTGCGATATACGAGAACAGTATATTCTCG